>Ga0206878_10399_pt1 | contig 13639 bp, 16 predicted proteins | sample Alteio_BWOrgCont_8_FD_152621 | JGI IMG/M metagenome (GOLD analysis project Ga0206878, IMG submission 152621) | Enriched cells from forest soil in Barre Woods Harvard Forest LTER site, Petersham, Massachusetts, United States -... | ecosystem: Environmental > Terrestrial > Soil > Temperate forest >... | reverse complement strand
TTCACCCCTATGGAAGACGAGGGGACGTTTGGCGTACCGTCGGTGAAATTGTTATCGAAGAAGTTGTGTTGGTGCTGAAAAAATCCGTACACGCCGGCTTGAAGATCATTCTTCCAGAAGTTGTAGTTCATGGCCGTCTGCATACCCACGTAGTTAGCGTTTTGATTAACAGTGGAGATGACAGGAAAGTCGTTGGCCCCGCCTTTGTAGTCGGCTCCGTTGTAGTGGTAGAACGGAGAAACCGTAAGAAGCGTGTTGGGGTTGAAGGTGTGGACCCAGGAGAAAGTGACATAGCCATCGGGCTCGACTTCGGCGTCGTGCAGGCCGCTCGAAGGATATACCTGGTTTCCGATTGAGTCAGGGTTGGGGTCGATGGGGATCTGGTAATAGTCCCGACGAAGCGAAGTCACCAGGCGATATTGATTCTTCGGGTCGGGATTGAAGATGAACGTGGCGAATCCACCGAAGCCGTTTACCGCATCGTTAACCACCTGAGGCACGGGGGTCTGGAGTCCGTAATTGCTGCGGTTCCCGTTCAAGCTAGCATAGTAGGCGAACCGCTGGGTGTGCCCTCCGCAACTGATTTGGTCATCGGTTTGGTAAAAATTCCCCGCGGCGAGAACGAGATCGCATTCCCTGTCGCGCTCAAAACCAGTCCGCGGCACCACGTTGAAGACTCCATAGGTGCGATCTCCATAGTCGGCGTCGTAGCTGCCGCTATACACCTCGAGATTGTCGATATCTCGCGGCAGGATCTGCGGCCCTAGATTGGTGGCGATGTTGGTGTTGGGAATAGGGACGCCATCGATCAGCCAGTTGACCTGATGGCCGCCCATCATGTGCAGCATATCGTGCGTCACATACGAGGCGGGAACATAATCGGTGATCATCGCCAGGCTGTTGGTGCGATCGGCTCCTGGAGTTTGCTGAATATCTGTGCGGCTTACCATCGTTGTCGGCGTAGCACTGTCCGTCGGCGCTACCACCGGCGTCTCCGACACAACGATGTTTTCTTTCGTGCCTTCGACAGCCAATTGGAAATGGAGCACCGGACTAGTGTCAGACTCAACGATTACGTCCCGGCTCACTTGCTGAAAGCCCTTCGACGTTAGAGTGACCGTGTAATTGCCGATGGGGACCGAAGTGAATGCAAATTCTCCGTTGTCGTTGGACTCCTGAGATTGGGTCCAGTCCGAGTTTTGAGCCTTGAGCGTAAGGTGAGCACCCTGAATGGGCCGGTGTTGAGGATCATGGACAACGCCGCGAACAGAACCGAAGATCGTGGCGAATGCGATGGCATCCCAAATGAAAAAAAGCGCCATCAAACTACCAACTTGCCTCATGAATTTTCCCTCGTTGTGAGTTCTACCCGGGAGGCGCTCGTCTGGAGATGGAGCGGCGGATCGGCGGAGCCGGCTTGGGCCAAGCTTGAGACGACAATTGCGCATCGAAAAAGCCTCCTCGTCGCAAAGGCTGCGACGAATCGTATCTGGCATTGTTACGAATGGAGCGAGTCAGAAGGCGTCAAGGGAAAAGGGGTTCTGAGAAGCGCTCCTGCAGGAGATACGCTAGGCGAGGAGAATAGGAGGGCCGCGCTTTTGGCGGGCGCGGTCAAACGAGATGCGAAGCTGCGCATCCGTTTGCGGCGACACTCCGGGGTGGCGTGCAATGCCGGCGAAGATCGATGCCGCCGTCGGGGGCGTGAACGACGGCAGCAATAGAAATGCGGAGGTCGCGGGTGTGTACGGGCATTTGTCGCTGACAACCCGGACGTCCGAGCCCTGGGTCGCGCCCTCCGAGGGCATCGCGCATTGGTGCCTGCCGCCTCTCCGGCAGCAGACCGGCAATGTCGCCTCCGCCATGCTCGGCCAAAACAAAGGCAGCACAAGCGGCAGGCTGAAAAGCAGGATCAGCGAGATGGACAGCGCGCGTCGCACAGCTCATTGTAGCTCGGACGAACGCAGTGTCGCCTGGCCGTGCCCCTATAAGGCTTAGTTGCCGGAGTAATAGCCCTCGCGCGTCTGCACAAATAGATCCTTCTTCGTCGCCGTCAGCGCGATCTTGTGATAGCCGCTATCGCTACTCTGCTTGTCCGGCGTGTAACCCAGCATGTACTGGCTGCGCAACTCTTCCGCAATGGTTGTGTAAATCTGGTCGGCGGTCTCTTTCTTCGTCACCTCGAACACGCGTCCACCGGTCTGCCCGCAAATCTGCTCCAGAATCTTCTTGCCGTCGACATGGGATTCCTGTTGCGGGCGTTGGCCGCCGCGCCCGCCGCCCGGATATCCGCCCCCTGGGTAGCCGCCACCCGGATATCCCATTCCCCCATGGTGTCCCCCATTGCCTGGATAGCCGCCGGAGCTGTGCGACTCCTCTCCCTTGTAATAGATGGCGTAGATCACGGTATCGGCGCGTTGAGCGGCTTCGATCGCGCCGTTCATCGTCTCTTTGCTGCCGCGATCGACGCCATCCGTGAGCACCACAATGGCCTTGCGCCCTTGCGGTTGTTTCAGCACTTCGTTGGAGGCAAGATAGAGCGAATCGTAGAGCAACGTCCCTCCACCGTAGCGATGGCCGCCCGATCCCTGGCCCGAGTCTCCGCCCGAACCATCGTCGTTGCTGGCGCCACGCTGGAACTGCGGTGCCCCGAGCTGGTCGACCGCTGCCCTCAATTTGTTTTTGTCCGATGTCAGGTCTTCCAGCAGATCAACCTCGCGGTCGAATTGAATCAGGAATGCCTTGTCCTTGGCGTCCGTGAGCATCTGGTCCAGGAAGTGCTGGCTCCCTGAGCGCTCATCGTCCAGCACGTTACGCTGGCTCATGCTGGTATCCACCAGCAGCCCGAGATTCAATGGCAGATTCGTGTTGTGATTGAAGTATTTGATGGTCTGCGGACGTCCATCCTCGGTGAGCGTGAATTCGTCCTTGGTCAGATTGGGCACGATGGCGCCATGTTTGTCGCGCACCGTGACCGCCATGGTCACGACCTTGACGTTCACCTTCATGGTTGTTGTTGGAACCGCAGGCGTTGGAGCGTTCTGGCCGGCAGCCGTTGGAGTGTTCTGGCCGATTGCCGTGTGCGTGCTCGCAAGCAGTCCCGCCAGGAGAAGTAATAGCCACGCTAGGTGTGGCTTCCGGCGATTGCAGGTTTTATAAGTGTTTCCCGTCTCAGAGAGCGAGCGCATGCCCATGCGCTGAAGTACGATCATTGTCATCATTCAATATGCCAGGTGTGCCAGTTAGCCTGTCTCAGCGGCTAACGCATTTGTTTAGACGGAAATTCCCGGCTTTTGGGCTACTCCGAGTCAGTTAATTTGTGCGATTTCGAGCCCCACCGGATGACGGCATACACAAAACTCCCAAGCTGGAAAATCCATCCAGCAGCGACAGCCGGCACGAACGGATGGTGAACGAGAGCAGTCATAACGGCAGCCAGCCCGGCTGAGTTGTTTCAGATAACGCTGTTTGACGGCGCTCATCTGTGCAAGGTTGCACGCAACCGCACACCGGCTCAGTTGGACTTCACCGAATAGTGCCCATGACCGCCCGAGCGTCACACAAAAGAAAAGATTGCCGCAGCTATTTGCGCCCGGCTTTGCTGGCAGCCCTCCACTTCAGTCCCACATAGGCCAGATACCCAAGCTGGATAATCCAGGTTGCAGCGTAGGCCATTACAAGATGCTGATGGAACATCGGGTTCATGCGGCCTCCAACGCCGCAAGAGCGGCTCGTTGCTCAGCTAATTGCTGGCGGTACTCAGCGGCGTACCGCAATCCGACAACAAAAATGCCCCACGCCAGCCACCCGGCCAGATTCCACCACACCGCCGGCCACATGCTTGGATCCAGGCCCGAGTCCGCCCCGCCGCCAATCACCGGTGCCGGATGCTGCGTCCGCCACCAGCGCGTGGACATATACACAATTGGCACGTCCACGTATCCGAAAATGGCCATTACCGCCGCCAGCGTGCGCATCTCCGGTCCCGCCGCAAAGCGCCTCAGTAGCAGATACGCCACATAGATCAGGTAGAGCACCAGCGTCGTGGTCAGCCGCGCGTCCCAGGTCCACCAGATGCCCCACACCGGCCTCGCCCACAGCGGCCCCGTGATCAGCACTACCGTGCAGAAGGCAACACCCATCTCGGCATTCGCCAGCGCAAAGGCGTCCGCCCGCATCGCCCGAGCCATATTCGAACGGCGATAAATCAGGTACGCAATGGAGGCGAGAAAGCTGAGGAAGAAGAACAGAAACGCCATCATTGCCGAAGGAAAGTGGTAAAAGAAAATGCGAAAAATCTCGCCCTGCACCTGGTCGTCCGGAACCACGAACATGGCCACGCGGAATCCATTCGCAAGAATCGCCAGGGTCAGAGCCAGCCATAGCCAGCGAAACAGCTTCATCTTCCGTCCTTAAAGGTACTTCTCAGTTTACCGGATCAGTGCTTTTGGCCTCACCGGAAGGAAGATTGGCCGTGTCACCTGGCTTGAGATCGTAGGAAAAGAAGAACCGCAATCGAATCATTTCGGTTGTAAGTTCTGGAGGAAACGGGGCAAATGGTTGCGCGCCAGTGAGAGCGCCCCAGGCCGCGCGGTCCAGGGCGATTTTTCCGCTTGGTGAGCTCAGAACCATTTTGCGAATCTTCCCGTCGGAATAGAGCTCGAACTCGATTGCGACCTCTCCCTTTTCCAGTTGTGGGGGCTGCGCTTCTCGAGGAATGATTGGATACCAGGCCTTCTTGGTTTGGGAAATAATCGCCGGCAGTACTTTCCCGGTAAAGACGGCCATCTGATCCGGAGGTAAACCGCTCAGAATTTCGACTCCGGTACTTTTTACCGCGTCGATTTGATTGGTCTGAGGAAAGGCAATCGAGCTGGCCAATAGAAGCGGCAACATGAGTATTTGAACCACCTTCCCACTGACGTTCCTTCGCATATGCGGCACCTCTCACCTGCAAAGATATCCCCTTCCCAACAGCGCTTCAACAGGAGTAAAAAGGATAGCCATGGCGTGGTTTACTGTTATCTTCGGCGGCATCATCCTCATCGTCGGCCTGCTCGGGCAAATCTTTGGTCTGCAAAAGAGAAAATCTGCCCACCCCGAAGACAGGCGCATGGGCAGGCTGGTATTCACCGTCGCCTCCGTAGTCGTTTTCCTGTGGATCGTGGCCTTCGCAACCGCGCGCCTGCTGTACCACAGCACCACCGGTCACTGGTAGGAGTAGCCGTACGGGCCACCTCATTCTGCGTGCAGCACGATCTCGAACAGCAGCATGCAGATCGTTGTGAAGATCACGTCATAGCCCAGCAGCAGCTTGATCCACAGTGCAGGATCTGACTCGCCCGACAGGATTGCAGAAATCGCCAACACCATGCCCAGCAGCGCCGGCATGAAGATCGGAAACAGGATCAGCGGCAGCAGCAGCTCGCGATTGCGAGAGCGTATCGACAGTGCCGCAAAAAAGGTTCCGTTCACGATGATCGCCCACGTCCCCAACGGCACCGCCAGCAGCAGCAGCCAGACATTCCCCAGCGCGTGCAGGTTATAAAAGATCGCGAACAACGGAGCCAGCAACAACTCCACCGCACTCACAAACAGAAAGTTCGCCAGCACCTTGCCCAGAAACAGCGAAGCTCCCGGTGCCGGAGTCATCCTGTGCGCATCCAGAACGCTATGTCGCAGCTCGCGGGCCCACGCCTGATTCAGCGCGCTGACCGCGGCGAACAAGATCGCCACGCAAAGTATCGGCCCCGAGATCTGCCGCGACACCGCCCGCGTCGGATCGAACGCCAGACTGAAGATCACCACCACCAGAAGCGCAAAAAACAGCATCGAGTTGATCGCGTCCCGTGAGCGCCACTCAATCCGCAGGTCTTTCGCCAGATGAATCAGAAAATAAGGCCGCCTCATGGTCGCGCGTCCTTAGTCAGCGCGGCGATCGTAGCTCTCGAAGCCAGCAAATAGTCCGCTGGAGCCATCACAAGCTGCGTCCCGCGCGTTCCCGCCGATACCGAAATCACGTCGAATGACTCGATCGTCTCGTCCACATAGGCAGGGAAGTCCTTCTTCGCGCCGAACACCGTGACCCCGCCCCGAACATACCCCGTAAGCGGCTCTACCTCCTTCAGCGAAACCATCTCCGCCTTGCGCGTGCCAGCCGCTCGCGCCAGTTTCTTGAAGTCCAGCTCCTCACTGCCCGGCACCACGGCAAACACATGCTCGCGTTCGCTGGTTACGCAAAGCAGCGTCTTGAAAACCTGCTTAGGAGGCATCCCGATCTTCTCAGCGACAATCACCGCCGAAAATTCTTCCGGATCGACCGAATACTCGCGCAATTCATACGCGATCCCGAGCGAATCGAGATACCGCGCCGCATTCGTCTTCATCTCGTCGCCCTCGTCGTGGTTTCAGCCCGCGATGCCACGCTTCCCGCCTGCAACGTAATGAGAAAATCCGCGACAGGTTCCGCCAGCTCGCGTTGATGCGTAGTCAGCAGAATCGTCTTCCCCTCGGCGCGCAGTCGCGCCAGCAAATCCAGCATCTGCTGCGCGCTGGCCGCGTCCATGTTCGAAAAGGGCTCGTCGAGCAGCAACAGCTCCGGCTGCGCCAGCAGCACGCGCGCCAGCGAAGTCCGCTGCCGCATCCCTTGCGAATACTGGCCCACCGGCCGCGTCAGAGTCGCATCCAATCCGACCGAACCGAGCGCTGCCTCCGGATCCATGCAGACCCGCTCCCGGTAAAGGCTCGCAAAGTAGCGCAGATTCTCCGCGGCCGAAAGCTCGTCATACAGCATCGGCGCATGGCTCATGTAGCCGATCCGTTCCCGCGCGTCCTCCGGCTTTTCCCCTTCAAACACGCGAACACTGCCGTAGGTCGGACGAAGCAGCCCTGCAATCACGCGCAACAGCGTCGATTTGCCCGCGCCGTTCTCGCCCAGCAGCACATAGCAGCGGCCGCGCTCAAAGCCCAGCGAAACCTTGCGCAGCGCCACAAACGTGCCATAGAGCTTGGAGACGGATTCGAGATCGGCAACAGACCCCATGCTGTTGGGAGTATAAACAGCCGCCAATCGTTGGCGCTCAGTCGATACTTTCGATTAGCAGGCGATTAGATAGGTCGAAGAGCGGCGTAGTCATCGCGGTTGTTACGATGGCCATCAGCACGAAGAGCGTAAAGATCAGGGGACTGAAGATACCCTCTCTATAACCGATGTTGAGAACAATCAGCTCGACGAGGCCGCGGGTGTTCAACAATATGCCGATCTGTGCAGCCACATTCCATCGCATGCCGCTGCCCCTTGCCGCGAGCATGGCTCCGCCGATTTTGCCGCTTACTGCAAGCAGCAGGACAATGGCGAACCAACCCAGGCCATTGCCAGAAAACATCTCTCGCCGCATTCGCAGACCTGTCAACGCAAAGAAGATGGGCAGAGTTACGCCGACAACCGGCGATAGCATCCGATGAAGCGAATGCTCGAGCGATCCCGACCTGCCCTTGAGCACAGGAATGCAGACGCCCGCGAAGAAAGCGCCAAAAAAAGCATGTACTCCAAGAACCTCCGTCACCCGTGCGCTGAGAAACGCGAACACAATCACAACGGGGAGCCACAGAGCTTTCGGCGGGCTCGGCCGTTGGGCGAGCAGCCGTGCCGCGACATGCCGCACGACAAAGAACATGATGCCGAGGTATCCGGCTAGTACAAGCAGCCGGAGGCAACTTGCTGTCAGACTTTGGCCACCTTGACCGTCGTGGATGAGGGTGAGCGTGAGCGCAAGCAGCAACCATGCGAGCAGGTCGTTGGCCGCGGCACACACCAGCGCAATGGAAGCGGTCCTAGGGCTGATCGGTTGCCTGGTGTGCTTGCGTTCCTGAATGATCCGGGCGAGCACCGGCAGCGCGGTAACGCTCATTGCGATGCCCGTAAACAGCAGGAAGGCGAGATGCGAACCCTGCCGCAATTCGAAGCGCACCAGCTGCAGAGGAGAGAGTGCTGCTCCCAGAGCAAAGGGGAGAGCGATGCTGCCTACGGTGATGGTCAGGGCTGCGCCACGGTTGTGTCGGATGGCGGCAAGATCCAGTTCGGTGCCCATGAGAAACAGAAACAGCACGAGACCGATATTGCTGACCACTTCCAGAGGACGCAAACCCGAAGCGGAAAAGAGAAACGCCGACACGGAAGGGAACCAATGGCCTAAGACCAGCGGTCCCAGCAGGAGACCGCCGGCGATCTCGCCCACGACGCGGGGTTGTCGCAGGAGTGCCAGCAGCCGGCCACAGGCGTATGTGACGGCGAGGATCGTCGCTAACTGCAGAACGAGGAGCAGGATCTGCGTGAGCAGGCCCGGGGCGTTCATTGGGAGGTCCATCCTTCACGCCGTTTCTTGCGTCGTGCTTCGATGACGATCACCAACTCCGTGACGAGAAGAACAAAACCGACAGGAAAGACTCGTGTGTCATTGCGGGCCAGGAGAGGCTGAAGTCCGAGCACCAGTCCAGAATCGTCAGCCCGACGCCGCCGAAGAAAAGAATAGAGCCAACCCATCGCCGAAAGCCCGGGGTGATATCTTTCTCGCCCTATACTGGCTGCCGGAAATCTCACGGATGGCCTCACGACCCAGTCCGTGATGGTCATAGATGCGGCAGCGAACAGCAGGAAGGAGGCTAACTTGCTGCGCGGCGTACGCTTCCGCTTCGGCCAGCGAGCTGAAGACGGTGCAGAAAAGACTGCCTTTGGAAATGTTGTCTTGATGATCGGGCGGCGCGGGCTGCAGGCCGGAGTAAAGGATCGCATACTCGCCCGGCTTCATGCGCTCATTCCAGCTTTGCGGCTGCGCATTCGGGTCAAAGAGCAGCAACATGCGTGGCTGAGTCATCCGGTATCAGGATATCAATCGATTTTGCGCGCCAATTGCTTTGAAAAGACGGGAGTAGAACAGCCAGCGCAGCGAGAATCGAGCCTTGACGACTCCCTTTGAAGTGATTCGAATAGTTCGTCTGATTGACCGAAGCGGGCTCGGATTACCTCGTTGCTGGCATTGGTGTCATTGCGGAAGCCGTCCCCGTAGTCGCAACTCCCGGCTTGGCGCCCGCAGCCGGAGCATACTTCGAAGCGCACTTGGCTTGCAGCTGCGTCGCATGGAACACCCCATCGCGCCCATAGGTACCGATCGCCAGCGCCTGCGAGTTGTCTTTAAACGTATCCGGCGGCGGCTCCTCGCCCTGGTACGAAACCCGCAGCTGGTTCGCGTTTTCCACCAGAACGAACTGGGCATTGGTCCCGCTGTTTCGGATAGACCCCGGCAGCACATTGCCCGCCACGCGCAGGTTGCGCGTATAGGCCTTCGATCCCATCGCGTCCAGTTCCTGAATGGTCACGTAATAGCTCTTGTTGGCGCGCACTCCGCTGACCGCCAGGGCGCCGATCACGACTAGAATAATCACGACCGCGACGCCGATTCGCACGCTTTGGTTCCTGCTCTGCATAGGCCTGCTCTAAGTCTATGGCCAGAGAGCAACCGAGGCAAGGGGCTGTCTTGTCCAATACAAGATGAGCCTGAAGGGGTAGGCATGCTGGAGATTGCACATCAGCATGCACGAAGCAGAGAAGTTGAGTCTGGAGGAGATTTCGCGGGTTCGTCGGGGCGAGCGCGAGAATCCGGTTTGAGGGCCATGATCGGGGGCAGATCTACGGCTGGGTAGAGCGGATGCTTGTTCAGCAGGAGTATGCCCGGCAAGGGAAGATTGCGGGGGGTCTTTTGCGGCGTTACGTGGAGAAGATTACCGGGCTGAGCCGTGCGCAGGTGACGCGGTTGATTGGCCGTTATGTAGCTAGCGGGCAGGTGAAGCCTAGCGTGTATCTGGGGCGGCGTTTCCCACAGCGCTACAGCCGGGCAGACATCGAGCTGCTGGTCCAGGTCGATGAGGCGCATGAGACCTTGAGCGGGCCGGCAACGCGGCGCATTCTGGAGCGCGAGCAGCAGCTGTACGGCAAGCCGGAATACGCACGGCTGGCGACCATCTCGGTGTCCCATCTTTACAATCTGCGCAAGAGCCGGAGCTATCGCGAGCGGCGCCTGCACTACACCAAGACGCGGCCTACAGTGGTTGGGATCGGGGAGCGACGGCGGCCCGACCCGCAAGGCCAACCTGGCTACCTGCGCCTGGACACGGTGCATCAGGGCGACCAGCCCACCGCCAAAGGCGTTTCTCACATCCATGCCGTCGATGAGGTCACGCAAGGGCAGATCGCTGGGTCTACGCCGCGTATCAGCGAGCTGTATCTGGAGCCAATGCTGGCCGCCATGCTGCGCCAGTTCCCCTTCCGCATCCCAGGCTTCCACACCGATAACGGCAGCGAGTTCATCCACCGCACGGTCGCTGAACTGCTCAACAAACTGCTGATCGAGCAGACCAAAAGCCGTCCCCGGCGTTCCAACCACAATGGCCTGGTGGAGACCAAGAAGGGCGCGGTGATCCGCAAACACATGGGCTATGGCTACATCGCTGCCAGCCACGCCGAGGCCATCAACAGCTTCTATCGGGAGTTCCTGAACCCCTATCTGAACTACCATCGTCCCTGCGCCCAAGCCGATGTCGAGATAGACAAGACCCCGCTGGAAACCCTGCTGGCGCTGCACAACCTGGCACCGTACCTGCGTCCGGGGCTCACCATAAACGCCCTCAGACGCATCGCGGCGGCCCGCAGCGATACCGATGCCGCGCGTCGCATGCAACAAGCCAAAGCAAAACTCTTTCCACGCTTACGGCTCAGCGCATAGAACAGAGGACGGGAGAGAGGAGGGAGGAAATGCCGGTCTATGGAAAAGCCTGCGGCTTTCCCACAGACCTTGGAAATCGAAACAACCGATTTCCACATTCCCTCCGCCCGGCTACGATCGCTAATATAGACATTCAAAAACCAAAAGGAGCCTTCCCCAGCCTGCCTACCGTCCTCCTTCAGGCTCATCCTTCGATTGGAAAAGACTGTCTCCTGTCATTGATTTCTCATACTAAGGCAGGGCTCGCCTTTCCCCGGCCGTTTCATCCCTGACCGTCTCACTCCTGACCATTTTTTCGCTACCCGCTTTTTAGCTGACCGTCTCTTGGCTTCACTTCGCCTGTCTCGTCTTCCCCGGTGGCACTTCAGGAGCATGCGGGCGCGCCCTGCCCGTAGCGATTTCCAGGAACGCATGGGCTGCCCTGGTCAGGGTCTTGTCCTTGCGATAAACCACCGCCAGCTCGCGGTTCAGGCGCACGCCGTCGAGTTTAATGATCCCAAGGGCGCCCATCTTCTCGTCGCCCAGAACGTTGGTGCGTGGCAAGAAGCCCATGCCCAGGCCCGCGACCACCAGACGCTTCAGCAACTCGCTCGATTCCACCTCCATTGCTACCCGTGGCTGCACCTCGTGAGTACGGAAGAGGTCTTCGATCAATTCGCGTTGCCGTCCCTGCTTGGGTAGCAACAGCGAATGCTGCAGGATTTCCGTGAGCTTCACCGACTCGCGCGCCGCCAGAGAATGGTTCTTCGGGGCCACCAGCACCACTTCATCGCGATGGATAATGTCCACCAGCAAGCGCGGATCCTTCAGCGGCAGCGACACCACGCCGAAATCCACCTCGCGGCTAAGCACCGACTCGATCGATCGCGCCCGGTCCGCTCTCACAATGCTCAGCCCTACGCGCGAATACTGCCGCTTGAACTGCGCAAAGACCATCGGCAGCACGTAAAGGCTAGTCGCCTCGTTGGCGCTCACCGAGATTTCGCCGCGCGGCGAGCGGTGCAATTCACCAATAGCGACCGTAATGTGGCTGTGGCACTGGAGACAATGCTCCGCAAAGGGCTCGAAGACCTTGCCCGCCGCCGTGAACGTAACCTTTCCCCCATCACGATCGAACAGTCGCGCGCCCACTTCGTTCTCCAGCGTGCGAATCTGCGCTGAAATTGCCGGCTGCGTCACCATCAGCTTTTCCGCTGCCCGCGAAAAGCTGCGCAAACGGCAGACCTCCAGAAAGGTTCTCAACTGCTCAAAATCCATGCCCGCTGATACCTGCCCCGCAGAAAGTCGATTCCCTTGCGCTCATCGAGACCGCAAAAACTCTATAGGCTATGCGCGCAAATTTAATTGCAAGCATAAAGAACTTTTCTGCCGAATGTAAGCTTTATCATCACTGCCCCGGAACCGAGGTCGGATTCGCGAACTGCAGTGGAAACGTGGAGCGCGTCAGCGCGCAGTCGAAGGATCTGCTTTTGATCCGAAGCGGCCCTGTCTCAGGCCAGCTCCGGAGCCTTCTCCGCCTCAACCGCTGCCTTGAAGTACTCCAGGCTTAACCGAAGCCCTGTCTCCAGATCGATCTTCGGCTCCCAGCCGAACAGCCTTTTCGCCTTCGAAATATCTGGCTGGCGCTGCGTCGGATCATCCTCCGGCAGTGGATGGTAAACGATCTTGCTCGAAGAATCCGTAACCTTCAGCACCGCCTTGGCGCAGTCCAGGATCGTCCACTCATTCGGATTGCCGACATTTACTGGCAGATGCTCGTCCGAACGCGAAAGCCCGAGGATGCCCTCGACTTCATCCGACACGTAGCAGAAGCTCCGCGTCTGTTCGCCCTCGCCGTAGACCGTCAGGTCTTCGCCTTTCAGCGCCTGCACCATGAAATTCGATATCACCCGCCCGTCGTTCTTCTGCAGTCGCGGCCCATATGTATTGAAGATCCGCACCAGCCGCGTATCCACACCGTAGTAGCGGTGATAGGCCATCACCAGCGCCTCGGAGAAGCGCTTCGCCTCGTCATACACCGACCGCGGTCCGATCGGGTTCACATGTCCCCAGTAGTCTTCCGTCTGCGGATGCACATCCGGATCGCCGTAGCACTCCGAAGTCGACGCATGCAGAAACTTCGCGCCATACTTCTTCGCGATATCGAGCGCGTTGGTGGTGCCCACCGAGCCCACTTCGAGCGTCTCCACGCCCAGCCGTGCATAGTCCACCGGGCTCGCCGGAGACGCGAAATTGAAAACATAATCCACCGCTCCGACATCGAACGGCGAGCAGATATCGTGCTCTCGGAACTCAAACCGCGGCTCTTTCTCCAGGTGCTTCAGGTTATTGAGCGAGCCTGTCGACAAACTGTCGACGCCGACAACGGCATGGTCTTCGGCCAGCAGAGCGTCCGCCAGATGCGACCCTAGAAAGCCTGCAGCTCCAGTAATGAGTACGCGCATAGTTTGATATTCAGCTCTATCCTGTTGAGTCAGAAGGTGCGCCCGAACTGGGCCCGCAGCGGCTTCACACGCCTGGTCTTACGCGCATTCCGAAGCTGCACGATGAGAAGGGAATCGACTCCAATCCCTCCACTTCGATACTAAGGAAGCCCCTGCAAAAACGCAACGAAGTACCATGACACAAAAGGTAGGAGCAACCCCACATTGAGTTGGCTGCAGGGGTCGATTCCCGGAATTACGATATCGTGCAATAGCGTTACCGCCGCTTCAACCCCCTCCACAGCCCCGCCATCGACTGCAGGCCAAGTTCCTCCGCGCGCGCCATCGGCAGAATCCCGGCCGCGTCCAATGCCTCGGCCACCCGGCCCGCATCGAATCCCGCTGCACGCAGATTCTTCCCCAGAGTCTTGCGCTTCTGCG
>Ga0206878_10398_pt1 | contig 13640 bp, 14 predicted proteins | sample Alteio_BWOrgCont_8_FD_152621 | JGI IMG/M metagenome (GOLD analysis project Ga0206878, IMG submission 152621) | Enriched cells from forest soil in Barre Woods Harvard Forest LTER site, Petersham, Massachusetts, United States -... | ecosystem: Environmental > Terrestrial > Soil > Temperate forest >... | reverse complement strand
GTCACCGCCGGAACCACGTCGAAGAGGTTTCCCACCACACCAACATCAGCGATCTCGAAGATCGGGGCTTCTGAGTCCTTATTAATGGCGACGATGGTGCGCGAGCCCTTCATGCCGACGATGTGCTGGATGGCTCCGCTGATGCCGAGCGCGAAATAGAGCTTGGGCGCGACCGTCTGGCCCGACGACCCCGATCTGCCGTTCGAGCGGCAGCCAGCCGTTGTCGCAGATGGGACGGGAGGCAGCGACCTCTCCGCCGAGCACCTTAGCCAGATCTTCGGCGAGCGCGAGGTTCTTCTGCTCCTTGATGCCGCGTCCGACAGCGACGATAACCTCGGCCTGGGAGAGATCGACGGCCTGCTTTGCCTCCTGAAATACTTCATGGGGAGTCACGCGGGCAGCACCGTCCGCAACCGCAGCGCTCACGTTTTCAACCGGAGCCGATCCAGCCTCAGCCTGATCGCTGCGGAAAGCGCCGATCTGGATAGTCGCCAGCCACGGACCATCACCGGCAAACGAAACATCGGCCGCGAACTTGCCCTGAAACATCTGTCGCGTGAAGAGCAGCTTGCCGCCCTCATGCTTGTAGCCAATGGAGTCCGAGATGAGCGTGCGATCGAGCCCGAGTGCCAGCCGCGGCGCGAAGTCGCGCACCTGATAGGTATGCGGGAAGAGCACCATTTTCGGCTGCTTCTCGCCGATGAAGCTCTTCAATGCGTAGACATACGCATCGGACGTGTAAGCCTCAAGCGCAGGTGATTCCAGAGCATAGACTTTGGCCACGGCCTTCTGTGCCAGTTCCTGAGCCAGAGCGCCGACGCCGTTCCCGGCCAGCACGATCTCAGCCGGCCAGCCCGTGTCCTTCGATATTGCCTGCGCCGCCGCGATCGTCTCGAACGAAACCCGGTTGAGCTTGCCCTCGCGCTGCTCCGCCACTACCAGAATGCTGTCTGCCATGCTTCCCTCAGAACTCCTGCGCGCCGCGCTTCAGCCAGGTTCCGTAGAGGCCGAAGGTCACCGCGAGCACGCCGGTGAGGACATTCAGGTAGAACATGGGCCGCATCCATCCCGGCGAATAGGTGAGGTCCTGCCCGGTCCAGAGCGTCAGCAGCACGGCGAAGAAGGCGAATTGCCCGGCGATGACCTGAAAGGTGAGCCCCCACTGGCGGCGCTTGTCTAGGTTTTCAACATGCTCGGGCGCTAAGCCGCGCTCCTGGGCGGGGATGGTCAGATTTGCCATGGTTCCTTCGTCTCCTCTTAGGGGGTGGCTACAGCCATTAAATCACGCGTGCTTCATTTTTCAAGTACTCCACCAGCTTTCGCGCCGCCTCGCCCGCAGATCCCTGAATCATTTCGGTCTTTTTCTGTTTATGCGGGATGTAGAGACGCTCGATCTCCTGCTGGTTCTTGCTGAGTTTCGACTCGACTTCGGCCCAGGTCACCTTGCGCATGGGCTTCATCTTCGCCTGCTTGATGCCAATCAGCGTGGCATAGCGAAGCTTGTTGATGCCGCTCTGAATCGTCAGCACGGCAGGCATCTTCATATCGATGAACTGATAGTGTCCGGCCTCGAGTTCACGCTTCAGATGCAGTCCGTTGTCCGTCTTCTCGATACCGATGATGATGGTGGCGTGGGGCAGGCCCAGAATTTCGGCCAGCAGCACGCCGGTCTGCGCGCAGCCATAGTCGTCGGACTGCAGGCCCGTGACGATGAGGTCGAAGTTGTCGTCTGACAGCGGGGGGGCAACCGCAGCGGCGATAGCCCGGGCGGTGTTGGCGGAATCGAGTCGCACGAACTTGTCGTCTTCGAGATGGATGGCCCGGTCCGCGCCCTTGGCCAGCGCCTCGCGCAACACCTGCGAGGCTCGCGCCGGTCCGGCAGTAATCACCGTCACCTCGCCGCCGTGCTTTTCCTTCTGGCGCAGAGCCTCTTCGAGCGCATAAGCGTCCGGCTCGTTGACTTCGTACGAGACGTCCTCGCGAATCCATGTGCCGTCATCGTTCAGCTTGAGTGGAGCGTCCTTTTGCGGGACCTGCTTGATGCATACAAGAATCTTCATAGCAAACGGGTCAGTATAGCGTGTCTTCAGCCTGCGTCGCCAATCTGTTAACGGCCGGCGGATGGATCGCGTGTATTGCTGGTGTTCATGTCGATCTGCGTTTTGCTGGATTGGGGCAGGCCCGGAGCGTAGCAGCTTTTGTCAGCGGCATAGCCAGCTTTGCAGGAAGCGGCGATCTGCGATCGAGGCGACAGTGCGTATTGCCAAACCAGTGCATCTTTGACTCCGCCGTTTGCGGGACTGTCGGCATTGGAGACGCACCCTGGAGCCGGTGGACATTGGTCATTGACGATCCAAAGCTTCACTTCCGGAAAACGCACCGCTACGTCTTTCGCCGTGGAGATGCTGCTCTCGCCGTCTGGTACCTCAATGCCCGAGCAATAGATGCCGGCGCGCATTCCCGCCTTGGCGATGTCCGCAAACCACGCGCCCAGATATGCTGCCTGCTCGGGCAACAATCTGCCGCCCTCCTCCTGATCGAGAAAGATGATGGCGTGTGGAGAGAAGCCTTCCCGTCGTGCGGCCTGGACCGCAGTCTCTGCGTCTGCCGTTCCCAAAGCCCCCGCGTCCTGTCCTTTGAGTTGGTCGTCGAGACGGCCGTTGAACAGAATCAGAAAGCCGAAGCCGGCGGACCGAACCCGTGCACGCTTGCCTGCCCATGGATTCGAAGTCATTCCCGGAGGATTGTTCAGCCAGTAGCCGGTGTAGGCGAAGGTCTTGTGTAGGGCCGCAAGCAGCTCATCGCCGGGGTAGTCATTCTTGTCGAATCCGAGATAGGATCCGCGGGTTTGAGCGTGGCAGATCGCTGTCAGCAGCGTGACTCCAGCAATAAGTTTGCGCAGCATCTGAGACGTCGTCCTATGCACGCTTCGATGCTATCCTTTCCCATCATGCGGAGCGGATTCGGATTTTTTCTATTAGCGGCTTTGGCGGCCGGCGCTTTAGCGCAATCTCTTTCACCGGCCGAAAAGGCAATGGTGGCGTATATCGATGCGAACGAGCAGACATCGAATGCGCTGCTCGAAAAGCTGGTAGACATCAATAGCGGCACGCACAATCTCGAAGGCGTGCGGGCAGTGGGCAAAGTGCTCATGCCGCAGCTCGAGCAGCTTGGCTTCAAGCTCAAGTGGGTGCCCATGGACGAGGTGCATCGGGCCGGGACGCTGGTAGCCGAGCACGCTTGCCCCCAGCCTGGCGAGTGCGGTAAGCGCATGCTACTGATCGGGCACATGGATACGGTCTTCGATAAGGACAGCCCCTTCCAGACCTATACATTGAACGGGCACATTGCGACCGGGCCCGGCGTGAACGATATGAAGGGTGGCCTGGTGGACATGTTGTACGCGCTCAAGGCTCTGCAGGCTGCCGGGGTGCTGGGGCAGATGGACATCACTATTGTCCTCAGCGGCGATGAGGAAGAGCATGGCGGGCCTGTGGAGATCGCGCGCCGGGAGATGCTGGCCGCCGCCCGGCAGGCTGACGTTGCGCTTGAGTTCGAGGCGACTCCGCGCCTGGATGGCGTCTATTACGGCAGCATCAGCAGGCGTAGCTCGATCTCGTGGAAGATTGAGACGACGGGCGAAAGCGGTCACTCTTCGGCGATTTTCTCGGAGGGTAAAGGCTACGGCGCAATCTACGAACTCACGCGCATTCTCGATGCCTTCCGCACGCAGTTGCCGGAGCAATATCTCACCTTCAATGTCGGAATGGTGCTCGGCGGTACGAGTGTCAAGGTCGACAAGGATGGGATCTCGGGCAGCGCGACCGGCAAGGACAACATCATCCCGCCCGCGGCCTTCGCAAGCGGCGACATTCGGACGATCTCGAACGAACAGAGCGACCGCATCGAGAAGAAAATGGAAGCCATCGTAGGGCAGCATCTGCCGAAGTCGGGTGCGACGATCGCGTTTGGGGAGGGGTATCCGGCCATGGCGCCCACGGCGGGGAGCCGGGCATTGCTGGGGATTCTGAACCAGGTGAATCGCAGCCTGGGCTTCGCAGCCATGCCGGAGCTCGATCCGATGAAGCGCGGGGCGGGAGATATTGCGTTCGTTTCGCCGCCGCTTCCGGGGCTGGCAGGAATCGGCGCGACCGGCGAGGGAGCGCATGCTCCGGGTGAAACCATCGATCTGTCCGCGCAGCCGATCAATACCAAGCGCGCCGCACTGTTGATGTACCGCCTGAGCAAGCTCGATGCGAAGGCTGACCGTGAGGCTACAGCTCAGGCGAAGTAAGCGAGTCCGGTTTCAGGCAGATTGCAGGAATGCGACCGACTGCAGGCCGGCGACGTCGAAGCGTTTCCGGCAGCGGATGTTCTTGCACGCGGCCATGTCATCCTTGCGAACCATGTAGGACTGCGCCTTGGCGAAGCGGGCGCGGTCGCGCTCGTCGGCGTTGCGGGGCAGGGAATTCTTCTTATGCCGTACCAGCCAGGAAAGTTGGTATTCGTCGGCCTTGCCGCAATGCGGACAGGTTAACGTGTGCGTTTTTAGCTCAGCTCTCTCATCGAAAAAATCGCGCTCTTCCATATCCGCCACCCGTCACTGTTACAAATTCATTGTATGGATAGCTTGGGTTTAGGGGAAGTGCTACGGTGAAACCATGGCGGCGAAGAAGCGAGCGAAAAAGAAGACGTTCTCGACGGTGAAGGCGGTCAAAGCCAACGCCCGGGACCGGGTAGGCCAGCCTAAGCCGGAGCGAGTGATTGAGGCTGTCCCGCGTGAGCAGAAGCGCAAGTCTAAGCACAAGACCACCTTGAACGAATTGCTCGGCGCCGAGGACTAGCCGGTCACGTATTGCCGGGTAGAGAACCTATCTATTGATGGGGCTCGATTTCCCTAGGGAAAGCCGACCTGCGAGCGTATGCTTGAGGCAGCGGCGCTCCGTGGGCGCGCCAGGGTTTCAAACCCATTTCGGCTTTCCTCGCTTCTGAGCCTGGCCTTCTGAATCTCACTGGCAACGAAACGAGGCCCCATGCGCTCCGAACTGATCTATTCCGCGGGAATGCAGATTCCTAACCGCTTTCTTTTGTCCACTGTAGCCATGATTGCTGTCCGCAAGCTTCACATCAACACCACGCGAGTGGAAGAGACCGCGAACCAGGTATTTACGGACGTCGCGAACGGGAGCTACGTGCAGGTAACTCTTCCGGAGCTGAAGCCCCTGCCGCATATCGATACCTTGTTGATATCGACGGCTGCCTAATCCCGATACCGGGATCCCCTACTGGACCCCCTCCCCCTCGTGATTTGACAAGTCTATGATTCGGCGTTGTTTGCAAGCATTAGTGTTGACAAGTGCTTGAAACCATTGGCTTTATTTCACTTGCTCTGATTCTAAATAGTTTAGGCGATGATTTTGCCCTTAAATCAGGGCGTCGTTCTACGGGTTTGGCAAGTCATTGATGGGACTTGAGTTATTCTTGAGTAACAGATTCTAAATGAGTTATGGATGTCCACTTCTCAGACCTTCCTGAATAAGAAAATGGCCCGACTGCTAGTAGCAGCCGGGCCGTCTTGCTTCTATCTCTATTATAACGAGTGAAGGGAAATAGTCCGCCAACTATCTTCAGGTTTGCTGGCTCCGAGAATCAATTCGAGGAGCGATTGGTACTGGGTTAGCTTGAATTCAGCATTCGAACGATAATTGTCCAAGGAGCCTGTTTCCCCGCTCAAGTGGATTACTTCCCGAATAAGCGGTGAGAACGAAGCCGCAGGGGCCGCGGTCGCTGCGGTGTTGGCTATCGAGTAGTTTTGTGGCCGATTTAAGGTGTGGGGCACAGGAGGTAAGCCGGTGTGACCCATCTTCGCAAAATGATGCTCGAGGAACTCGAGCGTCGCAACTATTCGGCTGGGACGATCCGGTACTATGTGCGACTTCGTGATCGAGGCTTCCACGATTCACTCGTACCGAAACGCCTCCAACGGATCGACCTTCCCCGCCCGCCGCACCGGCACCCAGCACGCCAAGAGCCCTACTGCCACGAACAATGCTCCCACAACGATCAACGTCGCAGGATCGTTGGGCTGCACTTCGAACAGGAACGACCTCAATACTCGCGACAAAATAATCGCCAGCACCACGCCGACGAGCACCCCACCTGCGATCAACCGAAATCCCTCGCCGAAGATCAACCTGCGAATGTCTTTTTGTTGCGCGCCTACCGCACTGCGAATTGCCAACTCCCGGTGTCGCGAGGCCACTGACAACGAAAGCACGCCGTAAATTCCCACCAGCGTCAACACGCTTCCTACCGCCGAAAACCCTGTCAGCAGGTGCATCGCGAACGTCCGCGATGCCAGTGATTCGTCGCGAATCTGCTCCAGCGTCTTCACGTTTTCGATCGCCGCCGTTGGATCGACGGAGCGCAGTTCGCGTTCCACCGCAACCACCACCGCGCGGGGATCCGCCGTTGTCCGTACCACAAGATGTTTTGAAAACGCGCTCGCCTGCCACAGCGATAGATAGATCTCCGGCGACGCAGCCTGCGTCAAATCGTCCGTCCGCCCATTCGCGATCTCCCCGACAATCTCCGTGCCCGGTTTATCTCGCCCGTTCATCCAGAATCTTCGTCCAAGTGCGTTGCCATGCGGGAAGTAACGGTCGGCAAACGCCTGGTTCACGATGGCCACGTTTGGCGACTTATCGTCATCGCTCGATCGAAATTCCCGCCCTTCCATCAGCCCCATTCCCATCAACTTGAAATAGTCAGGCGTCACCGCGCGCAGCGGCAGAGCCGTCTTGTCGCTTTCTTTCACCGCCGGGGGCTGGCCCTCAATCTCCAAAGTCGCCGGCCAATTGTTTCCTGTCAGCGGCACTCCCCAGGCAAACGCCGCGTACTGCACACCCGGAATCCCCGCAACGCGCTCCAACGCTTGCCGGTGAAAGCTGCCCCAGGTGGACCAGCTTTGCACATCTGTCACGCTCATCGTCAATATTCGGCTCGTGTTGTATCCCGACGACACCTTTGCGATTTTCACCATTGTGCGAATGAGCAATCCGGCGCCCACCAGCAGTGCCAACGTCAGCGCGGTCTGTAGGGTCGTGACTCCCCGCAGCAACCGTCTCTCCCCGATTCCCGCCGTCCCTTTCGGCCCGGCGTTCTTCAGCACCGCCATCGGATCCAACCGAAATGCTCGCAGCGCCGGAAAAACCCCCGCAAAAAATGCTGCGAGCACTGCCGTCCCAAGTTCCCACCCCAAAACTGCCCAGCCTATTGTCACTCCATCCAGCCGCGGAACGGCATGTCCTGCAATCACCTTGAACAGTTTTACGGCGCCAAAGGCGAGCCCGACTCCAAATGCCCCGCCAAGTAACGCCAGCAGCAAGCTCTCCGTCAAAACTTGCCTTAGAAGGGCGATGCGACCCATGCCCATCGCGCTCCGCACTGCGTATTCCTGTTGCCTTTGCAGTCCTCGCACCAGCAGCAACGCTGCCGCGTTTCCGCAAGCTATCAACAGTACCAGAGCCGCCGCGCCTAGCAGAGGCAACAGAATCCGTCTCTTATCCCGGTTCATTTCGTCCGTCACCGGCTCCAGTTGCGGCGCGAACCCTTCAAACTGCTTCTCCGCCTGCGCCTCTCTTGCCGTCAGCACGGCCAGTTCCTGTTGCGCCTGCTGCGGCGTCGCTCCATCCCGCAATCGCGCGACTACGTTCCAACCCGGCTGCTTCAGATATTTTGGATTCGGATCCATTGGCACCCAAAAATCAACCGTAGCGTTGACGTCGTAATTCGGCTCCTTCGCCGCTCCGGGGGACGGCAGGAATCGGACTCCGGGTTTCATCACCCCGATCACAGTCGGCGGCACGTCCCACCGGCTGATGCGCACTGTCTTCCCAATAATCTGCTTATCGCCGCCATACGCCCGCTGCCAAAACTCATATCCCAGCAGAATCGCCTTCACGGGTCCTTGTCCGAAATCTGAATCCGCAAAACCGCGCCCTGCCACCGGGCTCATTCCCATTACCTGAAAATAGCTTTTCGTCACCTCCATCCCCTGCATGGACTGGCTGCCGTCATTGCGAATCAAAAAATTGAAGGTCCAGTCATACGCGGCGATTCTGTCGAACGATTTCGCTTCTTGCTGCCATTCCATCCACTGTTGCGCCGCCCAGCCACGCGGGCTGTCCATCTTCTGTCCATCTGTGCGCACGGTTGGAATCAGCACGAGTTCCTCCGGCTTCTGGTACGGCGGCGGCGTGAGCAGCACGCCCTGAATCAAACTGAAAACCGCAGACGTCGCCCCAATCCCCAGCGCCAGCGTCAACGCTGCAATCAGGCTAGAACCCGGCTGTTTCAGCAGCATCCGAATCGCGAACCGCAACTCTCGCAACATGCGCCCCCCTATTCCGTCTTGGGTTCGCGAACCCCGGCTCCGGCATTGTCAGAAGAGAAGACGTCGGTTAGACCGCCCTTGGTGGCTAAGCCACATGCCGGTTTAGGCCCTGTGAACAGGCCCTAAACACAATAATGACAGGAGGGTGGGACAATGTGGAATAACAAACCGTATCTCGGAGAGCACCGAAGTGAGTTCTTAAGAGGGTGGCAGGTCAGCGCTTTCCGTGTGGGTCGTACTGGAAGCACTGCTCGAGCGGCACGCCCAGCACAATGGCGACTTTGAATGCAGTCTCAAGCGAAGGCGAATACTTGTCCTGCTCGATCGCGATAACCGTCTGGCGGGTGACGCCGACTCGATCGGCGAGATCCTGCTGCGTCATCTCTCGCAGGGCTCGGAGTTCTCGAATCTGATTGCGAATCGTGGGCATCAGAGCGCTCTCCGGTAAGCCACAAGCTGCGTAGCGGTCTTTGTGATGTCCGAAATGACCAGCATGCCAAAGAAGACGCTCAAGAAATGAAGTCCTACCATCCGGTTCTCCAATTGAAGATGGCCGACCGCCGCGTGAAACCACAGCATAGCCAGCCCGACGACCATCAGTGACGCGATCGTCAGATAGCCGGCACGATAGCCTCGCAGCTCGATCACACGGTCCCGCTCGTCTGTCATACGGTTGCGCGTCAAAGCGACGATGGCCAACTGGAGGATTGTCTGCAGCAGGATGATCGCGATGATCATGCCCGCGACCTTGTTCACGGAGTTCTGCTGATGCAGGAAGAAATAGGGGCCGTACACAACGATCTCCGCTGCAAGCGAGGCGTAAAGAGACTTCTCCCGGTATGAAAGGCTTGTCGCCATTGCGAATCGCTCCTTATGTTAAAAATGTTTGACATGGAGAACATAACGCCATACGCAATGTGTGTCAAATATTTTTGACAATTTTGTATCATGCAAGTGTCCGGAATGCCCGCTAGGGCGAAGCCGCTGGCGCGTCGGATTAGGGCGTTGCGAAGCAGCTCCGATAAAGTGCTAACGTCATTCGGCAACTTGCCTTTCACTACCCCACAAGCTGACTAACTAGAGCGGGCAGTTAACCGCGCGCCGATGGTTGGAGTCGCGTTGCCATTCGATTTCGCACTTGGAGTTTTTGCCCGGTGGACACGCATTCCCCGCGATTCGAAGTCGGATACGACCTGCTTTGGCGCATCTGCCTCAACAACGAGATCAGCGACAACATCAACTTCGCCGACCTGGAAAGGAGCCGACGCGGAGAGCTTTTCGTTTAATACTGCAATCGCAACCGAGGCGGATGTTTCGAGCAGCGCAGCTTTCATCAGTGCATCTTCACTATGAAAGGCCGCGAGACCGTCGTCCGCATCTATCGCGCATATTCCCAATAGGAGGAGATCTGGGCGAAGCTCCACAACCTGGCGGAGCGCCCGACCATCCACCGCAGCGCCTATGAGCGGGTTGACCTGCCCCCCAATCGTAATGAGCGTCAAGTCCGCCCGTTCAGCAAGCACTGCGGCGATAGTTGGATCGTGTGTAGCTACAGTCAAGCCGATGCTCCTGGGAAGTGAACGGGCGACTGCCAGATTGGTAGAGCCTGCGTCGATAAAGACAAATTGACCAGGTCTAATGATCGAAGCCATTTTTTGTCCGAGTGCAAGCTTACGGTCAACAGCCTCCCTCCTTCGCTGAAGAATGGTCTCCGAGGCCGGAGAGATGGCGAGGGCTCCCCCATAGACGCGAGCGCACAAGCCTTGAGCGGCCAGGTCGCGCAGAGCACGACGGATCGTGTCCTCAGAGGTTGAAAACTCTCGAGCAAGGTCTGTCGCCAGAACCCGGCCATCCTTTCGGATACGTTCCAGGATCTCCTTTTGCCGTTCTGCAGGCATGAGATCTCTTCCTTGCATCATCACCTCGGCCCTAAGCATCTTTAAGTCAAGTGTGCATTAACATGCCAAAACATGCAACATCGTGTAGGATCGATACGCAGGATGAGCCTATGGGTCGTGAAACGCCGCAATCGCGTCTCCTTGAGGCACTGATCTTCGATATGGACGGCGTCCTCGTCGATTCCGAGCCTCTGCATGAGCGCGCCAAACGCGAGGCACTCCTGGAAGCTGGGATCATGGTGCCGGAATCGCTGTTTGCGAGCTATACCGGCCGCAGCGACAAGGCCATGATCTACGAAGTAGCTGCCGCACATGGTTTAAACGAGCAGCGTAGCGCCGAGATCCTTGACCGCAAACATCGCATTTACGAGTCCCTGGAACACACGCTGCGTCCGGTCCCAGGGGCCATCGAGTTTGTGCATTGGGCAAAATCTCGCTATCGACTCGCCCTGGCTACATCTGCGACAAGACGCAATCGAGAGGCAACACTGAAGTTGCTTCAGATTGAATCGATGTTCGAGGTTGCCGTTGACAGTGCTTCTTTCTCCCAGCCGAAGCCCTCCCCGGAAGTTTTTCAAATTGCTATAGAAAGACTCGGCCTGGCACCTACCGCGTGTTTGGTGATTGAAGACTCCGTGAATGGAATCGTTGCGGCGAGAGCAGCAGGTTGCTTCTCGGCCGGCCTGACAACCAGCTTTTCAGGGGACTCCCTGCGAGAGGCCGGCGCAGACATCGTCGTTGGCTCGTACTCGGAACTGAAGACGCTGTTGACTGCGAGAGAGCCGGAACACGGAATTACTACATGCAAATGACAAGACCCGGCGCCTCGGAGCGCCGAGCGACGCGGCTAATCTTCCTGCTGTGTGGAATGGCACATTCCTCGTGGGCTCCGTTGGTGCCATATGCCAAAGCCCGTGTTCACGCGAACGATCAGCATTTCGGCCTTCTCTTGTTGTGCTTTGGAGCGGGGTCGATGTTATCCATGCCGGCCATGGGGGGCCTTGTTAGCCGTTATGGCTGCAAACCCCTCATTCAATTTTCCGCGGGTGCCATCTGTCTCGGGCTGGTGGCCGCTGCGGTGGCTCCTTCGTCGACTCTTCTTGCTTTATCGCTCTTTCTGTTCGGTGCTTCCATCGGGGCTATTGACGTTGTGATGAACGTGCAGGCCTCACTGGTCGAAAGGCAAAGCGGTGAAAACCTAATGTCTGGTTTTCATGGCCTCTATAGTGTCGGCGGGTTTGCCGGTGCGTTGGTGATGAGCGGGCTTCTGTGGCTGAACACGCCTGTCGGAGCGGCGGCGCTCATCGTTGTCTTCCTACTCTCCATATTATTGTTGCTTGCGAACTCGGCTTTGTTGCCCTATGGTGACGACCAACAAGAGAGAACAAAAAGGTTCATCTGGCCAGGCAACTATGTCCTATTCCTGGCAGCTCTAGCCTTCATCATGATGCTTGCAGAGGGTTCTATGCTCGATTGGAGCGCGGTGTTCCTCGTGGATAAGGCGGGAATGATCGAAAAGAATGCGGGCATCGGATTCACCGCCTTCTCGATAGCTATGACAATAAGCCGATTCGGCGGGAACGTCGTCATTCAAAGAATCGGACGAAGATGGACTATAACAGGGGGTGCGCTGGTCGCAGCGAGTGGCTTCTTCCTGGTGACGTTGCTGGCGAATCCTGCTGGTTCGGTATTTGGGTTTGCGATGATTGGGCTGGGCGCAGCCAATGTAGTTCCGTTAATCTTCTCTCTTACTTCGGAATCGGGAGGGGCGCTCGGGAGCAATATCTCGTTCGTCTCGACGCTTGGCTACACCGGGATCCTCACCGGTCCCGCCGTGATCGGCTTCGTTGCGCATTCCAAGGGATTTGGAGTCGCTTTTAGTGGAGTCGCCTGCCTGTTGGCTCTGGTTGCTCTCTCAGGCTCGATCGCTGTCCCGAGCCGAGTGCAAATCCCGTTACAGGGAGAACCGGCTGCGGTCGACAAGTCTTAGAAATAAGAAGTTAAGGAATCCGCGCTCTCACTCTCAATGGCGTTTTTCCGGAAAGGGATGGGGAAAACCCCAACCACCGACCATTGCTTTCATGGCGCGTGTTAGCATCCGCTTTTTGCACCATTGATTTTTCGGGCCGGTGTCGCAATCCTTGAAACCCGAGGCTACATGACTCGTCTGCGGTTTCTCTTTGCCAGTGTCGTGTTTCTGGCCTCCTTTTTGCTTTTTCTGGTGGAACCGATGGCTGGCCGCCAATTGCTCCCCGCTCTCGGCGGATCGGCTGCTGTGTGGATTACCTGCCTGGTTTTCTTCCAGACCGCACTTCTTTTCGGGTACCTCTATGCACACTGGCTCGTCCGCCGGCCGTCATTCATCGTGCATCTGTCCCTGCTGTTGCTGGCCGTCGTCGCGGCCATCCTGTGGGTTCTACGATCGCGGCTCATAGAGAACGGCGCTGCCCATCCGATCCTCACTGTGTTCTCCGCTCTGAGTCTTTCTATTGGTCTTCCATTTCTCGTCCTCAGCTCGACGAGTCCGCTGCTCCAGGTGTGGTGGGCGCGCGTTGAAACCGGCAAAATCCCCTATCGTCTCTACGCGCTTTCGAATGTTGCTTCGCTGCTTGCGCTGGCTTTGTATCCGAGCGTGATCGAACCCCGTTTCACGCTCCATGCCCAGCGTCTGACCTGGTGTTGCGGATTCGCCGTCTTCGCGATCCTCTCCACTCTCCTTGCAGTCAAAACGCGCTCCAGCACCGCCGGATCTCCCCAGGCCATCGACGATGATCTATCCGCCCCGCGTTCCCCTCGCTCGCACAAACTTCTCTGGGTCCTGCTTCCGATGAGTGCCGCCATGCAATTGAGCGCCGTCACCAGCTATATCACCAGCAACCTCGCCGCCATCCCGCTTCTCTGGATCCTTCCCCTTGCCGTCTATCTCCTCACCCTGATTCTTGCCTTCCAGTTCCGTGTCCGGTTGCCATGGGGCATCATCGCTCGATTCATGGTGGTGATGCTCGGTGCTCTCGCCTACTCATTGACGAAGGCCAATGGCACATGGCCGTTGTGGCTTTCGCTTCTCTTCTTTCTTGTGGAATTGTTCCTCGCCTGTATCTTCTGCCATTCCGCGGCCACCGGGCTGCGCCCGCAACGTGCGTCCGAGGCCACCCTTTTCTATCTGCTCTTTGCGGCCGGCGGCGCGATCGGCTCGTTCCTCATCGGCATCGCTGCTCCGCTACTGTTCGACTTCAATCTCGATCTGCCCATCGCGTTCCTGGTTACGGCTCTGCTGGCTCTGGCGGTGAACTGGCGCGGTCCCTGGAGCCAGCGCCTGCTATGGGTTGTGGCCAGCGCGGCCATGC
>Ga0206878_10397_pt1 | contig 13644 bp, 14 predicted proteins | sample Alteio_BWOrgCont_8_FD_152621 | JGI IMG/M metagenome (GOLD analysis project Ga0206878, IMG submission 152621) | Enriched cells from forest soil in Barre Woods Harvard Forest LTER site, Petersham, Massachusetts, United States -... | ecosystem: Environmental > Terrestrial > Soil > Temperate forest >... | reverse complement strand
GACCAATGACCAATGACGAATGACCCAATGACCCAATGACCTAATGACCAATGACCTAATGACCTAATGACCTAATGATTAATGTTCGGTGATAAAATTCCTTATCGTATTTGGTTTAATTTTACTAAACTTATAAAATAAAAATTAAGCGGAATGAAGGTTGATTTTAATACAGATGCAGACCATGTAGATGTACCATTAAGTAAATATCGCCTTGGTGGATATTTAATTGTGTTATTTGGTGCTTTCGTGCTGGGACTCTGTTTTGTAGTAAGTCCCTCCACGTTTGTAACCAGTGGTTCTCGTTACAATACTCCTGAGGCCATATTCATAATCGGACTTTTGGTTATAATGATTTGCGGTCCGCTTACCGTAAATATATTTTACCGGATTTTTGTAATGAAATCTGGTTTAACTATTGATATGGACGGCATTATGAATAATTCATATGTAGCGTCGTGTGGATTGATAAACTGGAATAGTATAACAAAGATCAATAAAGAAGAAGGGGATTATCCAATGTCTATTGTAGTTCATGTTAATAGCCCCGAAGAATTTATACAAAGTCAATCGAATATATTTAAACGAAGGTCGGCGACGGATAGCTATAAGAAATATGGCAGCCCCGCAGTGATAAATACAAATTTTTTAAAATGCGATTATGATGAGCTATACTGGTTTTTAACAGATACTTTAAAAACTTACGAGAAGGGTGCTAAATAGAACAGACTTATCGCCGGTTCTGCCCGTGAGATGCTGAAACAAGCATGACGTCCACTTTTTAATTTGTACACCTTCCTATCCACCACCAATAACCAATGACCAATGACACAATGACCCAATGACCTAATGACCCAATGACTAATACCCAAAAACCTCCAACGCTTTCCCAATCCTGTTAATGGTCTCCTCTTTCCCCAACAGGGCAGCAATATCAAACACATGCGGGCCAAACTTGCCGCCCACCAGCATAACGCGGAAGGGCAGCATTAACTCGCCCGGTTTAAGGGCCTTTTCTTCGGCAAGGGCTTTAAAGGCAGCTTCTAATGTCGCTTCATCAAATGTCTCTGTTGACCTTAAAACATAAATATAAGCGTTAAAAAAATCGGTTTTGGCATCCGTCCATTTTGGTTTAACGGCATTAACATCGTATTCCTTAGGCAGCTCAAAAAAGTACGCCGACTGCTGGTAAAAATCGGGCAGTAAAACCACGCGGTCCTTCACCTTATCTATCACCTTCAGCAAATAGGCATCGTCATTAACCACAACACCCTTGTCCTCCAGAATCGCCTTAACTTTCACCTTTAAGCTTTCACCTTTCACCTTTTTAATCCACTCCGCATTAAACCACTTCGCTTTCTCAAAATCGAATTTCGCGCCGGCTTTGCTCACACGGTCGAGCGAGAATTTGTCGATGAGTTCATCAAGGGTAAATATCTCCTGGTCGCTGCCGTCGTTCCAACCGAGGGTGGCCAGCAGGTTTAAAAAGGCTTCGGGCAAAAAGCCCAGCTCACGAAAACCGGGGGTAAGTTCGCCGGTTTTGGCATCAAACCAGTTCATGGCATAAACCGGGAAACCCAGTCGCGCGCCATCGCGCTTGCTCAGTTTACCGTGACCATCGGGTTTTAATATCAGCGGCAAATGCGCCCACTGCGGCATATCCGCTTTCCATCCCAAATACTCCCACAGCAGCAAATGCACCGGCGCCGATGGCAGCCACTCTTCGCCCCTGAAGGCGTGCGATATTTTCATCAGGTAATCATCAACCACAACGGCCAAATGGTAAGTCGGCATGCCGTCGGCCTTCAAAAGCACTTTATCATCAACTGTATTGGTCTCAAAGCTTACGTTGCCGCGTATCATGTCGGTAAAGCTAACGCGTTCGTCGGCAGGTATTTTTATGCGGATAACATGCGGCGTTTTTGCGTCGAGCAGTTCATCCACCTCGTGTTCCGTTAACGAAAGCGAATTGCGCAAACCATCCCGGTAAACCTGTCCGTATTGAAAATTGGGGATCTCACGGCGGTTTTGCTCCAGTTCTTCGGCGGTATCAAATGCGTAATAAGCATGGCCCTGCCGAACCAGCTTTTCGGCGTATTCGCGGTATATGGCTTTGCGTTCGCTCTGGCGGTATGGGGCAAACGGACCGCCCGCCGCGGGGCTTTCATCGGGGGTTAAACCGCACCATTGCAAACAATCTAAAATATATTCCTCCGCGCCGTCAACATAGCGGTTTTGGTCGGTATCTTCTATCCTTAAGACAAAATCGCCATGGTGTTTTTTAGCGAAAAGGTAATTAAACAATACGGTACGCACACCACCCAGGTGCAAGCCACCGGTAGGGCTTGGCGCAAAACGAACCCTAACTTTTTTATCAGTCATAATGCGGCAAAGATAGTTTGATTTAGTTAATTGGAGATTGGTTAATTAGAGATTGGTTTTAGTTAATTAGAGACAGGTTAATTAGAGATTAGGTAGTTTAAAGTTGGCCGAAACACAATCTTCCGGACTTTCCGACTTCCGGACTTCCGGACTTTCCGGTTAATTACGTATTTTGCCCCATCATTCGAACTTCCGGTCTTTCGGACTTCCGGACTTTCGGACTTAAAAACAACATGAATCCGTATCAACAGAAAAAACGCTGGAAATATTCGTTGCTCACCTTTGCGGTGGTTATAGCCAGCGGTTCGTTGCTTTATACCAATTACCTGGTACGAAATATTGCAAAGGCCGAGCGTACGCGTGCCCAGGTATGGGCCATGAGTATGAAACAGGTTGTGGCATCGGACGATAATGACTTCCTTAACTATGTTTTTGCTGTACGCGATAGTTCTGTAGTGCCGGCCCTTGTTACCGATGAACGGGGGGATTTTCAGTTGCAGCGCGGGCTCGACTCCACCAAAACCTTTATTAAGCTGGAGGCAGAAGATAAAACAAAGGGAAAAGCCCGAAAAACATACGATTTAAAGTATTTTCAGTCGGAGCTGGCTTACATGAAAAAGCAGCACGAGCCTATCAAGCTAACTGTTTTGGGTTCGCACTGGCTGGTTTATTATAAAGACTCTGACTTGCTCACGCAATTAAAATTCTTCCCGTACATACAACTTTCAATCATCGCCATATTTTTGCTGATGGCTTACACCGCGTTCAGTTCGTCGCGGAAATCGGAGCAGGACCAGGTTTGGGTTGGCCTCGCCAAAGAAACTGCGCACCAGTTGGGTACGCCCATATCATCGTTAATGGCCTGGATAGAGCTGATGAAAGAAAAGTTTCATGCCGAGGAAGACCCGCTGATAGGCGAAATGGAAAACGACGTTAAACGCCTGGAGATAGTAGCCGACCGCTTCTCTAAAATCGGTTCGACACCCAAGCTGGAAGATCACCGGGTTTATGAAGTAGTAAAAGACTTTGTAGACTACTTTAAAGTGAGGGTGAGCAAGAATATCAGCTTTGAACTAACGGGCAACCCCCATCTGCAGGCGGGTGTAAATGTGCCGCTGTTTGATTGGGTGCTGGAGAATTTATTAAAGAATGCGGTTAATGCCATTGAGGGCAAAGGAAAAATTAAGGTAGAAATATCGGGCAATAAGATAAAAAAACAGGTATTTATTGATGTTACCGATACCGGCAAAGGCATTCCCCGCTCCAAATTCGATACTGTTTTTCAGCCGGGATACACCACCCGTAAGCGCGGCTGGGGGCTTGGCCTCTCCCTAACCAAACGCATGATAGAAAACTACCACAACGGGCAAATATTTGTCCGCGAGTCGGAACTTGGCAAAGGGACAACGTTCAGGATAATATTAAAAAATATACGCGATGATAAAAAGACCGCAACCCGATGAATATTCAATTTTTAACGCCACGTATGTCGACCTGGTTGGCGACCAGCCCATCCTGGAGATACTGAAATCCCAGGGCGACACCTCTTACAATATGTTTATGGGAATAGGGCCTGAAAAAGCAGGCTATGCTTACGCCGAAGGGAAATGGACCATAAAGCAGGTGGTTGGACACATGGCGGACACCGAACGTATTTTTGCCTACCGGGCGCTCGCCTTTTCGCGGGAGTCTATCGAACTTCCCGGCTTCGACCAGGATGTTTACATGGAAAACACTACTTTTAATTCGCGCACCCTGGAAGACCTGGCCGAAGAACTGAAAACCATACGGCAAACAACCCTTTATTTGTTAAGCTCCTTAACCGAAGCGCAATCAACGCAGAAAGGGATTGCCAGCGGCAACCCGGTTTCTGTGAGGGCATTAGCATATATGATAGCAGGCCATGAGATGCATCATATTAACATTTTAAAGGAGCGGTATTTGTAGGGAGGAGTTCGGAAGTCGGGAAGTCCGCAAGTCAGAAAGATTGATTTTTTCAACTCATTCAACTTAATCAACCTAATCTAACTTAATCAACTCAATCAACCTTCCCAACACCTTCCTTCGCATTATTCTTCATTTCAATGTGATAGGATTGAAACAGGCCCAATCCGCCGAAGATGGCTATCAGTGCAAAAAAGATGGCTGGGGAGTCTTCGCTGTTCTTAAATATAGTGTCGTCTAAAACAAATGCTAAAAACAAACCCACGCCGGCCCCAATCAGCAATAAGCCTGCTTTCAATGTATTATAAGGCACCGATTGCGATTTATACCTGCGGGGGTCCATTCCGCGTTCTATCATTGCCATTCTTTCGCGTTTGTGCAGGTAAACAATACCAAATATCATTGCAAAAAACCCTGTCGAGATAATTATCCCGGCCATTATCCCAAATTCTGCTGTACGATCCATAATTTTAATTTTTTTAAGTTAATAAATGTTTTTAATAAAATCACCCAAGCGGTGCGGGGTGGGTGTATTTGTAAGCTATGACCACACTGTTTTAAAGCAGGTTACAGGGTGGGCGATTTTTTTGTTGAAAGGTTGGAAGGTTGAAAGGTTAATTAGAAAGGCTTTGTGTTTTTATTAATAGGAGCAACCATTCTTGTTCAAAAATAACATTACAACTTTTCAACCTTACAACCTTACAACTCCCTCAACAACATCAAAACCAACTATCTTTACATAAAAGTGTAACCTGGTGAGGTAACACATCGTCAGAGAGCTATAACAGATGCAAAGCAAGCTTTCGGATATCGAGTTGATAGAACATACCCTGGCCGGGAACCAGGCGGCTTATGCCGACCTTGTTAAACGGCACCAGCGTTTTGTGTTTACGCTTGCTTTGCGCTTTACAAGGGTACGCGAAGATGCCGAGGAGGTTGCGCAGGATTGTTTTACAAAAGCATACCGTTCGCTGGCATCGTTCCAGGGGCAGGCAAAGTTTACTACCTGGCTGTACAGCATTGTTTATACTACGTCGATGACGTTCTTACGAAAAAAACGGGTAGTAACAGATTCACTCGACGACGAGAATGCCTATATCCAGGCAGAGAGCCAGGCATCGGTGTATGATGTGAATACCGCCGAAAACAAATCGCGGTCGTTTTACCTTAACCAGGCTATTGAGCAGCTATTGCCCGATGATGCAGCCATCATCACCATGTTTTATAAGGGCGAGCAATCGCTCGAAGAAATAGCTGTGGCAATGAATATGGAAACAAATACAGTGAAGGTAAAACTTTTCAGGGCGCGCCAACGCTTAAAAGAGAAACTCGAACGCAATTTAAAACATGAAGCAAAGGAACTGATATGAATAATATAGAGGAAATACTTTGGAATTATATTGATGGCAATTGCACACCCGATGAGCAAAAGGCCATCGGCGCCCTTATTGAACAGGATGAGGCCTACCGGGCTAAGTATGCAGAACTGCTCCTGCTTAATAAGGAATTTTCGGCAATTGAACTGGATGAACCGCCCATGGCCTTTACCTACAATGTAATGGAGGGCATACGCGCCGAACAAGCCAGTGTCCCACTGAAGGCTACCGTTAACAAGCGGATCATTTGGGGCATCGCCATATTTTTTGTGGTTACCATTTCGGTAATGCTGGTATTTGCTTTTGCCAGTATGAAATGGTCGGCCCCGGGCGTAAATGTTAACCTGCCGGTACACTTAAACCTCAGGATGCCAAGCGTTAGCAGCAGCACCACCAAAATGATAATTGAGGGCTTCGTATTTTTTGATGCGATACTGGCTTTGTACTTATTAGATGCGTACCTGCGTAAAAAAATAGCTGCCAAACATGTGTAGGAGTGTATGGCAAACCCAACAGTTTTTTATAAAATGTTCAGTTTTTTGAATATCAGCAGCCAGGGAAGATGCATCAAAAGCGCAATTTCGCTGAATATTATATTGTTTGGTATTGGTATAATAATTGTATAGTGATATAGGACTGGCACCCGCCAGTTAATTGTGATAAGGTTTAGGTTGAAAGTCCCCCGCAGCAAGTGTGGGGGGCTTTTATTTTTTATATGTCATCATAAGTATTTTTTTAAAAGGTATTGCAGTTCTGTTGCAACAATCTTTACCTTAGTTTCAAAAATCTGAACATGAGAAAACTTACTTTATGCCTTGTTGTCATGCTTACCGCTATGACTACAGTTAAAACCTTTGCACAGGCGCCGCGCATTCCCGAAGCCAGTTCAACTCAAACCATTATACAGGACTTTGGCCTGGGGAAAATCACCATAACTTACTCCAGGCCCAACGTAAAAGGTCGTGTTATTTTTGGCGGCATAAATCCATGGGGGCAGGTATGGCGTACAGGGGCCAACTCGGCAACAGTCATTAATTTTAGCGAAAACGTTATAATGGAAGGGCATAAGGTTGAGGCAGGGAGTTATTCGCTGTTCACCATTCCCGAAAAAGACGAGTGGACCGTTATTTTAAATAAAGTGGTAAAACAATGGGGCGCCTATAGTTATAAAGACAGTGCCGACTACCTGCGTTTTAAAGTAAAGCCTGTAATGCTGGAAGAAAAACGGGAATCCTTTACCATCCAGTTTGCCAATGCCACCACCCAGTCGAACGATCTTCACCTGGTTTGGGACCATACTTCCATTTCCATCCACATGCAAACAGATGATGATGCCCAAATTACCGCCAATATTGATGAATTGATGAAAGGCAACCGCAAACCCTATTATTTTAACGCTATACAATATTATTACGAAAATAATAAAGACATGAACAAAGCCCTGGGCTGGGCTTTGGAGGCAGAAAAGGTTGATCCGGGCCCCTGGTATAAGCTTTGGGAAGCACGTATCCGCCTGCGGATGGGCGACAAACCTGCGGCAATTTCGGCCGCGCAGGATGGTATAAAAATGGCCCAGGCCGTAAACGACCAGGAGTATGTGCGGTTGAACCAGCAGGTGGTTGACCAGGCAGGAAAATGATCGGAACTTAGGCGCCGAATCTTTAATGTTCGAACATTTAGAAAAAGCGGTGGGTGGTGCGATTCCTTCCTCGGGGAAGGCGGAGGTAGGGGTTTAGCCGATAAGCATTGACGCCGAACCCCTCCCTGCCACTACACACAAGCTTGCCCGCCCCTCCCAAGGGAGGGATTTTTGCTGCAACATTTTTCTTTCGAATATACTCAGCACCAAATCAGAATTCTCCATCGCCCCTTACCCAGCCCTTGTTTCAACTTGTTTCAACATGAACAAGCTGTGAATTGCCTGCCTGTTTCTGAATTGATAGTTTTGGTTAATATCAACCAAACCATCGGATGGAAAAATTCAAAAAGGCAGGCCGCATCGCTTATTGTATCGGCCTTGCGGGAATGGTATTCCCGCAATTTTTTTATAAACAATTTGGCAATAATTTTTTTCCGGCCTGGCCACACTTACCCTGGACTGCCTTTTTTGCAAGCCTGTTCACCTTCATAGTGCTTATAGCCTGCATTGCTATCGTCTTTGAAAAACATGCAAGGATAGCCGCACTTCTGCTGGGAGGCCTGCTGCTGGTTATGTACTGCTTTGGCTATGTGCCCTATGAAATACTGCTTGCGCCCTATGCCGACCATCTTGGAACCTGGGCCGACGGTTTAAAAGAGTCGGCGTTGGCAGGCGGAGCTTTCGTAATGGCCGGCTCCTTTCCGGTTAACCCCAATACCGAAAAGTCCAAATGTATTAAATGGCTCGAAAAATTGATTCCATTTGGCCCCCTGTTTTTCTGTATCACCATGGTTTTATATGGTGTTTCGCATTTGCTTTACACAAAATACATATCGCCGCTGGTGCCGCATTGGGTACCGGGCAGCCCCAATTTCTGGACAATTTTTGCCGGTGCGTGTTTGATCGGGTCGGGCCTGGCTATCGTTTTTGGGTTGAAACGAAAACTTGCCGCGTTGCTATTAGCCGTCATGATCTTCATCTGGCTTTTCACTATTCATATACCGCTTTCCATTGCCGATCCTTTTGGCGCCAACGCCAATTCCATTGTAAGTGCATTTTCGGCACTTGCCTTCAGCGCAATTGCGTTTATTATAGCCTGTAACGATGAAAGTAAAAGCAAAACAATATGATCTACATAACAATTATGGACTATTTATCCGGCTATTGCAGCCAGGTTCACCCGCACATACCTGTAGATCTGTTAAAACTTGTTATTTGAAATGGTTTACGTTTGCTGAACCTCCGGTTTGGCAAAAAACGGATTAAGTGCCGAAGCAATAACGATCACTAAAATGCAGCCGATCATGTTTAACCATAAATAAGCAATATTGATGACGATATGGCTGTGAAAGATGTTATGCAGAACAAAATTGCGAAGGCTCCCGGTACCCAGGATGATGATGATCAATTCAGTGATAATTGCGGCTATAAAGGCAGCGTTACCCCTGATTTTTTTCAGGAAAAAGGCTAAAACAAATACGCCTAAAATAGTGCCGTAAATGTAGGAACCTAATATATTAACAAATTCAAGTAAATTACCCACCCTGCTGGCGTAAAGCGCCATTCCCACGCAAACAATCCCCCAAAAAACGGTAAATAGCCTTGAGGCATTGAGGTAGTTTTTTTCGGAAGCGCCGGGATGGATAATGCGTTTATAAATATCAACGGCGCTGGTTGACGCCAACGAATTTAAGGCACTTGCGGTTGAACCCATGGAAGCCAGGAAAATAATCGCGATGAGCAAACCGATGAGCCCCCTGGGCAAATATTGGGTAACAAAGGTGAGGAACACATAATTGGTATCGTCTTCGTTTGCTTTTGCGTTGTTTTTTTTCATTACCCCAATAGCTTCTTTGCGGATAGATAATGCCTGTTTATCGGCAATTTTTAAAGCATCCTGCGCTTTGCCTATTTGTGCCTCGTCTTTACTGTCAAATGCTTTTATCAAATCTTCGGCTTTGTTTTTACGCTGCTCAAAAGCTGCGGAATAGTCGCCTTCCAGTTTGTTATACTGCCCGGCGTAACTGCTTTGTTTTACCTGCTTTACCTCGTACTGGTTAAAAAACATGGGCGGCCGGGTAAACTGGTAAAAGGCAAACACCAATACGCCGATCAACAAAATCAGGAACTGCATGGGTATTTTTATCAACCCGTTCATAATCAGTCCCAGCCGGCTTTGCCCTACCGAACTGCCGGTCAAATAACGGCCAACCTGGCTTTGGTCGGTTCCGAAATAGGATAGCTGTAAAAAAAATCCGCCGATCACGCCGCTCCAGATATTGTAACGGTTGTTGGGGTCGAATTTCCAGTCTATCACATTCATCCGGCCCAGTTTTCCGGCCAGTTTTACCGCATGGCTAAAACCAACGCCGTGCGGTAGCAGGCTCACCACCACTACCCCGGCAAAAAACATCCCCAAAAAAATAATGCTCATTTGCAGCAGTTGGGTGTATGATACCGCTTTGGTACCGCCATACACCGTATAAAATATAACCAGGCCGCCAATAAAAAGCGTGGTGTAAACGGTATTGATATTGAGGATGGTGGACAGGATGATGGATGGCGCATAAATAGTGATGCCGGTTGAAAGGCCGCGCTGAACAAGAAATAAAATAGAGGTAAGCGTCCGTGTTTTCAGGTCGAACCGCTGTTCAAGGAATTCGTATGCGGTGTAAACTTTAAGGCGATGAAATATGGGCACAAAGGTTACACAAAGTACTATCATGGCCAAGGGCAGGCCCAGGTAAAATTGTACAAAACGCATCCCGTCTGAATAGGCCTGGCCCGGGGCAGAAAGAAAGGTGATGGCGCTGGCCTGTGTAGCCATAACCGAAAGGCCCACGTGGTACCATCGTAACGAGCGGCCGCCCATTAAAAACTGGTCGATATTTTTATTGGCGCCGCTTTTCCAAACACCGTATAAAACGATGCCCAGCAGCGTAACTGCCAATACTATCCAGTCGGCTAAGCTCATTCAAAACTAACGGTAATGAGCCAAAAAATAACGATGAGCAGCACCAACCAGCCAATAACCACAGCATAAAACTGGTTCCAGCTTTTTATAAAGGAAGGGAGTTCCGGATCAGGCGTCTTCACGGCCCTTAACCAATGTTTTTAGGAAAAAGGCGGTGAACAACAATCCAAAAATACCTAAAACCGGTATCCACATAAACGAGGCATTCGATAAGTAAAGTATTGCGCCTGTAAAAAGGCCCGAGAGTAAACCAACCAGGTAATAAATAAAATCGTAGTTTTCTTCCTCTTTTTCGTGTTGATGTGTCATGATGCAAATTTTAAGTGCACAAATTTATTTTTTTAATGCATTGCTTCCTAATCAGGGCAACTGATTTTTTGGTTTGCTAAGCAAATTTATAAAAACACAATGGTTATTGTAATAAACTTTGCTGATAGGTACGATAAGAAGTTTTGAACTAAACCATTTCTTATATTTGACATATGGAGACCCTGCAAATTGATATATTGAATCCTAAAGCCAGGAAGTTGCTAAAAGACCTTTCCGATTTAAACCTGATTGCTATCCGCGAATCAACTGATGATGATTTTTTGGCTCTTGTCAATAAATTGAGGTCTAAAGCAAAAAAAGCTCCGCCTACTTTGGACGAGATTACTAAAGAAGTGGAAGTTGTAAGAGCGGAAAGGTATGTGAATAACCTCTTCCACTAATTCAGGGTAACTGATTTTTCGGTTTACTAAGCAAATTCACAAACAAGCGGTACGCCCCCGGCACGCCTGCTGGCAATTGCCTGAAAAAAGCCAGCGAGGTGTACACAAATCTCCCCTCGCCGTAATTACCCACTATCAGTGCACCATCGTTAGCCGGTTCACCGGGGTCGTTCATTTGAAGGGGGGCTTTGTAATTGGGGTCAATGTCGCCCACATAATATAGGCCTCGTTCCTGTATCCACCCGTTAAAATCGTCCTGGGTTACTTTATTGGGGTAGTTTAGTACCGGGTTTTGCGGGTCCGAAACGGTTACTTTGGCGCCTTCGTCCGTAACGCGTTTGTTTACCACGTTAAAGGGATAAGGCCCTATGTTTTTTGTTACCAGGCCGTTGTTGTTGTTATACTGAACAACCAGGTTGCCGCCATTTTTTACGTACTCCAGCAATTTCGGCTGTTCAATAGCGAGGCGCGGGTTTACGTTATAGGCACGCACACCGGTAATAATGGCATCATAGCCAGAGAGGTCGCCGTTGAGTATTTCATTTTCGGTTAGCTGGTGAACGTCGTAGCCCACTTGTTTAAGGGCATCGGTCACCAGGTCGCCGGCGCCTTCAATATAACCTATCTTTTTGCCGGCTATTTTAAGGTCGAGGTCGATCAACTTCGTTTCCGACGGCGGGAACAGCGTGATATTAGGGATATGATCATATTTTATTTCATGAATACCCATCGAAAAATCTTTTCCGTTGGCATTAACAACAGCCTGCAGCGTGGTTACTTTCGGTTTATTTTCGGTAGGCCGCACAGTAAATACAGCCGACCATTCGTCACCCTTATTTTTTCCACTGAAATCAATTTTATCCGGCTCTACTTTCCATCCGTCCATGGGTTTTATACGGATGCTGCCGGCTGCTTTGGTAAAGCTTTTTAATTTTATTTTAACCGGCTGCACCTGGTTATTATTAAAAATATAATCCTTGCTTTCAATATTAGCAGTTACCGGCGGCGCTACTACTACCGGTTGATAAATTTCTCCTTTTGCGGGGTCTACGTATTTATAAACTATCGGGCGCTGAAATAAAATAGACTTATCCGCGATATTCAACATCATATTAACTGAATCACGCATGTTTTCTGGCAGGGTTTTTTGTTCTTCTTTACCCGTTTCATCCAGATAAGCAGTGCTGTACATACCGATTGGATGCGGATCTACCAGCCAGTATGGTTGTGTAATTTGATGGGCAGAAATTGTGCAGTTAAAACTGCTTATTACACCATTTTTCAATGTAACATTTTTTAAGGTTGCATCTTCGTCATTTCCGGAAACACTTTGTACTTCTACAGGAATGTCGGACCGGATTATGACCTGAGTTGTTACTGGAATATTTTCACCCAAACCGTAAATTGGCTCATTTGCATAACTCTCAAACCACAACCCCGCGCAAGATGCAATCAAATCATGCAATACCTTAGTTTGTTGTGTTCTCCAATATTGATCAGGCACCCTATCAACTTTATCCGTTAATGCCACCAACGCCTTTACCGAGTTCTCCGGATGGTCCGTATCAAAATCCTTACGGATATTAGCGATCTCAGCGCGTATGGCTTCGCCTCCGTTTACCCGTCCCCAGGTACTATTAACCCCATCCATCAAATCATCCTTTGGCGCATCGCCCAAAATGGTCTTAAAATACTCAAAAGCCTGCCCACGTTGCCTGGCCGAGCCAAAACCCTGTGTTTTATGGTTGGAGCGGCTTTCGGCCGCCATTTCGCCATATCCTTTGCCCAATATTGGGTTATATACACCTACATCAATTTTAAACTGATCGGGCGCGGTAGTATTTACGGTGCCGAAGCTAAATGTATTCCATAAAAGCCGTTTGGCCTGCCATGTCTGCACATATTTTAACTGTTCAGGATATCGGGTGGGGTCGGCAGCGGCGGCAAAAGCTTCCTGCGCCAGTATAGCCGAAGCCGTATGGTGTCCGTGACCGCCCTCACCCGTTGTAGGGAACCGGCATATAATTACGTCTGGTCTGAACTTGCGGATCACCCAAACCACATCGCCCAAAACCTTTTCTTTGTCCCAAAATTTTAAAGTCTCTTCGGGCCCCTTCGAAAAACCGAAGTCGTTGGCGCGGGTAAAAAACTGCTCGGCGCCGTCAACCCTTCTGGCAGCCAGCAATTCCTGCGTACGTATCAACCCCAAAAGCTCCCCCTGCTCATTTCCCAGTAAATTCTGTCCGCCATCGCCGCGTGTCATGGATAAATAGCCGGTGCGGTAATGTTTTTCCTGGGCCAGGTAAGCCAGCAGGCGGGTATTTTCATCATCCGGGTTGATGCACCGTCAAACCCCAGGTCGGAGAATACTCTTTCGGCAACATCCAGGATATGGTCCTTTTTATCAATTTTATCTTTGTCCATCTCGTTTCTTGTGCAAAATTAATCAAACGATTGATTGAGTATATCATATTTCTGCAATAATCTGTAAGTGGTTGATAGTCAATAGCTATAGTTAATCAATCGATTAACAAGTGATAAATAAATATTGTTTTTAGTAATTTTAATTACGATCAAACTCAAAGAAACAGGACATTAGACCGGAATTTTTTCTAAAAC
>Ga0206878_10396_pt1 | contig 13658 bp, 11 predicted proteins | sample Alteio_BWOrgCont_8_FD_152621 | JGI IMG/M metagenome (GOLD analysis project Ga0206878, IMG submission 152621) | Enriched cells from forest soil in Barre Woods Harvard Forest LTER site, Petersham, Massachusetts, United States -... | ecosystem: Environmental > Terrestrial > Soil > Temperate forest >... | reverse complement strand
CTTCGTTCAGGGGTAAATATCTATTGGTTGATTTTTGGGCGAGTTGGTGCGGCCCTTGCAGGCATGAAAATCCTAATGTAGTGGAAGCATTTAAAAAGTATAAGGATAAAAACTTTACCATTTTGGGCGTTTCCCTGGATGAGAACAAAGGAGCCTGGGAAAAGGCTATCAACGATGATGGCCTTGCTTGGAACCATATAAGCGATCTTAAGGGATGGAAAAATGTGGCTTCAACTGCTTACGGCATCAGGGGAATTCCTTCTAACTTCTTGCTAGATCCTGACGGTAAAATAATTGGCCATAACCTGAGAGGCGAAGAGCTGGAAAAGGCTCTGGCAAGCGCGATAAAGTAAAATCAGGTCCCTACAAGCTGGCTGGTAGATGCTTTACTGTCTAAGGCATCTCTAAGGCCATTGCCTAAAAGGAAGAAAGCAAGCACCATTAGCATAATGCAAATACCGGGTAAAAATGCCAGGTAAGCAGAATCGGTAATTATATACCCTCTGTTAGTATTTATCATGCTTCCCCAGGAAGCGATAGGGGGTTGAGCTCCAATACCCAAAAAGCTAAGTCCAGCCTCAATAAGTATGGCTGATGCAAAATTATCTGCAGCTACAACTATTATAGGTCCCATAATATTTGGTAATATATGCCTGAATATGATCCTGTAGTTAGAAAAACCCATAGCATGACCTGCTTCAATAAATGTTTCCTCGCGAATGCTCATCACCTGGCCACGTACTATCCTGGCCACATCTACCCACATGGTGAGCCCTACTGCTATAAATACCTGCCAGAAACCTTTGCCCAATGCAAGAGTAATAGCAATAACCAGTAGCAATGTAGGTAATGACCACACTACATTTATCAGCCACATTACAAAATTATCCCAAGAACCCCTGAAAAAGCCCGCCGTGGCGCCAAGCACTATACCTATTGAAAAGGCGATCAGCACAGAAATAAAGCCCACCGCGAGAGAAACTCTTGTCCCTATCATCAGACGGCTTAAAAGATCCCTGCCCTCCTGGTCGGTTCCAAGCCAATATGTTTTAGAAATAATATTTTTTTGTTTTATTTCGGCCCTAAGGTCATCATAGGTTCGGGTAATGGGTTCTTTTTGACCGAAAATGTAGCAGGTGATTCTACTTCTTACAGAATCTGTTATTACATGTTTGTTGTAGTCAAGCGCGTAAATTACATCGGCAAGGTTGTATTTTACAACGGGGCCATTGTTCGGGGTGTTGCCGGTATATTCCTCATAGATTAAGTTAGGCCCTTCGAAGCCATATTTATATACTGGAATATAGCGATTATAGTTTGGCTGGCCAAATAGCATTTTCTCAAAAAAAGATACTGTTTTTATGTCTTGATTTTCTTTTACCAGCAGCATCTGTACCGTGAACCCTGGCGGTTTTACTGAAAGTTCAAGTACCTGGTTGTTTGCATTTGGACTCGAGTCGGGGGTAATAACATAGCCAAATAAAGCTACTAATACTGAAAAAATAATAAAATACATACCAAACATGGCAAGGCGATTCTTTTTAAAACGCTTCCAAGCATGGCTCTCCAGTGAATGAGAATCTATGTCTGCCGCTTTTCGTCTTCTAAAGTAAGTTGCCTTACCTTTATCTCTTGCTTAATAATTCCTTCCTTTCCATTTATATGGAACAAAGTTTGCAGTTAATCCTATAATGCTTGTATACAACATAACTATTATTACCGCTATTGGAAAATACAATAAAAGTTCTTTTTTCCTGAAAAAATAAGTTGCGAAAGATAATAATAAAAAGTCAACGAGGGCCTTTAAAACCAGAGCACTCAGTACAATTTTTATAAAATAAGGGTGGAAAAGGGCAGAAATGAAGCATATAATGGGTAAAATATTGGCCAGGAAGACCATTAGACTAACCGCACTGTTAAGCCCATTTTTTGAATGGAGACCCTTGGATGCCCATCTTATGCGTTGCATAAAAAGGTCTTTCCAGGAAGGTTGAGCAGAGGTGTATACTATAGCTGCCCTGCTTTTTATATAATGTATAGTGCCGGGGAACTTTTTATGTATTTTAAACATTAGCAAAGTGTCATCTCCCGACGGAGTTTCATCAATATTTTGGAATCCATTTACGGCATCAAATGCCTTACGGGTATACGCAATGTTCGCTGCATTGGATAAAAGGGGTAAACCTGACTTTATTCCTGCGCCAGAGAGTAAGGAAAGCCCGCACATTTCAAGAGCCTGAAATTTTTCACAAAAGTTAGCTTCATTAACTATGGCGACTGGACCACATAGCATATTGGCATGGGTTTGCTCATACTCCGAAACAATAGTCGATATCCAACCCTTTTCTGCGATACAATCGGCATCTGTAACAATAATCAATTCTCCTGAAGAGGCTTTTATACCGGCTTCTATTGCTTTTTTTTTACCAAACGGAGACTCTACAGTTATATATTTAAAACGCGCAGAAGTGGTACCAAGTATCTTTAATGCTGCTTGCTTAGTATTATCTTCTGAATAGTCATCGCACACAACTATTTCAGTAAGTGCAATAGGGTAATTTTGTGCCAAGATAGATTGTAGGCATGGGCCTATAGTATCTTCTTCGTTACGGGCAGGAATAATGATACTTATCTGGATATGTAGGGTAGCTGCTTCGGCTTTTTTTTTACCATAACTAAGCCAGAATATTAAGTGAATTACCATGTATATAGAATAGCATAATATACATAGCGCCAATAAAAGGTTTAAGGCATAACATACAATATACATAACGCCTTGTTTTTAAGTATGCTTTTTACCAAGCAATTCAGCCTTTTGCTGGCTAAGGTTGCTAAGCACCTGCTCGTATATTAGGTTGAGCAGGGCCGGATGATATGTGTAAAATTGGATAGACTTGTTATAAGTTTCTTCCGACAGATGATGCTTTTTCCACAGATCTTCAAAAGCTTTATGAACTGAATTACTGGTGTCTCCCTGGAAATAGCCAATCTGTATAGATGCTTGTAATATGTGTACATCTGTAAGTATCACTACCATACTATCCGGGGTAGCAACACCGGCAGGTACCCTGGAAGACATACCGCTATGGCAGGATACCAGTGAATAAATAAAAAGAATGAAGAGGAGTTTTCTCATTGAGATTAGCGCCTTTATTGCAAAAATAACATAACTCGTTAAAATGTGCTACTTTTACATTTTAGCCCTTACAGGCATGAAAGAAATTAAATCTCCCACTTCTTCTTTTAATATTTTTTGTCTGTTTAGGTTTATTGTCCTTTGTGCGTAAATTAAAGATTCTTTATAAGTATGGCAAATTTCTATTCGGGTAAAGTAATATGGGTTACCGGGGCTTCTGCAGGCATCGGTGAGGCAATGGTAAAGGCGTTTGCAAAAAAGGGAGCAGTTGTTGTTCTAACTGCAAGGAGGGAAGAAGAATTAAAGCGTGTACAGAAAGAAGCCGGCCTTAACGATTCTAATAGCCTTATTCTTCCTTTAGATCTTTACCACACTGAAGGTATTAAGCCTGCTGCAGAGAAGATAAAGCAAAAATTTTCGCATATAGATATTCTTGTTTGTAATGCAGGGGTAAGTCAGCGTTCGTTAGTAAAAGATACATCAATAGAAGTAGACAGGAAGTTAATGGATCTGAATTATTTTTCTGCGGTTGCTCTTACTAAGGCTGTTTTGCCGGATATGATAGACCGCCAGCAAGGAAATTTTATAGTGATAAGTAGTGTTATGGGTAAAATGAGCATTCCACTACGTTCTGCCTATTGCGCATCTAAGCATGCCCTGCATGGCTTTTTCGATGCATTAAGAAGTGAGGTATTTAAAGACAAGATAAAGGTTACCGTAATATGTCCGGGATATGTAAAGACGGATGTGTCTGTTAATGCTATTACCGGCGATGGCTCATCGCATGGGAAAATGGAGGAGGGCCAGGCCAAAGGTATTTCTCCGGAAAGATGTGCCAGGAGAATACTACAAGTGGTTAAAAGAAACAGGGAAGAAGTTTACATAGGAGGCAAAGAAATTCTCACCCCTCAGGTAAAAAGATATTTCCCAAGGTTTTTTTCAGCTGTAATTAAGCGGATGAAGTTCCATTGATAACAAAAAGTATTTATGAAATATGTTAACTCGCTTGATTTTGCCCTCGAACAAGACAAGAAAGATCCTTTAAAGAAATTCAGAAAGAAATTCCTGTTCCCCAACAGCCAAGGTAAAGATGCTCTTTACTTTGTGGGCAATTCTCTCGGACTGCAGCCATCAACTGTTGCAAGCTATTTAAAGGTAGAGCTTGAAGATTGGGCCAAGTTTGCATCTGAGGGGCATTTTGATGCCCGCAATCCTTGGTATTCATACCACGAAATGTTTGCGCAACCCCTAGCTAAATTGGTAGGTGCGCTACCTAACGAGGTTATTGCCATGAACCAACTGACAGTAAACCTACACCTGGCGCTTATCTCCTTTTACAGGCCAACCAGCAAGAGATATAAAATACTGTGTGAAGCCAATGCTTTCCCATCAGATCATTACACCTTTCAAACACAGGTTGAAATGCATGGGTATAAGCCGGAGGATGCCATTATAGAAGTTGCACCCCGCAAGGGCGAATACTTGGTTAGAAAAGAGGACATTTTAAAAGCAATAAAAGATAATGCGAGCAGCTTGGCGGTAGTAATTTTAGGTGGAGTGAATTACCTTACCGGGCAGCTTTTGGATATGCCAGCTATTACTGAAGCTGGACATAAGGCAGGAGCATATGTGGGCTTTGATCTCGCCCATGCTGCTGGCAATGTAGAGTTGCATTTGCACAAATGGAATGTAGATTTTGCAGTATGGTGTACTTATAAATACCTTAATTCCGGGCCGGGGGCTGTGGCCGGCGCTTTTATTCACGAAAGGCATGTAAAGAATCAGAAATTACCGCGCTTAGGTGGCTGGTGGGGATATGATAAAAAGACCCGTTTTTTGATGAAGAAAAAGTTTGTGCCTATGCAAACTGCTGAGGGTTGGCAATTAAGTAATGCCCCCGTTCTTTCTATGGCGGCGCACAAGGCTTCGGTGGATATTTTTATGGAAGCAGGAGGCATGACGCCATTACGTAAAAAGAGTCTTATGCTTACCGGGTATCTGGAATTTATACTGGGTGAAGTAAATAAAGGCATTAAGGACAAAAAGATAAGACTAGAAATAATTACTCCCAAAGATGTGAGTGAAAGAGGTTGCCAGCTTTCTATCATTGCCCATGGTCTGGGGAAGGATTTTTACAAAGCTATCACTCAAAAAGGAGTGTTTTGCGATTGGCGTGAACCAAATGTAGTTCGCATAGCCCCGGTTCCCTTATATAATTCATTTGAAGACATCTGGAAGCTTGGTCAAATAATAGAAAATGTACTTGGTAAATAAATCGCTTTAACTCTTTATTTAAACCATCACAGTTTTTGTAAGTCTATGATATTGAATTATTTTTAAGCAATAGAGGATGCAAGTTTTGAATACCAATACCGTCTTAATATAAAAGTACAACCAAACCGGAATTTGAAAGAAATACCCTCTTATAAATTTAAATTTTCTTTAGGGTGTGGCTTTCTGTTTGCTATAACTCTTTTGCCATGTATAGCCATTGCTCAATCGAGTACCGAAGCAGCCCAGGTATCCACTGCAGATAAAGTAAAAAATCACGATAGTATTCCGCAGCAGGAAGATATAGTTGATTTTTTTATAAGATTAACCAAAATTAATATTAAGCATAAAGAAGACAGTGAAGCTGTGAGACCCGGCAAAATACTTCCCGCTGTATTTCCTGCTATTGGGTATACCCAGATAAATGGCATTGTTGGAGTAGTGGCGGCTAATCTTTCGTTTTATACGGGTGACATCCATCTTAACAATCTTTCTACGGTTACAGCCAGTCCAACATACTCTCAGCATAAGCAAATAATCATTCCAATTAATTCAACCATTTGGTTTGATAAAAACAAATTTGACCTGCTCGGCGATTACAGGTTTTATAAGTATCCATCTTTTACGTATGGTTTAGGTGGGCTTTCTTCCATTGATAATCAGGACCGGATAGATTATTCATTCGCTAAAATATCTCAAGAGATATTAATGCGCCTTGCAAAAGACTTATATGGAGGTGTTGGGTATGCACTAGATTATCATTTTAATATTGAGGATTTGGGCTCCCTCACAGACTTTCAACTATACAATAACTACGCCACTACAACCACCTCGTCTGGGCTTACCGTGCATTTAAAATACGATAGCCGGAAGAATATAAATAATCCCAAAAATGAATTTTTTGCAAGTGTAATTTTTCGAGATAATTATACATGGCTGGGAAGCGATCAAAACTGGCAATCTCTGCAGTTTGAATTCAGGAAGTATATAAAGCTTTCTCCCAACAAAAATAGGGTTCTTGCTTTTTGGAGTTGGGATAATTTTACATTTGGTAAAGCACCCTATCTTGATTTGCCAAGTACAGGTTGGGATACATACTCTAATACCGGGAGAGGATATATACAAGGCCGGTACCGCGGTACCGATCTGCTATATCTGGAAAGTGAATACCGCTTTGATATCACCCGCAATGGATTATTAGGGGGAGTACTGTTTGTCAATGCTCAATCGGTACCTGAATGGCCTAGTGGGCAATTTAAGTCTGTTAATCCTGCAGAGGGATTTGGCTTAAGGCTTAAACTGAATCGTTATTCCGATACAAATTTGTGCGTGGATTATGCCTTCGGAACGGAAGGTGCACAAGGCATTTACTTTAACCTGGGAGAAGTATTTTAATACTTTTGTAACGAACACTCGTCTTGATGAATATTCTTACAAAAGGTTTACAAAACGATAGGATTTTTTATGGTTTAGTGGCCTTTATTGCTGCTGTTTTATCTATCTGGATCTGTTTATTTCAACCCGTTAGAGGATCCTTTGCTACCACCTACAATGATTACATAATATATGAACAATCTTTCCATCATCTTTTACAACATAATGATTTTTATGCTCATTATCCTAATGAGTATAACGACCTGTATAAATATTCACCTGCGTTTGCCCTGTTTATGGCTCCTTTTGCCATTTTACCCAATGCCTTAGGATGTATTTTATGGAATGTTTTTAACTTCCTCATCTTGTTTTATTCTTTCCGAAATTTCTCATTTTATAATGAGAAGGCCAACCTACTTGCAATGGGTTTCATTTTAATAGAGGCCCTCACGTGTTTGTCTTGTAGCCAGTGTAATTGCTTACTTGCCGGATTGCTTATAATTACTTACGAATGTCTTGAAAATAAGAAAATAGCTCTGGCGGCTTTTGTAGTTGTTGTGGCAACATTTATAAAGCCTTTCGGGCTGGCAGCATTTCTGTTGTTTTTATTATATCCACAAAGACTAAAAGGGTTCTCATGGATATTTGTCTGGTCCCTGGTATTGCTTATAATTCCTTTAATAGTAATATCTCCGACAGGATTATTAGGCGAATATAAAAGCTGGTTTTTATTATTAAAAACCGACCATGACAACTCGGTAGGTTTATCAATAATGGGAGTATTGCATACCTGGTTTGGTCTGGATGACAAAATATTTACGCTTCTGTTGGGCTTAGTAGTATTGCTTCTACCATTAGTAAGGCATAAGTCGTTTATCAATCCATTATTCCGTCAGTTATTTCTTGCTTCAATTTTGATTTGGGTAATCATATTCAATCATAAGGCGGAAACCTTCACCTACATAATTGCGGTTTGCGGAATAGCCATCTGGTACTTCACACAGCCGTTCAAGTGGTTGAATCTGGTTCTACTATTACTGGCCTTATTAATAATAATCTTACAGCCTCTCGATCTTTTTCCCAGGTCATTCCGAGATGCCTATTTGGGCCCATACCTTATATGTGTGGTTCCATGTATATTGATCTGGCTTAAGATTACAGCTGAACTTATGATCAAGGATTTTAGGCTCTCAGACATAGATTTGAAAAAAGCATACTAAGTAATTTAACTTATGTCATCGTGTGTTTTTTGTTTTTTACTTATTGAGCAAATAACATAATTGTTTACAATCAATTAGAATGCTCAATATTTAACATACTTTTCCATCTTGCTTTTTATAACACTCTTGGCCTTCACAGGGATGAATTGCTTTATTTTTCGTTAGGCCAGCATTTGTCAGCCGGGTATGCTTCCGTACCGCCATTTACAGGTTTTATTGCCTGGCTTGTAATTCATACTTTGGGTTACTCAGAACTTGCTATAAGAATTATTCCTGCTGTTCTTAGCGGTGTTTTGGTGATTATTGTTGCTTGCGCAGCGAAAGAGATGGGAGGGGGAAATTTTTCCCAGATAATAGCTGCTATTACCCTGTTTGTTACTGCATTTAATCTCCGGGTTTTTGCTCTCTTTATGCCCGTATGCTTTGATGCTGTTTTCTGGAGCCTGATTTTCCTGATTATCCTAAAGTGGATGAACACCAAAGAAGACAAGTATTTGCTGATTTTTGGCTTATTTATTGGGATAGCAATGCTTAATAAATATCTTGTTGTACTTGAGATTTTTGGATTGATGCTGGCACTTTTCTTTTCACCTTATCGTATTATTTTCACAAAAAGGTCTTTTTGGTTTTCTGTTGGTATTGCTCTTGTTATCTTTCTACCAAATCTAATTTGGCAGATAAAAAATGAAATGCCTGTATTTATTCATATGCGTGTATTGCGCGAGCACCAACTCAATTATGTAAACAGATTAAATTTTCTTACAGACCAGTTTTCCCTCATCTTAATGGGAACAGTGCTGGTTATACCGGGAATTCTTTATTTGGGCTTCAGTAGTAAGATGAAACCATTTCAACCGTTGGTAGTTACAGCTTTTATTGTTTTAGTTATGCTTATTATCTTGAAGGGTAAGAGTTACTATACTATCGGACTGTTCCCACTCTTGATAGCAGCAGGCGGGGTATATTGGGAGAGTAAACTTTATAAAATGTATTCAAGGATATTACTTTCATTGGCACTACTACTTATTACAGTGCCAGTTTTGCCACTTGGTATCCCAGTATTTAAACCTGGAAAGCTAGTTGGTTATTGCGATTATATTAAAAATAAATTGGGTATTGACAATTATCTTCGATGGGAATCTGGCCAAATTCATAGCCTGCCACAGGATTATGCCGATATGCTGGGTTGGGATGAGTTGGCTTCAATTACAGCAAAAGCATATAACCAAGTTCAGGATAAAAGATCAGCCATGATCTATGCGAGTAATTATGGTGAGGCGGGAGCAGTGATGGTACTCGGTAAAACATATAATCTACCGGAGCCGGTTTGCTTTTCAGAAAGCTTTTTCTATTGGTTGCCAAGGAATCCTGCCTATGAGATTAAGTCATTAATTTATATCAATGATCATCTGGGTGATGATATACATGATCTGTTTACCGATTGTACTCAAGTTGGACAAATAGAAAATCCTTTGTCAAGAGAATATGGCACTCAAGTATGGCTTTGTACTAATCCCCGCAATAGCTTTAATGCATTCTGGAAGGAAAAGCTTTCGCAAATTACTAATCCCTTTCAGTATTAATTTATCCCGCCCAATTTTCCCTATCCAGACTCCTGTAGTTTATGGCTTCTGCCAAGTGAGAGGTTTCAATATTTTCAGATGCACTTAGGTCAGCAATAGTTCTGGCTACTTTAATTATCCTGTCGTATGCGCGGGCAGAAAGATTGAGCTTTTCCATAGCCGTTTTCAATAACTTGTGCCCTGCATCATTAATCGCACAGTATGTTTTTAACTGTTTCGAGCTCATTTGGGCGTTACAGTAAATATTTGTTCCTTCAAAACGTTTTGCCTGTCTCTCTCTTGCTTTAATAACTCTTTCTCTCACCACTTCACTTTTTTCGCTGGTGCGTTCGGAGGATAGTTCTCCGTAGGCCACAGGTATAACTTCCACATGAATATCTATACGGTCTAGCAGGGGACCAGAGATACGGTTTAAATACTTTTGTACAGTTCCGGGGGCGCATACGCATTCCTTTTGAGGATGATTATAGTATCCGCATGGGCACGGATTCATAGCTGTAACCAGCATAAAGCTTGCAGGAAATTCTACCGACATTTTTGCCCGTGATATCCTTATTATCCTGTCTTCAAGTGGTTGGCGCATTACTTCCAACACAGTTCTTTTAAATTCAGGCAGTTCATCCAAAAAAAGAACGCCATTATGCGCGAGTGATATTTCACCAGGTTGAGGGAAGCCACCGCCTCCTACCAAGGCTACATCACTTATAGTATGGTGTGGTGCACGAAATGGACGAGCAGCAACGAGTCCTTTACCGCTTCCTATTTTTCCTGCTACAGAATGTATTTTGGTTGTTTCTAAAGCTTCATCAAGTGTTAATGGGGGTAATATGGTTGGCAACCTTTTTGCAAGCATGGTTTTACCCGATCCCGGAGGGCCTATTAATAGCACATTGTGTCCGCCTGCTGCAGCTATTTCTAAAGATCGCTTTATATTTTCCTGGCCCTTTACATCGGCAAAGTCAACATCCGAAAGGGTTAGGTGATGGTAAAACGCTTCCGAAGCATCAATAACTATGGGGGTTAATTCCAAATCGCCATTCAAAAAGTCAATGGCCTCTTTTATATTCTTTATTCCATATACGTTCAGCCCGCTTACAATCGCTGCTTCCTTGGCATTCTGTTTAGGCAGTATTATTCCTTTAATACCTTGCTCGCGAGCATTGAGGGCAATAGGCAATACTCCCTTTATGGGTTGCAGGCCTCCATCTAGTGATAATTCACCCATAATAACGTAATCGCCAACCTTGTCTGTCTTTATCTGTTCAGATGCTGCCAATATGCCAATAGCAAGGGTAAGATCATAACATGAACCTTCTTTGCGGACATCGGCAGGAGCCATGTTAATAGTAATATTTTTACCGGGTATACGGAACCCATTATTCTTTAAGGCTGCATCAATACGCTGCTGACTTTCCTTCACGGCACTGTCGGGCAGCCCTACTAAAAAAAAGTTTACTCCTGTACCAACGTTAACCTCAACCGTTATTAATGTGGCATCAATGCCATTTACTGCACTTCCAAATGTTTTTACCAGCATAGAGGGATTATTTACAAAGGTTAAATATATTTTTTATTTTTAAATCTCGGAAACAGAGATATCTCGTATATAATTAAAACCTAATCATATGACACCATTACTATCTACCGTTCTTATATGCACAGTAGCATGCTGTTTAATTATGTTTTGCATATGGATATGGGCCTACCGCATTAAGAATGCCGGGGTAGTAGATATTTTCTGGGCATTTAATTTTTCAATCATTGGCGTTATTCTCTACCTGGTGTCAAATGGATTGCCTGAAAGAAAGATGATCATGTGTGCCATGATGCTTATATGGAGTATGCGCCTGGGCATTTATTTATTGATACGTGTAGGTTCCCATCTTAAGGAAGAAGAGGGTAGGTATAAAAAGCTGCGCCAGGAATGGGCTCCTAACCCCGATCTTAAATTTTTCTTTTTCTTCCAGATGCAGGCTTTGTCTAATATTTATTTGGCTATCCCTTTCTTTCTGGTTTGCTTTAATACCAACCCTCAAATAAGCGTTCTGGAATATATAGGAATAGCTGTATGGGCCATCAGTATTTTGGGCGAAGGCATGGCCGATGCACAGCTTAAGATGTTTAAGAATAACGCTGCTAATAAAGGCAAGGTGTGCGATGTGGGGCTATGGAACTATTCCCGCCATCCCAATTATTTCTTTGAATCTATGATATGGGTAGGATATTTTTTGGTAGCCCTAAATGCAGATTACGGCTGGCTTGCCATTCTTAGTCCTGCTACTATACTTTTTCTTTTATTCAAACTTACAGGCATACCTATGACGGAAGAACAATCCATAAGGTCAAAAGGCGATGCGTATCGTGAGTATCAAAAAACGACCTCGGTATTTGTTCCCTGGTTTAAGAAGAAATGAATCTAAGACTGAGACTAAGGTTCAGGTTAAGCCCATCTAAATCTCAACCTCAATCTCAACCTCAATCTTAACCTCAACCTCAATCTCACCAATTATGTGGTATACATCCTTACTGGAAAAAGATAAACTGCCTGATTTTGCTATTCGTACTGGCATTCGTAAACTGTTAAAGCAAAGATTGCTGGATGAGAACAAAGGCGATCCAGAAGCACAACAGGAACATTTGATGAAGTTAATAGATGAGCTGAAAGCTTCTCCCATTGCAATTAATACGGCAGAAGCCAATGAGCAACACTACGAAGTTCCGGCTGATTTTTTTACCCTTGTGATGGGTAAATACATGAAGTACAGTTCTGGCTACTGGAAAGAAGGTGTTACTGATATAGATACTTCTGAAAGAGATATGCTCGAGCTTACCTGCCAAAGAGCAGAGCTAAAGGACGGGCAAAAGGTACTAGAACTAGGTTGTGGATGGGGTTCACTTTCCTTATTCATGGCGGAAAAATTCCCGGGCAGTCAGATCACTTCTGTTTCTAATTCTCACAGCCAAAAGGCTTACATAGACGGACAAGCAGAAAAAAGAGGAATCAAAAATCTTCGCATCATTACTGCTGATATGAATGTCTTTCAGCCGGAGGGAAAGTACGATAGAGTAGTTTCGGTAGAGATGTTCGAGCACATGCGCAATTATAAATTGCTGCTTAAAAAGGTATACGACGCACTTAACCCTGATGGCAAGCTGTTTGTGCACATATTCACCCATAAGGAGTACACCTATAAGTTCGAGGTGCAGGATGAGAGCGACTGGATGAGTAAATACTTTTTTACCGGAGGAATAATGCCAGGCGATCATTTGCTATTCTATTTCAATGATGATCTTAGAGTAGAGAAACATTGGTTGGTAAATGGCATGCACTACTCTAAAACCTCTGAGGCATGGCTGAATGGAATGGATAAGCACAAGACCCAGGTTATGGATATAATGAAGAAAGTTTATGGAGATGCCCAGGCGGTCCGCTGGTGGGTATACTGGAGGCTGTTCTTTATGGCTTGTGCCGAACTATGGGGCTATAACAAGGGCAAGGAATGGATGGTCAGCCATTACCTTTTTCAAAAAGCGCATTAAGCATTATAGAAACCGTGGCAAACTTTTTTCTTTGCAGGAAGCAATAGATGTTTCTCTTTGCAGGTTCATAGCTCCATGCGCTTAGCATAGCCAGTAGCGGTAATAGAAATCCATACATGGAATGTGTGAAATGAACCGCAAGTATTCCTATAGTCAGCATATAGATGGGTCCAAACACCAATAGAGAGCCAAAGAAAACAGAATCATAAAATACGTTGCGACGTGTTGTCTTCTCTGCTATGTATTTACAAACAGAGTAGGGAATAATATTCAGAATAAATGTAAAAGGAATGATGAACAATGCCACAAGAAAGGCTATTGCATTACCTCCTGCTTCATCGTAATAGACCAATTTCTCTTGCTTAATATAATGGGCTAGCTGCAAGTACTTTGCGTGAAGATCCTTAGTTCCATCTTTAAATTTTGCTAATGCTTCTTTAGCTCTTTTCTCGCCTTCTGCAAGGTTCTTAATTATAAAGCCTGTCACAATATTTTGTGCTTCTACATCCTTGCTCTTATCAATGCTGACAACCT
>Ga0206878_10394_pt1 | contig 13718 bp, 14 predicted proteins | sample Alteio_BWOrgCont_8_FD_152621 | JGI IMG/M metagenome (GOLD analysis project Ga0206878, IMG submission 152621) | Enriched cells from forest soil in Barre Woods Harvard Forest LTER site, Petersham, Massachusetts, United States -... | ecosystem: Environmental > Terrestrial > Soil > Temperate forest >... | reverse complement strand
CAGCTGCAGTAAATTTGTTTACCTTATCGCCGTCCCAACCACCGGGAAAGTCCGAACGCACCAGGCCGTCGGGGTCGGAGTAGTTTTTCATCAGGATCTCATCGCCGTAGTACATCTGGGCAACGCCCCGAAGCGTCAACAGCATAGCCATAGCCGATTTATATTTGGTGACGTCCTCCTTTACCATGGAAAGCGCACGGCTCATATCGTGGTTATCTAAAAAGACCACGTTCCGGTTAACGTCCTGGTATAAAAAGTCCTGGGCAAGTAATTCATACAGGTGTTCAACGCCGCCGTTCCAGTCCATTAAGGCATCGTAGATGCCGTTTTTTATAACGGCATCGGTTATGCCGGGCAGGTGCGTATCCATGCCCCTGTTTACGGTATTTCCCTGCGTAAAGTAAGCTGAAATTACCGGGCTGTTGGTAAGCACCTCGCCAAAGATAGAAAGATGCGGAAACTCGTTTTTAACATCAACCGCCCATTTAGCCATGTAGTCAGGATCATTATAGGGGTAAGTATCCAGCCTTAAACCATCGACACCTGCATATTCCACCCACCAGATATGGTTTTGTGTTAAAAAGTTTTGTACGTAGGGATTGTTTTCGTTCATATCGGCCATGCGGTGGTCAAACCAACCGTCGAGCATTAACTTACGGTCCATCGCAGCGGCATGTGGGTCCATTACCGCCTCGTATTTAAAGTTCGATTTGGTGTATTTTGGCCATTGGTGTACCCAGCTTTTCATGGGCATATCGCTAATGGTATAACCTTCGGTACCAGCATGGTTGTGTACCAGATCCATCACCACCTTAAGACCCATAGCATGGCATTTTTCAACAAAAGCTTTATATAATGCGTTGGTTCCATAACGGGGATCGATTTTATAATGATCGGTAACTGCATAGCCGTGATAGGATGCGTGTGGCTCGTCATTTTCGATTGCCGGGGTAAGCCAAACGGCGGTTACGCCAAGTTCTTTCAAATAATCCAGGTGGTTCATCACGCCTTGTATGTCGCCGCCGTGGCGGTAAAACATCGAATCACGGTTAATGCCCACTTCGCGCATATTGGCAAATGAATCATTGGTCGGGTCGCCGTTGGAGAAGCGGTCGGGCATGATGAGGTAAATGAGGTCCTTGCTGGTTACCCCCTGCTCGCGGCCTGTTTCGTTGTCGCGTTTCTTTAAGGCATAAGCGTACGAAAGCGTCTTTTCGCCGGCTTTAGAAAATTTTATCGGGAACGTTCCCGGAGACGTGCCTGAAAAAATGCGTAAATCGATGAATAAGTAATCCGGATTTTCAACTTTATGCACTGCCACCAGTTTCACGCCGGGGTAGTTTAACGTCACTTTCCTGTCGGCAATATGGTCGCCGTGGACGATGAGTTGCAGGTCGGGATTGTGCATGCCTACCCACCAAAACATGGGTTCCACGCGCTCCAGGGCAGGAATTTGGGCCGATGCGCTTAACGCCGTGAGGAGGAAGCAAGCGGCAAAAATCATTAATTTTTTCATACCGGGTTTGTCAGGTAAATAATCGGTGCGGGCGTATGTTCTTCTCATTATCCGCGTTCCAAATTTATAATAAAAATGATATGTTGGGGGAAAAAATGAAATTTAGTCGGGAAGTCCGGAAAGATCGAAAGTCCGGAAGAAAAATTGTTGATTGGGTTGGGTGGGTTGATGGAGTTGGATGATATGTTTAAATTATGATTCCAAGCCATATTTTATATTGAGGCGTTTTATGGATTCTTCAGCGGTTAGGTGTGTTTTGTCATCTTCCTGCAGGCGTTCATCCAAAATAACCTTCATTTCGATCGTGAGTTCAAACTCATCTTTGTTTTCAGTCAAGTCACTTTTCATCTTTAGAATATCATTAGCTAAAGTTATTAAAATATATGGTTCAGATAACTGACGATGATATTTGGGGCGATGCCTGCGGCCCGGGCTGTTCGCTCATACGGCTTCAGGCCTTATTCACAAGGCCGGTATCCGCTGCCATCCCTATCGCTTGCATTTCGTAAAACCATCAGCGCATATTTTTCCGGATACGGCTTAACGACTGCTGCGTAATCCCAAGGTAGGAGGCTATATCACTTAAAGAAACCCGGAGGGCTATGTCGGGCTGGCGAAGCAAAAAGTTACGGTACCTTGTAGCTGCGTCTTCGCCAAGGTAGGTATTCCGTACCTTTATCTTATCAAGCAGTGACTGGGTGGTTATTCCGGTGATCAGTTCCTTCAGGTATGGCAGTTTTTCATACAATGCCAATAGTTTCTGTTTCTTAAGCACAATCAATTCCGCGTCGCAGGCAGCTTCAATGCCTTCATTAGCAGCTAAATTATTATTAAAACTGCCCAGGACGCTGCAAAATTGATTTTCCTTCAAAAAAAAGTAGGTCAGCTTGTTCCCTTTTTCATTTGTCGAGACAATGCGCAAAACGCCCTTGTAAATAAAAAACATCTCCCTGCAAATTTCGCCTTCGTTAAAAAGCACCTCGCTATCCGTCGCCGTGCGATAACCCAGGTGTTGTTCAATAATTACGGCGTCCTGTTCGGGGATATTCCTGAATAGGCGGAGAAAATTTATAAAGTGGCTAAACATTCTTTTAAAAGTATGGAACAAAGGTACTTCAGCAAAATAAATTAGAAAATTCTAAAAATTATTTGCGTAACCCAAATTTACCGATACATTTGCGTAACCCAAAGATTACACATAATGCAAAGAGACATAGTTATTAAATGGTATTTTTCGCATCCGCCCGAAAAAGTGTGGGAATGCCTTACCGACCCCGAACTGATAAAACAATGGCTGATGAGAAATGATTTTAAGCCGGTGGTTGGGCATAAGTTTAATTTTCATACCAGGCCTATCCCCAAAATGGGTTTTGATGGCATTGTTTATTGCGAGGTACTGGAAATTATCCCCAACCAAAAACTGGTTTATACCTGGAAGGGAGGCCCCAGGCCGGGCGTAATAGGTTTGGATACCGTGCTTACCTGGACATTGATACCCGAAGAGCAGGGCACCAGGATGATATTGGAACATTCCGGCTTTAAAGGATGGCAAAACTACCTGGCCAGCATTTTTATGGCAAACGGCTGGAAGAAGATAGGCAAACGCTTCGATAAAATTTTAGCTGAAATGAAATGAGAAATGTATTGGACGCGTTCCAGGCGATTGCCGATCCAAGCAGGCGCGAAATTTTGATGCTGCTTTCCAAAGATAAGTTATCTATTAACGCGCTTGCCGGTAATTTCGATATGAGCAGGCCGGCGGTATCAAAACATGTGAAAGTGCTTTATGAGGCAGGCCTTATCCTGATCAAAGACCAGGGTCGCGAGCGTTATTGCGAACTGCGCGAAGAGGGCTTTGATGAAATAAAGCAATGGCTTGTTTACTTCGACCAATTCTGGAAAGGCAAACTGCAAAACCTTGAAAATTTATTAAACCAACGAACAAATCATAATGAAATCAATTGAAATTATCTCCATCCCGGTAACCGACCAGGAGCGCTCAAAACAATTTTACGAAAACCTGGGCTTTACGCTGATTGCCGAAGCGCCATTTGGAAATGGCGACAAATGGGTGCAACTCGGTTTCCCGGGGCATGATGCATCTATTACACTGGTAACCTGGTTCCCGGGAATGCCTGCGGGCAGTATGCATGGTTTTGTCATAAAAACCGACAGCCTAGAACAGGATATTGAGGAATTTACCTCCAAAGGCATCGCCGTAGGGAACATTGACGAAACCCCATGGGGCAGGTTTCTGTCGGTAAAGGACCCGGATGGGAATGCGCTGAGTTTCCACGAGGCGTAAAAAGCGGTTATGACAACGTTCCTGTATTAGGTATAGGCTCAATCGTAAACGCCGGATAATGAACATTGAGTTTCGTTGTCCGGCGTTTGATTTTGTTCCCTCCCCATTCATTTTTGACTGTAATAGTTACTATCTTCCCTTCGCATTCCGTACCCGGTGTTCATTATTAAAATCCTGCACCCAGCAATTTTATGCTGTATCCCGCTGCCCTTAAGCATATTCCGGGGTTTAACAACTACAAAAAAGGGTGTAAAAAACTTTCAAAAAACCTATCCTGAAAAATATTTTTTATTCAAAAAACACAGCCTGTGAGCCTATAACGGGGTTTTTGAGTGCTTTTTATGCCTTTCCTGCAGAGACAAGCAAAATCCGCCGAACTTATTATAACCCGCTGCCGTATAAACCCGTGTTTTACAGCAAATTCTGTTAAACAAAAGAGATTTGATACGCTAATTCAATTTTTAACTATATGAAACTAAGGATTTTAACTATTGTTTTATTTTCCGCCATCTGCCTGGTAAGCTGCCAAAAAGACGCTATTGCGCCGGTAGCTGCAACCACACCGGTGAGCACCAAAACAACATCGTCAACCACTACATTAAACCAGGATACTGTTAGCAACGATACCACCCGCGGATACCTGCGTGTTCAGCTGGCAATGGATGCTGCAAACACCGATAATATTTTGCTGGAATTTAGCCCTGCTTCAAAAGGCATATACGTTAGCTCTGAAGATGCGCGTACTTTCCAGGGTTTTGGCCTGGTGAGCTTGTCGAGTTTGTCGAGCGATAATGTGGCTTTGGCCATTAATTCGCTACCGCTGCAAACCAAAGGCACCACCATTGGCCTTGTGGTGAATGCCCAATCGAACGGCAATTACAATTTAAATTTGAGCACTATTCATGCTATACCATCAACAATTGATATATGGCTTAAAGACAACTTCAAAAAAGATTCGGTCGATTTCAGGAAAAACCCAAGCTACGCGTTCGCCATCACCAGCAATGCCAATACATCTGGCAGCGGCAGGTTCAGCGTGGTACTGCGCGGGCATCATTAATAGTCCATAGCAACGGCTAATTTCCTTTTCAACAATATTTGAGGGCTTAACGGATAGTTAGGCCCTCTTTTTTTGCACATATTTAAATGGACAGCGCCAGTTACGCAGGATGTAAAGCGGGAAAGTCTAATTCCAAATCGCTGAAATCCGCAACGCTAAAACAATTAAAACGTTTATCTGTCTGATAGCAAGTCGATTTTTTAACCCCAGACTTGCACTATGAAAATATTTTTACTGCTAACCTGCCTTATATCCCCGGCGCTGACATTCGGACAAGCAAGCCATAGTTTGGACGCTGCCAGGAAACTATCGACCACGCGCAAGGATACCACCATTGAATCGGACACGTCAAAAGAAAATAAGGAGCCGCGTTATTTTTACCTGTCGGTTAACGGGAACATATTTGTAAATACAAAAGGGGGCGCCGCAAAAAGGTTTTCACCTTCGGTAGAGTTTGGCCGCACCTACGGCATTTTTGACATAGGACTAGCAACAGGCAGGCTAAACAGTTTAGCCAACCGCGATACCAGCAGGTATATTGAAATACGGCCCACAATTAATGTTTTTTCCAAAGGTAGGTTTGCAGAGTCTATCTGCCTCGGGGCTGGCTACGTGTTCTCGGCAAAGCAGGGATTGATGTCGGAGATATGCAATGGCATCAATTTTAATGTGAGCACTACCTTCGCCATAGCCATGCTGCAGGGTTATATGTTTTTCGACGGCACCAACAGCAGCCGCAGCACGCAATATATAGGCATAAATTTAACCTACAATTTTTTGAAACCACACAGCGTGAATAAACAGCGAAAAAAAGCGGCGATAGTAAGCGATAATTGACCTTAAAACTTATTAAGGCACAATAGGATGATCACCACGGCCGCGGCCCCTCCCCCAATAATCCAGGTGAGTTTTTTGTTAATAACGTTAAATCCGTTCAGCAACGTTATTATCCCGGCTATCAGCGCGATCAGTTTGTACCGGGCAGTAGTAGCGTCCTGCGCTTTATTATACGAATTCAGTTCGAAATAAACCCGTTGCCCTTTTTGCAGGTAGTAAATGGGTATCTCCTTTACGCCATTGTTCAATTTATTCTCATCGCCACGGTAGTATTTAACGGTTAAGGTATCGCCCTTTTTCAGGCTGTCAAGCGATCCGTCCGGCGCCACCACTTCCCCTGCACTGGCAATTGTAAATGCAGCTTTTGTTTCTTTCGTCCAAAGGCGGTGATAGGTGGTTGACCTGTGTGTGCTGTGTATCGTTTCTATATTAAGGCTAAGGACCACCGTTTTTGAGTTTAAGTCACTTGTTGTAAGGTCCGAACCCTGGGGGTAAAAGAAATAGCCAATAGCCAGGATTCCTATGATCACATTGCGCCAGTTGATGGCCTTTTTTGTTTCGGTAGGTGTCATAAGGTTAAATAAATTACTGCAATTTATGTTAAATTTTGTTTAATGGCTCACCCGTTAGGTAAATTGTCGCTTGTACCATTACAGAGCCAGTAGCCTGTGGTTTGGGTACCAACCCACTCAATTCCCCTTAAGTTCAATTTTATTATTACCATATTGAAAGCTGTATTCAACCCTTGCATCCAATTTATCGCCATTAAGGTGGCAGGTAATGGTTTCGGAATGCGGGCTTTCTATATAGCGCAATTTCAACTGGAAGGTATTGTAATCTTTCCAACCATAGCTGCCGGTAACTTTAGCAGGCAGCAAAAACGAAAAATCTTCTTTAGCGCCGTTCAATAAGCTTGGTCCCAGGATAGCGGTTTCGCCTGCGAGCCATTTACCCGCACCAAAATTCAGGGTGTATGTCCCCGACTCTTTCTGTAAGGTTACCTGGCAATCACGACCGTTAAACCTAAATGCTATCGATTTAATATTGAGCTTGTTTGGCTGAAATGTAAACGTTCTATTGTCAAACCCCTTCACATTTTCCTCTCCAATAGGGTCGGGCACCGGCGGCAGGCTTAAAGCATCCAGGTGCAAATCAAGCGCGGCGTCTGCATCGGGGTTAGCAGGCAGGGCTTGCTGGTGCATTGCCGGGAGCAGGTATTTCCACACCAGGTTAAGTTCGCCCTGCATATCGGCTGTTTCAGAAGTTATGGCAATTACCGCATCCTGGTCGGGCATTACAATAATATACTGGCCGAAGGCGCCATCACCACGAAAGCAATTGTGCCGACAGCGCCAAAACTGGTAACAATAGCCCTGCATCCAGTCGCTCGAATCTTTTTTATTTTGTGCAACGCCCGGCGCCTGGTCAATTTTAAAGCTAGTCGCTTCTTCCACCCAGGCCTTCGGCAGTAACTGTTTGCCGTTCCACATGCCTTTTTGCAGGTAAAACTGTCCCATTTTCGCCAGGTCCTCCGTTTTCAGGCGCAAGCCCCAGCCACCGGTATTAATGCCCTGTGTATTTGCCTCCCAATCTTCGCCGGTTATGCCGAGCGGTTCAAACAGCCTGGGTTTCAAATAATCCAGCTCCTTTTGCCCGGTTACTTTTTGTACAATGGCTGATAGCATAAATGTAGCCATGGTATTATACAAAAATTTAGTCCCTGGCTGGTTTACAATTGGCGTTGCCAAAAAGGCCTTTACCCAGTCGGTGTACATAAAAGGGATGGTGCCTGTGGGATCAGGCTCCTGGCCGGCGCTCATGGTCAGCAGGTTTTTTACGGTAAGCCCGGCGAGGTATGGTTTTACAGAGTCGGACAAACTGGCCGGAAAAAAAGAGGTTACTTTATCATTTACCGATAATTTTTTTTCGCTAACTGCAAACCCGACTGCAGTTGAGGTAAAGCTTTTGCTGAGACTGTAAAGACTGTGCCGCAATGCTGGCTGATACGGGTTCCACCAACCTTCGGCGATCGCTTTTCCGTGGCGAAGTATGATGATGCTGTGAAATTCGTGTTTGCTTTGGCCCACGGCGGTTAGAAAACTATCTATCCCGGCGGCGGATATGCCTTCCGTTTCGGGTGCGCTATGCGGGAATGCAGTGGTTTTTTGTGCATAAACACCGCTTCTGAGCAACAGCAAAAAAAGCGTTATTACAAACGCAGTGCTCTTACCGATTTTACGGCACAACGACGCAAACAGGGGTGGCAGCCGGGCAATAAGCATATGAGTGAGTTTATTGGTTATAATTAAAAGTGAATATAGCAATTGTTTGGGGGAAATTAAAAGCGTGGATTAAAACTGCCCCGTCATGTCATTTTGAGCGCGAGCGAAAAACCTTTTATGCCGCGCATAACTGGTGATACATATTGCGGAAGCTTCCTTCCTGCGGTCGGACTGAACTGATTATTTACTACAGGAAAATTCCGGTTAGTATAAAAATCCTTGTCCATTTTTCATTATCTTTCCCGCATAAACTATCTCACATGAAGTTCGCAAAAGCTTTCATTTGTATGGCCATTACCGGCCTGATGATATGGGCATTGGATTGTCAATGGGGCGCCGTCCCTCCTATTGGTGCATTTCTCAACCCCTCTACCGGTTTCTGGCAAAATGCCGAGAGCAAGCATCTCCTGCCTACTGAAAACTTAAAACTACCAGGTTTGCTGGACGAAGTTGTGATTAAATATGATGACAACCGCATTCCCCACGTATTTGCAAAAAACGACCATGACCTTTACTATGCCCAGGGCTTTTTAACCGCCCGCGACCGGCTTTGGGAAATGGACATACAAACGCGCGAAGCGGCCGGCCGCCTTTCGGAAGTGCTGGGCACAAAAACCCTTGATATTGACCGTTACCACCGCCGCATGGGAATGACCTACGGCGCCGAGAATAGCCTGAAGGGTATAATGAAAAACCCGGTATCGAAAATGATGGTATTGGCTTATACCGAAGGGGTAAATGGCTATATCCACTCGCTTGCGCCAAAAGATTATCCACTGGAGTTTAAATTGCTGGATTACGAACCGGAGGACTGGAAACCCATCAATTGTGTTTTCCTGCTGAAACTGATGTCGGAAACGCTGGCCGGGGGTTCAGACCAATTCGGGATGACTAACGACCTTAAGCGCTTTGGGCCTAAAGATGTGAACGACCTTTTCCCCGATTATCCTTTCAATGAGTCACCGATCATCCCTTCGGGCACAAAATGGAACTTTAAACCGCTGCCTATCCCTAAACCATCTGCTGATTTTACAGCGCAAATGACCGAAGGCATCCGCACAAAGGAAATAATGCCGGGCATTGGCAGTAATAATTGGGCTATCAGCGGCAGTAAATCAGCCACGGGTTATCCCATCCTCGCGAATGACCCGCATCTCAACCTTACTTTTCCATCAATTTGGTACCAAATACAACTCTGTTCACCTACAGTTAACGTAAATGGCGCCTCGTTGCCGGGAGCACCCGGGATTGTGATAGGGTATAACCAAAAAATAAGCTGGGGCGTTACCAATGTGGATGCAGATGTGCTTGATTGGTATCAAATCAAATTTAAAGATAAATCCAAAAATGAATACTGGTACAACAACAAATGGAACCCGGTAAAAAAGCGGGTTGAGGTGATAAAAGTGCTTAACCAGGCGTCTGTTACCGACACGGTGCTGTACACCCACCAGGGCCCCGTTGTTTATGACAGCGAAACCCAAAAACCCAAGGGTCATCATGACCATATCCCGGTTGGCGATGCCCTGCGGTGGATAGCGCACGATGAATCGGATGAGTTTATGTGTTTTTACCTGCTGAATCGCGGGAAAAATTATGACGACTATCGTAAGGCGCTCACCTACTTTACCGCCCCGGCGCAAAACTTCATTTTTGCCAGTGCAGATAACGACATAGCTATTACACCGAATGGAAAATACCCTTTGAAATACAAAGACCAGGGCAAATTTATTATGGATGGCAGCGACCCTGCCAACGATTGGCATGGCTGGATCCCCATGGACCAGAATCCTACGGTTAAAAACCCGCCGATGGGGTTTGTCCGGTCAGCAAACGAATCACCTACCGATACTACTTATCCATATTATATTAACTGGCGGTTCGAACAATACTACCGCGGGAAACGCATTGCCGATAAACTTGGCGCCATGAAAAAGGCAACGGTCGACAGCATGCGCATAATGCAGCTGGATAATTACAGCATACTGGCGCAGGATGTATTGCCCGCTTTGCTTAAATACCTTGACACGACAAAACTACATGCCGACCAACTGACGGCTTATCATATTGTGAAAACATGGGATAAACATTATGCCGAAAAATCGGAAGGGGCCAGCATTTTTAACAAATGGTGGGGTAAATTTTACGACACCACCTGGAGCGATAAATTTTATTCGGGCAGCATTTACCTGAAGGCGCCATCATTTGACCGTACCGAAAAATTATTGTTAACCGAGCCGAATTCCAAATGGTTTGACAATGCCACTACGCCGGTTAAAGAAACCTGCGCCGATATAGTGAATATAGCCTTTACAGCCGCAGTTGATGGATTGTTGCATAAATACGGCCAACCCGGCGAAAAGTGGCAATGGGGCAATGTTAAGGAAACGTTCATCGACCACCTGGCAGGTTTAGCAGGCTTTGGGACAGGCGACTTTCCGGCCGGGGGAATCGGTGGGGTAATTAACGCGCTGCGGAATAACAACGGCCCTTCATGGCGCATGGTGGTACAGTTAGGGCCTGCGGTTAAAGGCTATGGCGTTTTTCCGGGTGGGGAGTCGGGTAATCCGGGCAGCTTTTTTTATAACGATATGTTTAAAACGTGGAACGACGGAAAGCTGAATGAACTACTGTATTTAAATTCTGCCACTGAGCAATCTGGCAGGGTTAAAACAACGTTAAGCCTTAGCCCTGAGAGGTAAAGCCCTATTTAAACAAGATACCTAAAATGATGAGTGAAATATTTATAACGAATTTAAAAGGCCTCTGCCACCGGCAGAGATTTAACAAGGAGGCCACTATATGCTTTTTTTAATCATCCTGATCTTATCGTTCGCCAGCGGGTATTTTTTACCCTGGTGGGTAGTGGCTATAGCCGCATTTTTGGCAGCCTTAGTTATCGGCAAAACATCACAACAATCATTTTGGTCGGGCTTTGCAGCCATATTTATCGGATGGACGGTGCTTGCGCTGTTCAAAAGCATCCCTAACGATCATATTCTTGCCAGCAGGGTTGTTCAGCTATTTCCGCTGCCGCATAACTGGATCATCTTACTGGCGATAACTGCTTTGATCGGCGGATTGATCGGGGGGATGTCGGCCTGGTCCGGGGTGCTGTTGAAAAAGGCGCTGGCGAAAACCGACCCATCCCAATAATTTATGATGTTCGATACAACCGCAAAGGACGCAAAACATTGCGTCTCTACGACATCTATATTGCAATTCAGCCTGAGTCTTCTTTATAATAAGAAAGTCCCGACAAACACCCGGGACTTTCTCAGCAATCGATTACATCGCTTTTAACGTTTGTTTTAGCTCGACCACCGCATCGGTGTTACTTTTGGCCATGTCGAACACCTGGTGCGAGGTCACATCCGGCCCGTAATAGTTGGCAATAGCGCTTTTATCGATCCCTAAATTTGAGCCGTTTATACTAATGCCGGCAAACAATCCACGGCTGCGTGAATAGGAATATACTTCGGCCTGCATTGCATAATCGGTGCTAGCCGAGGTATTTCTGCCGACTGGTCCTGCCGCAGCGGAGGCATCTCCGCCAATAGTAAAATCGCCGTTATCAACCTTAGTCAATACACCCTTGTGCCGGAAGATCAATACCAGGTCGATAGATTGCACGCCGATCTGGAAGCCGATGCTGCCGCCTGTAAGGGTAACAAAAACAGGGTCGCTCCAGCGGCCATCGTCCAGTTTAACCATTGCAATACCCCGGCCACGTTTACCACCAATGCCAAAACCGGCGTTAAGCAGGTTGGGAATAATCACAATGCCCTTACATTCCTGCATCAGGTCGTGCGGAATGCTTTCCTTCATTTCAGTAAAATCCTTTAATACATTTATGGATTTATGTATCCTTTCTGTTTCCTTGCTATCGTCGGTTTTTGCGGATATCAGTACAAAAAACATGCTCAGCAATACCGGGAGCATTAAAAATTTTAGCGTTTTCATGGGGTTGTTATAAATAATTAACTTCAAAAAATTGAGTGCAATATTAATTCAATAACCGCTAAAACGGGTGGTTGTTTTGTAATTATAGCGCATCGGCTGAATTTATCCTTTCAATTTTACAAATAAAACAGCAAGCCTGTGCGTTGCGGGCGTGCAGGTATTCAACGTCGGGGCAGCTGTCAAATATTTCCGTGATCAGTTCGTCTACATCGTCGTCCCCCACTAATAGGCTAATCGTCATTTGCTGTTCTTTGTTGTAGCCGATAAGTGTTAATGGGAAACTCTCTTTATCGGCTTTAATTTCCGGCGGAAAGCGAAAAATATCGGCATATTCTTCTACCTCCTCGCTATGGATAAAAATAGGGCCCGGCTGGTTATAGGCATTATCCATCTCAAACGGGCTATGGGTAAGCAACATGCGCTTATCAATGCCTTTTTTAAATGGTTTTAGCGATACCCGGCACGGACCGGAGCCGGTGGCTATTTTTTCGGTGATCTGATGGCCGAATTCATCCCGCATCGTCGACCGCATCTTTTGCGCAAATACCTTTGAAACAGGTACAATTTTAAATTTGTTCATGATGTATGTTTTTATTCATCAAAGGAAAAGATAACCCGGTGTTTGTAAAACCCGGAACTTGCGGTTTGTTGCGGTTTTGGTTGATTGAGCTGGATTAAGTTGATTTGGTTGATTAGGTTAAGCCCGGAGAATTGGAAGTACGGAGAAAAAGACGTAGAAATTCCTTTCATGCGGGAGACGCAAAGTATTGCGTCCCTACAAAATATTTGAACCTAATCAACTTAACCAACCCAATCAACTTAATCAACCTAACCCCTATCTTTGCCCCGATGACTAAAGAGCAGGTATTTTCAATTTCGACCGAAAAACAATTCAGCGAAACGGCCTTGGAGGTATTTAAATACCAGGCAAAAAACTGTGTTGTCTATCGTGAGTTTATTGCGGGTTTGCAAATTGATCCGCAGGCAGTTGATGCTATAGAAAAAATTCCGTTTTTACCGGTTGAGTTTTTCAAATCGCACGCCATACTAAGTTCGCCTACCCCGGTTGATGTCACTTTTACCAGTTCAGGCACCACCGGCTTGGTCACCAGCAGCCATTTTGTTAAGGATGTGAGCTGGTATGTGGATAGTTTTAGAAAAGCTTTCGGTTTATTTTATGGCGATATAAAAGACTATACCATACTGGCCCTGCTGCCTGCATACCTGGAACGCGAAGGTTCATCGCTCATCTACATGGCCGACGACCTGATCAAACAATCTGAAAATCCAGACAGTGGCTTCTTTTTGTATAACCACGAGGACCTTTTCCATCAGCTTAATAAACAAAAACAGGTAAAAAAGCCTGCATTGTTGATAGGTGTCACCTTTGCCCTGCTGGATTTTGTAGAAAATTACAGCATGGATTATCCCGGCCTTATTGTAATGGAGACAGGTGGAATGAAAGGCCGCCGTAAAGAAATGATCCGCGAAGAATTGCACGAACAGTTGTGCCAGGGGTTTGGCGTGAATGCCATTCATTCTGAATATGGGATGACAGAACTGCTGTCGCAGGCCTATTCAAAAGGGAATGGCATTTTCAACTGCCCGCCATGGATGAAGATCATTACCCGGGATACCAACGACCCAATGAGCATCCTTGACGACGACAAAGCCGGGGGTATAAACATTATCGACCTTGCCAATTTCCATTCCTGCTCGTTTATCGCCACCCAGGATCTTGGAAAGGTATATGCC
>Ga0206878_10391_pt1 | contig 13740 bp, 10 predicted proteins | sample Alteio_BWOrgCont_8_FD_152621 | JGI IMG/M metagenome (GOLD analysis project Ga0206878, IMG submission 152621) | Enriched cells from forest soil in Barre Woods Harvard Forest LTER site, Petersham, Massachusetts, United States -... | ecosystem: Environmental > Terrestrial > Soil > Temperate forest >... | reverse complement strand
ATTCCGGTGGTGATGGCTCTGAAACCGATTTTTGATGCTGCGGGCATTGCCCGGATCAACATTGCCACCTATCAGTCGGTTTCAGGCAGCGGCCGGGAGGGTGTGACCGAGCTGGGGGAGCAGTGTGAGCGGCTTTTGAATGGCAAGCCAGTGACACCTCATCTGTACTCAAGGCAGATTGCATTCAATGTGCTGGCGCAGATTGATGCCCTGACAGAAAATGGTTACACCCGTGAAGAGATGAAACTGATGCAGGAGACGGGTAAAATTCTTGGGGATTCTTCTGTTTTGGTGAATGCGACGGCAGTCCGCGTTCCAGTGTTTTACGGACATTCTGCGGCAGTCCATCTGGAGACTCGGGAAAAATTGCCTCTTGAACAGGCTGCAGCGTTGCTGTCAAATGCACCGGGTATTTCGCTGATCAAATCCCCTGGGTTTCCGACCCCTGCAGATGATGCGGCGGGCCGGGATGAAGTGTTTGTGGGCAGGCTGCGTGAAGATCCTTCTCACCCAACAGGCCTCAGTTTCTGGGTGGTAGGGGACAATGTCAGAAAGGGGGCTGCACTGAATGCCCTGCAAATTGCTGAGAGGATATTTTGCCAATGATTTCCATGAACCATTTTCTGTCAGTTATTTCTCCGTTTTTTGGGCTGATCAATAAAACACTGACGACAGCCGGCTGTTTTTTGACGGCGGGATTTTTGACAGCAGTTTTGCTGCTGGTTCAACTGGTACGCAGATACAGAAAGCAGGTGATGAAAAGTGCGTTGCGGGATGATCATGCATTCCATGATGTGAGTGCCATGGCAGGTGAAGATGTGGTGATGGCGCAGCTGGATCTTGCGCGTGCCTTCCTTGGGATGGGAAAACGGGATGAGGCAAAATCCCTGCTTGAGAAAATTCGCAAACAGGGGACACAGACGCAGCGTGAAGATGCACGCAGACTGATGGAAGAAATTCAGTAGTGCGACGTTTTGCTCTTTTGATCGAGTATGCGGGGACGGATTATCAGGGGTTTCAGGCCCAGGAAAATCTTTTGACTGTGCAGGGTGCACTGGAAGGCGCTTTAAGTCGCGTTGCAGATTCACCCATACGAACGGTTTGTGCAGGTAGAACAGATGCGGGTGTGCATGCGCTGGGGCAGGTGGTGCACTTTGATACCGGGGCAATTCGGCCCCTGCGGGCATGGATTCAGGGAACCAATAGCATTATGTCAAAATCCATTTCCGTGCGTCATGCAATTGATGCGGGGATGGATTTTCATGCGCGATTTTCGGCGTTTTCGAGAACGTATCGGTATGTGATTTGCAATACGAAGGTCACATCGGCGCTGATGGCAAACAGGGCGGCCTGGATCCGCCAGCCTTTGGATGAGTCTGCCATGCAGACAGGGGCTGATTTTTTGTTGGGCGAACAGGATTTCAGTTCTTTCAGATCATCACAATGTGAATCTGTGACGGCGATGCGGTGTGTACAGGCGGTTCAGGTGAGAAGAGCGGGTGATTTTGTATTGATAGAAATTACGGCCAATGCTTTTTTGCATCATATGGTGAGAAATATAGCCGGTGTTTTGATCAGGGTGGGGATGGGCGTTGAGCCACCTGAATGGGTGGCTGAAGTTTTGGCTGCAAAAGACAGGCGCAAGGCTGCAGAAACCGCGGCTGCGGGAGGGCTGTATTTTGTCAGGGTGGAGTATCCAGAGCCTTTTGGATTTCCCGAAAATCGCAGCATGCTGTTTTTGTGAAAAACATCCACCCACCTCTACGTGCTTGCTGCTTGTCCGCGGCATCCAGAAACGATACAGTGTTTGACTGGACCCCGCGGATAAACCGCGGGGTGTAGAGAAGAGGGAAGGTGATATATGCCAAGAGGCAGAGGGCCCCACGGGCCAAAGAAATTCAGACGCGGGAAAAACCGGAAGAAATAAAAAAGAAATGTCGGGCAGCGGTACTTTGCCCGACATTCATTGTTTTAATTCGACAAATCTTCAGTCGCTGGCGCCTGCTCACGAAGAGCATAAACTTCTTCAAGAGGTAATTTTGTGCATTTTGCCACCAGTCTGGGATCGATACCCGCAGCCAGCAACGAACGCGCAGCATCACGTGCCATATTATGTGCACCCTGCTGAAACCCTGCCAATAAACCTTCCAGCTGGCCTTCCTGCCTGAGTCTCTGTGCCATATTCATAACTGACCCCTCTACTTCTGGTGAAATATACTCACGAATGATCCTCTTAAACTCCTCAGGCGCGGACATTTCTCCCCAACTGAAAAGGTATTGTAGCATGGCTGCCACCACCTTGTGTCTTCCCAGTGCGACTTCATTGAATGCCCTGTCATGCTCACTGACAATAACAGGCCGAGAAGAAACATCGGGATTTTGTTTCATTCCATTATCCAGTTAAATTAATGTTTTTTAGTAACACCCCAGGTTGTCATCCTGAACGCACACCAGTGAAGGATCTCACGCGTCGCGAAAAGCGCTCCTCAGGATGACAGGCAGGTTGGAGATTTGTTGTTGCAGAAGGTGGAAAACTCATGAAGAGATGCAAATACTGACAGAAAGCCTTGAGAGATGCAAGAGAGATCGATTAAACAATGGAGGCTGTTTCCATGCGTGTTTCCATAAAATCACGGATTTTCTCCGCCCGCATGGGCTTGCCGATATAATATCCCTGTATTTCATCACAGCCCATTTTGATGAGGCTGATATACTGCGCTTCAGTTTCAACGCCTTCAGCAAGTATTTTGATATTCAGCCCCCGTGCAAGACTGATGATGGTGCGAAGCAGCAGTGCCTGGTCCGGATCGGTCAGGAGACCTGCAACAAACCCGCGATCAATCTTAATGTAATCCACGCAGAATTTTTGCAAATAATGGATGGATGAAAAACCAGTGCCAAAATTGTCAATGGTAATCTGGATACCATGTTGCTTGAGATTTTGTGTCACGTTGAGGGAATAATCCGGATTTTGCATGATCAGGCTCTCTGATATTTCCAGATTCAGCAAATGTCCCGGGAGTTTTGCCTGGTGCACGACTTCAAGAATTTCATCGGTAAAACCTGACTGCATGTAATGACGCGGAGAGATATTCAGGGCGATGCTGAAACCCGACGGGGCACCCTGCCACCATTTTTGTGCTTCCGTGATGGCCATTCGTGCGATCCATCGCCCCAGCTGGCTGATCAGTCCCATTTCTTCGGTGAGCGAGATAATTTTCGCAGGCGGTACATCCCCCCAGGTGTCACTTTGCCAGCGCAGCAGCACTTCAAATCCTGAAATCCGGTTTTTTCTGATATCCAGTTTTGGCTGGTAGACCAGAAAAAACTCCTGTCGGTCCAGCGCAGTCTGCAGGGCTGATTTGAAGATCATCTTTTCCCTGATCTCATCATTCATGGCAGGGGTACAGAAATGATAATTGTTTCTGCCCGACTGCTTTGATTTGTAAAGCGCCAGATCCGCACTTTTTACAAGAGAATGATAGTTCATCCCGTCTGCCGGATAAAAGCTGATGCCAATACTGGTTGAAATAATCAGCTCATGGCCAAGAATTTTTATGGGAGTGGTAATGGTGTTGATAATTTTTTCTGCAAAGGTGGCGGCAACGTCAGGGGTGTCAGCGCCATGGATGACCAGTATGAATTCGTCACCTCCAAGGCGCGCTGCTATATCTGTTCTGCGAATGGCATTTCGGAGCCGTTCACCGACAATTTTTAATATTTCATCGCCAGCATCATGGCCAATGGTATCATTGATCTTTTTGAAATGATCAATATCCAGGAAAAAAATTGCAAATTTTTGCTGGTTGCGAAGCGCTGAAGCAATCGTCATATCAAGACTTTGTTCGAGCTGGTTGCGGTTGACAAGGCCAGTCAGGGTATCATGATAGGCCTGCCATGACAGGTTCTGGTCTTTTTCGTGCAGCTGCGGCAGAATTATCCGGTAAAACAGCAACATACCTGTGCCTGTTGTTCCGAGCATTACTGGCAGGGTATACAAAAGTATCGCGAATAGCTGGTCCTGGCTTGCACCTGTGACATACCCGCAAATGGCCGCCACCAGCATGTTGGCAGTCAGAATAAGTGCAGCTGACCCAACAGCTTTTCCCTGGACACTCATTGTGGTCATGCAAATGCTTCCTGCATCCTGTTATGTTGCAATTCCTGAACAGCCAATGATAATACTTTTTGCTCCAAAAGCGCTGCAAATCAGCGGTGTCGTGTCATTTTGAATATTCATGCCAACACTTGATCCCTGTGCATTGACCCATGATGGCAAGGCCCATGAGACATTGCCTGTACTGCCTGAGGGGATCACAAGACTTCCCTGTCCACTCCAGATCTGGACATTGTTCCAGTTCCAAGCACCCTTTGCCCAGGAGAGACTGACATTGCTGAGTGGTGTACTGGCAGTGAGTGCAAACTGGATTGTGCAGCCGCCTTCCCATGTGCCCGTGACGGTTGCAGTGGCACTACAGGTGCTTCCTGGAGTCTGGGTATACTGGTAATTCAGGGTGACAGGAGTATATGTGTTGCTTTGCAGTGTGACGGTCAGCGTACTCGCAAGTTTGCAGCTGCCACCCGGGACATTAAAGGCGCTGTCAGAGACGGTGTAGGTCCCTGCGGATGCATTGACACCCACATTGGTGGCTGTGGCACTGGTAGTCCAGGGCGCACTCGCAGCCACGCTGCCATTGCTGGAAAAGATCAATGTATCTGTGGCACCCAGACAGGGGGTAGCGCCTGTTGCAGTTGCAGCAATACCCTGGGTGGTGGGTGCAGGTGGTGTCGCCACTGGCTGGGCCACCAGTTTGATCACATCAATCACATCGGTACCCGGCTGAAGCGGGTTGGAAGAAGGCACAATCGCAAACATGGGCACACAGCTGACGGATGAGCCGGATACCATGTTGGCAGTCGCTGTCATGTTGCCTGTGGCCGCGCTGATTTGGGTTTCAACCGGTGTGCCTGCTGTTGCGAGAGTCGCAAACGCTGTGCCGCCCACACTGATGCTGACACCCAGTACCGGATTCAGATTCTGAAGACAGCTGGCATCCGAATTGGGATCGAGAATCAGATAAAGTGAACGTGAGCTGCCAGTCCCTGCCCCATAATTTGCAACCGGAGCGGGGACTGTAACCGGCAGCGCTCCAGTGGCGGGATTGTAGCCCGTCACCTGCACAGGATTATTGTATGCAGAAGCCAGTGAGTAGCTGACAGGACTGATACCCACATTGAGTGGCAGCAGAACATTAAAATATGCAGTGGGTGGTGTGGTGGTGGTTGGAAAGGCACTCTGATTGTTGACCGTATAATAGACCGTACAGGTGGAATAGTTGCCATACCAGGTGGGTGAACCGGTATTGGTATTCACATAAGTGTCCAAAAAACATCCCTGGGTCTGTGCGGTAATATTGTTTGCGGCATTTTTGCTGGCATTCGGGACAAAGAGCGCCTGCAGGTTGCCATTGATGGCGGTATTGCTGGTGGTGGCAAACTGGAGTGGAATCTGTATCCGCGCAGAATACAGCGTGCTGAGGTTGATGTCTGTGGATTGCAGCGAGAGCGTTGCTGAGGTGCTGCTTCCCGGGAAACTCACCGTGGCTGAATGGATGCCCACATCATTGACTTTTCTGAGGGTCAGATCATTTGAAACATCCTCTATGGCGTGTGCAAACACGTAAAAAGTTTTACCAGTGGGAAGACTGGTATAAACACACTGGGTCTGCGTACACGAGGATGGATCATATGAATATCCATCATTCGTAATCACTACGGGCCGGAGATAACTGCTTTGTGTTGCATCTAGGCTGACGTTTGACGGCAGCAGCTGGTTAAAGTTGACAGTGATTTGTCCCGCGCCAGTGGGCGCTGCGAGAATGGTCATATTCTGCGGTTGTGATCCGGTTTTGACAGTCGAGCCGCCTTGGTAAAAAAAGTAATACCCGCTCACAGACTGTCCCAGAGTGCCATCCTGAAACAGCAGTTCGAACTGGTAAATGGCACCATGGTTGGCGGGATAGCCATACACATCAAAAAGGCGCATCTGATAGGTGGGATTGCTTGCGGGTGCCGCATCTGTGAGGGCATTGACGGGTTCCACCTGCCAGAGCTGGCCATTGTTGCTGGTGGAACTCCAGGTGACATCGTTGCTGCCACCCAGCACATGCGAGCCTATCCATGTTGGACCGGTCAGGCTGCCAATATTGTACTCTACGGCTGAAATCCCATTTTCAGCATTCAGAATGGCAACATAGCTCCAGTATTTTGACGCCTCGCTGAACCAGGCGAGCCAAACATCCTTGAGTGCGGCAGGAGCGGTTGCATTCGAGTAGTAGGGATTGGTGATGAATTTCCATTGCAGGTAGTAGTTATTGGGTGAGGTGAAAGCAAGCGGATTGACATCCAGATGCGCGGCATCATCGCGACACCAGCCATTGTTGTCTTCGCAGCTGTCAAAGACATAGGCCTGGATTTTTTGTCCTGCGTAAGTGAGCCCTGTGACGCCAGGGCAGTATTTGCTGATGCCTGTGGCGGAAGTGCGATCCTGGCAGAACTGGGTATCAAAATCTGCCTCCACCCAGCGACCGCAGTTCAGACCATTGTTGTACAACCCCCCCAAAGAAGGATAGATGCTGGGGATCTGGCGGTGATAGGGGGTATAGGGATAGGCAATATTGCTGCCCTGGGTCAGATATCCCTTTACCATGCCTTCAGGGTCTCCCCAAAATGGCGCATTGGGATCAAAGCCGTTGATCTGGCTGTAGACATTCAGGGCAATATAATTGTTGGACAGGTTGGGGCTGGCATTCTGGTACATGTAGGCCATCATGGTGGAGGTAACGCCGCAGCCCGCCATGCCGCCATTATTCGAAAACTGGGTATTGACCACATGCCCGCTGCCCCTCTCGGTTGCCTCGAGTGTCAGCAGGGCGTCATTGTAATAGAGACCGGAAGGGATGCTTTTCTGGGCAGCCGACATGAGATTGTGCAGCTGGAAATAGCCGCTGCTGGCCGCATGCAGGGGGTTTGCGGACAGGAGGAAAAAAAGGCTGGTGAGGACACAGGTACCCAAAAATGCCATTCTGCCCATGCGATCCATTCTTCAGACTCCATTCTGAAAGTTGTCAAAGGATAGCATGTTTTTTATTGTTTCTACAGGGGCGATCCGGGACCAGGTCGCTCCCATGGTTTATGAGGGGGTTTATGAGGGCGGGTTCCAGATTCCGGAAGCCAGCAGCGCTTCTTTTGTAACGGTTGCGAGGATCTCATGCATTGCTGTTGTGGGATGGATATGATCCCAGAAAACATACTGTTCGGGCTGGGGACAGGGTGTATACCCCATGGCGGCCAGTTTGCCGATTCTGGCGGATTCATACAGTGCGGGGGATGCGGCCACGGTTTCGGCAAAGTCACCCATCCCTGGATCCAGCACCTGGTTTGGCCGCAAACGGTATCCACCTGGCCAGCAGGAATCGCCGGTATTCTGAATGTTGCTGTGATATTTTTCATTGTATTTGGCGGGATTGGCGATCAGGTCAGCAAACACGGTGCCAATGTCGACGTAGACAATGGTGATGTCAGGATTTTTTGTTTTCAGTTCGCTGACGGCAAGGGTCAGTTTCTGGTTGTGCAGCAGGGTCAGTTCATGCAGGCGGTTTTTGTCCTGATCCCCGGAAGCTGCAAATGGAACACTGGAAAGATCAGGAAGATTGAAGACCAGAAACTGGCGGGCATGATGACTGATCAGTGAGGTAATGGTATCACTGATTTTGTTGACCACTGTAGTGGTCAGGGTATCCATGTCTCCTGTTGGCTCAGAAAAATAGTCGTTGCCACCGATCCAGATGGAAAAAAGATGCTGTGAATGATCCCTCAACATGTAATCAAACAGATAGCGGTTTAATTCAGAGCCCAGTGTAATCGGCACAGCGGGTCCATTGAAATAAAGATGACTGACGGCAGTAGCACCACCCCAAGCATAAACACTGTAATCGGTCTGGTAATTCTTCTGGAAATAATCCCCAATCATTTCAGCCCAGGTTGGACCATTTGAAAATCTGCCCTGAAAATAGGGTGGAGATTTTGGAATGAAGTGCAGGTCAAGACGATACAGATTGCCATTGTCCGTCAGGCTGTCTCCAAAAAAAATGATTTTTTTTGGAGCAGCTGCAAACGCATGGCTGCACAGCAGAAAAAATGAAAAAATACACAGCAGAATTTTTCCTCTCATGGCCGTGCCTCCCCATCTGTATCCACCTTCTCAAAATTTATTGTGACGGCTGTTCACCTGGTTTGCAACAGGTTCTACCGCATACAACAGGCATTCCTCAAGGAAATCTTCCCCCCGGTCTGCAAGGTGGGGCTGGTGTTCGAGATCGTATCTGCGGTAGATGGCATGGAGGAATGATTCATATTTGTCCCGGTCTTCGGCATTGTGATATGTGTAATTTCTGTGGTCTGAATGTTCCAGTTCCAGAAGCCAGACATCGTTTTTTCCGCGTTCGGCCAGTTTGTTCGCAATGTTTCGGGTATTTTCAGGAGGGACAATCCTGTCATTTTTCGAAGTCACAAAGACGGTTGGAACATTTTCGGGATATTCTTCAAGATGGTTCAGGGGAGAAGGCCCGTCCGGGCGCCATGCAGTGATGCCTGAAATCAGCGTGTTAATGCCGTATGCCGCGCCTCTTGCAAAAAGTCCGGGACCGATGATGCTTTTTGCCCAGCTGTGAAAAACATTTTCGACTGAGTCAATGGCGCCCTCGAGAATGATCAGTCCAAGCTCAGGATATTGATATCGTGCAGATGCACAAACAATGCCAGCGGTTCCCCTAGATGAGCCCTGAAGAACAAGTACCGGTTTCCGGTCTTCACTGTTTCGCCATAACTGGACGTTGTTGTGAATGGCCTCAATATCAATTTCCTGGCCAATACTGATTTTGGAGGGAATCGGTGCGTGAAATGCCACGCTTTGGGGAGAAGGACTGGTGGCAGGGATGATTTCCACACCATTGCGCCAGTTCAGCGCCCATGAAACGGCAGCGCCCGTTATCTTGACGGGATTCAGCAGCGAACACCAGCTGGAAAAAGGCTGCAAATCCACATCGGGTGTTTCCTGACCAATCCAGGGATGTGGCATGACATCCAGCGGTGCAAGGTTATTCTTCTGGATGGCGTACATATCCTCCTCCGTGGAAGCCCGAACCATTTTTTGACCAGTATATTTTGTGATCTGTGTTTGTGAAGTCAGTACACCTGGAACATAAATGGTGTTGAATTCTTTTGGCATGAATGCATCTCCAGCCCATGGGGTTGTACAGGTGCGTTTAGTTTATACACCCTCAGGAAATGCTTGCAAGCCTGAATCTGAACCCTATAATCAGCCCAATAAAAATAAGGTGTCAGCACCGCCTTATATTTCGCAAGATACGGAGCATACCCCATCGACCGGCCCAACACCGTTCTGATAGTATGAATACTGGCTGATCGCCACACAGGATGATGTGATGGCGCCAGTCGAACCTGTAGCAGGGAAGCTCAAGGACGGGACATGATATTTTATCCTAGAATGGGATCTGTTTTTCTGGTGCTGTTGTTGCTTTCTGCCTGTTCTACAGGGAGAGCGACACACAAAGAGCGGGATGAACAGGCGAAAAGGGTAACGACCGCAAAAATAAATACCCAGCTGGGTATGGTCTACCTCAAAATCCACAATGTCGAACGCGCGAAGCAAAAACTGCTTTCTGCCATGAATCAGGCGCCCGAGATTCCGGAAGTCTGGTATGCAATGGGCTATTTCATGGAGCAGACCGGCAATTCTGTTCAGGCGGGGCAGCATTACCAGAAAGCCATCCAGAAAGCCAACCGCAAGGATCCAGAGAAACTCCTTTCATTCTTGGCGCTTGCCAGACTTGATTATAACGGCAAAAACTTTATTGATGCCAAAAAAAACCTTGACCGGTTTTTGGCGCTTTCCTCTCCCACACCAGAGTCTGTGCTGCTGGCCAGAAAACTTGATCTGGCTGTGAGGAGAGAGTAATACTGTACAGGTATAAAGACCCCAGCAGGGGAGAATAATTCAGGATTTGGCAGGAAGCCGGAGGTGGCATATGGAACGCTCCATCCGTTCAACACAGGGTTTTACCCTGACTGAATTAATGATCGCAATTGTAATTATCGGAATTCTCGCGGCAATTGCCATTCCTTCTTACCAGAATTATACCCGTCGCGCTTATTTCAGTGAGGTGGTTCAGGCAACAGCACCTTACCGTTTGGCGGTGGGTGACTGCGCGCGGAACCTTGGCAAGCTGACAGGATGTGATGCAGGGACCAACAACATTCCGGCGGCAATTACCACAGCGACAGGTGCCGTTGGATCACTGGCAGTTGCAACAGGGGTCATTACAGTCATACCCGTGGCTGCACATGGCATTATAACGACTGATACCTACATCCTGACACCCATGGTTGCGGCCAATGGGACGGTTACATGGACCAGCTCTGGTGGTGGCGTGACCAATGGATATGCACAATGACGGGTCTGTATAAAGAATCAACATGTTCGATTGACACGGATTCTGTAATGAAGGATTATTATCAATCAATAATTATCTGAATCACGTGTCAAATTCAAAGTAATCAGACTTGCCATGGAGGGCACCATGATTATCCGAAAGCATCTATTTATTCTTTTGGCATTGTTCTGCATTCTGGGGATTGCAGTATTTCGCCCCGCCAGTGCCTTTAGCACAAAATCAGGTCAAATTTATGATGGCAATGGAAATCTCGTTGCCATTGATGGTGTGGCATGGATAGGGTTTCAGGACAGCAATTTCCTCGGGGGCTTGTGGAGTACACCATTCAATCCCTTTGGCACCCAAAATGGCATCATTCAGCTTCTGATGGCGCCGTGGACAGTTCCTGGCTCCAATATTACCTCATCCACCACGGGTGTTTCTTTCAAAAGCATCCGCTTGCCGATTCAGCCAGGGATCTGGCATGACGTGACCACTGTGCAGTCATCCCCTTTTGATTATCAGGTGACCAGCAGTGCCACGCCCACCACGGGTAATGGTCCCTTCTGTAACTGGAGTGCGGGGGCGGATGGCAGTGGTCATTGCACCCAGTCGCTTGGCGCGGCAGCACTGCTGACAGCGACGATCAACCAGTTCAACGAGCAAAATATTTATGTCATGCTGGATTTTCATCACAGGCCGGGACTGGGTGACAATTTCCGTGATGGTACGGTTGTGGCATCAGACTATACGCTCCAGACTTACTATCAGGATGTCGGCAGTTTTGTCAAAACAGCGCCTGCGAATGTCATTGGCGTTGATATCTTCAATGAGCCACACAATCTTTACTGGTTCCAGAGCAATACCAGTACCACTCCTGCCCAGCCGGCCTGGATCAATGTCATTGCAGCTGCTGCGAGTGCGGCTTACGCCAACAACCAGAATGTTCTGCTGTTTGTTGAAGGACCAGGAGGGACAACGCCGGGCAATGATCCCCTCGATCCTGTTTTCAGCCAGACGACTGCCATTTGTCTTGCTGCCAATACCAAAGTGGATAACACTGCCAACATTGGTCTTGGCAACTCCAACCTGTGCACCAACACGGCCTTTCCATTGCGGGCTGACTACATCGGATCCAACTGGGGAGAAAACTTCCGTGAATTGCTGGATACTACCCAGTCAGTCAATGGCGTTGCAAAATTCAATGCGACCTATTTCAGAAGCCAGCTGATTGCAGCCATACAGGCCAATGCATTTGACAGCAATTCTCCCACGGCCATTGCCAACTGGCTGCTCGGCCCAAACAGTGATGGGAATGGTGGGCATCTTGTGTTTGCGCCGCATCTTTATGGTTCTGAAGTTTCGGGCTGGCAGACGGATGCGAATGACAGCAAAATCCGTTTTGAATGGAATTTCAGCTTTTTGTTTGATTCCGGTTTTCCTTTTGTTGTGGGTGAGCTGGGCTATGATGTCGAGTTGCCTGCAACCGGAGGCGAGGATTTCTTTATCGATTCCGTGGCACCATGGCTGATTTCCAAAGGCATCAACCATAACCTGTTTTTCTGGACCTGGAACCAGGATGATACCCCTGTCGGAATTCGTTCAAATGACTCCGGGTATACCCTGTTCGCCTGGAAAGAACAGGATTTGTATAATTTTTATAATCACAACACCACGGTTGGAACGCTGGCGGTCAGTGCTTCCAGCAGTTCTGCGGCGCAGTGCAGTGCGGCTTCAGATACCCTGTATCTGGATGGCAGCAGTTCGGGTACTGCCTTTACGGTCAGCACGGGCAGTTCGCAATCCGTTGCAACCGGTACGCATACATTGAGTCTGGCATCATCTGCAGGCTCCATTCCGGCAGGCGGCAGCAATACGGGGACTTGCACCAGCACGCTCAGTTCGACCAGTGTCACGGTTGCAACTGGCCAGACGACTGCGGTGACTGCAACGTATCTGTATCATGCGCCGGCGCCCACGGGCACCATCAGTGTCAGTGCGTCCAGCACTTCAGATGCGAATTGCAGCAATGCATCGGATACCCTGTATCTGGATAGCAGCACAACAGGCACTGCATTCCAGGTGAGCAAGGGGGTTTCGCAGACTGCCACCACTGGAACACATACACTCAAGCTGGCATCACTCACTTCCATCCCTGCGGGCGGTGGATTGTCTGGCACCTGTAGCAGTACGCTGAGTGCAAGCCAGGTCACAGTGACGCAGGGCCAGACAACGCCTGTCACTGCGACTTATAAATATCAGGGGACAGCCGGCATGTCCTGCACGGTGACATCAGCCACGGTGACTGCACAATCAGACTGGGGTTTGCCTTCCCTTGTGGATACTTTCCAGATTGCAGTGACTTTGCAGGGATTCCCGGTTAATTCTTCCGGGGGAGTCAGCCTGAGCGGCAGTTTTGTGATGCTGAATCCATTTATCCAGAATTTCTGGGGTAATTTTGGGATGCAAACATCCTCCATCAGCGGTGCCACGGGCCAGTTTACCGGGACGGTCTATGGAACGACGTTTACCCTTGGTGGTTTCATCTCCAATGCAACACCGATCAGTATTGGCGGAAACCCGCTGAAATCCATTGTCCTGAATGGCGTTACCTGCGGCGGGGCTTAAAAGCGGCGGTCAGGGGCGGCCAATGGTCGCCCTTTCAGACTATGGCACTGATGCATTCTTTGGTGGTACTTCCCTTATTGGGTACAACTCAAAAAATCAAAACGACGGCGTTCTGCGTCCGTCAGGATGGCAAGTTTTGTCATGATGCCCAGTCCCTGAAAAACATGGGGAGGGATGATATAGTATGCTGCAGGAATTGACAATAGTGGTGATTACCCTGATAGTCACCCTATCATAGCTGATTATGTTATTTCCAGAGGCTGTGGCAAAAATGGCCAGAAAAAGTCGAATTGTGACGACACTGTCGTCACAATTTTATTTGGTTCCAGGCGGGTTAATGTAGTCAAAAGGATATCCCACCCAATGAGGGTAAATTGGATTATAGCAATATTTGTAGGCTTAACTGATTCATCGTCTCGCTTACGTCAGATATTATGGCGATGGGTCTACAATATCATAGCCAAAAGTGATGCTGCCGGGAATTTTCTGTTTATGAATTATGGTTATATTGATGAGCATCAAACACCCATTCCTTTAAACAGGGAAGATGAAGTATACCGTCATTATATTCAACTTTATAATCATGTTGTGGAAGACG
>Ga0206878_10390_pt1 | contig 13829 bp, 13 predicted proteins | sample Alteio_BWOrgCont_8_FD_152621 | JGI IMG/M metagenome (GOLD analysis project Ga0206878, IMG submission 152621) | Enriched cells from forest soil in Barre Woods Harvard Forest LTER site, Petersham, Massachusetts, United States -... | ecosystem: Environmental > Terrestrial > Soil > Temperate forest >... | reverse complement strand
ACGTTACTTTTTGTTGTGTTGAAATAATTGACAACCAATTTATTAGTCCGTTGCAATATTAGCGTGAAAATATGAAAAGCGCAGGCCGATTGGTCAATGGTTTTAGGCCGTTGGTCAAAAATATCCCCACCAGCGCTGCTGTATATCGTTGTTGTTTAGCGTGATACTTCATTTTGGTCTTTCAGACGGAACTGCAGGGCTTGCTTGACCTATTTTACCCGGTGGCATACATTGGTAAAATTCCACTCCCAGGTTACGCCATTGTCGGTTGAAAATGCCTGGCTCCAAACCGGATTGTCTTTGTCCGTTTTATTCCAAACAAAAACTACTAATATCGGCTTCCCGTTATAAACGTCCTTACAAAAAAACTTTCCGATATTTCCTTCAAACGAGCCAACTACCGGCGGATCGAACACGCCGATGTCGCTGGCTACCCAATAAATGCTCCATAAACGGGTCGTTGGGTTAAAAAGCCGTACGGTTAATCCCTCATAAGGCTTTCCATCGGCAGTGGTTGACCTGTACAAATCGGTATTGCCGATCCCGTTAAGTATAGGGCCGGAGTTTTCATCAGCCGATTCAAACTCAAACCAATCGTGGTTATTGCTTAACCTTTTTTTGAGTTTTGTATTATGCATGGTCCATTTCCCGGCTAAAAAATCAAAATCACTGGCCGACGACGTATTTGAAGGAGTGATCTCCAGGTCGCCGGCGGCATTGATACGGGCGTTGGTCATTACCGGGTCTTTCGGCCAAACAATATTGGTTTGCGCCCGGGAAAAAGACACCTGTAAGAATAAGAAAGCCAGCAATGTTATTGCTTTTGTAATGCGTTGAATATTTTTCATTGTTTATAGTTTTATAATTGAATCCGATTTGGAAATGTGTTATTTCTACATAATTAAGCTACTCTTGCCGAAACGCTATTTTCAGCGTCTTCCGGACTTTTCGGACTTTCGGTCTATTCCCCAATCCTCGTATCCGTGGCTATCCAGTTCAGCTCCCAGGTTTTACCCCCATCACCCGAAAAAGCCTGTTCAAACCGGCATACATCCTTTGATACTTCGGTAATAACAAACCGTACTAAAATTGCCCGGCCATTAAAGCTTTCCTGGTCGTAAAATTCACCTCGACCATTCTTAAATTCGCCTATGGTAGGCTGGGTGAGGCTGCCACTGCGGGCATTGGCAAAATTCAGGCTCCATTGCCGCGATCCGGGATTGTACAATCTTAGGTTGAGCCCTTCAATATGGCCCGCCGGCCCGTCAACTTCCAGCTCCACCATGTTGGCCTTGCCGTCCCAAACTTTTCGCACCGTACTGGTCCCATCGTATTCGATCCAGGTTGTCGAACCGGATAAAGGCGACTTAAGGCGCTTGAGGTGCGTTTTCCATGTACCAATCTCGAACTCGAAGTCGTGGCTGCCATCGTGATCATCCTTCACTTGTATGGCAACGCCGTTCGTTTTCGCAATGGTATCAGTCTGCGACTTTGCGATGGCAGGACAAATGGCCGTCATGAATAATATACAGATCGCGTTTTTCACCTTATTTTATCTTTCTGCCTGCAAAACTATTTGTAAATTGGCTCTTACAAAAGAGCCATTATGATAATTTTATAAGGGCCAGTTTATGGGAAAAATAACGCCGCAAATATTATTAACCTTTATACGCATTGACCGGAACGCCGGGCAAACCATCAGCAACCAGCTTTACGAACAATTAAAGAATGGTATATATGAAGGTATGCTGCGCCCATTGGACAGGCTGCCGTCGTCGCGCGAAATGAGCCTCGAGCTTAAAATTTCCAGGAATATTGTGTCGCAGGTTTTTGAGCAATTAACCATGGAGGGATACTTTGATACCCGCACCGGTGCCGGAACTTTTATCAGTAAGAATGTAGAAAAGGTTTCCTATTCCAGGCGTAAGCCACAACCCCTTCCTCCAAAACCAGCACACACAGTTGCCAGGCCATACGGCCTCAATAGTGTTTTTGAGGGACATGTAAGCGCCCATGAACCGATGGTGCCTTTTCAACAATCAATCCCTTTGATCGCCGAATTCCCCTTTGCTTCCTGGGCGCGTATCAGCGCTGCGGTTCATAAAAACATGCATTTACTGCACCTGGGCTATGATGACGCCCAGGGGTATTTACCTTTGCGGAAAGCTTTATGCGATCATTTGCGCATTTCGAGGACGATAAATTGTGAGCCCGAAAACATGCTGATCGTAAACGGATCACGACAGGCGCTGAATTTAGCCGCCGAGATTCTATTGAACCCCGGCGACCAGTGCTGGATGGAAGACCCCGGCTATGCCGGCGCGGTAAGTGCCATCAGGCGTTTTGGCGGGCAAATTTGCCCGATCCCTATTACCAATGATGGCATCGACCTGGATTTTGCTACCCGGCAATATCCGAACGCAAAGTTGGCCTACGTAACCCCGTCGCACCAGTTTCCAATGGGAAATACTATGGCGCTCGGTCAGCGTATCAGGTTATTGAATTGGGCCAGGGACAATAACCTGTGGATAGTAGAAGATGATTACGACAGTGAGTTCAGGTACAATAGCAGGCCCATCCCGGCGCTGCAGGGAATGGACGTAAACGGCAACGTCATATACGTGGGCAACCTCAGTAAAGTTTTGTTCCCGGCCTTGCGTTTGGGTTATATGGTTTTTCCGTCGACGGCACTGGCGAGACAATTCGCTACCGCCAAATCGGTCATTGAAGGGCAAAGCAATATCGTAAACCAGGCCATCGCCGCCGGGTTTATCCAGCAGGGGCATTTTAGCCGCCACATCAGGCGGATGCGGCTGCTATACAAAAAATCGCAGGATGACCTCGTAGGCCTTATCAACATTCACTTAATTGGCAAACTAACCCCTGCGCCGGTGGAAGCGGGGATGCACCTGGTTGCCTGGCTGCCTGTTGGAATTGACGCCGCGGTAATAGCACAGGAAGCAGCGAAGGAAAGCCTCGTTATTATAGCGGTTGACCACTATGGCGTTGAATTTAAGCAACCCAACGGTATAATTTTAGGATTTAGCGGGTTTACCTTCCGCGAGATGGAGGCGGGAATATTAATGTTGAAAAAAGTGATTGAACGGCATTTGAATCTGTAATCAACCAGTTGCCGTCTTATTTCCGGTTATTGGCAAGCGGAAGAAAAAGGTAGCGCCTTTGCCAGGTTCACTTTCAATCCAAAAGCTGCCATTATGCCGGGTCAGTATCTCCGAAGAGATAAAAAGGCCCAAACCAAGCCCTTCAAACCGCATGGCCGTATTATCGACACGGTAATAACGGTCGAACAGGTGCGCCACATGCTCGGAGGCTATGCCAATACCAAAATCCTGTACCGACACAACAATGTTTTCGTTTTCTACTTTAGCCTTTACAATAACTTTCTTCCCTTCGGGCGAATATTTTACCGCGTTGGAGATAAAATTGTTAACTACCTGTTCCAGCCGGTAACGGTCGCCGTAATAATCAATCTTTGCCTCGTTTTCCAAAACAATCTCATGCCCCTGTTCTATCAGCCTCGCATTGTCGATGGTTTCGGTCATCATTTTCCCAAAGTCAAAAAGCTCCATGCTGTAATTCATTTTCCCGGCGTTTATCTTGGTCACGTCCAGCAAGTCGTTGATCAGCCTTTCCAGGCGGTTAATATGCTGGGATGAACGGCTGATAAACGATACCATTTTCTCAGGGTCTTTTGCCCGCTGCAGCAATTGATTAAAGGCTTTTATATTGGTGAGCGGCGTTTTTAATTCGTGACTGGCGATAGAGAGGAATTCATCCTTTTTCTGCTCGTTGGCTTTCTGTAGTTCAATATTGGTGTTTGTGCCTACCCATAATTGGATAACGCCATCTTCCACCAGAGGAATCGCCCTTGCCAGGTGCCAGCGATAGCTTTGATCGTGAAAAAGCAGCCTGAATTCTACTACATATTCCTTACCGGTGGTTAATGAGATGACCCATTTTTCGAGGCAATTGGCTAGGTCGTCCGGGTGGATGAATTTTTGCCAGCCGTGCCCCACAATTTCTTCGGTAGAGTAACCAAAGTTGCGGCAAACAACGTCGTTCACATAATTTAAAGCGCCATCGGGCGAAGCCGTCCAAACCTGCTGCGGAATGGCATTCAGCAAAAACCTGAACCGCGATTCGCTGGCTGCCAGTTTTTCTATGGTTTTACCAAGACTGGTCTGCGTTTCGGTCAATTCTTCGTTAGTGGTGGCCAGTTCTTCGTTAACAGCCGCTAACTCTTCGTTGGCAGATGATAATTCCTCGTTTACGGCCGTCATTTCCTCATTAGCCGACGATAAATTATCGTTCGTCGCCTCGATTTCCATGCGCGCCTCTTTTTGCTCATGAATATCGGTGCTGGTACCCACCCACATAACGATTTGCCCTTCGTTATTTTTATGAGCGGTAAAGCGGCTCAGGTGCCAGCGGTATATACCGTCGTAGCGTAGCAGTCTTTGTTCTGTTTCCGTTTCCAGTCCTTTTTGAATTGCCGCAGGCCACTCAACAGTTGCTTTCGCACGGTCATCGGGGTGCAAAATGTTCCATATTTTCTCCCTTAAAGCCTCAAAGCCACTGATGCCGGTATAATCGTGCCAGCGCTGGTTATAATAGGTGGCCCTTCCATCTGGACCCGAGGTCCACATTTTTTGGGGTATGGCGTCCGTCAGGAACCTGAACAGGTCTTCGCTTTGTTTACGCAAGATGATCTCATTTGCAGCGGCTTCATTTAACCTTGCATTTTCAAGCGACAGGCCGATGAGATTAGAAAAATTCAACGCAAATTCCAGGTCTGTTTCGTCAAAACGACGTTCGGTATTTGATGAGATAAAATTTACCACGCCAATAATAGCATCCTTACCATACACAGGGGCCATAATAACCGATTGCAGTCCAATTTCCCTAACCAGTTTAAGCTGTACCGGGTCGGGTACTACCAATACTATCATCTCGTCGGTCACTACCGGGACAAACCCGGGTTTGCCGGTTTTCAAAACTACTGCAGCTCCGCTTTTGCCGTTTGGGTCGGGCGGGTAGTTTTTCCGGTATTCGCGTGCCCACTCTATTTTTCCGGGATCATCGTGTTTCAATAGCACCTCTTCCAGCTTGCCGTCTTTCAACAAGTCGATAGTAAACCAACTGGTAAAGGTGGGCACGATAAATTTGGCGATCTGGTCCAGCGCGCTTTGGGTATCCCTGGCTTTGGCCAATTCTTCGGCCGCCGAATTTAGATAGGAGAAGAGTCGTTCCCGCTTTTTTAAGCCGGATATATCCCTTAAAAACAAATAGGTTTGTAATTGGTCGTTGGCATCGCGGTACACTTTTGAGCTGGCCAGTAGCCATCGTTCCTCGCCTGGCCGCGTATTCACTATAAATTCCTGGTCGGTAATTTCTTCCATCCGCAACACTTTTGCTTCGTTCCCGCTGTTTTGCGGTGCAACAGAATAGATACCGGACAGGTGCCGGCCCAATATCTCTTCTTTTTGCAGGCCGGTGTAAGCCAAAGTAGCAGCATTAGCATAACTAATGGTTCCATCAGCATTTAAAGCCAAAACCCCCATGGTGCTATGATCATGCACCCGGCGGAAGTCTTCATGACTTGCCTGGATGGGAGCGGGTTGGTTTGCGGATGATGGAAATGCTGATGCCTCTGCAGGGTCGGTCATAATTAATGATAACAAAAAAATCGAATAAAATTAACATTAATTTACAAAGGGACGTTAGTGTCGGGTATTTCCGGTTAGCACAAATAGGAATAGTTTTTATTTGAAGATGATAAACGTCTAGGCCTCGAAAACAGGCATTACAGCAAATAATCGATGTGGGGAGCGGGAAAGATTTACGTACGAGGTAAGTACGTCACAAAGAGCCTGCGCGTGCCAAAAGGCATCGGCAGATTTCCTCTTAAAAAAGTGTTTTCCTGCAAGGGCTCGAACCTCAATCTTCAGAGCCAGAATCTGATGTGATACCATTACACCACAGGAAAATTAAGTTTGCCATGAACGAGTTCGAATCTCGTACCACTTTTGGATTCGCTGGCTATAAAATCCGCTGCAAATATAGGTTATTCAAATAAAAAGGGCAATACTACAATGGCTTTCTTACTTTTCGCTTAACTCTTTAATATGTTCCATTACCCTGGTATGCACGTTGCGCACAATACTTTGCGCCCAAATATCATAATACCAAACCGGGAACACGTACAATTTATACCAGCTGTTGCCAATAAGCGTGGTGGTGCCGTTGCCATTATCTTTTAACAAAAACTGGCCGCGGATGATGTCGATGTGTTTCATTATTTCCGGGTCTTTCGGCTGGTTGGTAATATCAAATACCAGGTTATTGGCAGGTTGGTATGTGGTTATCTTTTCGTCAAACACATAGCCGTTGCTGAAGATACATTTGCGCCCGGCCCCCTTGTAATAGCCGGTAACGGTTGACTGTACCGGGCTTGGCAAACCTATCCTAAATAACCAAAAGGTGTTTTCCTGTTTTATCTTTTCAAAGGCGACAACGTTTTTCCATATTTTATCCGGCGGGGCGTTTATTACTACGGTGTCCGTCACCATATTTTCATATTCATGTTTTGACAGGGCATCGCTGATAAAAAGCAAAAACAAAACGGATAACACGCTCACGTTAAGGGTGGTCTTGTTTTTTTCAAACAGGAGGCCTCCTATTTCAATACCGGCATAAATAAAGCCTATAATAAGCGGCGACACGATAAGGAGGCAGATAACGCCCTCGCCTAAAAATACATAACTCAGTGCGATGGCAATAAAGCTGTTATAGAGCGTGTAAACAAAGTTTTTCCCGCTCGATAAATTAAGGTCCTTCCAAAACCAGGCGCTCATCAGCCCCATCGTCAGAGGCACCAGCACAAATTCCGATAAAATAAATATGCCGCCACCATCGGTATCGGCCATTAAATAGCGGGTGAGACCAATTACCAGCATAGCAAACCCGTTTGGCAGTACCATTCCCTTTATTTTGGGTGTCCATATCTCACGTAGCATAGTTTTATTTTTTAGATTGAATATTTTGTTTTTAAAATTGAAATTTCAGAAATAAATGAAAATAACGCTCAAAAAAATTTATTTAAATATTTTTAATATCGATCCCCAAAACCAGCTTTCGTCTGCCTTTATCATGGTTTCCAGGGTTTTATCTACATTTTTAGCCAGTTTATTAATATCGGTAACCGATTTATTAAAGGTTTTATAGGCTGGGTCCTTGGCATCGCCCTTAACTTTAGATAGTTCGTCCAATATTTTAATTATGGGATCAAGTTCGCGTTTGCGGCGTTCTTTGGCCACCTGGCGGGCTATGTTCCAGGTATCTTTATCGGCATAAAAATACTCCTTGCGTTCGCCGGTCTTAAGTTGTTTTTCAACTAGCCCCCAGCTGATCAGGTCGCGCACGGTCATATTCACATTCCCCCTCGAAATGCTTAAGGCCTCCATAATTTCTTCGGTGGTCAGCGATCCGGGCGTTACCAGCAGCAAAGCATGTACCTGGGCCATGGTGCGGTTTATACCCCATTCGGAACCCAGTTTACCCCACGATTCGATAAATTTTTGTTTTGCTTCCGCTAATTCCATGTACAAATATAAGTATATTATCGAACTTTCAAAATATACTGAAAGTTTATCGTTTTTCTTTATGCCGATGGGCGGCCTTTGTGAAAAAAATTCTACGCGACAAAGCCACTATCATTTTTTTTAACACAAAGGGCACAAAGGGTTTCACAAAGAGCACTAAGATTTGGACGGGTGTGTTATTTTGAGGCTGAATAAATTGTGTTAATTTTTTTTGTGACCATAGTGAAAACTTAGTGTTTGAAACCTAAGCCACTATCGTTTTTTTAACACAAAGGGCACAGGGGGTTTCACAAAGAGCACTAAGATTTGGAGGTTGTGCTGTTATGAGTTTTAATAAATAGCCTTAATTTACCATAGGAACCATAGTGCCCTTAGTGAAAACTTAGTGCACCTGGTGGTAAAAATTTAAGCCATGCCAATAAGGATCACCAGTAATTAATTGTTCAAATAATATGCTGTATCCCTTGCTTAATCAACGCCTTTGATACGGCCGTATGTTAAATAAATAATTATCAAACTGCTTTAATTGATAAATAATAAATCGATAAATTTGATATAACCAATACAACCCAATTTTCTCTGACCTAAAAATATTGATCATGAAGAATCAAAACGTTTCCCGGCGTCATTTTATTGGCGCAGGTATGCTTGCTGCTGCAGGCATGGCTTTAGCTTCAAAAAGCTCCTTTGCAAGTTCCATTCTCTCACCGGTTAAACCAAACTCTAAAATAAACGGGGTACAAATAGGGGTAATAACGTACTCTTTCCGCAGTATGCCCAGCAGTGTGGAGCAACTGCTGCAATATTGTATTGAATGTAATATAAATGCTGTTGAACTGATGGGCGATGCAGCCGAGGCTTACGCCGGTGCGCCGAAACGCGATTCCAGCGCAGATTTTCCGCAAAGGATGGCCGCCTGGCGCGAAAGTACGCTGATGGATCCGTTTATCGCCATTCGCAAAATGTTTAACGACCAGAACATAAATATATACGCATGGAAACCCAATGCGCTTAATGCCAAAAACACCGACGGTGAAATTACGTATGCCTTTAATGCAGGCAAAGCGCTGGGTTGTACCCATGTTACTGTTGAATTGCCCGAAGACGGTGCACAAACACAACGTTTGGGCGACCTGGCGGAAAAAAATGACATGATGGTAGGCTATCATGCCCATACACAGGCAACGCCGCAATTGTGGGACGTTGCTTTAGATCAATCGGCACATAACGGTATTAACCTTGATATTGGCCATTACGTAGCCGGTACCAGCAGCAGCCCTATTGATTTTATTACAAAAAACCACAAGCGTATATTGAGCATGCACCTTAAGGACCGCAAATTTCATGACGGGCCAAACATGCCATGGGGGCAGGGCGACACGCCGATAAAAGAAGTGCTTGCCTTAATGAAAAAAGAAGGCTATAAATTCCCCGCAACAATTGAGCAGGAATATAAAATACCCGACGGTTCCGACGCGGTTAAGGAAGTTATTAAATGCCGCGAGTATGCCAAAGAGGCGTTGAGTTAATATTTCGTTAATTATAAATTTGACATTTAGTCCTAAGTCGGGAGTCTTAAGTCATTAGTCGAAAGCGAAAAGTGACTTAAGACTTCAGACTGAAGACTCGCGACTTAACAAAGCTTGTCGGCGCTTTATTATTTAACCATGCCATGCAGGATAAATGATAATTTATGCTGAAATTAGCTTTGAAAAAAACTATCATTCATGCTGCTTAAAAATACTTTTGTACACCACGTTCATTTCTGGCTAAAAGATAAGGCTGATCAACAACCGTTGATAGAGGGCTTATATTCCCTGGCCCCGATAACACATATCCGCGATATCCATATCGGTGTAGCCGCCGAAACCTTCCGCGATGTGATTGAGCGCTCTTATGATGCATCGCTTTTACTTCTCTTTGATACCCCCGAAGCCCAGGAGGCTTATCAAAACGACCCTATCCATTTAGTTTTTGTAGAAAAATACGCCAAACCGCTTTGCGCTAAAGTTGTTGTGCTGGATAATGTTAACGTTTAGTTCATAGTTAATGGTTCATAGTTCATGGCCGCTGCAGCTTCAAGAAACTTGGCTCTTGGTTCCTGGCTCTTGATTCTTTTCCCCTTTTACCATTAACTATCAACTATGAACTATCCTCAATGAATAAATCAGCAAAACACATCCTGTTAACCGGCGGCACGGGCCTTGTCGGTCGGCCACTTACCCAACTGCTTTTAAATGCGGGCTATGGCGTGAGCCATTTAAGCCGTTCGCCGGGCAAAGATCCACAGGTTAAAACTTTTTTATGGGACGTAGGAAAAGGTGTGATTGATGAGCACTGTATCGATGGGATAGATGTAATTATTCACCTGGCTGGCGCAGGCATTGCGGAAAAAAAATGGACTGCCGAACGGAAAAAGGAAATAATGGATAGCCGCACCGAATCTATAGCGCTTATTTACCAGTTATTAAAAACGAAAAAGCACCAGGTAAAGTCGGTGATTTCCGCTTCGGCAATTGGTTATTACAGCGATAGGGGCGATGAGCTGATGACCGAAACCAGCCCCCCGGCCGCCGATTTTATGGGGAAATGTTGCGTGGAATGGGAAACTGCAGTGGATAAAGGTAAAGAACTGGGCTTGCACATAACCAAACTTCGTACAGGCGTGGTGCTTGATAAAGAAGGTGGGGCGCTGGTGAAAATGGCCCTGCCGGTAAAATTATACGCAGGCTCCCCTTTAGGCAATGGCAAACAATGGGTCCCCTGGATACATATTCGGGATGCAGTGGATATGTACCTTTTCGCTATAGAAAAAGAAAATTTTGAAGGGACCTATAACATGGCGGCGCCAAACCCGGTTACCAACAAACAGCTTACACAAGCCATAGCCAAACAACTACATAAGCTCCTATGGCTGCCAAACATACCTGCATTTTTTCTAAAATTGCTGATGGGCGAAATGAGCACGATAGCATTGGCGAGCACCAGGGTATCGGCACAAAAAATTGAAGATGCAGGGTTCAAATTTAAGTTTGATGACATTGCTGCAGCCTTAAGACAAATTTATGGCTAAAGGCAAACCTGTTTCGGTATTTTGGTTCCGCCGAGATCTTAGGATCGACGATAACGCCGGATTGTACCATGCACTGAAAGGCGAAAACCCCGTTCTGCCCGTTTTTATATTCGACCGCGAAATACTTGACCAACTAGGGGATAAGGACGATGCGCGGGTTACTTTTATTCATCAAACCATAACAGAATTAGGTGAAGAACTGCACAAATACGGCAGCAGCGTTTTGGTTTTGCACGGCAGAGTGGAAGGCGCTTGGCAATCCCTGTTAAAACAGTACAATATTGCCGCCGTTTATACCAATCATGATTACGAACCCTATGCCAAAGAACGTGACGAAGCCATTGCCAGCTTATTAAAGGCACATGATATTCCATTTAACACCTATAAAGATCAGGTAATATTTGAAAAGGACGAGGTGATAAAAGATGATGGTAAGCCCTACACTGTTTACACGCCTTATAACCGGAAATGGTACCAGAAGCTAACGCCCTTTTATTTGAAGGCTTATCCCAACAAAAAATATGTTAAAAACCTGGTTAAAACGGATATTTTTCCGCTACCGGATTTAATGCAAATAGGATTTGAAAAAAGCAACCTGGATTTCCCTGCAATAAATTATAAAGAATTGATACCGGCTTATTCCGAAACCCGCGATTTTCCGGCTACCAAAGGCACTACGCATATAGGGCTGCACCTTCGGTTTGGAACAGTTAGCATAAGGGAACTGGCGCGTACAGCCAATACTTTTAATGAGAAAACATGGCTCAACGAGTTGATATGGCGCGAATTTTACATGATGATATTATATCATTTCCCCCGAACAGCTGATCAAGCTTTCAGGCCGGAATACGACAATATAAAATGGGTAAATAACGAAAGCCAATTTGCCGCCTGGTGCAGGGGCGAAACCGGTTTCCCGCTGGTTGATGCGGGTATGCGCGAGTTAAATGCCACGGGTTATATGCACAACAGGGTACGCATGGTCGTCGCCAGTTTTTTGAGTAAGGATTTGCTGATAGACTGGCGTTGGGGTGAACGCTATTTTGCGCGTAAACTGCTGGATTATGAAATGGCAAGCAATGTGGGCGGCTGGCAATGGTCGGCGGGCGGTGGTACCGATGCCGCGCCCTATTTCCGTATTTTTAACCCTGATTCGCAGGTGAAAAAATTCGACCCGGATTTGAAATACATAAAAAAATGGGTTCCGGAATATGCCGATTTCAGCAAGTACCCGCAACCCATTATCGACCACGCTTTTGCACGCGACCGGTGCTTAAAAGTATTTAAAGAGGCCTTAAATAGTTAAGGCGTCACCGTTAAAATTTGCCAGGTAAACCTCAGGCAGCTAAATGCCGGTATGCCTGATTGGGAGGATAGCCCATACCCAAGCGACGACGGTATCAGCATCGAAATTTCGGTGCCTGCCACTGCGTAATTCTCCAGGCCCTCGGTTACTCCGGGTATAAATGAATCTACGGCGCCCGTAAAGATGTTGGTGCCATTATTTGCGCCGTCAAAAATAACTCCGTTAAATATCTGGCCGGTGTATGTTGCCGTAATGGTGCTATTCTCGGTGATCGGGTCGTTAGTGGTAGCCGGTATCAAAATTTTATACCAAAGGCCGTCGGCTGTTTTTGAATAGCCTGATAAGCTATTGGCCTTCATGTAGTTTACAATCACCATATCATCATAAGCCGGGAAGTTATTTACGGCATGTATGTAATAGTCAAGACATTCGTTACCGGCTATACGGTTGTTTGCAATGGTGCTGCTGCCCGATCCATAGCCGTCTACACCATATGCCAGGTGCGATGGTATTAATACGCGCATACTTGCATCAGGGTATTTCAATACATTATGTACCGCTAATTGCAAGCCCGCCGGCAGCTTGTCATTGGTTATGTGCCCAACAAAATCATAAATGTGATTATTAATGGTGTCCGATTGTATGTACGATCCGTCTAAAGTGCGCACGGTAAATACCATGGCCAGCTGGGTAGAATATTGTATTTGAGGTGCCGGTTTTCCACCAATTGTTTGGGTTCCCGGGTTCATAATTTTGTAATATATCCCCGAAGTGTCTCCGCCTGTAGTATCACGCTGAAAACCGCTTAAACCGTTAGCAGCTATATAGTTTAGTATTTGTGTATTATCATATTGTTTAATGGTTGGCTGAACTTTGTCTTTCCGGCACGAGGCCAGGCTTATTGCAAAAATTACTAAGAGGGAAAATATGGATAGTTTCATCTGTGCTTTTTATTCTTTGCTTAATTAGGGCTTTTTATATTTAATTAGTTACGTTATAAAGTTTTATCTGAAAAACAAGTATGGCATTAGCAGGCAGGTTATAATCGGATTGCACGTAAGGCCCATAAGCATAATGCGAAGGCAAGTAAAGCGTAATTGTTCCGCCTACCTGGTCTTCCGGCAACCCCAGCTGCCACCCTCTCATCAACTCGCCTAAAACGTAAGAGGGATGAAACTTGTCTGTGGTCACAAATACGGTCCCCAATGTTCCATCTGCTGCCAGTTGCCGACCGGTATAACCTACCGTTACCTGCGTTGAACTGGTAAACAGCTCATTTCCGGTACCAAGAGTGTCAATGGTATAATAAATACCTGTCGAAACTCCCGATGAGTCAACCACTTGTGTCGTTATATGGTTGTTTTTTAAATAGCCCGTTATTACTGCGTCATCCTTTGCTAACTGTGCGCTTATCTGCACTTTTACATCTGTTGTTTTAGTGCAGGCACTTAAACAGGCAGACGCAAACAATGCCAAAAACAATACCCATTTCAACTGTTGTCCCATCCGGTTTTCTTGCCTTTTAATTGTCACGATATTCTCGGGATTAAAGCCGGCCTTTCCATTGTGGTTTTTATTTTTTTACCTTTCCACACGGTTTTTCAAACGGCAAATTTATTCTTTTATATTTCAAAAACAGCAGCTTAACATTTTTTAACAATTAATAAACTGTTACCCGCATAATATCATCCCTTTACGGGCGAATTTTTGTGATAATATAACGGTGGTTTTTTAATAAAAGTGTTTTTGACGAGAATGTTATGGGTTGTTCCCCCCGGGTATCCTAAGGACCGGAATTCGAGCCTTTAATATTACTTGTATTACTCTT
>Ga0206878_10389_pt1 | contig 13897 bp, 14 predicted proteins | sample Alteio_BWOrgCont_8_FD_152621 | JGI IMG/M metagenome (GOLD analysis project Ga0206878, IMG submission 152621) | Enriched cells from forest soil in Barre Woods Harvard Forest LTER site, Petersham, Massachusetts, United States -... | ecosystem: Environmental > Terrestrial > Soil > Temperate forest >... | reverse complement strand
GGAGTGGAAGAGTCCGGCGGACGCGGTGGTGGCGGTGACGTTGCAAGCTGCCGACAAGGGCGACACGACCACGCTCGATGAGACGCTGAGCGAGGCAGGCATGGCGGAGGCGGAGTTGGTCGGGCGCGAGGCTGAGTCGCGGCCTGAGGATACGCCCAGGGTGAACGTCAACGGGATCGAAGAGCTGGTTACAGACAAGGGTTATCACAGCGGCGCAGTGGTCAGGCGCGTGAAGAGTTACGAAGTGCGCGGTTATATTCCGGAAAAGAAGCAGAAGGGGGGGCGTAACTGGCAGGGCAAGCAAGCGGAACCGCGGGCGGTGTATGCCCATCGGCGGCGGGTGCGCGGCAGCTACGGCAAGACCTTACTGAGGCGGCGCGGCGAGATGGTCGAACGCAGCTTTGCGCATTGCTATGAGACGGGCGGCATGCGGCCCACCCACCTACGCGGACACGAGAACATCCTGAAGCGGCAGTTGATCCATGTGGGCGCGTCCGAAAAACTGGCGAGGACTCCGGAGCTATGGAATGAAACCGCATTCGAACAGCTTGTTGGCAATCGGCCCGGCAATCTTGTTGATGAAATAGGTGCGCAGGGTTGGGTCTGTCTTAAGGAATTGGACCGCTTTCACCTTCTCGGGTGACGGCGGCTCCCCTTTCTGCTGTGCTAGCTGCTGACAACTTGAGGTCTGGTACTTCTGGATGACTTTGTTCGCCAATTGGTCCAGCATTGGGTGTTGGTCTTGCGCCTGTGTCCCACTGATTGTGACAAGGAACAAAGACGCCATTGCAAACCGAGTGACAATACTTGCAGGGGTGAGTTTCATTTGGTCTTCTCCTTTTCGAAGTATAGAGTTAGGTACGGTCGATGCAAGATTTTCTCGAGCCGCACGTTCTATTTGTGACAAGTTCGCGGCCGGCAGAGGTGCTCCTTGGCGTCGATGTTCACGCTTTTCCAGCTCGTGGATACTGTCAGGAGGACAGGCATTGATAATGCACTGACAGCTCTTTACCAGATCTTCACGGACTCTAGACAAATCGACCCGGATGAACCCTAATGAGGCTCCTCCATAATAACGCCGGCGTGAGGATATTCTGCAATTCCGAGCCCCGAGTATGCGGCAGCGTGGCGTTGGAAACAAGCAGCGGTGTGCACTGCATCGCCCTTACTTGGACTATCTTTTGGCCAACTGTCCTATCTGACAGTGTCCTATCTGACAGAGTCTTCCTGCGTTTTCGGCGGTAGAATGCTTGCCGTGCGGCCAATAGAGGCCGTCGAGGCCTCCGCGCATCCCGCGTGAGTTGAGGAAGTTGGCGTGAAGACTCTCCTATTCGCGAAAGCCGCAGTGGAGATGCTGGCCGGCCTGGCATTCGCCCTTATTTCCGAGCAGTCTGTTTTCATTTTGCTCGGAGTACGCTGGATGCATCCGGAGCCTGCGCCTTTCGCATGTTTGGCGCGCAATATTGGCAATCGGAATCGCATGCTGGTTGGCCCGTGAGGACAGTGCAAGAATTTCTGAGTCAGCTTTGACCTCGATCCAGCCCCATTGACGGGCCCCCTTATGAAATCAGTTTTTTCCAGAGAAAAGAGAAAGTGCGCTCTGCGCACTGAAACGCGAGACACGCTCCCCATGTCGCAGCACGATCCGATCTCATCTCTTGACTTCGGGAAGCCTGAATGGTGGAAGAGTGAGCAAAAAAAAATGACGACGTCGAAATGTTGTCTTAGAGCGCTTATTTCCGGGCCCGCTCCTACGCTACGTGGCACTTCGATCACGGCTAAGCTGTCACTTCGCACAGATCCCAAGGACTCACTGCCGAGTGCGTGTTGATGAAAATGTCGGTATCCGATCCGTCTCGATAAAAATGTCGGTATCCGATCCGTCTCGATACAATGCACTCGCGCGTGCTTACGCGGGACGACGAACTCTTCCTTGTTGTCGAGTGCAAGCGCCTGATGAATGCGATAGGCAAGAGACGGGCTTCCTAGTCACAGTCCAGACGCATGTTCATAGGCTTCGTAGTGTTTGACAAGCCGAATAGCTACCTGGGAAGCCAGCTCCCGAGACGTGAAGCTCTTATCGAGTTCACTAACCCACCACACAACTTTGTTCCCATCTGTCCTTGGCTCCAAAGACCACACTTCGCTGGGTATCGGTGATTTGTCTTCCAGAAATACCCTTTGGGCGTTGGAAGCGTGCCGGTCAAAACGGATGCGGCATGTCTGAGGAATACCATTGCGCTTTCCTCTGTCGGAGAAGCTGGCAGCCACATCCTTCAGTTGCAGGAAATCCTGGTCGGAAGCATGATACGGAGTCCATCCAAACGGGTTTCCATCAACTGCCTTTCCTGCAGTCAAAGTTCTGGTCAAATCTTTCAGATGTTGCCACTCCTCCGCTGCTCCTTGAGTAATCACCTCTCCATCGGTCTTGAAATCATTCTGTTTGGCCTCGCGTTCATTCAAAAACTGCTCAAAATCATCACTTGCCAGGTCCTCGTTGATCTCTGCGGCCGCATTCGCCGCCTGAATCGCTTCCGCAATCCGCGTGATTTCTTCATCGCTCAATTCGGCAAACTGACGCCGCTTTTTCCCAGACAGGGTGCCGTGATTTTGGAGGATGAGCCGAACCAGTAAGGAAGCCCGAGCATTAGGCATGTCCACAATCTTCTGAACGGCAAGCATCGCCTTATCGAAGACCTCAAGGAACTCGATTTCTTCACGGAGATCCTTGCGGATGGTCTCGGCAACGGCTTCATAGAGATATTCCACCTGCGGCGTAGCGTCGTAGTAGCGATATAGCGTATCGGTTTTGTTCAGAACGGTCAGCCGCTGCTGATCGTCCATTTCATATTTGATTTTCGGCATGATCTTGCCGGAAAAGGCGTTCAGGGCAGCATCGTAGGCTTTCGGGTCGCGCAGCATGGCCTCCGAAACGGGAAACAAAATGCCTTGGGGAGCGAACTTCAATTTAGCCAGGCTGTGGTGAATCAGGAAGCGATGAATGCGGCCATTCCCATCCTCGAAGGGATGGATGAAAACGAAGCCAAAACCTGTAATTGTTGCCGCGCAAATCGGATCGAATGCTCCGTCCTCGATGCGGGCGACCATGCGCATCCAGCCATTCATGAGAGAGGTTACGTCTTCCGGCTTGGGGCAGATGAAATGAACGATTTCTGTATACTTCGATGAGGTTTGGCCGACGTAATTCTGGATGCTGCGCCAGTCTTTCTGCGCATAACGAGGATCGACGATAGAATTTTGCAGTTCCACAAAAGCCTGTTTATCGCTCGTATCGAAATGGTCTGCTCGGCCCAGTGCAGCGACAAAACGCAGCGTCCGGTCTGTAGTCGGTACTTCCCCTTCGATCGCAAAAGAAGATTTGGTCTCTTTTGTAAAGAGGTAGTGAACCGCGCGCGCCAGCAAAGCCGGATCAACCCCTTCGACGATGCTCTTCGCTTCTTCTGCCAATTGCTGCTGCATTGCGGCATTCAGTCGGTCGGTGCGGCGAATGATCGGGCAGTAATCTCGAGTGCCCAAGAGGTTGTCGATGATGCGTTGCCGCCGGATGCGGGCGCCGGTCGCCGTGATGTGCAGAGCAGGGTCCAGCAAAGGCACGTTATCTGTAGGGGGAACCTCGGGAACATCCAGCGTTGTCCCAGTCAGCCATTCGTACAGATACCAAGCCCGCCGCGGATACCTGCCGATCGGCTCGCCCTTGATCCAGGCTTCGAGTTCTTTGCGGTCAACCTTGGCGAAAAACGTGGCCAGCACATTCAAGTCGATGGGCTCGTAGCGCATAGCAAAGCGGAGATGCCCGAACAGGTCCTTGGGAGCGTAGCTCAGTGGATATTGTTCAAGGACCGATCCGTCCGCAATTCTGGTCTTCCTCGCTCCACGGACGACTTCAGAACGAACAGCCGGAGAGACTACATCTAATCCAAGCTCTTCGATGAGCCAATGGAGGCCGATAGCCTGCGCCGAGGATTTTTGTATGGAATCGCTAAAAGTCATGAAAAACCGCTAAATAATGGCCTGCTTGGTACGAATTTACTAAGCCATGTTGAGCATCAGAGCATCCAAAACCGCTAAAGTCAATCCAAAAGGACTAAAGATGGCTGACTGATGAATGAAAACACTAAAAGTTGAATCTTTTGGACGACCCACATCCACGATTCGCAATTAGGACGATGGCGGTTGCGTGTCCTTGATGACTACCTGCTTTTTCCTCAATGAGACTTTTGCTACTTTTGCTACGGGATGCCACGATTCAGCGCAATCGCGCCTAAGCCTGCTTCACCACATCCTTCGCCTTCTTATCTGTACGCAGGCCGATAAAACTGCTTTGGCGCAAATGCCCGTCTCCTGTCCATTCCGTGTACTGAAAATCTCCGATGAGCTGTGGTCTCAGCCATACACAATCCTTCATCTTCGCAACCGTTAGTCCCGCCCCGCACCTGGCTTCCTTCGCCTGGGGCAGATTGGTGAACGGGCATTCCTTAACCTCGAGCGGCTTCATTCTCTTTAGCAGATCCGCTCGTGATACAGGAGTAAAGCCGTTACGAGTACGCGAGGCGTAGAGCAACTTCCCCTGTCGTAGTATCCGAAGACCATCGCATCGAACGTTGAACCGCCGATCGTGTATCCACCAATGACGAATGAATGGGTCTTGTCCACCCGCATCTTCCGCCAAGCGCCGGAGCGCCGACCCGGCTCATATTTACTGTCGCGGCGTTTTGCCACGAGCCCCTCAAGCCCATGCTCCTTTACCACCCTGATAGACGAAGGCGTTGATCGCCGTGTATTTCGACGCGGCAGACAAACTGGCGGACTTATCCAGAAGGTCCCTGATGATTGACATATACAATCCTCCGACGCAAGAGATCTGTCACGCCCCCATTTCCGAGGCCGTGTTGGCCCTGGCGAGCAGACTTGGCCGCCAGCGAGAACGCGATTCGGGCAATTCTAACCAGCGCTGTTCGTTTCCGCCCTGTCACAAGTGACAGCTGCCGAGTTACTTTACTCGGTAGTCAACTTGCAGTTGAGTAAATCCATTGTCGATTCCGCAATTCGGATGAGATCCATGGAACCTGTTTGCTATTGGTATTTTTTTGCCAGTTATGGGGGAGAACCCGGACGGCTAGCTTGTGGGACATGCACGCAGCGGCTTCCGAGAGCGACTATCTCGGACGAATCGTGAAGCGGCAATAGCTGCGGCAGGAAATCTGTGAATTTTGTGGAAGAGGATTGGCTTTCTCGGATCGCGTAACGAGGCATTTGTTGATCTATTTCGGAGGATGGCAATGGGGCGTGAAAGGACTGTGTTGGTGAGGAAAGTTTCTCTGGCAGGCACGCTGGTGCTGTTGAGCGCGGCCGCTCTCCTGGTCTACCTGCATAAACCATCGCCCCGTACAGGCATCCGACGATTCCGTGATCTACCTGAACCAGGGATGGTCGAAAGCGGATCGAGAGACCTACTACCACATGTCGCAAGGCTCGGAGGCATTGTCGTACGACATCTTTCTTAATCTGGAGGTTGCCGACGGCCAGGACCTCTTCCGCTCCGACGCAAACACCGACCGCTACGGTCTGATCCCCCAGACACCGACCCCCGGGACCAATCCGGATGGTCTACCGATTGGTATCAGCAAGACAGTCGCTACAAATCCACGGTGGAAGGGCGAATATATCGCCATAACATGCGCAGCCTGCCATGACTCCGAGCTGACCTACAAGGGGAAACGAATTCGCATCGACGGCGGCGCCGGTAACCATTTCGATTTCCTTGGTTATGTCTATGCTCTCGATGATGCGATGCAGGCCACCTTGACGGACTCAGCGAAGTTTGATCGCCTCGCCGCTCGCATGGGAGCCACGAGTCCGGACGCTAAGGCTGCGTTGCGCCAGCGCTATGAGAGCGAGGCGCAGATCGTGCATGTATTTCGGACTCGCACGCTGGTCACTCCCGGGCCCTGGGGTCCCGGCCGCCTCGACGCCATCGCTGGCATCGTGAATCGAGTGACCGCCGATAAACCCGGCATCCCCGAGAACTGGTCGACACCTCTCGCACCAACGAAGCCTCCATTTGTCTGGAATACTCCCCAGAGTTCATGGACCCAGTGGCGCGGGGCGCAACAAGACCCGATCGATCGCAACCTGACCGAGGCCATGGGCGTCCTGATGCCGATGGATCTGCATTCCAAGACGCCAGCGGAGGGCCTCTTCGATGCGAACGCGGAACTTCTTAACCTGGAGAAGATCGACGACCTACTGGCTCGCCTGGCCCCGCCCAAATGGCCGGAAGATGTGCTGGGCAAGATCGACCGAAAGAAGGCGGCTGAGGGCAAAGTGCTTTTCGTTGCCAATTGCACCCGTTGCCACAACTCCTATCCCTATACATGGACGGCGCCGAACAAGTACGGCAAGAGTTTCATTGAGGTTGGCCTGGTCCAGCAGAAGTACGTCGGCACCGACCCGGGACAATTCGAGGACATCAGGCCATACGCGATTACCGGGCAGCTAGCCCCGTATTTGCCAGGGCCCTTTGCGGGTAAGGACCTCATCCCGACCGGCGCCCTCTACGTCATTTTGCAAAAGGAAGTCCTTGAAACGGCGCTCAGCAAGCTGCAATTAACTGACGAGGAAAAGCTAAAGATTCATGGCTATCGGGAGTTTCCGCTGCCGAGCCCAACCCCAGGGGTATATAAAGCCGCTCCGCGCGAGGGTGTCTGGGCGACGGGTCCATATCTACACAACGGCTCCGTGCCGAACCTCTATGAAATGCTGATCCCCGCTGCTCAACGCACCAAGAAGTTCTACGTCGGGCGGGAATTCGATCCGGTGAAGGTTGGAGTGGATACTAGCGGAAACTCCGGAAAGTTCCTCGTGGACACGACTATTCGGGGGAATTCAAACGCCGGGCACTCTTTTGAGAACGGCCCCATGGGGAATGGGGTTATTGGCCCCTTACTAACCGAGGAACAGCGCTGGGCGCTCGTTGAGTATCTGAAATCGATTCCAGAAGAAGATGGGCAGATTACGCCGTTTGGCGGCCCTCCCAACCCAAAAACCGGACACGGGGATTGGGGAAACTAGTGAACCCTCGTAACGTGAAACAACCTTAGCAGCCCGTGGTGCAAGTCCTGATTCGTAAGCAGAAGATTCTGAGGAATGCAGAGGGTTTGTTTGTAGAATCGGCGCATGGCGATGGGGACGCGGAAGCAGCGGGAGCAGCAAGAGGATTTGTGGATCGCCCACAGGGAGTTAGCCACTGCGCCCGGGCATCCGTTTTACGAGAAGCTGAACCAGTTGCTGGAGGCGGAGCGCTTCGATGAGTTTGTGGAGAGCCGATGCGCGAAGTTCTATGCGGCCAGGCATGGGCGTCCGTCGCTGACGCCGGGGATCTATTTGCGTTCTTTGCTGATCGGATACTTTGAGGGCATCGGTGCGGAGCGCGGCATTGCCTGGCGGTTGGCGGATTCGCTGGCACTGCGACGTTTTGTGGGCATTGGTCTGGACGCGTACACGCCGGATCACTCGACGATTTCGCGCACCCGGCGTTTGATCGATCTGGACACGCATGGGGAGGTGTTCGGGTGGGTGTTGGGCGTGCTGGCTGATCGCGGACTGCTGAAAGGTCAGCGGATTGCCATCGATGCGACGACGCTGGAAGCCAACGCGGCCATGCGTTCGATCGTGGGGCGCGACACGGGGGAGAGCTAGGAGGAGTTTCTGCGCCGGCTGGCGAAGGCTTCCGGCATCGCGACGCCGACGCGCGAGGAGCTGGCGCGGCTAGACCGCAAGCGCAAAAAGCGCACGTCGAACCAGGAGTGGAAGAGCCCTGCGGACGAGGATGCGCGGGTAGCGAAGATGAAGGACGGGCGCACGCACCTGGCGCACAAGGCCGAGCACGCGGTCGATCTGGATACGGGGGCGGTGGTGGCGGTGACGTTGCAAGCGGCCGACCAGGGCGACACGGCGACGCTGGATGAGACGTTGTGCGATGCGGGCATAGCGGTGTCCGGGCTGGCTGGGCGCGAAGCGGAGTTGCGGCCTGAGGATACGCCCAGGGTGAACGTCAACGGGATCGAAGAGCTGGTCACCGACAAGGGGTACCACAGCGGCGCAGTGGTCCAGCGAGTCAAGCATTACGAAGTGCGCAGTTATATTCCGGAGAAGCTGCAGAAGGGGCGGCGCAACTGGCAGGGCAAAGCCGAAGAACAGCGGGCGGTGTATGCCAATCGGCGGCGGGTACGCGGCAGCTACGGCAAGAGCTTACTGCGGCGGCGCGGCGAGATGGTGGAACGTAGCTTCGCGCATTGCTACGAGACGGGCGGCATGCGGCGCTGCCATCTGCGGGGACGGGAGAACATTCTGAAGCGGCAGTTGGTGCATGTCGGCGCGTTCAACCTGAGCCTGGTTCTGCGCAAGATGCTCGGCGCGGGCACTCCGCGGGAGCTGAGAAACCGCTTCGGCATGCTTATCGTGCGCATCTTCTTGCTGCTCTGGCACGGAAATGGTCAAAACCACTCTTGTAGAAGCCGTGTCGCCGCGTCGGTTGCGAAATACGTCGTACCATTCGCGCACCAGGGTCCGCCGACCGTCTTGCAGAAAATCAGCTAGTTGCACCACGGGCAGCTAGGCCTAGACGCTGTTCCCGGCCTCATCCAGTGGGGCCAAAAACGGCAATCGCGCCTTTCCCCGGGACGACCGCTACAATTCCGCCGCCAACCCCGCTCTTCGCAGGAAGCCCCACATGGAGGAGGGCCCACTTCTTCACTGGCACTCGCGAATCTATCGCGAGTGCTTTTCTTTGTGTGCCGTGCATGATCGACAGTTTGAGGGTGAAAGTCCCTTATCCAACCTGATGGAGGTGAAGGATTAGCGAAGCGCAAGGACGTCGTCGCGAGGCGGGGTCTGAAGGAAGCGTGGAGCAAAAGCGTGTGCCGATGGACAAGAACCGGACAAGAGGCCTGCACTCGCGGGCGAGTTGGCAATGAGCAGCAAGCCCATATCCATCAAGGCGAGTGTCGGTAAATCCGGCGGTGGTGCGCTGAAGGCGGTCGGACTTACCACCGGAGGTCTGTTGCATGTCGTGGAAACACGACTGGAGAAGAAGCGATTCTTCTTGAGCGTGCAGCAGAAGTCACCAGAAGGACATAGTAGTCCAGCAGATCGGACGTGTACGGACCCGTACGCACGGTGGTGTGGCCGGGAAAGCGAGTGATCGCCTACATATGTCAATTGTGGGAAGATAGAGCCGATCAGGAAGTGCTACCCTTGCCGCGTGCTTAACCTGAGTAGGCCGAAAACGCTCGTCCAATGGATGGCCCACATCGTGGTGGGCGTCATCGCATTATTTCTTGTCTAGTGGATGGTACGGGTCTACGTTCTTTGACCTGCCTGTGGAAGCGGTTTCCGAAGCCGCGCAAAGACGAAAAGTTCAGTTCACGTCTGTACGCAACTCCACACCCACGCTTATCGGTCGGGCTTCAACTGGGCACCAATGTCAGCGCGGGCTGTAGCTGTCATCCGACCGGCACCAACCCATCATCGCTCGACTCGCGTTCCTTTACATCCTGTCTGGCCAAGGACACTCGCTTACCAGGACTAATCCCGCCGTCGAAGCCGGATAGCTTCCGGTTAGCTGACCATCCGGGAGCACATTGACGAGATGCGCGCTAACGCAACACGAACCAGAGGAGAGGCGCTTTATATCACTGCCAGCCGTCACCAACCAGATTATGACCGGACCAGAGAAATTGCACTGAGGTTAGAGTCAGTCTGTAATGAAATTCTGTTAAGAGAGGCAATCCCCCGCGTACGGATCGCTTTGCGCAGCGGGTGTTGATATGGGTCACATTCATGAACTCGCGAAGAGCTGGGAATCAAGCTTGCTGAGCATCTTGCGCAGCTTTGCAATGTTTTCATTGGTTGTTCTTTCCCCGATAACTGCCATCTCATCAGCCCGAGTGAATTCCGATATATCAAAGCAGGTCACGTCAGGAGCGACCACAAAGTCTGCCGGCTGCACCCCAAGGGAGGTCATCTTGAAGTGTTGAATCATGTTCTGTCGCATGATCACCTGAATTGTCGAGAAGAAATGGTTGTTGCGCGAATTCCCATTGGAGCGCATTCCCAGGAAGTCTTTTTCCAGCTTTGCCGTCACGCTCGATGCGATAACAAAGTTGCATCCCTTCGCAACAAGCACGTTGGCAGGGATGTTGTTGAGCAATCCGCCGTCCACTAGTGCTCGGTTTGATTGAAAGATAGGGAGCGAAAGGGGAGGAAGATTGATGCTTTCCAGGATACTCATCGTCGCATCGCCAACCTCGCTCACGACGGGTTCTCCTTCGAAGAGATCGACGGCAACCGTAAACACCGGAAGCTGCAATTGTTCCATCCTGGCTCTGCCTATGTATTTCCGCAGCATGGATTCAAACTTATTTCTTCTGTACTTGAAGAGCAGATACCAGTAGCCGCCACCGGGCAGCTGTCGAAATATCCAGGGTGGCTGTAATTCGGCCTTGAAGGCCTGAGTAGCATACTCGGGATCTAAGCCAGCCGCGTAGAGGGAGCCGGTCATCGCCCCAGCGCTCGTACCCGCCAACATGTCGACATAGATGCCATGCTGTTCAAGTGCTTTGAGCACACCAAGATGAGCCATGCCGCGCGCGGCACCGCCTCCCAGGGCCAAACCAATCTGAACACCTCGCAAATGATGAATGATGCGTTCAAATCCGTGCTGAAGCAAACTTCCCTGATGTGCTCCAGGAGCCTCCATTGAAAGCTTAAAGTCTCGTTTGGCGAGTTCATACAGCTCCGGTACATAGGGAGCGATTGGAATGTTGTTGTCGAGTAGCCACACAATCCTGATCTTGTCCCGCCATCCGGGTACACTCTTTACCAGTGAGTCGAGCAGAAGTACCGCTGCAGGCGCATCCTGCGGCTGAACACACCAAAGTACTATGTCGACGTAACTCATAAAACGCTTCATTACCTCTTCTGAATGATCCGCACGAATATCAAACAGAAGTCGCCTGTGTAAGGCCCATTCGCTAATAAGGTCTTGTCGCTCCTCGACATCTCCCACAAGCAACCTAAAGGGAATGTCTTCATCGGGGTTCCATTGCTCGTCGTCACCGAGAATACATGGAGTCTCACCCAACTCTCGGAGTCGATGTGCCAATCGACCAACGAGTGGACGGCTCGCCCCAGTGTGATGCACTACACCCACGACGGATGGCTTCGGAAGCGAACGATTGGCCATCACGTATCGTTTGAATACATTCGCTGACAAGCGAAACATAGCGAGTTGAAAGTCTGAATGCTTCGCTGTCAACTGAAGCAGGTTCGATAGTGTCAGTCGGACTGCTGTCGAAGGTTCAGTAGCCTGGACTTGCAAGTAAGAGCGATCCGATAAACCGAGGGAAAATAGCCCGATCACAGCCCCTCGAGCAAAAGTATCTTGCTGTATCTCCTTGCCCAGCGAATCGTAGAGCGTTGCCTGCATCCGGCCCGTGATGAGGAAATACACGTGGGCAACCTCTGATTCGACCTCAATGACCACTTCTTCCGCTTGAAACGAGACCCAGTCAGCCGCATTCGTAATCGCTGCCAACGTGTCCTCGTTAAGTTTATTTGCCCATTCGAGCCGGCGAAGCTCTATCTGAAGCCGCTCAGTCGTTGGAGAAACTGGTTTTTCGGCGCTGTGATCCATCTCGTTCTCCTTGAGCGGGGTAGAATCTAAGCCCGGCGAAAGGCTTGTCGAAATGTGAGTCGAGGGTGTATCCGACAAAATCCCTCCCATGCAGTCACGGTCAACCATTATCCTCCAGTTTCAAAGTAGGCGGCACATCAGGCTCCAAAATCACATAACAACAAACTTGGAGTCACCGCAAATTACCAATCCTGCGTTGGTTCAAATCCAGCCCCGCAACTGATCTTGCAAGCATTTGCGGCCAATGGATTCGTTTCGCTTCCTCAATGGTCCCGGTAGGGACGCTCATCGCTGAGCGCCCCCGGACGGATCCGTTACATGCGCGTCTACGCATACGGCTCTTATGAAGGATGAGTGGCGTGGAATCGAGCGTGAGGGTAAGGATGCAGGATTCGGGGTATGGGTATCCACCTGTTGAAGACCGGGGTAAGTGACTCACACTTCTTCTTTGCGCGTTGGCTGCGACGAACCAGAACGTTCCGCCAGAGCCGGTTAACGCGCTGTCTGAAGATGCGCAACTGATCGATGTTCCCGGGAACAGCATCGTATTGGTAGTAAGGGTCGTCACTGAGCGCATCGTCGCCATAAGCGGCCAATCGCTTCCCGTTCTAGTGGTGTGTAAAATATTGCGCTCGTCGCAGTCGATGTTGCCCTAGGTTGGCTGAGATAACCATTGGTCCTTCCAAAGCTCTCGGTTACTCGAGTTGCGATCTCCGCTACAGGGGTGGCTTTTGCGCTTAGCGCGGCTCCTGGAGGCCCGATGCTCTGTCCAAATGAGTTCCAGTCTGCCGCCGCTACTGATGAGTCCGTTATTGCGGCTGGGCTGACCTTGCCAAACGGTAAGAAACCCAGCTGAAGAATAATAAAACACCTCTGAACCCCGCGCCAGATCAGGGGTTTCCGCAAGCAGCCAGTTTTGCATGGTTGGCCGGTTATCTCCGCCAATTCATTCATCGACGAATTGAGAACGAGCCACATGGATGATAAGTCGGCATCTCGGACACTGCAGATCCGATCCCGGAGTAATGAAAAGCCAGTTGTCCCGGTAGCCAGCTTCTCGTACACACGGATAGGAGTGGCATACTTCGACCGTCCACATCCGGATATGAATGTCGGTGTTCTCGTCATGATGAAGGAGCGGGCACTGAGGCTAGGAGGCGTCCCAGCATTTGCAGCACCCTCCTCAGCACCTCGGACCCCGAAAAGCCGTAGCTTTTGACGCCAGACCTTTCCCGAGCCTCGGCAGAGGTCCACTCAAGATTAGGAATGTTAAGTCGGCCAGTATTTACGAATCCGACCGCGCCGGAAACTGAGATGATCCGCAGTGGCCACGGTGGTTGAACCCTGGCCATTTGCTAAGGAGACCTACGAAGCGAGAAGAGCCTCGTCCACTTCCTCGGTTTCCTCATCCTGTTTGATTTCGGCAAGAATCTCGGCCTCTTCGTCCGAGTCGGTAGGACCCGGTGGCCTACCCGGATTTTGTACCAGGGAGATTATTGGTGTAGCGCGGCAGGTTTTGTAGTTATCCCGTCGCCGTCGGGGGTGTGGAAAATGTATGGTCCGCCGTCCGATTGCAAGCAGGATCTTTGGAGTGGTGGATTGGTCTGCGCAAATGTATCCGGCTTGTTTGTGGAGCTGAGCCCCTGGCCATGATGGAGTCCGCGCGTCGCTGGTCTACAAGGTGGGTCGAACTTGGATGGGTTCTCATTTCCACACAGGCTGGAGCTTCGCCGGTTGAGACCGTTCCTCTCACTCATCGATCTGTCTTGCAAACCCGAAGGGGTGAAAACATCGCCGCCGTTGCAGGGTTGGAAAAGTGGGAATCGCGCGTTGTTGCGGGATTTCCAAACTTCGTGGGAAAGTCGGTTTTGACTTTTCCATGAAGTGACTTTTCCAAGCCTGGGTTTCACGCAACTACCAGTTCGGAGACGCGATAGCGAATGCCCTTGCTCAGAATGGCCCATGCGATTCGCGCCATCTTATTGGCCAACGCAACCACGACAACATTGCGGTGAGTGCGTCCGGCCAGATTAGCGAGCCACGTAGACAGGGCCGACGGGTTTCGTTCCGCTTGCGCCACCACGGATCGGGCGCCATGCAGGAACATGCGCCGGAGATAGGGGTTTCCTCGTTTGCTGATACCCAGCAGGTTCGTCTTGCCGCCAGTCGAGTGCTGACGCG
>Ga0206878_10388_pt1 | contig 13926 bp, 12 predicted proteins | sample Alteio_BWOrgCont_8_FD_152621 | JGI IMG/M metagenome (GOLD analysis project Ga0206878, IMG submission 152621) | Enriched cells from forest soil in Barre Woods Harvard Forest LTER site, Petersham, Massachusetts, United States -... | ecosystem: Environmental > Terrestrial > Soil > Temperate forest >... | reverse complement strand
TATATAATGAGCAATTAAGATTTGTTGTAATAATTACCAGGTAATTATCTCACTAAAGTAATGTTCCTCTTGTTCATGGCTTATTCTCTTTATAGACTTTTCTATAACTGTTTTTTAGAAGAGATGGCATTACAAATAATTGTTATTTCTCTCCCAGTACCTCTGCAAAGCCTTTCTTGTTATAATCGTTATTACCGCAACTGGCATTGATAATGTAATAATATGTTCCGTCCGGAACGAGATTTTCGGTACTGTTAATTCTGCCATTCCAAAAAACAGAAGTATCGGAGGATGTAAATACCTGCTTGCCCATCTATCGTATATTAGGCTGACCGAATTACTCTTATTTCAAAACAGCAACACTACCAATATAGGCGTGCTGTTGCTTAAAAACATCCATGAGATTGATCTGGTAGGTATAAATATCCTCAGGGACTTTTTTATTATTGCAATTTCCGTTCCATGGTGTGCCAGTGCTTGTGGAATAAAGCAGGTATCCCCACCTGTTATAAATATTCATGCTATATGAAGCAATGCATTCTCCTTTGGGTGCAAAGGTTTCATTCAATCCGTCGCCATTAGGAGAAAAAGCATTGGGAATATAGATATTGCAAATAGGTTTAACGTATACAGTTACTGCAGTATCGGTGCTACACCCATATTTATTTGTGTAAGTAACCGTATATTTAGTAGTAACAATCGGTGATACAATTGGATCTGTACAATCAGTACAGCTTAATCCTTCAGCGGGTGACCACTGGTAATTACTTAAGTTGGATGGGGATACACTTAATCCTATTGGGCTACCACTCAGTATAGTGTCATTGCAACATAAGCTAATGGTTTGAAAGGAGTCAACAACAAGTACCTGAATTACAGAATCTGTATTGCAACCAGGGCGATTTATCTTTACGTTATACCCTGTAGTATTAGATGGGTTCACATTAATAGATGAACTGGTGGCATTTGTATTCCAAAGGTAACTTGTACCCCCGATAGCATTTAGCGTTACATTGCTTCCTTTACAAATGGTTGTATCGTTAAAAGATAATGAGGTGCAGCATGGCTGCCAGCGGGCTGTAAAAGTAACATCATTTCCCTCTGTGAGGCTGTCATTGCCAAAGCGAAAACCAGTATACATATCTCCGGTCACATAGATATACTGAGATGTTGGACTAACCCCAACCGAGGTTCCGTCATCTTCATCACCTTCTGAAAATTGAGATTCGCATAAGGTATGACCTGCAGAATCAAATTGTAAAACCACTTCTACATTAGAATATTGTCCATATACACTATCGGTAACACCGCCAAACTGAAGTTTATACTCAGCAGGATTCAAGCCGTCAGTACCATCCGCAAGTAAATATCCACCCCCACGTTTTAAGGTATCGCAATAAACTGTTATACCATTCCATGAAACATATGACGCTCCGTTTTGATCTGCCCATAATGCATTCCCCATAGGATTATATTTTACCAGGAACATACCATAACCATTTACACTATCTGTACCAAAAGATACAGTATCCTGAAAGTCTCCGGTTACATAAGCATTACCCATCTTATCCGCAGATACGGAGGCACCAGTAGCAGAGCCATCTGCTACTGGTACCGGAGTCTTTAGCCATACTACATTCCCCGCATTGTCATACTTAAGTATAAACATATTAGTGACAGCGCCAGTAAGCGGTCCGGGATAGTAACTTATAGTGTCCATTCCAAAAGCTACTTTGTTATAATATGAACCCGTTACAAATACGTTGCCCAAATTATCTACGGCCACTGAATTTCCCTGGTCGTATGCCGAGTCGGTTAAATTAGTGGACTGCCGGGCCCACACCACATTTCCACTTGCATTATATTTTACAAGGTATGTTGCTGAGAGATTATTTAATTGTTTCAGGGTATCATTTCCAAAAGAAACAGTGTCCTTAAAGCTTCCAGTTACATAAATATTCCCCCATTTATCCATTGCAACCGCTGCTCCGTAACATTCACAAGCAGAGCTAGCGAAACTGGAATTGTGAGCCCAAATTACATTGCCATTAGCATCGTATTTAACCAGATACATTTCTAATAAAAAGTATGGACCCGGATTGTATAATGTATCAGTGCCAAATATCACATTGCCGCCAAAAAAACCAGTTGTGCATACATTTCCGGCGTAGTCTATTGCTACGCCGGTACCTTGTGCTGATCCCTGATTTCCTACTGATTGTCTTGCCCACACCACATTTCCACCCGCATTATACTTTACAAGGTATGCACCTCCCATACTTACGAGGGTATCGGCACCAAATGTAAGACCGCCCAAAAAAAATCCTGATATATAAGCATTGCCCAGGTTATCCACTGCTACATAATGGTCACCAAGTTGAGGATCCCCTCCACTTATAGCTGATGTATCAACAACAGGTTGCCTAGCCCAAAGCCAAGACTGAGCATTAGAAACTGACAAACTGAGAACTAAAAATGAAAAGAGAATAGCTGTTTTTAGTCTTATCCGTAACTTTCTTTTTATCTCTAAGGGCATAGCTTTTACTTACTGAATCATTCAAAGCTATGTCTACCTGTTTGCACTACAAAATAATAAGGATGGACAAAATATAGGACAAATAAATAATATACAGATAACCAGATTGTTAATCTATTCTAAGCGCCGTAATTTATGGATTTTTCTATGGCTGTTTTTTTAGAAAAGAAGCATTGCAAATTATTGCTATTTCTCTCCCAGCACCTCTACAAACCCTTTTTTATTGTAGTCATTGTTTCCGCAAGTGGTTTTGATGGTATAGTAGTAAGTGCCATCCGGAACCAGGTTATCGGTACCATTAATTCTTCCGTTCCAGTAATCCAGTGGGTTAGCAGAGGTGAATACCTGCTTGCCCCACCGGTCGAATATGGTAATGTTGTAAGCGCTGGGGTTAAGTATATTAATAACAAGGTCATCATTTATACCATCGTTGTTAGGTGTAAACACCGTAGGAACCATAAAATCGGCACAGGGTATTTCTACATCCACGGTAATGGTACCGTTAGTAATACATCCCAGCGAGTCTGTTCCCGTTATTGTATAGATGGTAGTAACTATAGGAGATGCAACCGGATCATTGCAGGTAAAGCAATTTAATCCTGTGCCTGGGTTCCAGACGTAAGAAGTTAAGTTAGATGCATGCAGGTGGACCGTATCGCCCTGTTTAATACTGTCATCACAACAAACATCGAGAATAGGAAAGTCTAATGATATGGTTGATGATGCAGAATCACTACATCCATTCGTGGTAACTAACACATTATATTTTGTTTTGGAAGAGGGACTTACGCTTATGGAACTGCTTGTAGCATTATTGCTCCATAAATAAGTGCCACCACCTGTAGCTGTTAGTTTAGTACTTTCTCTTTGGCATATAGTGCCGGAAGGAGTTATGGTGACAACCGGGACAGGGATAACATTTATTGTAAATACCGTATCTTGGCTGCATACATTGTTAGAAACAGTAAGTGTGTAGGTAGTCGGCGTTACTGGCTTTAGGGTTACCGGGTTAATATTACTGGTCGTGGTGCCATTGTTCCATTGGTAAGAAACCCCTCCGCCAGCAGTTAATATAGTACTGTCGCGCAGGCAAATGGTTGTACTACCGTTAATACCTATTACCGGAAAGGGTACTAAATAAGCGCGTTTGTATAGAGAATCCATTTGGCAACTGGAAGTAACAACTTTAAAAGTAGTGCTGCTGTCTAACCTTACCCAAATAGAACTTGTAGTTGCTCCTGTACTCCACAGGTAAGCAGAAGCATTTGTTATACTAAGCATGGTACTATCGCCAGGGCAAATACTGTCTTTTGTAATGTAAATTGCAGGAGAAGGACTAACCACTATAGTGTGAATAAGATCAAGGCTGTTGCATTTTCCCTTAACTAAAGTAACGGAATAAGTTGTAGTAACATTAGGTTTTACCTTAATACTATCCGTGGTTTGGCCAGTACTCCATTTAAAGTCATTTGTGTTAGCATTTATTATTTTTAGTTGTGTACTGTCTCCACTGCAAATTGTATCTCTCGAAACCACCAAAGTTCCCACCGCATTAGAATCAACCTGCAATACAAAAGAAATATAAGTAGTGTCTGGTGGTACCTCGTTATCATATCCATAAACTGTAACAGTATGACTACCTAAATTGGCATTGCTGCCAACCAGTTGAATGGTCATGGTATCTGTATTACCCGGTGCATTAGCTATAGCACTTACTCCTGCAGGAACAGGAGGAAGAAGATTGGAGTGAACAGAATCTGTAGACTTTATGGAAAGAAAGGAAATGTGTAAGTTTACTGTGTCACCTGTGCAAAGAACAAAGGTGTCGCAGGGAGAAACACCAGAGGCAATTGGGCCTAGATGGTTTGAACAAGTATTTAAAAAGAAAGATTGATTATCGAGCCACGAAATGCCATCATAAGGAGTAGCAGGAAATTGTCCCAGGTAAGTATTGCCGGCCCTGCCAAACAACCCTATCTGTATAAAGTTAGCACTATCACCTTCGTTGGCGCCAACAGTTGCAGGAGTGCCAAACCCATTGGTTCCGGTAACGTCACCCGTGGTCCATTGCATGGTTTTATAACAGAACTGAACGTTGTTCCCATAAGGAATAATTGGATCGGTACCATTGCTCATTACGCATTGAAAGGTATTTAGTTTATCAGCGTGTCCATTAAAGTAACCCACACTATCCCATTGTACGATCAGGTATGTAGATGTTAACTTATAATAAACAACGTCTCCGGGCAAAAGAGTATTATGTCCTCTCGTGTCAACATCTGCCCAAAAAGGTGCAACCATACTATATTTCTTTAACGGGAATGTATTAGGCACATAGCCGGAGTATTGCTGGCCGAAAGAAACATTCCCATTATTATTAATATAAACCGTATCTATTTTCTTTCCGTAAAAGCAAAAGCTAAAAGGTATGCGAATCGGTTTGGTTACGCCATCGTCGTTTTTGTAGTGATTAAGTGGAGTAGGATTAGCACCATTACTATCTGTTACAAAAGGAACTAAATGAAAACCTGTATCCCTTTGTACCCAGCATTGACAATTTGTTTGTGCTTTAATGTGGCATAAAGGAGCTAAGGCAAACATGAAAATGAACGCTACATTCCTAATATAATTTTTCATTGCTCAATTCAATTTTACCAAACGTAGATACAGTCTAACAATTTTTGTAATAAACTGCATGGACAAAATATAGGACAAGGAATTAATATACTGCTGATCAGATAGATTCAGCGATGTCATCAAGACTGGTCTCTTCAGTTAGACCCATCTTTTTCTTCAATCTATAACGGGTCTTGGAAATGGTGTCTAATGATACACCTAATATACCGGCCATTTGTTTTGTGTTCAGTTTGAGCTTGGTTAAACAAATCAACCTGGTTTCTGCCTGAGTAAGATCGGGCAATTTTTCTTTTAACCGGATAAAAAATCCTTTATATACTTGTTCAAACAGGTTCTTAAATTTATCCCAGTCTTCATCGGTAAGTATGGTTGCCTTATTCAGGTATTCCAACTGATCAACTCTTATCTCATTCAGCTCTTTCGATTTAAGACTCTTCAGCTTTTCTATATCCTCTTTAAATTGTTCCATTAATTCATTTTTCTCTGCCATAGTGCGCGTATAGTCCTCAAGAGATTTTTTGGCATGTAACAATTCTTCTTCTTTCCTCTCACTTTCCAATTTTAACAATGCTACATTATTTTCGAAGATTATTTTGTCCTTTTTATATTTAAGCTGCTGCCTGTTTATGAACAAAATAGCAGAGATTATGCTGAGAATGAGTATGATGATAATGCTATATGTAAGTATACTTTTTCTTTTGTTTTCGGCCGTTCTGATAATTTCTGTTTTTTCCTGTACGGCTTTTATAGAATCGTCCCTTTTATCATATTTATAAGTTAATTCCAGGTTAGTAATTTTTTCAAGACTTGCTTGGCTGATCAAGCTATCCTGGTAACTCAGGTATAATTTATAATGCTCGTAAGCCAACTTAAAATTTCCGGTAGCACTATCTAATAATGCATAGCTAGTATATGCCGATGTATAAGTGTACTTATCCAATATTGCTTTGTTTAGTACTAAGGCACTATCCAGGTACTTTTTTGCTTCTGTATATTTTTTTTCTGCAGTATATAAATCACCAAGATTTATATATGCAGCGCACATATTAAGCTTATAGCCTATCATTTTATCCAAAGCAAGCCCTTTTTTTTGATATCTTATTGCCTCAGCATTATTGCCTATATCAGCATATATTATCCCTAGGTTAATATATCCCCGGCCAACACTTTCCGTATCATTTGTTTGCTGAGCTATTGTAATGCTTTGCATAATATTACTTATGGCTTCCGGATAATTACCTAATTCTTCGTAAACCAGACCAATATTACAATATGAAACGCTTATACCTTTGCTATCGTTAAGCACTTCTTTATTCAGTGCCAAACTCATCTTTTGATATTTCAATGCCTCATTAAATTTGCCCTGAGCATCAAGGATAATGCCTATGTTGCAATAACCGGCGGCCATACCCTGCTTGTTGCCAATCTTTTCATTTATTTTCATTGATTCGAAAAACTTGGTAAGTGCCTGTGGGTATTCACCTATGTCATGATAGATGTAACCCATATTCCCCAATGCAGTAGCCTCTCCTTTTTCATAACCTATAGTTTGCGCCATGCTTAAGGCAATTCTAGCCACAGAATCGGCCTTCTTGTTAAACCCTTTGGCCGACAGGTCTCTTACAAGCCTATTCAATGAATTTATGTGAGGTGTGTCAATGATATTATACGAGTTGTCGTTAATGTGCTGGGCTCTTAAATTGGGAACCAGCAACAATAATAAGAAGATGATAATTGCACGCTTCATAAAACTAAAGTATATCTTTTTATGATAGTCACTCATAATGCAATCTTTAATATCTCCTTTCTTCGCTGGCTTCGTTGTTATAAATACTAAGGTAGCTTTCATAGCGTGAGAATGCTATTTCTCCTTCTTCTACAGCTTTAATAACAGCGCAACCCGGTTCATTAATGTGCATGCAATTACTGAACTTGCAATTGGCTCGGTAAACATTCATCTCCCGGAAGTATTGTGACAGATCATACTTTGTAATATCCGCGATACCAAATTCCTGTATGCCGGGTGTATCTATAATATACCCTCCCTCCGGTATAAGTATCATTTCGGAGAAAGTGGTGAGGTGCATGCCCTTTAAATGCGCTTCCGAAATAGCTCCTGTTTTGCGGTTTAAACCAGGTATCATGGTATTTATCATCGTAGATTTCCCCGTGCCCGACATGCCGCAAAGCAGGGTAACCTTACCTTTGCAAAGCTTTTTTAATTGTGATACATATTTGTCATCTAGCATAGAAACAACATGGCAGGGGTATCCAATAGGATCATAAATGGCGAGTTTTTCTTCCAGCTCTTCTATTTCCTTTTCCTTATAAAGATCTCTTTTGTTGAAAATAAGATGGGCATCTATCCCATAGGCTTCTGCAGTAGTAAGTATTCGGTCTACGAAAGTATCATGTGTTTTGGGATGTATAAGTGTAACAAGGATAAACACCTGATCCATGTTGGCCGCAATTATCTGAAATTGCTTGGAAAGCTTTTTTGATTGGCGGATGATATAGTTTTTCCGGGGTTCTACACTTGCTATTGAATGATCATCTCCTTGCTCCGAGTCACTCACATCTACATGGTCACCAACCACAACAGGACTTGTAGTGGAGATATCTTTTAGCCTGAGATTGCCTTTTAATGTGCAGGTTATTACGTCACCATTTTCTATGAGTACATTGTAAGTTTGCCCCAAAGCTTTTAATACTATTCCTTTATACATCGAATAATTAATATACTGGTAACAATAACCGTGTAAATTTACAGCTATAAAACAAACGCCTAACCCAACATTATGAAAAAGATTCTTTTTACACTAACATGTTCTGCTTTTATGCTTTCGGGCATTGCACAAATTGATTCATTATATAAAGTAATGGCGAAAACTCACGTTGATGGTGATATGGGGTGGGATTATGTTGCAGTGGATGAAGGCCCTAACAGACTTTATGTGTCGCATGGCAATATGGTACAGGTTTTAGACCTGAATTTGGATAATAAGGTAATTGGAACTATTAAGGGATTGAATGGTGTGCATGGCATAGCCATTGCAAGTGATCTTAAAAAGGGCTTTATCAGCTCCGGCAAAGATTCGTCAGTTACTGTATTTGATCTTGGTAACCTTGCTGTAATAGCAAAAATACAAGTAACAGGTTTAAACCCTGATGCAATAGTATACGATAAGTCTACACAAAGAGTACTTACATTTAATGGTAAGAGTAAAAATTCTACTGTAATAGATGCAAAGACAAATTCCGTTATAGGCACTATTGATCTGCCTGGTAAACCTGAGTTTTCTGTATCAGATGGCAAGGGCAAGCTTTATGATAACCTGGAAGATAAAAACATGATTTGTGTTATTGACGCAGCAACTATGAAAGTTGTAAATACCTGGTCACTTTCCCCCGGAGATGGCCCAACTGGTCTCGCTATCGATGCTAAAAACCGCAGGTTGTTTAGTGTATGCGATAATAAAATGATGATTATAATGGATGCCGATAATGGCAAGGTAATTACCACCATTCCTATTGGCCAACGCGTAGATGCAGTTGCTTTTGATGTAAACAATAAAAGGATATATAGCTCTAACGGAGATGGAACTCTTACAGTAATTCAGCAGGATGCTGCCGATAAATATCACATTATAGAAAACGTTGCAACGCAAAAAGGAGCCCGCACTTGTGCTGTAAATTCTACTACACATGAAATTTATTTACCTACAGCCGAATTTACTCCTGCTCCTCCAAAACCAGATGGTGGACCAAAACCTCGCCCAGGTGTCGTTCCAGGCAGCTTTGTAATTCTGGTTATAGCACCAATGAAGTAAACTGCTTGGTAATTTAGCGGTTGCTAAGGCGTTCCTCCCAGTTAGTAGGATTTCTGGAGGTATGAAAAACAGCAATCACTTTAATAAAAGTCTTTTCCATTAAGAAGTGTATTCCATAAGGGAATCGTTCAATGTAAGCTATCCTAATCTTTTTATATTGAATTGGATATTGCAGTGGATTTCTGGATATGCGATTAATTTCTGCCTCAAGGCATAATTCAAAATCCTTTCCTAATCCACTTCTTGCTTCTTCATACCAAAGGAAAGCATCTATAATGTCATAATTTGCTTCATCTGAGAAAAGCAGAGAATACTTAAGCCTCATTACTATTTATGAAGGTTCTTTTTCACTTCTTCCCAGGTCAGGAATTTTGTTTCACCTTTTTTTATGCGAAAAAGTCTTCTGTCCAGTTCCTTTTTATGGGAATCCTTTAAAGGAATTTCAGAAATCGGAATACTGTTCCAAAGCTCTTCCATAAGAAGAAGTCGTTCAGCAGTACTTAACTTAAGAATATTTTGAAGGTTGCCCATAACTGATAATGTATTACAAAGTTACGAATTATTGTATTAAGGTTATACTCCTACACTACCACATTTAGTTCTGATTACAAGCCTGCCATACCGTTATTATCAAACACAATCCCTCCAACTATTGCTCCTATATCATATATTAAATCAGTATTGTTAACTACGCTCCTTAAAACTGAATCGTCTGGATTTTGGGATTTTGCCATGCTTTTAACAAGTATATCCCATAAACAATAAAGCCTACTGAGATTATATAAACCCACCATGGTAGGTTAGGTATTTTCTCCATTATTTTAAATAGTTGCTGCCCAGTTCAACCTATCAGATGCAGGGAACTGCCATGGAGCTCCGTTATTCTCTATATTATTGAGCATAAGGGCCAGTTCTTGCGGGGCAGCAGATTGTTCCATAACTAGGTATCTGCGCATATCCACAATAATAGATAATGGGTCTATATCCACAGGACATTCCTGCACGCAGGCATTGCAAGAGGTGCATGCCCATAGTTCTTCAGGCAAAATGTAATTATTCAAAAGCGATTTGCTATCATCTATAAACTTGCCATTCTTGTCTATGTTCTTACCTACCTCTTCTAATCTATCGCGAGTATCCATCATTATTTTGCGTGGAGACAGTAATTTTCCAGTTTGGTTCGCAGGGCAGCTTGATGTGCATCTGCCACATTCGGTGCAAGAATAAGCATCCATCAATTGTTTCCAGCTAAGATCGAAAACATCCTTTGCGCCGAAGCGCTCGGGTACAGCATTAGGGTCGACCGGAGGGGCAGAAGCTGCTGCATTAGGGTCGAGCATTAGTTTTATTTCGCGTGTAACCGACGCAAGGTTGGTAAATTCTCCTTTAGGGTTAAGGTTGGAATAATACACATTGGGGAATGCAAGCAGGATATGAAAGTGTTTAGAATACGGTATGTAGTTAAGGAATGCCAGTATGCCTACAATATGAAACCACCAGCAAAAGCGTTCAACAACCATAAGGGTAGGTAAAGAAGCGCCGCTAAGCATACCGGTTAGCATATTGCTTACAGGAAATCCGGCTGCGCTATCACCCATGGATCGGCCTATAAGTGTATCTGATGCATCAAGGGTAAGGAATGCACACATTAATAGTATTTCTGTGATGAGAATAATATTGGCATCGGTGCGGGGCCATGTTGTTATCTCACGGTTCCAAAAGCGTTTAACCATTTTAAAGTTACGGCGGATGAGAAATATGGCGCATGATACCAGCACTCCAACCGCAAGGCATTCAAATGAAGTGATCAAAAAAGTATAGAGTGGTCCGAGAAAAGAAAGTACCCTGTGCGAACCGGTAACCCCATCAATTAATATTTCAAGCACTTCTATATTGATGATAACAAAGCCCACATATACAAAGATGTGCAGGATGCCTGCAAATGGTCTCTTAACCATTTTCGATTGTCCGATAGCAACAAGGAGCATGGTTTTCCAGCGCTTAACCGGTTGGTCATTACGTTGCAGGTCTTTGCCAAGGTTTATGTTACGGCTTATTACACGGACATTTTTAATAAAGAGCAGGATGGCCGCAATAAGTACAAGTGAAAATATTACCTGTGATATCATGCTTTACTCTTTCTTTCCAAATATAGAAAAATGAACGTAGCGGGCAGGATGTGCTTTCATATCCTGCAATAATTTACCTAACTGATCAGATGTAAATGTAAGGCGGTTGTACAATGCAGTGTCCTTGGCTAATTGTCCCAGGGTACCCTGTCCTGCATTTATTTTTCTTAGAAGTTGCGAAGTATAATACAGTGCACTGTCGGCATTATTTATAGTGCTCTTAAGATTTGATTTGGCAATGGTATCTGTAATGCTGGAAATATTGTCTATTGCTGCTCCAAGCTGTTTGCTGTTCTTTGCCAACGCGCCGGAAATCTTTTCTACATTATCCAGAATAGCGGTAATGCGGTCTTTTTCCGAATTCATAAGAACATCAATGTTGGCAGACGTGTTTTCGAAATGCTTTAAGGAATTACGTATGCTTATAATACTTTCCGAAAGATCATTACGTACATCTTTTGTAAAGATGCCTTGAATAATGGCAAGGGTAGAATCTATAGAGGACATAAGTTCTTCTGCCTTTTGCTTAACCGGCAATACTTCCTGGTTAACTGCATCTTTAAGACTTGTTTCTACATTCGAAGCAAGAGTATCCCCGCTGCTTACATAAGTTGTGCCATTGCCTAATACTAATTGAATAGCCTTAGAGCCAAGGAAATCCGCACTAACTATTTTAGCAACAGAATTCTTAGGTATTTTAACCCGGGTGTCGGAGATTAACATAGTGATCACGATCTTTCCGGACGCATCGGGCGCTATTTCTATAGTCTTAACCTGCCCCACATGAAAGCCATTTACCAGTACCGGGTTAGATGGTACCAGCCCGGCTACATCGGTATAAACGGCATAAATGGTTTTGGAGGATGAAAACAAACTTATTCCTTTCAGGAAGTTGAGACCATATATCAACATTCCCAAAGCTATTACAACTACTATTCCCGTTTTTGCTTCTTTCTTTATGGCCACAAATTGCTAATTAGAGTGACAAAAGTAAGTATTATGACGAAACCCTCCTTTATAATAGTGTTGAACTTATTATATTTGAATAAATGAGAAGGATTAAGTATATAGGGTGTGTTGCGGTTCTTATGTTCTGTATAAGTAGCATTAATGTTGCCCTGGGCCAATCTTCAGATACTTTAAAGCGAGCAAAGGCGGATACTATAGAGCTCGATACAAGCCAGATCACCACTATAAAAATAAACTGCCCTGTGCTAAGTGGAGGCAGGGGCGGATCGGATGGCTTGCTGGTAATAAACTCAATGGCTGATGTCAATTCTTATTTCGGATATAATTGTGATTTCCCGGATGTGGATTTCCTTACCAAAACCTTACTTTATATAACTACGAACTTCGTTAATGAGGTCCCCTATAAAATAAGAACCTTTAAAGGCAAGGTGATATTTTCCGCCTATGTTTGCAAAGGCTATAATTATAAGATCATAGTTAGTGTTTTGATACCCAAAATAGGAAGGGATGAAGGGGTGTATTTGGACGTTAATGAGGTCGATTGCCTGGCAAAAATGAAGGATTTCTTAAAATAATGAATATTTAATGTTAAAATTTATACATTGATAACCAATAAGTTACAATACATTTTAAAATAAATATGACCTAATAAGTTCCATTGATAAGAAATTTAGTATTTTTGTGCTAAATATCTTACCAATGTCTTCGATAGATAAGAACATTAAAACACTTAGGAAATTTCGCAACCTGTCCCAGGAAGGTTTAGCGGATGCTCTCCAAATACAACGTTCAAGATTGGCATCTTATGAAGAAGGAAGAGCAGAACCTCCTTATGATCTTTTAATAACTATAGGAGACTATTTTCACGTGGCGCTTGATGCACTTATTCGCGCTGATCTTTCTAAAACAAAATCGGAGGATCTGATGAAAGTGGGGGAGAACAGGATATTGTTCCCCATTATGGTAGATGCGAATGGAAAGGACCTGGTAGAACTTGTTCCTGTAAAAGCCAGCGCCGGTTACCTTAATGGGTATGCAGATCCGGAATATATAGAAGGCCTGCAACGCATGAACTTCCCTTTTCTTCCTGTTGGTAAGCACAGGGCATTCCCTATTAAAGGTGATTCTATGCCACCTCTTGCCGAAGGAAGCTATGTAATTGGCAAATACCTTGAATCTTTAAATGATCTGCGCGACGGGCAGACCTATGTACTTGTAACCCGCGATGAGGGGTTGGTATATAAGCGGGTTTATAGCAAGATTAAAGAAGAGGGCACCTTAAACCTTCATTCGGATAATAAAGTGTACTCACCCTATACAGTTAAGGCCGAAGATGTTTTAGAAATATGGGAATACCAGTGTTCTATAAATACATCAAAAAATAAACCCGAAGAGCTTAACCTGGAAAGCATAATGGGCATGCTAAAAGAATTAAAAATAGAGTTCGAAAGAATAAAAAAATAGCATGATTTCAACACAGAGTTCACAGAGCATACAGAGTTTCACAGAGAAAGAATACAATATTCTTTCCCAAAAGATCATTCAATGTTGCATGGAGGTTCATAAAGAACTTGGTCCCGGTTTAATGGAATCAGTTTATGAAGTTTGCGTGGAAAGTTTAATGAACAAGGCTGGATTATATGTTCAACGCCAGGTATTGCTTCCGGTTACCTTTAAAGGGGAGAAACTCGAAAAGGAATTTATAATCGATATGATAGTGAATGACTTGATTATTTTGGAATTCAAATCAGTTGAGGTTATTCTTCCCGTTCACGAGGCACAATTAGTTACCTACCTTAAACTCTCAGATAAGAAATTAGGGTTA
>Ga0206878_10387_pt1 | contig 13993 bp, 8 predicted proteins | sample Alteio_BWOrgCont_8_FD_152621 | JGI IMG/M metagenome (GOLD analysis project Ga0206878, IMG submission 152621) | Enriched cells from forest soil in Barre Woods Harvard Forest LTER site, Petersham, Massachusetts, United States -... | ecosystem: Environmental > Terrestrial > Soil > Temperate forest > O... | reverse complement strand
AGCTCAGGTCGCCGAAGGCGGCCCTGTTTGCCATCGCCCGGAACGCCGCGCTCGACGTCGCCCGCCACCAGGCCGTCGTCAAGGTGGAATCTGTCGCTGAGATTGAGCTCTTGCACGTCTTAGATGAGGAGCCAGCGCTCCAAGAGTCCGTCAGCTCCCGCGAGGAACTCGACTTCTTCATCGCGGCGATGGAGTCTTTGCCCAAGCGCTGTCGCCAGGTGATAACTCTCACGAAAGTGTACGGATTTACGGAAAAGCAGGTAGCCGAGCAGCTCGGGATTTCGCCTCACACCGTGAGGACGCAGGTCGTTCGCGGAATGAAGCGATGCTTGTCCTACCTGCTGGAGCACGGGGTCGATTGCCGGCGCCATGTGGAGAAATGAGACAAAGTTGATCCGGCAACAGGCGGCTGAATGGCTGGCGAGACGGCAAGCCTCGCCCCTTGCCCCCAACGAGGAGCGGGCTTTTACCGCCTGGCGTGAAGCGGATGTGCGTCATGCGGAAACCTTCTCCCAGATGGAGTCGGCGTGGCTCGCCTTTGACACGCTGGCGCAAGACCCGCGTTCGCGTTTGGCGCCGGTGGACCCCGACCTCTTCGCCGCGAACCGAGCACTCTCCGGGGGCCTTAGGCCGCTGCTGCTGTCCGCGGCCGCCGGCCTGGCGGTTGCGGCGGCGGCTTGGTGGGGGCATCGGTTCCTCAGCCGGCCGGCGGGCGAAAGCTACGCTTCCGCCGATGCGCTGCGCGGCGTCGGCTTGCCTGACGGATCCGAAGTCGAACTGAACGTGCGGACGGGAATTGTCCAGGACTTCGCACCGAAGGATCGGCGGATTCGGCTGTTGCGCGGGGAGGCGCAGTTTTCCGTGGCGAAAGATCCCGCCCGGCCGTTTGTCGTCGAGGCCCAAGGCGTCGCATTTCAAGCACTGGGAACCGCGTTTGACATCCGCTGCGGCACGGACGAGGTCGACCTCTATGTCACCGAAGGCACGGTTTCAGTCGCACACCTTGCGCCTTGGTGGAAGCCGGGGACTGCGCCGATCGGGATCCTGGTGGAAGGGCAGCACCTGACGATCTCGACCGGTCCCGGCTCGAAGGAATCCCGGCCTGCGGTCGAGAGCCTGATGGCCGCCGATCTCGGCCAGGTGCTCAGTTGGCAGATGACCAGCCTCACCTTGGACGACACCCCCCTATCGGAGGTCGTGGATCGCCTTAACCGGCTGCCCATCCATCCCCGCGATATCCGGCGCCTGGTGCTGGGCGACTCCAACGTGGGCTCGGTGCGCGTCAGTGGACGAATCCGGCCGGGCGATGTCGCGAGTTTTTTGGAAGTCTTGGTGGAGAAATTCGGCGTTTCGGCGCAGCGGCTTCCCGGCGGCGTGGTGGTCCTGACTGAACCCGGATCCGCAGCGCGCTGACTCCCTTCGCGTTTCTTGTAGCTGCGACGCCGAAGCTGGCGCGTCTTAGGAATGACGCCGCTTCGTCTCATCGTGGCTGCGCCGCATCCCCAACCCTAACCCACCACCCCACCGTGAGAATTCTGACGCCGACGGTCCGTTGGCTTATCGGTCTGCGCATCGCATCGCCGGCATTCGTGCTGGCCGTCTCGCTTGGCGCGACGGCGACAGCCCGAGCCGCTGAAACCGCGCCAAAACCGGACTTCGATATTCCGGCCGGCGATGCTCTCGTCTCGCTCAAGGCCTGGGCGAACCAGTCCAGCCAGGAAATTGTCTACCGGGCGGACGACGTCCGAGGCGTTCACACCAATGCGGTCGTCGGCAAGTTCACGCCGGCGGACGCCCTGGATCTGATGCTGGAAGGGACGGAACTTGAAGCCTCGCGCTCCCCCAGCGGGCTCCTCTCGGTAAGGAGGGCAGTGCCCCCAAAAGCAGAAAGGGCGGCGCGGCAAGCGGCGCCCGGCTCTGATCAAGCAAGCGAGCAGAACTACGGCGGTTCGACCGTTGTCCTCGACCCATTCAACGTCAAGACCAGCCAGGATACAAGTTATGGAGCCCTCAATTCCAATTCGATCACGAGATTCAATACGCCTCTGGCCAACGTGTCCGTCTCGGACGACATTTTCACCCAGCAGTTCATGCGGGACGTCGGCGCCACGTCGGTCCAGGACATGCTGCTGGAGTATGGGGCCGGCACCGGCCAGGTCTACCCGGTCCAGGGCTCGGCCTCGATTGGGCAGCCCGGCGATCAACTCTTCTATAGCGACCGGTTCAGCTCGCTTCCCATGGGCGGCCGCGGACTCTCGATCGGATTCCCCCAACTGGACGGCTTCCAGAGTTTCCAGACGAATGTAAGCTCGACCAGCAACTTCGCCATCGACCGGGTGGAGGTGCTGCACGGCCCGCAGGCCTTGCTCTATGGCGCTGGCGGAGTTGGCGGAACCATCGAGATGACCTCAAAGCCAGCCGACTTCAACCGGACATTCGGGAGCGTCACGGCGACCATCGACCAATACGGCTCGAAGCGCGAGCTGGTGGACGAGAACGTGGGAACGAACAAGTTTGCCTTCCGGCTCGCACTCCTCGACCAGGACCAGCAGCAGTATCGGCTGCTGCTGGACGACAAGACCCACGGCATCTACGGCCAGGCTGCTTTCCTCCTGCCGCTCCACAGCACGCTGCGCCTCATCGGCGAATACACGACGGACAACCGGCCCGTCGGAACCGGCGCCGGCGTAAATTTCGGCAGCACCGCCGCCGATCCTCGCAATGGCTACAACCTCGGCTATCTCATTCTCACCGGGCAGACCGGAGCGATCAACCCGTCTACCGGCCAGCCCTACTCGACGTTTGGCGCCATCGACAACGGCCACCTCAATTGGCGGACGGTCAACTCATTCGCCGGCTGGACCGATGACACGATCGTGAAGGACTACACCTACACCATCAATCTCGACACCGTGTGGACGCCGTGGCTGTCCACCAACGTGGGAGCAAACTTCGACCGCCAGTTCTTTGATGCGATGCAAGGCACGGCCCCCAGCCTTACGGCCCCGGGAGTCGCGGGCAACCCATTCAACGATTGGGCAGTGAATTCGACCATGAGCGACACGACCAACACGAAGAAGGAGAAGAATTATCAGGCTTCGGCGCTCATCACCAAGGATTTCTTTGGCGGCATCGCGAAGACTCAATCCGTTTTCGGCGCCCAGCGGGAGTGGCTGGGCGACGGGGTGGACGACTTCGGCTACTATCTCTCCGACGCCCAGGGACATGTCGTCGAGAACCCGGCGACCTTCTCGAACAACCTTGGCCGCAGCCCCATGCCGGCGCAATGGTGGGACATTGGAGGCGGCCCGGTCGCGCGCCCGCTGTTTGCGCCGCTGTCGCCGGTCGTCTCCTATAACGGAAACTACTATGCCAGGATGGAGAAAGATCCGTCGAGCCCCGCCTGGACCACCCCGTACAATCCTCTTGGCGTCGCGGCGCTATATCCCGGCTTTAACAATGCGAGCGGAGCGACTACGGTCGGCGGGAACGGGACCTCGCTTAATGTCGCCCCGTTCGCCAAGCAATACCTGACCGCCGCCTACTATGCGGGAAACTACACGAGTTGGTGGCACGATCTCTTCACCACGCTGGTCGGGCTCAGGTACACCAAGGTGGGTTTTCACGTCGCCAACGGCGGCGCGGCCATCGGCTCGACGTCAACCTCCGCACCCTACGACGCCCACCAGGTCAAGAACGTCTCATACAACCTCGGTGTGGACGGCCGAATCACGGACTGGCTGCGTTGGTACGCCAACGATTCCAGCACGTACGACAACTCGATCGGCTTCGACGATCCCTATGGGAACCCGCCTCCGGTAAGCCACGGGGCGGGACAGGAGTTCGGTTTCAAGTTCAACCCGGCCGACAGCCGCGTCTCCGGCTCGCTCGCCTACTATCAGACCCGGGCTACCGGCCAGAACATCGGTCTCGGCTCAAGCCCCGATCTCGCCATCATCAATCCCTCGGGCATCAATGGGATCTATAACGGCCCAGCCGGTCGCGACGCCTGGATCCCCATGAATCAGGCATCCAACGGCGCCGAGTTGATGTTGACGGCTGCCCCGACCAAAAACTGGCGGCTGCGTTTCGTCGCCACGGATTCGGAAGGCAAAGTCAGGAACACCTCCAGCTACGGAATCCTGTACAACGACCAATTCTACACCGACGGCAAAGGCAATGTCACCTACGGCAATGGCCAGCCGTTCATGGTGCCGGTGAACCCGGGAACGAACGTCTCCTCGATCAGCTCGCCCACCAACCCGACCTCCCTCCTCGCCAGCGGTCCGACGGAGCAGTTGACGACGGCGATGATCAGCAACCCGACCAACCCGTACTACGCCTACGGGGTCGGAAACGCCCAGTCGCCGGGCGGCCAGCTCACCGGGACCTACGTCGTCGATGCCCTCAAGTGGTTCCAGCTTCCGGGACCGGGCGGCCAGGCTGGAACCGGCGTCACCGGCCTTCCGATCTCCGACATCCAATACGCCTGGACCAATCCGGATAATTTTCAAAACAACCAAGTCACCATCTTCACCACCGGCCAGCATACCACCGGTTATCCGGTCTACCGCGCGAGCCTTACCAGCGCCTACGATTTCACCGAGGGTGCCCTGAAAGGCATCGGCCTGGTGGCGTCGTTCAACGACTCCTGGCAATGGTTTGGCGCGTACTACACCAATCCGGCGAACGGGGGACAGGCGACGCTCTACGAGCTCCCAAATCCGGGCCTGACGGTCGACCTCCATCCCTATTACCAGCGCAAGTTCGGCCGGATCCTTTGGCGGACCCAATTGGACGTGTTCAACGTTTTCAACCACTACGCCGTGGTGATAACGCCCAACCCGCAGACAGGATTCACCAACGCCCTCACTGTCGGCACGTCCATCATCGGGACGATGCGCCGCTATCAGTGGACCAACACGCTGAGCTACTGATTTCGGCGCCGTCTTGGCGCCCGTTCCTCCCATTCCAGGTTACACCCGTATCCGTATGAAAATCATCCTCCGATCCCTGCTCTCACTGGCCGCAAGTCGCCTGCTGGCCAGCTTTGCGTTGGCCACCTCCAGCATCACCGTCTCCATCGATGGCAGCAAGAACAGCCAGGCGGTCGCCTCCGACTTCATCGGCATGTGCGTGACGCGCAGCAATATCATCCAGCCCGGCCTGTTCGACTCCACCGGCAATCCCGACCTTGCGCATTATACCAATATTGTGCAGCAAATGGGGATCAAACATTGGCGCGTCGGCAGCTACTTCGCGACGCCGGTGGGCTATCCCGCCACGAGCGACGACGATAATTTCTTCAGTTTTGTCACCAACACCGGCGGGACCGGCGTGATGTACGATTTGAGCGTCTTCAACGCCGAAAGCGGGGAGCCGGATTTTGCCGGCTCGAACAGCGTGACGAATTTGACCGCTGCCTCGCATATTTTGGGCACCCCCGCTGACGCCGGGCTCCTCCAGGCCTTTGGGTTCGGCAACGAGCCCGATCCCTATTTCAACGCCAGCACCAACTCGACGATCGATCCAAGTCCGGATCCCGAACTGCAGGCCGGCAAATATTCCGATTACGAAACGGAGTGGAACGACTGGCGAACCTATATCATCAACAACGCCACCAACGGCGGCAGCGCGAAGTTCTGCGGCCCGGACTGTTCGACCGTCGAGCAAACCTCCCACCAAGTGCTCTACACCCCGACCAATACCAAAATACCGTTTATCCTCATGTTCGCCCACGACGAGTCCAGCAACCTGGTGGCGGCGACCGGGCACCGGTACATGACCGGGGCGACCTCGGGTGACGTTCCGGTGTGGGGGACCGGAACGACCTACTGCGTCGGCGACGAGGTCATCTCGCCCACGGACAGCGAGCCCTACCAGTGCACGAGCACCGATCAGAACAGCAGCACCGATCCGGTCAGCAACTCCAAGTGGAAATGCCTCGCGCCCACGTGGGCGAGCGGGACGGGATATTCCCCCTACAATGTCGTCCGGGACAGCACCGACAATTACAACCTTTACATGTGCACGACGGCGGTTTCGGGCTCAACCGACCCTAAAAACGATCCGGCCCATTGGGTGTGCCCTGATCCCATCTGGGTGTCGGGGACAAGCTATGTCTACGGCAACATCGTTCGGGACCCGTCCAACAGCGACAAGCTCTACACCTGCATCAAAGCCACGTCCGGCACGCTCGACCCGGCAAACGACAGCACGCACTGGTCCGCGATTCTGGTCGAGGCCCGCAGCCTGCAGATTGCCCGTCCCGGGCCGTACCAGATAGCGCTGAGCGGCGTGGATCCGGCCAAGGTTGAGCAAGATAGTGAAACCTGCTTCAACTACATTCATTCAACGCCGAGCGGTTACCCGGCTTGGCCGTCGCTCAAACTTCGGATGACGGAATTCAGCCCCGTCCTGGGCAACGAGCTTCCCAATGCGGCCGCCTGTAAGCCGGGCGAAAATGGTGATTGCTTCGGCGCGGCGATCCTTGGACTCGACGCCCTGCACTGGTGGTGCCGGACCGGGGCCGCGGGGGTTGATCCGATCTCCAATGTGAACCAGGTGAATTCGCCGATCTACTTCCCGACAGGATCCAGTACGATCTACGCCGCGCCGTGGGCGTATTCGTTTCTTGCCTTCAACATCGGGGCCCAGCCCGGGGTCGGCAAGGAGCTATGGCAGAGTGACAATGGTTGTTATATTTCGTCCAATCCTGGAAAGTACAATATGTCGGCCTATGGCGTTCTCGCGTCGAGCGGTTCAAGTCACGACCTCTATGTCACGATCATCAACAAGACGATCGACTATGGCCCCACCTATTCGGACGGAACGGTCGGGAGTGCGGCGGACGTCACGGCGACCGTCAACTGGTCGAACTTGGGTTGGACGCCGACCAATATCCGGCATATCCGACTGATCAGCGAAAAGGCCTCGGGGGACGGTACCGCGATGCAGGCTTACCTCGGGGGGATCCAGATCGACCCCACGCAGACCACATTCAGCCCGAGTTGGGCGACCGACACCTGGAGTTCAGGCAGCAGCTACACCACGCCGTCGTCAGTCGGCGCGCTGACCGCCTGGATCGTAGACATCCGAGACCACAACTGAGGGCCCCGATCGGGGTCCAAGTCTACCCGCGTCGGTTAGGAGGCTGCTCGCCGCACAGACGGTCTGCTCTTCCGGACAAAGCAGGCCGCCCAGATCGCATAGGCCAGGATGACGGCCGCGTTCAGCCACAGGATTTGCGGAACCGAGATGGCTCCCCTGGCTCGCGCGCTAAAAAAATCCAAATCAACGATGAGGAGCGTAACCGCGGCGGGAAAGCCGCACAGAAAGCTGAGGGGAGGCCTCTGGAATCGCCGGCCCTTTTTGAACATGCGGTGCATCAGAAAGGTCACGAGCAGGAGCGAGAGCAGCGGAAGGGCCACATAGCAGCCGAGCGCGAGGGCAAAATGATGCCGCCACGGAGCCTTGAAGGCCATGATCGCAGAAAAGATCAGCGAGATCGCCGAGCGCCTCAACAAAAGCGAGAAGCTGGGACCCGACCGGGGCGGATTCGCCTCCCTGCCAGTTCTCCACCGTTGCAGCCCCCATTCGCTTTCGTCGAGGGTGTTGTCTTCACGCTGAATCTGGAACTGGCGGCGATACCGGAGGCGCCAGAGTCCCATTCCGATCACCCAGAACAGAAAAACGAGTGCGGCTCCGCCGATGTCGCGGACGAAGGGAGGATGGGGAGCCCGGATCTCCCTCGCCGTCATCATCAGGAAGGCGACGATAAAGGCGATCGCCGCCGCCACCTGTATCCACGCAAAGCGGGCCACAAACTCCTTTTCGCGCGGCGATTTGGTGTCGTCCGTGGCGATCGCCCGCCGGCTGACAAAGGCTCCACCCAGCATCGCCAGCACCCCTCCGATCGGCCCGGCCGCGGCCCAGGCCCCCTTGGCCGCCGAACCTGAGGCGGCGGCCAGCGCCGCGCCCACCGCCTTGCCGGAGGAGGCCGCCGCCGGCAGTGCGGCGAGCACGCTCTGGGTGAAGGCCGGCTTCGGCGAGGTCCTTTCGAGCGCGCTTTCGACGAAGACCCTCACCTGCTCCTGCAGGAGCCTCCGGCCGCGCGTCAGGCGCTGCCGGACCGCGTCCTCGGACAGCTCCAGCGCCAGGGCCACCTGCTCCGTCGAGGCATGCTGGCGGTAAAATAGGATCAGCGGTTCGCGATAGGTCTCCGGGATGGCCTCCAACTGCCGCCAAAGGATGCCCTCCTCCTCGCGGCTGATGGCCTGATCGAGCGGATGGGGTCCCGGCGCGGGCACCTCGCCCGCGCTCTCCAGTGGCTCCGCCCGGTGGACGGGCTCATGTTCCCCGTCGCGGCGGGCCCGGCGGGCGAGGTTGCGAACGATGCCGCAGAGCCAGGACCGCAGCTTCTCCGGCTCGCGCAGGGCCGGAAGCTGTTTCCAGGCGACGACGAAAGCCTCCTGGGCCAGATCCTCGCTTTGGGCCAGGTGCCCCGTGGCATTGTAAGCCAGGGCGCAGATCAGCGCCTGGTAGCGCCCGACAATTCGGCCGAAGGCGTCGCGGTCGCCGCGGCGGGCGCCGGCGATGAGCTCCTCGTCAGCAGGTTCCAGGGGCGACATCTCCTCGGGGGGCATCATGGTACCCAAGGAGTGCCAAATTAGGCGAGACTGTGACGGCAAATCGGTTACTTCGACTCCGCCCGGTTTCCGAAAATGACCTTCCGGAGCACCGGGGTGACGCCGCAATCCACCGGCAACTTCGACCTGCGCGGCGATCTTACGATCAAGGGAACGACCAAGCCGGTCGTCGTGCAGGTGCACCCGACGGGCGCCCTGCAATGGGAGGGGACGGCGCCGGTGAACCGAAAGGACTTCGGCATCACCCACGACGCATTCTCCGACCGAGCGATCGGGGACAAGATCGACATCACGCTGAAGATTTCGGCGGTCCCCGGCTTGCCTAACTAACGATCGACCGGCCGGCGATCGCCCCTCCAGAATTTCAGAATTTGAAATCGGCCGATCCTTTGATCGTTCGCGGCGCTCCGATCGATATGTTGGTCCGCGCGGACGAGCCCCTGAAATAGTAGCGGTCGAAGGCGTTTTCCGCGTTCACCCCCACCCGCAACCGTCGGAATTGGTAGGCCAGCATCCCGTCCCAAATCGTATAGGACGGGATCGTGAACGTATTGCCCGCATCTCCATATTTCTTGCCCGAATAATTCATTCCTCCGCCCACGGTAAATCCCTTAAGCCATCCATTCGACACCTTGTAACGCAGCAACAGATTTCCGCTGTTGAGCGGAACGTCGGGAAGCGCAACACCCGCAGGCACCGTCGTGCGGGAGAAATACAACCTGGCATCCGTATAGACATAGCTGTAGAGAATGTCCCAGTGATGACCGATTTCAGCCGTCCCGTACCATTCCACCCCTTTTGATCGCTGCCCCCCGGCCAGAGTAACGAGATGGGTGACGGCATCAACGCCGACCACATTGTCGTGAACCATGTCGTAAACGTCGAAAGTCGAGTTGAATTTGCCCCCAAAGAGCTGCGTCTTGACTCCGGCCTCATAGTCGGAGCCATCCTCCGGCGGAAAAATCGAACCGGTTGAAGTAGGGGTGAGATTGGGAACGAAGATTTGCGTGTACGTCGCGTAAACCGAGATTTCGGGAGTCACCTTAAAAAGAGCGCCCACTCGCGGGATCGTATTGTCCTGCCTCAGCGTCAGCGGAACATTGGTCAGATAGTTTATGTTGGAAGTGTGAAATGAGTCAAATCGGCCCCCGACCACAAAAGCCAGCCGGTCATTGCAAACGCCCACTTGATCCTGAAGGTACACCCCCGTCGCCACCGTATACTGATGTTGGGCGAACGTGCGCGTGATCGCGCCGGTGGGGACGGCGCCATAGACCGGGGAATACACGTCGAGTGCGGCAATCGGCTGGCTCGAGATGAAGGTATTTTGCGGGCTGAATGCATAGTCGGTCCCGATCAGTATCTTCTGCCTGAGCCACCCGGAGTCGTGATTGACGACAAATTCGCTGTCCGCATATTTGCTGTTCTGGTCAAGGACCCCGAACTGAAATCCGCGCGCCAGGGTGTGTAAATTCGCCGTGAGAGCGCTCGCGAAGACAAAATCATAGGGCCGATCCAGACTCGAGGATCCCACGGCGAATCGATAGTGAATATCCGGGGTGAAGTCGTGCAAAACTTCGGCATACCCGCGGTAAACCGTGCTGTCGAAGAACGAATAGTTGGGTTCGCCCAGGAATGTTTTGGCGGGAATACGCAGCGGACTTGTCGCTCCAGGCGCAACCACGTCATTGACGATCGCCGTGCGGTCGCTTTTCGCCGCGCTGAAATCGATCAGCACGCTCGTGTTGCTTCCGATCTTCCAGGCGAACATCGGATTGAGGTATTTTTCCCGATCGTTAAAGTAATTAATATAGCTGCCGCCATCCGCATACGATCCAATCAGCCTGTACGCCATGGTGTCGGATTTTCCGATCGGTCCGGTGGAGTCGAAGCCCTCGCTGTAGCTTCCGAAGCCCGTCCAATAAAATTTCAGGTCGGTGCTCGGGGTTAATTGCGGCCGTTTGGTGATCCGATTGATGGCGCCTCCGGCCGAGAGCACGTTTCCGTATAACATGGACACCGGCCCAAGCAGCACCTCCACCCGATCAATCGAATCGAACGCCCTTGGCGTCGTGGCATTGTCCACGAAGCCATCGGTAAGCGGGGTCGGTGTTCTGAAGCCGCGGAGGTTGTATTGCTCGAAATTGCCGTCAAGCGCGCCGACCCCCGGCGCGTAGCGGAGGAGATCGTTCAGGTTGTGGGCCTGCAGGTCGGCAATGACTTCGCTATTGAGAACGTCGACCGACTGGGCGAGATCAAGAATCGGGGTGTTGGTCTTGGTCGCTCCGATCGAGTTGGTGGCCGAGTATCCGTGATCTTGGGCGCTCGAGACATAAAAGTCCGGCAATTTCAGCGTTGGGTCGGTCGAGTCCGGTGCAACCTGGCCGTCAACGCTGAAGGGGAGGATCAGGCATAGAATCCCGAGATGCGCTTGGAGGGGAGTCATTTGATAGTTCGGTCTGGCTGCTGCTGGGTTGAGGGTGGGTTCTCGGAGATCGCCGATCCGCGACGGATCTTCCGGTGCGGAACGATCTCTCCGGCGAATGAAACCATCGGGACTCAAGAACCGGGAGGGGGATTGGGGAGAGACGATCCAACTGACGGGACTTAGGCTAACAGATGCCTCCAGGTCCCGCTCCTGCTTTCGCGCCAAATACTGGTATTTTTTTGCTTTTATTGGAACTATTCGCTTCCGTCCGCGCTGAGCGATGAAGATATTTCTGGAGCATCGACGGAAGAGCCCCTGCAACCTGTCCTATGTCGCATTCTTGAACGAGGGACGCTTCAGCCCGTTCATCTGGCACTATCATCCCGAGGCTGAACTGACGTTGATTGAAAAGGGGGAAGGCACCCGCTTTGTTGGCGACAGCATCGAGCCCTACGTTCCCGGCGACTTGGTCCTGCTCGGAGGCAGCCTGCCCCACACTTGGTCGTCGGAACAGATTTCGCCCGAGCGTGCGCGCCATCGGGCCGTTGTCGTTCAGTTTTCGGCCGACCTATTCAAGGGAAGCCTCGCCGCCTGTCCCGAATTCCAGGCCATTGCCGACCTGCTGGCAAGATGCCGCAGGGGAATCGTATTTTCCAATGCCTCCGCCACCGCAGTGGCGGGGAAGATGAACGATCTGGTCGCGTCCAGGGGGATCGACGCGTGGTGCCAGTTGGCGAAGCTTCTCGACCTGCTCGCGCGTTCCACGGATGTGCGGTTTCTTGCGTCGGCCAGCTATGTTCCATCGATGCAACACGGCGCGCAACGCCGTTTCGACCGGGCGCTTTCGTTCATTTCGGACCATCTGGCGGATTCCACGCTGCGCCTGAACGATGTCGCCCGCGCCGTTCATCTTACGCCAACCGCATTCTCCCGCTTCTTCAAGCGGATGGCCGGCCGCACGTTTGTTTCGCACATGACCGGAGCCAGGGTATCGGCCGCCTGCAGATTATTATCGGAGTCGGAGGATTCGATTGCCAATATTGCCTTCACCTGCGGGTTTGGAAATCTCGCGAACTTCAATCGCCGCTTTCGCCTCGAGAAGGCAATGACGCCGTCCGAATTTCGCGGGCAATTCCTCTCGCCCTCGAATCATCGATTGCAACCTTGAGGGCTTCGACTCTGTCCGGCCCGGCAAGATCATCGGCAGCGAGTCGGATCAACGCGTCCTGAAACGCACGGTAAGCGACTCGTAGGCGAGCCGGCGCCGATAGCTGGTCTCGTTCTCGAATTTGTCCACGGCCGACAGGGTTGTGATGTCAACCACCCGCTCGCACAGGGCTTTGATCAAGCTTCGGACCACCAGGCGGGCATGCGCGGCCCCCAGGCAAAGGTGCGGGCCGAATCCGAAAGCCACATGCGGATTCGGGCGCCGATCCAATCGGACCTCCTCGGGGGTCTCAAATACGGTCTCATCGTAGTTTGCGGCGGCGAAATTAAGCGACACAAAGCTTCCCGGCTCGACCGCCACGCCGTGCACGTCGGTCTTCGCGCGGCACAAGCGCGCAAGGTGGGTCGCTGGCGACAGCACCCGGAAAAATTCCTCGCTGGCCCCGATGGTGCGCTTCGGGTCCGCGCGGAGGAATTCCAGATCGGCGGGCTTGGCGGACAGGTGGCCAATGACGCCGGAAATCGAATTGATGACCGTGTCGCGGCCGCCCGCGAACACGATGCTGCAGTAGCCCAGCATTTCCTCGCGGGTGAGCGGTCGCCCGCGAAAAACCGCCTGGGTCAGCGCGCTGAAAAAATCCTCGCCGGGCGCCGCCGCCGCTCGGTCCAGCAGGCGATTGTTGTAGGCTTCGAGCGCGGCGCCCTTGCTCGTGCCGTCGCCCTCGCGAAAGACGTGAGTGCCCCAGCCGATCCAGATCTCCGCTTCCGCCTGGGGAGTGTTGAGGAGACAGGCCAGCGCGCGCGATTGCAGGGGGATGGCAAATTCCCGCACGATCTCGATGCTGTCGCGCGCCAAGGCGGCGGTTAAGAGAGCATCCACTATGCCCTCCACCTGCGCGACGACCTCGGGAAGCTTGGCCCGATTGAAGAACGGCTCGACCAAGTTGCGATAATCCTGCTGGTCGGGTGGATCGACCTCGAGCGGCAGTTGTCGCACCGTGCGCACCTCTTCCTCATTGGGAATGGGTACCTTGAAAGGCGCGTTTGAACTGAAATTTTTCCAGTCTTTCGCCGCCCGCCGCACATCCTCGTGCCGCAGCAGCATGGGCACGGGAGTGCCTTGGAATTCGTTGATCAACACCCCGTCTTTGCGCCGGGCTTCGCCAAACGGGTCTGGCTGCTGCTGGTGGAAGGGGCACTTCATCTTGGACCGTTCGCGAAATGTTCGGACTAACGCAGCGGTTCGAGGGACGCGGAGTATCCCGCATTGTCCTTGAGGAGGACCGTCGGACGCGCCCAACGGACGGCATTGGCGATGATTCGCTGAATGCCCGGATTGTGATAGGTGGGGAACGTCTCGTGCCCGGGGCGGAAGTAGAATACCCGCCCATTGCCCCGAATCCAGGTGCACCCGCTGCGAAACACCTCTCCTCCGGAAAACCATGAAACCAGCAGCAGTTCGTCCGGAGCCGGCACGCCAAACGGTTCTCCGTACATTTCCTCGGTTTCGAGTTCAAGGTACGCGCCCATCCCCGCCGTAATGGGGTGCATCGGCATCAGATTCCACAGCCGCTCCTTGTCCGTCGCCTCGCGGTACCGCAAACTGCAGGTCGTTCCCATCAGAGCCTTGAACAACTTCGAATAATGGGCGGAATGGAGTGCGATGAGCCCCATGCCCTCCAATACCCGGCGGTGGGCGCCGCGGACGACCACATCTGCCACCTCCCCATGCGCCATGTGTCCCCACCAA
>Ga0206878_10385_pt1 | contig 14094 bp, 16 predicted proteins | sample Alteio_BWOrgCont_8_FD_152621 | JGI IMG/M metagenome (GOLD analysis project Ga0206878, IMG submission 152621) | Enriched cells from forest soil in Barre Woods Harvard Forest LTER site, Petersham, Massachusetts, United States -... | ecosystem: Environmental > Terrestrial > Soil > Temperate forest >... | reverse complement strand
TGATTGCCAGCAAGAAGATAATTCTCCGCATGGTGAGTCCTTCCGTTGGACTTCGCGGCAATACAGGTTATGTCAGCTCCTGAGTCCACTGACGCAGTTGCACGTGACGGTCTCCAGTGTGTTGCTCGCTTTTCGGAATCACTTGAAATGGAAAATTGCTCCAAAGCCCACGCCGCTCTCCGCCACGTCATAAAGGAAAAGGTGGCTGCTATTTCGATAGTGGACATATAGATACCGCCACCCAGCCTGCAGGGTCAGAGTTTTCTTGACCTTCAGACCCAACAATCCCGCCACCTGATAATCCGGACTTGCACCGCCACCTCCGGCATCACCCAGGATTGTTATCGAGGCTTTCGGAGAAAGGATCATATCGATTCTCGCACCGGCGACAGCATCCACCCAGTTCTCCGATGTGGAGACTCCGCTGAAAAGAACCGGATTGAAATGGAGTCTCTCGCCAAGGTGCCAGTACCGCAGACCCACGAGGCTATCTACCTTGACCTTGGTGGTATCGATGATCTCGTATCCGGCTTTGGGCGTAAGAACGAACTCTCCTATCCGGACGCTGATCGACTCTACGCCCTGTTCGTTCGTCGGTACGCCCTTGTCGTCGCTCAACGCCACCCACATAAGATCCACCGGTAAGACCAAATGCTGCTTACGCGCTTCCAGAGTGCTCATCAATCCGAGATCGAAATGCGAAAGCAAGTCGCCCGGTGACGCCTTCACGCTGGTATTGAAGCCGAGGACTCCCGTCGTACCGTGCATTCCCGGAAACCAAAGGTATGGGAAAAATCCGATGTGCCATTGATCATCGGAAGGGCTGGATGCGTCTGGCGAGGCAGCCCCGTCCTCAGCGAGCAGTGGCGTCCTCAACTCAGAAGCCTCCTGCTGCCGGACTGTCTGAGACATTACGAGCGGATGCAGTGCCATTACAGCAAGCAACGTAAAGCAGTCATTTCGGATCGTGTTCATAACAATTCCTCTTTTGGCTATTCATGAACGGGAGGGCGGATATTTTCTTTGCGATGGTGCAGGTGCCTGCTGTAGGTTGGCAGAGCTGTAATGGGATGGAAGGATCGGCCGCCACAGCCTGCGGATGAGATGCGATACCTTTGGCACGCACCGCCGGCGAGTGATTCCCGTAACCCTACGGGAGCACCGGGCCCTGCATTCTGCGCAGAAGCAGATAAAACGATGAAGCAGAATGAGACCAGCAACGCAAACGATCCCTTAGTGAGGATCGAGACTAGGGCGACGCCGAAGCTGTCGGATTCCTTTTCCTCTAACTTGTGGATACCCGTGAATGAGTCGGCTCTGATTCGAGTTGCAAAACACATGGCGAGCAACCAAACCGTGAAGATGCGAAAAGAGTATGTAATACAGAGTTCTCAGTAAACCCGAAGAACTACGCATTTTGATCTCGGAAATTACCTACCGTGAGCACAACGTGCATGTAATCAACCATGAGGAATAACTCCGCAATGCAAGTGGCGAGCGATCCTTTGGTCAGTTATCTACAATTTGCATCTAGCGCGCTGTCGCCCTTATGACTAGATTTCAAAACGCTGGCATGCAGCACGAACTGCCGGGACGCAACAGAGCCGCCGCATTACGTATACACTCCCCGATCGAGCGGCACTCGTTTAAGCCAGCTTCTCCCTTCGGCATTGATGACGGTAGGTTAAGAGGCAGTTTCAGATGTGCTATCTGACGGAGTTATGAGGCAGCGGAATGGTCGCATTCAGAATTGCTTTCCACTGGACTACATCGTCCAAATCCGGCGACGTTTTCAAGGAATGCTCAACGCACCTAATGGCATCCCACTTAAGCTTTTGAACAAGGCCGAGTATGTTTTACTCCCCTGCTCAACCCTTGAAATCGATTTCCCAAAAATCCTTCCCTGTCACGGTTTCTGCATTGCACCAAAATTCTTACCGCTCCCGAAAGACCGGTGGCTCTCAGCGCGAAGTAAACATCGACCACAGTCCCGCCGCTCCCAGAAGAGCGACAAACAGCGCAACTGTTATGCTCAACGGCCAGCCGGCCGCCCTTGGCATCTCGCCACGCTCCATGCGGCGAAGTGTATTCCAGTGTGAAATGCCAGCTAATACGGTCGCTACAACTTCCCCCGAGGGCCAGGAGCTCGCCAAAGTGGATAGCCGCATGATGAATTTTGGCGGATTGCGGCGTCTGGGCGTGCTCGTCTAAGGTTCGGAAGAAGCCGATCATCCCGAAGCCAAAGCTCCCCATAGTCAAGGTCGTCCTCACCCAAGCGAGGGTACTGCGGTCCAGTTGGGTGTTTCCGAACAATCAGCCACGCGCTGACGGCAAGTGTCGGGAAAGCCATCATCGCCAGCAGGCGAAATCCAACGAGGAAAACCGTTACTGAGACGAAGACGATCGCCATCCATGCTGTGAGGTCGAGACCCAGTTTGGCTCTCGGTCGATTTAGCGCCTGGTTGATAGGCAGCGGCTCTCCCCGCTTGCACATGGGCGCACCTCACATCGACTGGCCGGTAAGGGAACTCCACGAAGGTTGCTTACAGCCGTGCACTGCATCGCAGGCGTCTGGTGAACTTTTTTACACCCGAGCAACTCATGAAATGGGATGCAGAGGTGGCAGAACCAACCGAACTGCTTTGGCCAACTTGCCGCCCGGCGCTTGGGCCCACCTGATAGTGTTCAACCAGCTAACCAACGAGTTGGCGAGATCTTTTAACAGGCGCACATCGTGGCGATTGGGCATCGCAAGGTTTTTACCCAGCCGCGTCCAGCATTGGCCCCATCAGATTCAGAAGGCAGCGTCCTTCACCCTTGACGACGCATTGGCCAAAATAACGTCTGCCGGAACTGGCGGCTCCTCGTCGGCATTAGGCAAGACTGCATCATCCTTGTTGGGTGACACTCGGGCCGTCCCGGATGTTTCTCGCTTTTCAGCCCTGTCCACGCAGTCGAGTGTTACCTCAGCCTCGACCTCGGTCCCTTCCTGGACGGGATTGAATCGCAGTACCCCGTCGATCATTCGGAGACGTTCTTGCATCGTTACCAAACCTAACCCGTTCCCTCGGATTGAAGGATCGAAGCCGACGCCATAATCTCTGATTCGCATACGCAAGAGACGCCCATCAAAGAACAAGCCAACGTCGATCTTCGTAGACTTGCTGTGCTTGCCCGCGTTCGACAGAGCTTCCTGGGCGACACGATAGAAGCAAATCGGAATCGGATCTGGCAGGGCCGGCAACGGCTCAGTCGTCAGATTGATGGCAATGCCATACTGCGCAGCGAGCTGGCGACAGAGCGGCTCGAGTACTCCGCTTAGACCTAGATGCTCCAGATGCCAAGAATGCAGATGGTGGGACATGTTGTGGACATCAACGACGAGTTGATCAAGTTTGTCCTCCAGCTTGCGAATCGCGGATCGTCCTGCCGTTTCGTCTGGGGACAAAACGCGCTCCAGAACATCCAGTTCGCTCCTGAGCAGTGTGAGCCGTGGTGCTATATCGTCGTGCAGTTCCCGGGAAAGCTTCCGCTTCTCGTCTTCCTGAGCAGCAATCAGCCGCGGTGTGAATTGCCGCAATTCCTGGTGCGCCTTTTCTTGAGCTTCAGCAAGCTTCCGTGTCACATCCGATAGGGCTTCTTCCGATAGCTTCTGATCGGTGACATCGGCTACCATTCCGATCAAACGCAGCCTTCTCCGTCGAAGAATGCCCGCCCGGTGCTTTTCAACCAAATTGGACCCTTGCCGGGAACCAGCACGCGGTAGGTCAAGTCGATCGTCGGTTTTTCAGGAGAACATTCAGCGAGGACTCTGACAACGCTACTCCCATCGTCTGGATGGATTCTTTGCAGGACCTGCTCGAGGGGCGCGATCACAATCCGCGGCTCAGTCGGGCCGAGGATGTTGACATACTCTGGGGAGCGCACCAACAGGTTCGTGCTGACATCCCACTCATAGGCGTACATCCTCCCGGCCTCAATGGCCAGCCTGAGGCTTTCCTCGCTCTTTCGCAGCGCCTCTTCTGCTTGCTTGCGCTCGGTAATATCGTGGCCGATGCATGCGATGCGGTCAATGCCGTTCGGGCCGTTCACCGGAAGGAATGAGACCGACATATCCCTTTCACCAACATCAGGAAACTCGACTTTGGTCTCGAATCGAATGATGTTGCCTCGGAAACAATCGTCCAGTTTCTCCTTCACATCGTCGAACCCGCTATCCATTACCTCCCTAGCATGATGGCCCAGCACTTGCTCCTTTGTCTTCCCGCGCATGCTCAGATGCTTTTGATTCGCGATCACATAGCGGTACTGGCGGTCAATGACAGTGATCATCGCATCCACCCCCTCAACCGCCTTTTCGTATTCATTTAGTTTCTCCTCAGCCAGTTTGCGATCATGCACATCGACAGCGATTCCGATGTAACCGGCAAACGATCTGTCCTGGTTGAATCGCGGCACGCCGATGTCAAGGAGCCAGCGATACTCTCCGTCCCGACGCCGGAGCCGGTATTCCATCCTGAATCCTTCGCGCTGATCAAAAGACTGTGTGTAGGTCACAAGACATCTTTGCAGGTCATCTGGGTGGACGCTCTCTGTCCAGCCGATGCCGAGTTCTTCCTCCATGGAACGCCCCGTGAAATCCAGCCAGGGCTTGTTGAAGTATGTAAAAAGCTTGTCCGTGCCGGACATCCAGATGAGTACAGGTGCAGTGTCTGCGATCAGGCGAAAACGCTGTTCGCTCTCTTGAAGCCTCTGCTCTAGCTGTGCATTCTTGTTAGGAGGCATACTCGCTCCTTTACACAGATTCTTTGGATAAGAACTAGGCCAATCAAAAACGAAATTAGGTTGCGAAATGGGTAACCTGCAGCAAAGACTACGGGGTCAATACTGTAGGGCCTGACTATAGCGAATGGTAGTTCCTTCAGAAGCGCGCGGCAAGTTGCCACTGAATGCGCATCCGCATCTTTTTGGCTGCAAGGATTAAACTGAGGGTGAGAAGAGGGCCCGGTCCACCTCACGCGTCTTTCCGAATCTCTCGGTGAAGTGGTTTGGCGCTTTATCACTCAGTGCGCAGAAAACCGCAAACAGCGCGGACAGCCCAGAGACGCTGTCCAAAGTGTCTTAGTCTAACCGCTCCTGAGAGACCGGCAGATCTCAGTGCGAGGTAAGCAGCGACCACAGTCCCGCCGCTCCCAGAAGAGCGACAAACAGCGCAACTGTTATGCTCAACGGCCAGCCGGCCGCCCTTGGCATTTCGCCACGCTCCATGCGGCGAAGTGTATTCCAGTGTGAAATGCCAGCTAATATGGTCGCTACAACTCCCCCGAGGACCAGGAGCTCGCCAAAGTGGATAGCCGCATGATGAATTTTGGCGGATTGCGGCGTCTGGGCGTGCTCGTCCAAGGTTCGGAAGAAGCCGATCATCCCGAAGCCAAAGCTCCCCATCGTTAAGGTCGTCCTCACCCAGGCGAGAGTGGTGCGGTCCAGTGCTTGCGCGGTACGAAAACTGGCCAACTGGGTGCGCGTCGTGGCCAGGGCAGTACGCGGATCGGTAACGGGTGTATCGCTCATGTTGGCATTCTCCTTTGCGAACGCTGGTGATCCCACGTGGTTTTGAGATTTGTCCCTGGTATCTATGCATACGCTGTCGGCTATGGAAATACTGAGCCCATTACGGAGTCCTTGGCGATGCAAGCAAAATACCTCACTTTTTGTCCTGCGCTTCCTTTCGCTGGGTTTGAGCCATGCCGACTAGCTGCGAAACGATGACGGCGGTGTAGAACAATCCGAATAATGCAGCGAGTAAGCTCAGCGTTGTCGCCGGAGCTTCAAGTGGCGTCACGGACGCGTAACCAATCGTGAGCATTTGCGTGTAGCTGTAATAGGCGAATAGGGCGATTCGCCCGTGCCAATCGGCAAGAGGCGACACCACCTTGGGATCAAAGAGATACGTCGATGGCGCGAACAGGTAAGTCAATGCATTGAGATACGCCCACCCTTGGCCCATGATGATGTATCCGCAAATCGCACCGAACACATTGTCAGCGCCACTTACTGGCGTGCGGAAAAGATTGCGGAGGATCGCCCAGACCGCAACCCAAAAGAAGATTGCCAACGCTCCCGCTTGGGTCACTCGAAGCGCGTGATCGAAAATTGAAGGCACATGCAAGTGGCGTTCCCACCCAATTAGAATAGCGATGAGCAGGAACACCGCCATGACTGTTCGCAGGGCGGAACGATCAAACACGACGAGAAGTGTCACCACGCCTAACAGCGTTGACATGACATCGCGCCCAATACTTCCAGAGGCGGTCGTGATGGCGAAAGATTGGACCACCAGCATGACGAGAAGCACAGCGACAAGGACGGTGTACTTGCGCTGACGCAGCAAAGTTGTGTTGGCGAAGATCATCGTCGACCTATCTCTTCGCGTAATGTTCTGGCTATTGCCATTTATGATTTCCCTTGCCAGCTCTAGGTTTCTGAATATTGAAGAATGGGCCATCCTCCGATTTTCATTTCGCAAAGCACCTCGAAGTCTTCCGACTTCGGTCCTGTTAACCCTTCGGCTCGGCTCAGGGCAGGCAGTCCAGTTTGATTCCTTCCTTGTGGGAGCTTTCGGGCCGAGGTAAATGTCGTAGGATCCGTCTGCGTTTAGGCGGGATTATTGGGCATTTGCCACGGAAGTGCGTGCTCGCTTTGCGATCAACTAGCTTTATTAAGGTCGTCATCCTTCGAGTACTTGGTCCCCGTGGCCGTGATTTCCACGGCGAGTCCTTTGTCGGTCAACTGATACATCCAGACACCGTCGGAAACCGACGCCGCGCCCTGCATGGATCCGCCTTTTTCAGGGCTGGTTTTGGCCGCGGCGTCGGCTTGCCCACCGAACTGCCATCCGGAATTCACAAAATCGTTGAACACCTTCTGATTGTCGAAGACGAACACGACCCGAAACTTCTTGACTCCGAAGCCAAGGCCTGCCTGGATCTGTAACATCTTCATGAACGTTTCTGTCTTGGTCTTGTTATCGACGGCGACGCCTTTACCATTGCCCGAGCCGCCCAAAAGAATCTTGATGCCCATGTTGCTGAAAACTGCGTATCCGTAAGCATGCTTCACAGCGGTCTGCGCGGAAGGCTCTGCCTTGTAAAGGCGCGTGAGAGTATCTTGAACCATCTGGCGGATCTGCGTCCGCTGTTCCTCATTCTTTTGTTCATCATCAGCCGCGAACGCGCCAACCGCAATTGCACAGCACAAAGATGCGATTAGAAATCTGTTAACTTTCATTGGGTTACCCCTTTCATTTTCGTCACGAGTATGAACCGTATTCGCAGGCTCAACGAGGCTCGGTGAACTCGATAGAGGCCCGCGACAGTAAACTACTTCCTTGGCGCTTGCCTGCGTAGCTGTCACAACAGACGGTATACGGCCCGTCGAGTTGAGTCCTTGCTGCCCAGGAATGTACTGACCCTCTTTTGCTGAGGACCTCCAGGACTAATGCCAAATATCACAATGCAAATCATCGTCAAGCCAGTCAGTAACGCTGTGTGCAAGGCTGACTTGGAGATTAAGAGTTAGGTTGAGTCATCTTGGCGCGTTGACCACCACATAGTTCGTTGTCGTTCCATACATTTGAGGTTGATACCACGTGTTGCCGCATTGCTGGTAGGCGATTCCGGTGACGATGGTGCTGACGCAGCCTGCCGGTGGCTGATTAACGATCGAACCGACGACGGCGGCCGTCACTGCAGCTGTTGCCGTGACGGCAGCGGCGGTTGCAACTGGGTGGTAACAGCATCCACCTCCGTAATAACCGCCCCCGCCGTAGTAGCCGCCATGGTAGTTGTTATTGACGTTGACATTGCGATTAACGTTGACGTTCTGGTTCACGTTGATGTTTCGGTGTATGTTGGCGTTGTGATTGTAGTTTCGGTTTTGATTGTAGTTTCGGTTTACGCTGCTGTTTGCGCTGCTGCGCACGTTGCGATTGCCACCACCGTAGTTACCTCCACCACGTCTCTGCGCTGAGAGATCAGTGCTAAAGACCAGAGTGGCGATGACGAAGAGGAAAAGAAATAGATTGGACCGCTTCATAAATCTCCTCTACTGATTCTTCTTGGTGCCGTCGGCGTTAATGTCTTTTAGCGGTATGCTCAGAGCACCGGCTGGCGGATCGAAAGCGAATGCGGCTTCGTCGTAGGAGGGAGCCAGGTTCCACACGAGGTTGGCGGTGTGCTGAGGCCTGGCATCGTCGGTAAGGGTCCGGATGACGAACTTTCGTGGGAGCGGGTAGTCTCCCAATTGGATCCAGATCTGCCAGTCGAGCCCTTCCTGCCGGAAGGCATAGTGTTCGCAGGTGATGCCTTGGACTGTGCTTGGTCCAACGTCCATAGCGGATGTGATCCGCTTGATAGTGGACTGGTCGGTCCCCCACTTAAAGAGATCGACCAAAGGAATTTCAATGCCGTCATCGTCATAGACCTTATCGACCAACTGAGCGGTCGTAGGTGGTGCTGGGACAGTCGTGTAATAGTTGACGAGCTTTCCGTAAATGGTAAAGTTTTTTCCGTCGTAGAAAAGGAAGACGTCTTTATCGTCGCTTTTCAGCTCGGCGCGAAGCAGGTTTGGGCTCACAGCCAGCAGGGTGTTTGTTTTGTTGTCCGTAAGGATCTGCCCGTCTTCAAGAACGTCGTCAGTAGTAACCTCGGAGTTGACCTGAAACGCCTTAAGGCTGCGAAGATAAGCGCCCATTGTGTTGAGAGCTTCCATTGCATCGGAGTCGATCGCGGATGGCTGTTTCGCATCCGCCGCCGGGCCGGTCTTGGCAAACACGCGGGGTCCCATGGGAATGCAGAGAATAATCCACACGGCTGTGATGAGGGCGGAAAACCTAGCCGCCGTGTTCAGAGAAGCGCATGCAGTCTCCGACGTGATGGAGTTCGAGGGAGTAGAGGGACAAATTGAAGTCGGTAAGGGAGTTTTAAGGGGGATCATTTTCTTACCTCGCGAAACATTTCAAGATTGAAGAGCGTGAGATGTCGACTGTGCGAAATGGCTAACCTCCAATAAAGATGGGCGGCTGCGTTCGTGAGCTGCGCCACCCCATTGGTCCAAAAAGCACGAAGGGACGACGGCAAGGTTCGCCATCCACCGTATTTTCGTAAATTGATTGCGGCCCACATCTCGATTCATGACGATCTTGTCTTCCTGCATCGATTGGTTCGACTTGCATCATGAGTTCATCCTGCGGTTCTCGAACCGCCGCGCAATCATGGAGCGATTGATTAATTGCCAGGGGATTCGTATGCGATAGTCGCATGCCCCGCCTTGTCCTCCTGGAGGCCGTAGCGATTCACAATTGCCAATATTGTTGGAGGCCCGGTCCCCGCGTTTCGTGAATTTGAATCTGTAGGAGACTTGAATTCGAGAAGAATAGACGCGCAGAGATGTTGCGTGAATACGCATTACTACGTGTTTTTCGTATCGGAATCTACGCGATGTGCCGGGTCCATGCACTGTCGGACCAGCAACGCAAGGTGCTGCGCGATCCCGGCCTGTGTCCGCACAGCCGCGCTGGGCTACATCTACAGGTCTTCATGTGCATAACCTGTTTCGGGCCTCTTATTTCGTACGGAACGGAGGGTAACTACATGGCATATTACGAGGTGCTCCTGTTCCTCTTCTGTTTTACCCGCGATCCTCGATATAAACCGTAATCCTCGCCCGCAAGATCGCCGCCGTTGCCAGCGTGGCTTATTCGAGCCGCTCATAGCCCGGGTCTCCCACGGGAATCAGGCCCGGAGGCTCGCCGTTCCACCACACCATGATTCGGCCGAACAGCGTCTCGTCGGTGGCCAGGCGATGGATGGCGTCCGCGATTTCGTCCGGTGAGATCAGAGTCGCGGGCACGCCGCGCTCTTTGCGTTGCTCCGGTGTGAGGCTTTCCCAATATTCCTTCGGCCCAGGCGACGCGATCCAGTTCGGAACCAGGCAATTCACGCGGATTTTGTCCTGATCGCGCAGAACACCGAGCGTGGTGGTGAGCCGCATCATGGCCATCTTGGCGGCGTCGTAACTGGGCCAACTCGAATGCTTGCGGCCGTGGCCCAAGGCCGAGGTCGACCCGATGTTGACGATCGCGCCTCCGCCGCGCCGGCGCATGATCTCGATCGCAGCCAGGGTCGCGCGCATGGGGCCGAGCACTTCGAGCTCCATGCATTCGATCCATCCGGTGAGCCGGCCGAGCCCGTCCGGGCTGGAAGCGTTGTTGACCAGAACGTCGACTCCACCAAATGTCGATTGGGCAAACGCGAAGAGCGCGTTGACGTCGCTTTCCTTTCCGACATCGGCCCGGCAAAATGCCGCGCGTCCTCCACTCGATTCGATCAGCGCGACCGTCTGGCGTCCTCCGGCCTCGTTCACGTCGTTTACGACTACCAGTGCGCCTTCGCGAGCGAAACGATGCGCCGTGGCGCGGCCCGTGCCTCCGCCGCCCGCGCCGGTGACGATCGTCACTTTATCTTTCAGCTTCATGGAGCGTGGCCTCTATCATCCAATCGAGTTTTCTTGCGAACACATGGCCGTCGTCGAAACTGGTGACGTGGAAACGAATGTGGCCCCCTTGAACCTTCATTCACTGCTCGCACATCCTGGTCGGAGCTCTTCGGCCAACTCCACTGCGGTGCGTCCATTTGGGGCTCCGCCGCAAACACGCCAATCCTGCTGCTTTTTCGAGCAGATAGCGGAGGCCGGCGCGTATCAAGTCATGGTCATCATCCAGCAGTATTTGCAGCATATTGCTCCTTATGTGTTGGCAAGGAAACGAATACTCGTGTCCCACTCGGATCGGAACTGATTTTGAATATGCCATGAAGTTGTCGAACACGTTCCCGCATTCCGGCGATTCCCACACCTAATGATGCGGCGCCTTCTGCTCGTTCAAGCTCTTCAATGCTCATGCCACAGCCGTTATCTTCGATTTCCAGAGCTGTGCCGTTGGCATTGTTGGATAACCTGATCTTTAATGCCGTACCGCCGGAGTGACGCAGCACATTGGAAACGCTTTCCTGCACAATACGAAACAAAGTTCTTTCTGCGTCTGGAGAGATCCCTACGATTTCGGCTGGAGCATCGAAGTCAACGCCGAGGCTGGTTCGCTTTTGCAATCCGTCCAGATACCAATGCAATGCAGGTATAAGGCCCAGACCATCCAAGATTGGGGGATGGAGCACGTAAGAGACTGCGCGTACTTCATCGAGCGCCTGCCGGCTCGCCACGTGTGAATCCTGCAGTAACTGCCGCAATCGTTCGTGACCCGGAGGAAAATCGGCGAGAACCTGCCCAACGCTCAGCGCTATTCCCGACAATTGCTGGCCGGTTCCGTCGTGCAGATCGCGGGCGATACGACGTCGTTCTTCATCCTGAGTCTGGAGCAATCGTCCCGTCATGTCACGCAACGATTCTTCTGCACGTCTTCGCCGATAGCGCTGAATAAGGAGACCGGCAATCAAGAGGGACTGCGCGACAACGAGCAAGGCAATGCCTACGATACGCCACCGATATTGCTCCCACGCCGTCGGAACCCTGTAAAGGACTACGCTGTCCGGTGGAAGGTCACTCTCAGAGAATCCCCATCTCTTGAGTTGCCGCCAGTCGAAGATGTACATGCCTGATCCAGACGAGTTCAGCAGCACTTCGGATGGTTTCTTGCCCTGGATGATCTGCGTGGCCGCATCTGCGGCACGCTCTCCGGTCTTTGCCCAACTTACCACGTAACCGCCGACAGTGCCCACTCCGACGAGAGTATCTGAGTCCGCGTAAACGGGAGCCGCAGAAGCATCTGCCAATCGCGCGATTACGTCCCGCGGAACATAGCTGTTCCCTTGCGGATCGCGGAAGTAGCCGGTTGGCAAAACAATGACATCGCGAGGGAGGCGAGAAAGCATCGCACACAGCTCCGGTATTGATGCATTGTCGATAAGTTCGACGTTCAGATCTCGTTCTCCAGCGATCCGATCACGAAATTCCTCCGCGTCAACACGCTCACCTCGCGAAGCTCCGCTAATGACCAAGACTTTTCGTGCCTTAGGTTGCAGTCGTCGGGCCACATCAATTGTTTTGCGAGGATCGATGTTGAATGGAACGTGAACCACGTTACCGCCATAGGCACTATTCACGACGACTTCCGGGAGGCCGTTGTCCACCTGAACGACTGGCACTCCAGGGAGAATGACTGTCGGTATGGTTCCGAAGAATACGACCACATCAATCTTTCGGTTGGCATATCGTGAGCGTAATTCGCCGATCCTGGCTGCTGTAAATTCCGGGAATCGCATCGCGTCGAGTTGCTCGCGGTAGAACTCCACTCCCGGACCGAGCGCCGCGTGAAGGCTTTGTATCAGGCTCTGTTCGAACGTATTAAATGCGGGTAGGGCGCCATCGGGGTGGAAGACGAGGAGCACGCGTTTCGGACTAGGCTGCTCGGCAGCCCGCACCGGACAAACAAACGAAGCGGCAAGCAGCAGCGTCATCGCAGCCAGTTGCCTCAGATTGAGCCGAAGACGCACAATATGCCTCTCGACAACATCAGGTACGGCTTAGTCGGTTATTTTATGTTGCTCCGTATTGAGCCACAACGGTCGTCCGGCAGCAGGCATGTCATCATGCACTTCGTATTGATGCTAGGGGGTAGACTCAGTCCCGCTGCGAAATCGTGCGAAGCTGGTATGTAGCACGATCTGGCTGTACCCCGACAGCACCTTAAGAGCGGATTCCGAATGGCGAACAAGTGCAAAGATCGCCGAGTTTCCTGGGCGCAAGAGAGCGGCCGCGTTGCGCATAAATTCCCGATCGAGCGGCACTCTTCTAAGCCAACTTCTCCCCTCGGAATTGATGACGCTGGCTTGGTAGGCGGTTTCAGCTGTGCTATCTGGCGGTGTATGAGGCAGCGGAATAATCGCATTTAGAATTGCTTTCCACTGGACTACATCTTCCAAACCCGCGGCAGGGTCCAGCAGCTGACTGTGGTGAAGTCTTAGTCTGTTGTCGTTTTCTACTTCAACGGCAATGGCGGTTCGTAGATCAGTACTCCAATCGAATTTCAGCCGCTGCAATTGAGGGAGAACCTCCACTGCTCGAAACTTATCGCCAAACCCAAGCATTACCAGTTCTTCCACGGCCCAGCCTCTTATCTGATGGGAATCGTGTGTACTTACCGCTTATCTCTTCCAATGGCTGTCCAGGCCCGAGAACAATGACGTCCTAAGTTAAGAAATCAATGTGCTCCCGTCTACACGGACTTCTACCTGTTTCGGCGCGGAAAATTACGCGCTCGAAACAGGGGCTAAAGCCGCTGTCTGAAATGCTTGCAACCAATCCATACGGAGCATACCTCGTGCGCTACGTGAATCGTTAAGGGCACACACCGCGTAGATTCCGGCTCAAAAACGCGTAGTTCTGCGTATTTCACTCTGCTCCTGCCGAGCCTATTCTTCACGCATCAATCCACGAAGGTTCACCTTCGGGAACCGACGGCACAGGCCTCTTAATTCTCCCCAGCTGTGAGATGAGTCCGCTCTTCGAGAGTGGGGTAACCGTGGATCCGCAGCTTTGAACTGCGATCCACACTGATAACCAGTCGCATACAAGATCAGGAGGAAGCATGACAAAGACGAGCCGTATCTTCTGCTTTATCGGTTTGTGGATGCTGGTGCCTGCATTAGCTCTCCACGCGCAGACGAAACCCAACATTGTCGTCATCATGGGAGACGATATCGGCTGGTATAACATCGGTGCCTACCACCAGGGGATGATGGCCGGGCGGACACCGCACCTGGACCAGCTCGCCGCAGAAGGCATGCGATTCACCGATTACTATGCCGAGGCCAGCTGCACGGCGGGGCGGGCAAACTTCATTACGGGTGAGCTGCCTATACGTTCCGGAATGACCACGGTCGGCCAGGCGGGTTCTACTACGGGCTTACCTGCCCAGGCGGTGACTATTGCCACCGTTCTCAAAGGCATGGGCTATGAAACCGGGCAGTTCGGCAAGAACCATCTTGGCGATCTCAACCAGTTTCTGCCTTGTGTGCACGG
>Ga0206878_10384_pt1 | contig 14150 bp, 14 predicted proteins | sample Alteio_BWOrgCont_8_FD_152621 | JGI IMG/M metagenome (GOLD analysis project Ga0206878, IMG submission 152621) | Enriched cells from forest soil in Barre Woods Harvard Forest LTER site, Petersham, Massachusetts, United States -... | ecosystem: Environmental > Terrestrial > Soil > Temperate forest >... | reverse complement strand
TGGCCAACCAGGTAAGTATTCAATTCATCATCCAGCGGCAACACCCCTATGGCAATATTTTTAAAATGAACCTTCCCGTAAATCCCAGGGTTACCCGATGGATTGGTCACCTGGTATTCGGTTAAATTTATCCAGGGGTTATCGTAAATATTTTCTTCGGAAGTGATCTTCCAGGGGTTTTCTTCGGGGTGATGCATGGGGTAAAAATAGTTCTATGTTTTAGAAAACAGTTCAAATAAATAATGTTGATTGAAGATTCATCCTGCCATTAACATCAAGTTATAAAATAAATGTGTGCTACATCAAAGAAAACTAATGGGTGTTTACATAGATTTACGATTATGCATCAAGACAGATATACTGAATTTAAATATAATGATGACCTAAGTGTATTTGTGTTCATTAGCCGGGGAAAATACGGCGATTTGATCAAGGTAGTAAATTTTGGGGAAATTCCAGGAAATGTTAACGTGTTTAACCTGTCTTTAGGAACTCTTGGGCCTGATGGGGAGACGGATTTTATAAGTATTACAAACAACGGGGACAGAAATAAAATTTTGGTAACAGTTGCAGATATTATTCTTAAGTTTATGGAGATGTGCCCTGGTAAAAGCGTTTATATTACTGGAAGTGATAGTAGGAGAACCTTGCTATATCAACGAGCAATTGCTTACGGATACGACGAATTGGTAGAAAACTTTGAGATTTATGGCGAAACTTCAACTCATTTACCAGGTAGCGAGTTTGAACCTTTTGACAAGGCAAAAAGCTACTCAGGATTTCTAATACAAAAAATATACTAACGATGTATTATAAATCCTTTGCTAAATTTTTCTCTGACTTCTTTAAGCTTAGGAGATTCAGTTCCTTTGTACTTATTGAGTGCGTCATTTAATATATAGGTCACATCAGTCTTTTTTTCAACAACCTGCTCCTTCTCTTTTTTTTGTTCTTTCATCGCAATACTATTTATCCTCATTACAAATATAACGACAAATAATTAATATTGATTTTCACGGTCGTTACATTTTTAATTTCACAAAGGTTTGGTGCTGCCTGCAAACAGATAGATGTTATTCAACCAAATAAGAGGAATGTTTTCTGACCCCTAAACAACCAGGTTAGTTTTTCGTATCCAATAGTTCCATCGCATTTTGATCGGTGGCCAGTTTATTCCAATATTGAACTACATATTTCTTTACAGACTTGGGCAGTGTATTAAAAGATTCGTCCATAGTAGTGCCCGAATCATCATAGTCGCTATCCTTCTGATGCGCACGGATGGCGTACTTTTTATTTTTATAATGCAGTAAGAGCTTCCAGGTGGTACCGCCATATTTATTATTTTCCGTTGGGTATTGGTAAACAATAATAGATTCGTAAATGCCATCCTTGTCAATATCAACAATTTTGGTATAATCATCGGCCATTCCAACTTCCAGGCCCGAATAATCTTTTATTTGCCAGTCCTGTACATAATTGCCGTTCACCTGGGTATAAACGGTACAAAGGAAATTTTTTCCGCCGCCGGTTGCCGTCGCCAGCAACAGGTGAAGGCCTGCCGCATCTTTATATTCATAACATTCCTGCACCGCACCTTCGTATTTAACAGGGATGGGCGCTTTGGCCGGCACGGTATCATTTGCCTGTATGGTTTTTACATACATTTGGCCTGCCACTTTTTGCAGGGATAAACAAGTAAGGCAAAACAGAACAACAAATTCATAGCGCATTGTAATATTTTTAGTTCGTCAATGTATTTCCTGTACAATATCACTACTACCCACTTCTTTATTCCACATGTTAATGGCAAACGCTTTTACCGATTTTGGCAACACATCAAATGCTTTATCCATGGTTACCTTGTCGTCGTCAATGCCGTAATGCGCCGTATTGCGGATAGCGTACTTTTTGTTTTTGTAATGAAGCAATAGTTTCTCGCCCAGGATACCATGGTTCAATACATCTCCCTCGACGCGGTAAACAAAAACGATTTCGTATATGCCGTCGCCATCAATATCTTTTATTTTGAGCCGGGTCTCATAGGTGATGCCGTAGGGCGAAAAGTCCCTTATCTGCCAGTCCTGAACAAATCCGTCGGCAGTTTTGGTATAGCACCGTACAAAAAGCGAATCTGCTTTATCTGTCCTCACATCGGTAGCTATGTAATAATGCAAGCCAAGAGCATCCTTAAATTCCCGGGCTTCCAATATGGAGCCGGCGTAGGGAACAGGCACTGTTTCAGCCGGAATCTCTTTCACATACATCTGCGCTGAAAGCCCTTGTACGGAACATACAGCCAGGCAGATAAAAGCAAAAAGTTTCGCAGGCATACTTAAAGTTTTGGGATAAAGCTACAAAATGCCGCTTACCTTCCAAAAGCCCATACCAAAAACTTCGGCATTGCTTTAGCCCAGGTTTCGGGGTTGTGATTGCCGCCAACCATCTCCAGGTACCGGATATCTTCGGGGCGTTTAAGGCCTTTTTGTTCCAGTTCTTTTATCAGGTCGATGGTGTCGTCAATGCTATCGATAATGCCGTTTTGGTTACGGTCGGCTGTTTCGTCTTTGGTGCCGGTTTGCAGCCATATTTTAAGGTCGGGTTTAGGGTTTGTGTCCCTTATAATGCTGTGCATTATCCTGTCTTTATCGCTGTAGCCTTTACCCAAGTCTCTGCTTCTCCACCAGAATGAGCCGGAAAACACCCCCGCTTTATCAAATAGTTCAGGGTTATTCCAGGCAATATCCAGTGCAGATAATCCACCCAAAGAAAAACCGGCAAAGGCTGTGGAGGCAAACTTTTCAATCCCTGTAAGCGTAGCTATTGCAGGCAATAGCTCGGTTTTAATAAATCCAGTGTACAACGCCGCTTTCGATCCCCGTTTTTTAAAGTCGGGCTTGCCGGCAGTGCCATATTCCTGCAAACGTTCTTCGCTGGCGTGGATAGCCACCACCAGCAGGGGTTTTATGCGTTGTGTTTCGGTTAGCTCCTCAATCGTTTCTTTTAAATGCAGGTTAGGTAGTTCCTGTCCGTCGTTCAGCAGTAAAAGGTTAAATGGTTCGGCAAAATAGTCTCCCTCGGGCAGCAGCAGCGTACAGGTAACGTCGCGATTAAGCAATTCCGAGGGTATAATGATATTTTTTTCAGCAATAGCTATTTCCATCTCCGGCAAATTCCAATACATCTCAATATTCCGTTCAAATTAATAAAGGAGACAAAAGTACGGTTTTTTGATTTGAAGATTTGGTAATTTGAAAATGTGTCAACTTATTTAACCTAATCCAACTTAATCAACCCAATCAACCAACTAATTTTCAAATTAACAAATCTTCAAATTCAAAAATAATTCTCTAACTTACCTACATCAATTAAATCTGACCGACATTGACAGAAAAATATCATAAGTGGTTTTCGAAAAATATGGGGCTCGACGTGGAGATGCTGGTTTTTGGCGACCGCGGCTACCCGGTTATCCTTTTCCCTACTTCGCAGGGCAAATTCCACCAAAACAAGGACGAGGGCCTTATCGATAGCGTTAAATGGTTTGTTGATAACGGGCTGGTAAAGATTTATTGCCCCGACAGCTTCGACTGGCTTACCTGGTACGATAAAAGCATTAGCCCTGCCGAACGTGCCCGCAGGTACACATGGTATGATAAAATGCTGTACGATGAGCTGGCCCCCTGGGCCATGCACGAAACAGGTGCGGGCAAAGTGGCCACGGCCGGCTGTAGCTTTGGCGGTTACCATGCGGCTAATTTTGCGCTGAAACACCCGGACAGGGCGGGCCACCTGTTTAGCATGAGCGGCGCGTTTGATGTTAAGCAGTTTATGAACGGTTTTTATAACGACGACGTGTTTTACAATAACCCGCCCGATTTTTTGCCGGGAAGTAATCGGGCGGAGTTGTGGCAGATGAATATTATATTGGGCACAGCGGAACATGATATTTGCAGGGCAGATAATGACCGCCTGTCAAACATTATGCGGCAAAAACATATTAACCATTGGTTGGATGTGCGCGGCATAGGCAGTCACGACTGGCCGATGTGGAAAGCGATGTTCCCGCATTATTTGTCAACGATTAAATAGGGTTAGAGATTAGTTGATTAGAGACGGGAGATCAGAGATTAGTGGTCGGAGGTTAGGCAAAGGTTTACATAAGGATAATTGACGAGCATTTGTTCAAGCCTCACCCTGCCCTCTCCAAAGGAGAGGGTTCAAAGCGTTCTAGAAGAGCGAAGTTAAAGTCCTCTCCTTTGGAGAGGATTTAGGTGAGGCGAAATTCCAGTCGTAACAATTAAGGCTGAAACTGGTTAGCATTACAATAAACATATATCAACTACCATGAAAAAAATAGGCATCTTATTCGGACAGGAAAATTCATTTCCACATGCTTTTGTTGACCGCATCAACCAAAAAGCGGAAAAAAATATATCTGCGGAATTTGTGAAGATCGACAAAGTGATGCAGGCTGGTCCATCGGGTTACGCGGTAATCGTCGACCGTATTAGCCAGGATGTACCCTTTTACCGTGCAATGCTAAAAAATGCTGCCATTTGTGGCACAGCAGTTATCAACAACCCGTTTTGGTGGAGTGCAGATGAGAAATTTTTTAACAATGCGCTGGCCGTTAAAATTGGCGTGCCGGTACCTAACACCGTGATACTGCCCTCGAAGGATATGCCTGATGATACCACCGGCCAATCCTTTCGTAACCTGGCTTACCCGTTGGATTGGGAAGGGATATTTAAATATGTGGGTTTCCCGGCCTATATGAAACCTTTCGACGGTGGTGGCTGGAAAGAAGTGTATAAGCTGCACGATAAGGACGACTTTTTTGATAAGTATGCCAAAACCAAACAATATGTAATGATGCTGCAGGAAGAGGTTGTTTTCGACGATTACTTCCGCTGTTATTGCATTGGCGGCAAGCACGTGCGTATTATGCAGTACGAGCCGCGCAACCCGCATCATCTGCGTTATGAGCATGGCAAGGCGCCAGCCGAAAAGAAACTGCTCGAGCTGGTTAAAAACTATGTGATCAAACTAAATAAATATCTCGGTTACGATTTCAATACCGTTGAGTTTGCTATCCGCAACGGTGTACCTTACGCCATTGATTTTTGCAACCCGGCGCCCGATGCCGAAGTAACCAGCGTTGGCCAGGATAATTTTGACTGGGTGGTGGAGACCGCTGCCGATTACGCCATTGAGCGCGCCAAAAAGCAAAAGGATGATATGGATAATTTAACCTGGGGCGAATTTGTTAAAACCGGCGCGGCGGGCGAGCATTTATTATCGTCGGAAAAAAAGGTAGAGAAGAAAGCCGATAAAAAAGAGGCTACTTCGGGGGCGATAGATCACGAGATTTTGGCAGAAGGAACTATAAAAGACAAACCAGTAAAAGCCAGAACAAAAAAGGCAGCTAAATAACATTTCACTATACCGTAACGATGGGTTTCAAACCCATCATTACGGTATAGATGGGCTATTGATTAATAAAATTCAATTATGAACAAATTTACCTTAGGTGTTGAAGAAGAGTTCATGGTGATTGACCCAGTGAGCAGGGAACTGAAATCGCATGAGCAAAAAATTGTTGAGAGCGCCCAAAAAATACACGAGGACCAGGTAAAAGCCGAGATGCACCAGGCTGTAGTGGAAGTGGGTACCCATATTTGCCAAAATACCGAAGAGGCGCGCAAGGAGGTTTCCAAGTTGCGCGGCACGGTAGCCCAATTAGCCGGCGATATTGGTTTACGCATCGGCGCGGCTGGTACACACCCTTTTTCGCACTGGCAGCACCAGTTGATCACCGATCACCCGCGGTATTTTGAAATTGTTGATGAAATGCAGGAAGCCGCCCGCTCCAATCTAATTTTTGGGTTGCATGTGCATGTGGGCATACAATCGCGCGATTTGGCAGTGCATATTGCCAATCAGGTACGGTATTTTTTGCCGCATGTTTACGCCTTGTCAACAAATTCGCCCTTTTGGGAGGGACGTAATACGGGTTTTAAATCTTTCCGCACCAAAGTCTTTGATAAATTCCCCCGTACCGGCATCCCCGATTATTTTGCCAGTATAGAGGAGTATGACCGGTACATTAAACTGCTGGTAAAAACCAATTGCATTGATAATGCTAAAAAAATATGGTGGGACATCAGGGTGCATCCTTTCTTCGAGACCATTGAGTTCCGCATTTGCGATTGCCCCATGCTGATAGATGAAACAATGGCGTTTACTGCGTTATTCCAGGCTTTGTGCGCCAAATTGTACAAAATGCGCCTGCAAAATATGGCTTTCATGACCTATAACCGGGCGCTCATCAACGAGAATAAATGGCGGGCAGCACGGTATGGCATTGACGGTAAAATGATTGATTTTGGCAAGGAGATGGAAGTAAATACCCGTGCCCTCATTTTGGAGCTTTTGGATTTTGTGGATAGCGAGGTAGATGAACTGGGCAGTCGCGATGACCTGCAATATGTACATAAAATACTGGAAAATGGCACCGGCGCCGACAGGCAACTGGCAGTTTACGAGCAAAATAATAACTTTGCCGATGTTGTTGACTATATTACATCGCAAACGTTAAAAGGAATTTAAGACAGAATGGTAAAAACAGACAAGAAGCAGGTAAAAGTTGCCATACTCGATCTTTACGATGGGATAGAAAATGAGGGGATGCGTGGGTTTCGCGAGATATTGCAGCGCTATAAACTAAAGAACGACCTTGATTTGATCGTTGAGGAGTTTGACGTGCGCCGCAAGGTAGAAGTTCCGGATACCAGCTTTGATATTTATATTTCCAGCGGCGGACCGGGCAGTCCGATAGACAGTGAAGGCTCCGAGTGGGAGAAAAAGTATTTTAAACTGATTGACAGCCTTGAAGACCATAACCTTTCGAACACTTCACAAAAAAAATACGGTTTTTTTGTTTGCCACGCCTTCCAGCTGATGTGCCGCAAATACCAGTTAGGTTATATCAATATGCGTAAATCGCCATCGTTCGGCGTGTTGCCCGTGCATGAAACACCCGTTGCCAAAAACGAACCGGTGTTTGAGGGTTTGTCCGATCCGTTTTATGCAGTCGATTCCCGCCTTTGGCAGGTGATCCACCCTAACGAAAAACGCTTTATGGATTTGGGTATGCAACTATTGGCGATAGAAAAGGAGAGGCCACATATCGATCTACCCCGCGCAATGATGGCTGTAAGGTTCAGCGATCATTTTTTTGCCACCCAGTTCCATCCGGAGGCGGATGCAGTTGGCATAAGGTCGCTTTTAATAAAAGAAGATAAAAAGAAGGAAGTAGTAAGCGAGCACGGCCTTGATAAATACAATGAAATGCTTGAACGGCTGGAAGATCCTGATAAGATAACGCTGACGCAAAACACCATTATCCCCAACTTTTTAGACCAGGCAGTGTTGAGTTTGCAGGAGGCGTAAGAGCTACATCTTCCATCGGAATAATAAAAAGGATATTTTTGTTGCATCTTAATTATAACTGAATATGGACGATTTTAAAAAATATAAAAACCTTATTTTGCCGGTTTTAAATCGTTATTCAATTAAACGTGCAGCAATTTTTGGATCGGCTGCAAAGGGCAACGTGAATGGAAACAGTGACTTAGATTTGCTCATTGAAGCCGATAATGATTTTACTCTTTTTAAAATGTTGATGCTCGAAGAGGAAATTTCCGAATTGATAAAGCGGAAAGTCGACCTGGTTGAATTTCGCGCGCTTAAACAGTCGATAAAAGATGAGGTGCTTTCGTCAGCAATTTCAATTTTATGAGTCGGTCCGAGGATATTTACATAAATGATATACTTGAATCGATTGAAATCATCTTGAGATACATTGAAAATAAAACCGAATTTGAATTTGAAAAGGATTTGATGTTGCAGGATGCGTTATAAGAAGGTTTGAAATTATTGGCGAAGCATCAACGGGAATATCCGAAGATACTAAAAATAAGAACCCGAATGTGCAGTGGAGAATGATGAAGGCGATGCGAAACAAATTGATCCATGAATATTTTGGTGTTTCGGCATTGACCATTTACACTACCGTAAAAATTGATTTGCCGGTCTTGAAAAAGCAATTGGAAAATTTGATTTAGTAAATGCAAATTGAAACCAACATGGAACCATTCGCCCGTAAAATCTACAACGAAAACTTCACCAACCAAAAATACCAGCGTTTTTTAAACAACCTGGATGAAGACGCTATTGCCTTTCGCGTAGCAGAAACTCCCGTTTTTTTAACCGATGATTTCCGGGAAAAATTGATCAGCGCGGGTGACGATATCATCAGCACTATTTTACAGCCCGACTTTAAAGAGCTTACCGAAAGGGCTATCCCCGATAAATGGCGCGTTGCAAATGAAAACGATCACCCGCATTTTATTGCGCTCGATTTTGGCGTATGCAAGGATACGGACGGGCAGATAGTACCCAAACTGATAGAACTGCAGGGTTTCCCGTCGTTATACGGTTTCCAGGTAAAGCTTGCGCGAAATTACCGCGAGGTTTTTGCCATTGGCGATAATTGGAAGGTGTATTTTAATGGGATGGATGAGCAGGAATATATCAGCCTGTTAAAAAAGACCATCGTAGGCGACCATGATCCCGAAGAAGTTGTTTTAATGGATGTGAACGCTCCCCGTCAAAAAACGGCTATCGATTTTTTCCTCACCCAAAAATACATCGGTACGCCGGTGGTGTCTCTCGAGGATTTGGAACAGGAAGGCAACCGGCTTTTTTACCAAGTAAACGGAGAAAAAAAGCTGATCAAACGCATTTACAACCGCCTGATTTTTGACGAGATAGAAAATAATTCCGACCTATTAAGTAAAATAGTGGATGTACGGCAGCCGCTTGATGTGGAGTGGATAACCCATCCCAATTGGTTTTACCGCATCAGTAAATTTACCATGCCGTTTTTAAAGGGCGATTATATCCCCAGAACGCAATTTTTACACCAGATAAAAGAAATTCCGGCCGACCTGGAAAATTACGTGCTGAAACCCCTGTTTTCCTTCGCCGGACAGGGGGTTATTATCGATGTTTCAAAAAATGACATTGAAAATATAAAGGATCCCGAGAACTGGATATTGCAGCAAAAGGTTAATTATGAACCGGTTGTCCAATCGCCGGATGGAGGTGTTAAAGTTGAGGTAAGGCTTTTATATTTATGGCCCAATGGCGACGAAAAACCAACCTTAGCCATTAACCTGGCCCGTTTAAGCCGCGGTAAAATGATAGGCGTACGCTACAACCAGGATTTCGACTGGGTAGGCGGGACGATAGCGTTTATGAGGGGTTAGTTGATTGGGTTGGATTGAGTGAGTAGTTGATTAAGTTGATTGGATTGATTAAGTTGGACCCGATAGCTATCGGTGGGTGGACTAAGTTGGTTAAGTGGGTGGTTATTTATCATAAGGATGATGGGTTAGGGATTGTAGCGGAAAGCCCACAGCCCCGATGGATGGCGCTTATGAAGAACCGTAATTTCAACATCGGGGCGAGGACTTGCAGCGGAAAGCCCGCCCGCCGTCTTATCACGGCGGGAACCCCCAATTAGGTTGAATAGTTGATTAAGTTGGAAGAAGTTGATTGAGTTAAGGCTGCTTTCACAGAACATTGTCGGGGCCGCCCTTGTGGCCGCCCTTTTTACATTTTACTTATCCTATTGCAAAAATCAGGTATTTAATTAGACGGCTGATTATAAAGAATATGTTTTACCGACAGGGGGCGACCACAAGGGTAGCCCCTACGGTGATTTTACCACCATCTAACTCAACCTATTCAACTTAATCCAACTTAATCAACCTAATACAACCCAATCAACTCATTCAACCAAACCTTAAACTAAATACTATTTCAGTTGTCTATACGTATATATGTAAATTGTATTAAATTTGTGACGTGAATATCCAGGTAATTATAATAGCGATACTATTTGCCGCAGCAGTGTTTTATGTGTGCAGGCTCGTTTATAAAAATTTGTTTGCAAAGAAAAGTTGCGGCAGCAATTGCAAGTGCGGTGTCGATTTTTCGGCCATTGAACAAGTTAAGGACCGTAAATAATACCGATCGCCTTATTGACCTTTATATACCTAATAAATACATTGTTTTAAAAGAATTTAATGGCTGATAAACAGGTCTTTCAAACTGATACTCCTGGCAGGTGGCTGCGCTTTAAATGGACCAGCCGTGTGTTGATAATTATACTGGCTTGCAGTGTTTTAGCTGCAATTATTACGGTAACCTCAAAGCAATATCCAAGCTTACCAAACTTAAACCCTGCTCCAAAAAAACTTACCAAAGAGGAGCTCGAAAATTTAAAAAGGTCAAAACGGTTTAAGGATTTTAAAATAGATAAAACCCAGATACAAAAACTGGCCTATACCAGGCATTTACACCAGCTAAAACTTCCCAATAATAAAGATCGTATTAACGCAGGCTTTTACCGGGCCTGGGAACCGCAGGCCTATAACTCCCTGGCCGATAATTACACCAAGTTGGACATGGTTGTAAGCGAAGGCTTTTTTATTATGCCCCACCAGGATACTCTGGTGGCAAATATCGATACCGGCCTCATTAACCTGAACAGGAAATATAGAAAACCGGTGCTCATTTCGTTATCCAACTATGTAAACGCCGATAAAGCAAATGGCAGTTACGATGTTAAAGATGTTGAGCGCATTATAAAAAGCAAAAGCCTCCGCACCCAGTTCATCAATAACATTGCGAAGCAGCTAACAAGGTTTAAATTCAAAGGAATAAATCTCGATTTTGACGAGATGAAGGATATTAACAGCAAAAACTATATAGCTTTTGAAAACGATTTGTATTCCATATTACATCCCCAGGGTTTTTTGGTAACCCAAAATGTTATACCTGACGATGAAGCCTATAACCTGGAACGGCTGCAGCATGTGAACGATTTTTTATTTGTGATGGCTATCGACCAGCACAACGAATCGAGCAATGCGGGGGATATTTCGAACCAGCGCTGGGTTGAGGAAATACTGGACAAAGTTTGCACCCGGATACCGAGCGAAAAGGTAATTCTAACCATTGCCGGCGGCGCTGTCGACTGGCCCGAAAGCAGTATTGGTAAACCTATGGGCTATACCCAGGCCATTAGCATTGCCCAGCAAAGAGGCGGGAAAATTGTTTTCGACCCAAATTCTGCCAATCTGCATTATACTTATTTTGACGACGATAGCTTACAGCATACCGTTTATTTTACCGACGCCATTACCAATTTTAATATTATCCGCATGGCGGATGACTGGGCAACCGGCGGCGTAGCACTTTGGAGGCTTGGGGTGGAAGACCCGCGCTTATGGACGTTTTTCCAGAAGAACCTCGCCATTGACTCCTTAAGAAAGACCGGGGTTGATGTTAAAAGGTTGGCAACCGTGGGTTTAAGTAATAAACCCGATTACGATGGCGATGGCGAGGTGCTCGATATGATCACCACGCCAAATGCGGGCAAGATAGAGGTGAAGCTGGATCCGTCGAGTTTTGTTTTTACTGACCAGCATTACATTACTTTGCCAACCAAATATGTTATCCGGCGGTATGGCTATGCGCCGGGCAAAATTGTGCTGACTTTTGACGATGGTCCCGATCCCGACTATACGCCGCGTATCCTGGATATATTAAAACGGGAGCATGTACCGGCTGCCTTTTTTGTGGTAGGGTCGATGGCTGAAAAAAGCGTGCCGATACTTCGCCGGGAATACGAAGAAGGCTACGAGATTGGCAACCATACCTTTTTCCACCCGGATATTTCAACCATCGGCATCCCAAGGGTGGTATTGGAACTGAATGCTACCCGTAAACTGATAGAATCGGTAACGGGCAGAAGCACCATACTTTTCAGGCCGCCGTTTAATGCGGATGCGGAGCCGCAAACCCTTGCCGAAGTTATACCTGTTGCCGAAAGCCGCAAGGAAAGCTACATCACCATCGGCGAATCTATCGACCCCTGGGACTGGCAGCCCGGTGTAACGGCTGATAGTATTGTTGCGCGCACCATAAAGCAAAAAGATGCAGGCTCCATGCTGCTGCTGCACGATGCCGGCGGCGATACCCGCGAAGAAACCGTAAAGGCGCTGCCAATAATTATTCATTATTTTAAGAGCCACGGTTACAAGTTTACTACCATTGCCGATGTTTTGCATACCCGCAAGGCTAACCTGATGCCGCCTATTAAGGACGATGCCAATTCGGGTATATTGGGTTCGCTATATAATTTACTTATCCAGTTTTATTTTTATGGCAACCTGTTTTTGTTGTACCTGTTTCTTTCGGCTATCTTTTTGGCCGTTGGCCGCGTGGTGCTGATAGCGGTGCTTGCCTTACGCCAATACGCCGAAAATAAAAAGGTGGAAAAGATTGTCGTTGACCCGGCGACATTGCCTGCAGTGAGCATTATTGTACCTGGCTATAACGAGGAAGTTACCGCCATAAAAACCATTGAAAGCCTGTTAAAGCTGGAATATCCTTCGATGGAGATAATTTTTGTGGATGACGGATCGAAGGATAAAACCTACGAACTGGTAAACGGCGCCTACGGCAATCACCCAATGGTGCAGGTGCTTACAAAACCAAACGGAGGTAAGGCATCGGCGCTTAATTTTGGTATAAGTCACGCTAAAAACGATTTTGTGGTTTGTATCGATGCCGATACCCAATTAAAAAGTGATGCCATCTACCACCTGATGACCTATTTTACCGATAAGGAGATAGTCGCTGTTGCGGGCACAGTTAAGGTGGGTAACGAAAATAATTTTATTACCCTTTGGCAGTCGATAGAATACACTACCGCCCAAAATATGGACAGGCGGGCCTTCGATTTGATTAACAGTATTACAGTAGTCCCAGGTGCAATAGGCGCATTCCGCAAATCTGCTATATACAAAGCGGGCGGCTTTACTTTAGATACCCTAGCCGAGGACTGCGACCTTACCATGCGCATATTGAAACAGGGTTATATCGTAAAAAATAGTGCCGAAGCCATTGCCTATACAGAAGCACCCGAAACCTTAAATGGCTTGCTCAAACAACGCTTCCGCTGGAGCTTCGGAGTAATGCAGAGTTTCTGGAAAAATAAAGACGCATTATTTAACAAAAAGTATAAGTTCTTCGGGATGCTGGGTATGCCCAATATCCTTATCTTCCAGATCGTGTTGCCTTTATTTTCGCCATTGGCCGACTTGTTCATGGTGATCGGTTTGTTTAGCGATAAGCCCGGCAAAATAATTGCCTACTACGTTGGTTTTGTACTCATCGATTTCTTTGTAGCCATCATCGCCTTCTGGATGCAGAAAGAGGATTACAAAAAACTGGTTTACATTATCCCGCAACGCTTTATCTGGCGGCAGCTAATGTATTACGTACTGTTCAAATCTATCCGTAAAGCCCTCAAAGGCGAACTAAGCGGCTGGGGCGCGTTAAAACGTACAGGGAATGTGACTATGAAAAAGGAAGTGGTTGTGTAGATGTGCGGATGCGTGGATTTACCGATGTGCAGATGTTTTTGATGGTTGAATTTGTAGATGTTGGATGACTTATCGGTACTAAGAAACGCGTTCGATTAAACAAACGGCGTAGGCTACTACGCCTTCTTCGCGGCCTATGAAGCCTAATTGTTCGTTGGTGGTGGCTTTTATAGAGATGTCGTCTTCGTCTATTCCGGCTGCTTTGGCAATGTTAACTTTCATGGCAGGGATGTGCGGGTTTATCTTTGGCGCTTCAAGGCATACCATGGCATCGATATTACCGATCTCCCAGTTTTTATCCTTTAACAATTGCACCACATGCTGCAGCAAAACCAGGCTGCTGATGCCTTTCCAGCGATCGTCTTTATTGGAAAAATGGAAGCCGATATCGCGCAAGTTGGCGGCGCCTAAAAGGGCGTCGCATATGGCATGGAGCAAAACATCGGCATCAGAATGGCCAAATGCGCCCGAATGATGCTGCAGGTTAACCCCGCCCAAAATAAAGGGATGTTGTTCTTTTAGCTGGTGCACATCAAAGCCAAAACCAACTTTAATTTTCGCCATTACTTTTTGTTTGAGTTTTTATCTCCTCCAAAATTAGCGATTAAAGTAAAGCGTAAGGTA
>Ga0206878_10383_pt1 | contig 14182 bp, 6 predicted proteins | sample Alteio_BWOrgCont_8_FD_152621 | JGI IMG/M metagenome (GOLD analysis project Ga0206878, IMG submission 152621) | Enriched cells from forest soil in Barre Woods Harvard Forest LTER site, Petersham, Massachusetts, United States -... | ecosystem: Environmental > Terrestrial > Soil > Temperate forest > O... | reverse complement strand
CTTACCGTAGAGATCGCATCAGATTGTTGGAAAAAATCGTTGATGGTGACATGTTCCTTGGCCGACCCATCTGTTATGTATAAAATATCGAAATTATTGTTAGCGAAGTTGATCTCTGTCCCCGTCGCCGGGAGAGAACTTGGCATTTCCACGATGTTGAGCTCATAGAACGCCATATCCACAGCGGGCTGGTTATAAACCATGGCACCGGATGGCAAGGAACCGTCGGAGTTCTTCTTGGTGATCAGTTTGGAGAGACCGATTGCCAGGGAGCTTACGGGCGACATATCATGAATTTGAGCGTTAACCGGGGTAAAGTGATCAACCTTTTGATAATATGACATGCCCATTAAATAGATCAACGGTCCCTGATACTGATCTATCGTCAATGAATTAGTAATGGATGGCGTTTGTTGAATTTCGTTTTCGACATTCCAGACCGTCTGGGCCAGCGGCTGCAGCATGGTCTGGCTCACACGCCCCAGGTTTAGACATATTGCATCTATGTCGCCAATGCCAAAAGGCATACTCCGGGAATGTGTTTCAGGACTTCCGTCTGTACGATAACGGTTATTCGTGACGGTAATTGAAAGGTTGCCCACATAAGCTCCAGATGAAGAAAGCATCTGGCTCTGAATTTCATTGTTTGTGAGGGCAGGATCGTTCGTGAAGGCGGAAATATTTGTCGTCCCTGTCCTGTAGGCAGCCAGATTCATTTTCATCCGCAAACCCGTATTTGAGACCTGATTTGTCCATTCGGCATAAACCAAGAATGTCCGGTCTTGCAAGTCACAACACCGTACGGTTCCGGTGTCAAACATGTTCGTCCCGCTGTGAGCCACCGTAATGTCCATGGTATTGAAAATATGGTTTGCAGGGAAAATGTTCGGATTCCAAGTCTGAAATGGAGAATTGGTGACCGTCGGATCAGACAAGCTTTCTGCCACCCAGTTGGTATTAGCGACCCAGGTGGGTGTCGGGAAGTCGGCCCACGTCGGATATACATGTTGCCGATCCACCGCCTGCGTTCCCAATTGATCAAAGGAAACTCCCGGTCCATTCGTTAACAATTGATTCTCCACGTATCGCGGAAAAAGTGTTTCCGGCGGATCGTTCGTGTCTCCCAAGCTCACAATTTCAGGGCGGTTTTCCAAATACCCCACAACCCATTTCATTGCATTGTTGTAGTTGCCCGGCATAAAATCGTAAAGGTTCGGGCCTTGAATAATTTCCGTATCCTTGATCCAGGGAAAAAGATGCACCCATTGATTATTGATGTACGCCGCCACCCAGGGATAATTCACCGAAATGACTGAATTCGTGTTGACAGCATTGGTTCCTGGAGCCAGCACATTCATGTAAGGTTCAACCGCATTAGTAAGCTGCGCGCGCAACATATTACTGATGCGCATATCCAGCATCTTGATCCCGTTCGTCGGTGGAAACGCGTAAACGGCCGGTATTCCCGCTTTTCGCAGCATATAAATCAGTAACGAACATTGTTCCACTGGTGAACCCTGCCCTTCCAAATAAACCCCCTGCGCACTCCGGTTGACTCCATCAAGGCTCAATTGTCCGTTAGCAATCTCGCCATTAGCCTCGTTATCAATTGCATCCGTCAATTGAATCTGATTCTGCACGTAACGCGCTATGGCCAGCGGATCATTTTTTAACTGGGTGACGAATGTATCCAGTATCGGAGATTCGCGTAATTCCGGGCTGTCATCGAGATTGGTGTAACTGGAGATGGGACCGGGTACATTGACCACGTTGGTTACCACCCACGAATTCGTCAACAATTCGGGGACAGATTTGCCGTAGTAAAAGGGCGGCAGAGGCTCGCCCTGAAACTGGACTTGGGACAGAAAGCGGATATTCCAAGGCAGCGTCGGCAAAAACTCCAAGGTGTATAAAGGCTGCCAGGCAGGATTTCCGTTCTGATCCAGGGACATCCAGCCATTGCCATTCACACCCCTGTATTTGACGACATAAATATAATTAGTCGCCGCATCGGATGCCATCTGTGAAAGTTGCAAAGCGCCACTATTTGTCACACCGTAAGCGTTAGGATAGGCAAGAGTGGAAAGGATGGTGGTCAATCCATAAGTGTTCATTGAGACCGTCAATCCATTCGTCATATAGGTCTGCCACAGTCCGTTGGTAGCCAGATAAAATGGAATCGGCAGGTTGGTGACGGTAATAAGCGAATAATTCGCTTTTGAGAAAACCTCTATCTCCAAAGCGTCGTTATAATTGGTCAATAACGGATAATCATTGATCATCGAAGGGCAACCACTAAATAAAGCAAAATTGTAGGATCTGTCGGTGTATAGCGCCGAGCCGCCAACTCGTGAACCGAAACCAACAATCGGATTTTGATATGCAATCCGAAGTGAGAGATTGGTTTGACCATTTGCGCCTGAATTGGTTGCATTATATTGGTAGCCAGTTAAATAATTGGTGACAAAAGGCAGTACATTCGTCGCCACACCGCCAATATTCGCGAAGGTCGTTCCCGCCTGCGAGCTAAGCGGTATTACAAATGAAGCAAAATCCGCTTGAGAATTGATGCCCCGATAAAATGCGTTGGGTTCAACCGGGGCCTCAGTGTAAACATAGTTGTAGCCCCAATTTATGTTTGTACAGAGCGTAAAACTGAAACTTTGAGTCTTAGTAGGCTCGTCCATAACCCCCCAATTATGTAAAGTGCCATTCACGTCCAGAGCGGATACAAATAAATCGTTATTCACATTCCACTTCATGCCAAACGTACCTATAAAGCTCATCTTTGGAAGGTACGATTGGTTGGTTGGAACACCCAAGCTTCCGTAAGCCGTCGGAATTGCCCCTGCGAATTGTGGCCAACCAAAACCCCACCCCCATAACTGACCCGAGGTATCAATTGCGTATGGCATGGCCCAAGAGCTGCTCACAAGACAAATGTTCGTAAACTTGGGAATAAGCGCTGGAACGTTAGTACTATAACCGATATAGCCTTGGGCCAATTCACCGTCAGCATTGTTACCCCATGCCCACACCAAGCCATTAGTTGTCACGGCATACGAATCGTATTCACCAGCCGCAATTGAAGCAATCCCAGAAAGGTATCCCGATCTATTAGTAATCTCAACCGGTATATATGAGCTGCTATTCGAACCATTTCCCAATTGACCGTAAGTGTTGTCTCCGCTAGCCCACACATGACCATTAGAATCCAAAGCCAGCGTGTGGGTATAACCACACGATACCATAACGATGTTACTCAAGCCTATTACATTTGTCGGAATGTTCGACTTAACATTGTTGCCAATGCCCAATTCACCGTGAAGATTAAAACCCCACGCCTTGACAGTTCCATTGCTCAAAACGGCCATGCTATTTTCCCACCCAGCCGCGATTGATGCCACAGAGTTTAAATTAGTAACGACTGTCGGTTGAGTGCCATCTACATTCGCGTATGTCCCGTTTCCAAGTTGACCATAACCATTGTAGCCGAAGGCTAGTACCGTACCATTCCATTTAAGGACCAACGAGTGCTGATCTCCAGCAGCGACCGCCACAGCTCCAAGAATGTTAGTTATCAGCTGGGGATTACTATAGTACCCTGGGTTTTCATAATTTATGCCGGGAAACCCGTTAAGTGTATTGCTTGGGTAATCAAATGTGCCAGGGTAAGTTTGTCCCAACTGGCCCAATTCGTCGTTTCGCGTGTTTCCCCACGTCCACACCGTACCATCACTTTTGAGCATAATCCCATGTTGCTGGCCAGAAGCCAAAATCTGTCGGCTCAGGCAATTTGTTAGCACGCCCTTTGTTTTATCGGGAATTAATATGACCGACAACAACAAGACCAGCAGGAAAGCACACCTCGAACGGTGCAACATAATTGACGGTTTCATATAATGTTCTAACCCTTTAAGATTATTCAATAAAGCACGGCCCCATTGTTCGGATTTTCAATTGTGATTCCAAATGGCAATTCGCCCGGGTCAATAATGCCATTGCCATTAGCATCGTCGGTGTAATCAGGGATGCCATCCCCGTTCGAATCCAACGGATTGCCGGAACCATCGGTCGCCACATAGTGATAACCAATGTCAACGATCGAATTGCCCTCAATGGCTTGATTTATTTGCGTCGTGAAATGGTACAAACCAAGGAGATTTGCATTTGTGCTTCCCATTTGAATTATTGGACTGTTTGTAGGCAGGTAATAGCTTCCAAACCAGCTTGTTTGCCAATTGAAATTCGTCACCATTTGATCGTTGGGGCCGATAACTTCGAGAGCATTGGTTGGGGCTACGTAAGGTTCTGGGTATGACTGCCAGCTTAGGTTGTTTGTGTTATAAGCGTTATAATTGAACAGGGTGTACGTGTTATTTCCGTTAAGATAATCGTACGTCGCAAATGCCGTACCATCAAAGCTGGTGTTTTCTATGGTCCACAATGGCGTTCCCAACCCGCTATAACGAACCAAAACCAAGTTGCCGTCGTGGAATGTGCAATTTAGCATGGTAAATATAGGCGTGGTGTCCTGGTCATAGCAAAAGATTGCATGCCGGTCAAAAAGGCAGTTGGTGAAATACAAACTTGAGGTATCGTAAGTGGCAATATATCCGGCGTAAAATTCGCAATCGGCAAACGATGCGGCACCAAAATCCCAATTATCGCGAATAAAAAGAGTTGATGCGGGCGGCCCCCATTTGGTGAAGGTGCAATTGATTTGTGGCGTGGTGCCGGAGCCATCGCCATTTAACATGATCGCGCCCATCCAGCCGCTGTTGTTCCAAGCGACAGATCCCTCTTGAACATTGTTGTACTCAGCCATCCAGCAAGGCGCTGTTGCCGTGCCAATGGTCGTAAAGGAGGACCCGCTGTTCATGGAAATTCCATACGGCTGGCCAGAAGAGGAGACACCACCTTGATTCATGAACCAGCCGACGGCGGTGCCGGCACTGATGCTGAGATTGGTATACAGATCGCATCCGCCAAAAACGTAATCGAGTGAGTCGTAATGGTATCCGAGCGCAGGATTGCCATTGGTGTCGCGTGTTACCAATGGCACAAGCGTCAACGCGTTGGTGATGACAACGTTGGAATAGACGAGCGGTGGATATACGGTCTTTTGACCCAATTCCGCAAGCAATGTTGGGTCAATGTTTACCGTGCCGGCATTCGTGAAAGCACAACCATTTGTAAAATAATAACCCCCCGCACCCACTGTCTGGAAAGGGTAAAAGTTGTTCGTGGTAATTCCGCTGCCGAACTCCTTGCTATTGTAAAAGCCATTGTAAGCACCGTTCAACGTTAAAACACCATTTGTTAAGTATGAATTATTACACAAAATGCAGTTCGTGAGCGCAAGGGTCACACCTTCTGAAGTGCTCGGACCAACTACCACATAAGAGGATCCGCTGAAGGTAGAGTTTTGAGCATCGACAGTGACACCAGCTACAAACAGGAAATTGGTCGCATTATTTGCAAATAGTGCATTTCTCAGTCCCAAAGTTGCGCCATCAAGATTCAAAGCGTTAAAGCATTGGATGAATTGGGCGTTATATATATTAGCTCCTACGCCGCCAAATATCATTCCGTTATTTGCGTAAGACATCCGGAAATTGGTTAATGCGGCCGCAGGCGAAAAGCCGGCTAAATCCAACATTGTGCCATAGTATCCGGAAGGGGTGCCTGTTGATCCAGAAATGACGACACCAACACTATTGTCGTCCTTGGATGTGAACTCTATCGGTCTGTAACTTGATCCTCCAAAAGTTATACTTGGCGTTCCGCTCCCAGGATTTATGTAAATTGCTCCACTATTGGTGTATTTTATCACCGTTCCGCCTTCAAACACGTTTTTTCCAAATGAATAAACAGAACCGGAAACATAATATGTGGTATCGCCCTGCCACGTGGTATTGGTCATGGTGCTGTTAACGGTTTGATAATCCAGCACGAAACCAGTGCTAGGTATGCGGCCTTTGGAGAACATTATTTTGTGGCCGGACGTTCTTTCCGGCTTATGCCGAGGCAATACCACACGCCGGGACGCAAGGTAATGTGCCTTGCTTGGACTTCCGTTCATTGCAGTTAAAGGTAGGGAAGCCAAACCATCAGAAATGGCATTCACGGGAATTTCCTCAACCAGAAACTGCATCCCATTGATTACCAGCCAGCTCTTGGCAACCATCGCACCAGGATCTGTAGCCGATTGCCCCAGCAAAAATGCCCGACCGAGAACCATCTGCATCTGGCCAAAACCAATGCTCTGATCCGCCAAAGTGATCCCCGCTTGCTCCGGTAAGATGGTAGTCGAAGTTGTTGGGTTCGGCGAATTGAAAAACTCACTGACCATTTGGATGCGGGCAGAGGCGGGGTTCAAATTGTAGTACTCAGGCGTCAGTGGCTGTTGACGAAGGATTACGTCCTGCTCTAGGCCAGCCCGTGTATAGACATATTTTAGGTCAGCCTTTAGCCCAGCAAAAGCATTTGGGTAAACGACCTCATTGTTTCCCACCAAAACCCCGACGGAATTGGTTAATTCGGCGAGCACAACCGTATTGGTGCCATCCCAATAGCTTAATTCCAAAGGTTCGCTGGAGACCTGTAACCCGTCCGGAGTTGTGAGGATGATTCGGCCATTCGAAATATCAATTGGGAAGTAGACTTTGTGTTGTCCTTGAGTAGAAGCTGCTGTTCCATCTGGCTGAATGTCAATTTCCTCTTTTGCTGGCTGCCAGTTGGAATTCGCGTCCTTATAATTCAATCCTGATGCGATTTCCTGATATTGCTGAATGTGCGTGACTGTTTGACCATTCGGCCCAGCCTCGTATACCTGTCGTTGCCACACCTGACTATTGGCGTCTTGATTGACAATGGTGTACGGCGTGGGAGCAGGCACAGTAACCTGGGTCTGGGCTGTCTGACCTTGAGTCGCCACGGATTGAGCTTCCAGGGAATTGACCACTAAAGCCAAGAAAAGAAGGATAGATATTGGAATCTTCATAGCGGGACGGGATCAGAGTGAATGGATATGGGGAAGGTGCGAATTCTGTCGTAACAGAATCGTAACGTGCAGCCTAGTGCCTGTCGTAAAAGATATCACAACCCACTAACCTTCCGATTTAAGGTGATGCTACTTACTACCCTCCAAAAGAGTTTGAACGACTTAGACAGCCTTCCGAATGAGATGTTTATATCACACCCCAATTCATTCTGTCAACCAATAATCGTAAAATTGTTGTCACTTTTTTGGACGGCCGGAATTTTATCTGGGGAGCAAGAAAACACTAATAAAAGAAAGCGAAAGCGTATAAAGCGCAAGAAAAGGAAAAGTATTTGTGCTGCGGTTTTTGAAGAATGAAGCAAACCCTCAAAAACAAGAGATTGGTAGCTGAATGCCAAAATAAGTTGTGAGCCAGGCCAATAACCGTCACACAATCGTCGCAAATCCATCTTGAATCATGTGCGAGGGGGCAGCGATCAACGACGAGACGCAGTCAACAACCGATCCCCTCTGACCCAAGACCATAATGAATCCAGGACCTCACACTTCAAGGCTCTGGTTGAGATTAATATACCTTTGGTTGAAGGGACGGCATTGTGGTGCCGAAGTGGGTCGGGAATGGCAGGCCATGAAAGTTTTGGATTGGGTTAGACGGAGACGAAGGTTTTTTTCACAACTCTTAGTCTTTATGCTCTAACAGTAACAGCCAAATATTCAAGCGGTCGGAGTTTCCCTTCGTTGAATCATTATGCTGTGTTGATTTGTTTGGCTTCGCTGTGGGTCTCGTCGTCAGCCTACCTGCTGACACTTCATTTAGGGAACCAGACAAACAAGAGGATCGCTCAGAAAGCAGAAAATAAGATTGGTGAGTTGTGTCATTTGGATGGCATAGCGGAAACCCCTAAGAACAAATGGCCGTCTTTATATTTTAATTTGCTTTGGCAAAGCGGGCTAACGTTTTTAATCATGGTCGCGTGCTATTTGCTACTAACTTTTGAATAACGCACCCTCGGCTTCATAGGAATCGGACTCAACCTGCCTCCGGACCCTCACCCAGCCGGCGTGCGTCCCTTCCGCGTGCCGTTGATCAAACACATCGCCTTGAGCGCGCCAGCGATGGCGCGTCGCAATTTTGGATGATGGCAAGGGCTGGCAGCACTGGCGGTTGCGCTGGCGTTCATTTCAACGACCAAAGCATTCACCCAAGCTTTGTTTTGTGATACGCAGGTGCCGAATATGTTTGCAGGTGTGGAGTTTGCCGGAGCCCACTAAGCGGTAAACAGTTTTTTCAGAGACGTTGTACATGGCTGCCACTTCACTGACGGTATAGGCCAGGCGCGGCAAATCAGAATGAGATTTAGGTTGCCCAGTAGGGTTTACCGGCAACTCTTGCTTTTTTGTTTCTGCTAATAATTCTTTCATAACATTTCGGATGTTTGTTTGAAAGCAAACGGCAGAAGTTTTGAAAGGAGACTCAAACGGAAAGTTACTCAAACTTTCCTCATTTGCTCTCTTAAAGCAGAAACAATTCCAACGCTATAATGCAAAGGACTGTGAGGTCCTAAAGTCAGAAGCGATCTACCACTATCAAAACAACTACGTCAGCTACCTAGCTAATTCGTTATGGTGTGTCTAGTCGCTCTTTGTGAAGCATCACATCGAAGATCTGGGAAGTGAAAACCGTGCCAAGAAAAAATCCCTCAGCGCCCCTGGGAAGGGCGACTCGGCAGGATTTTAATTGGCGGCTATTCACGGCAGTAGAATTGTACACCCCATCCTCCCCACTGTCAACCGCTGGCCAGGCATGAACGCAGGCCCACCGGCAAATTTTCTGATGCCAAACGATTATGCCAACTAAAACTTCACCTTCTGCGCCATCGCTTGACTGTGTTCATTCCGCAGGTGCCCGTAGGTTTTCATCGCCAAAGCCCCGCCATCTTTGTGTCCGAGCCATCTTGAGACGGTGGGGATGTCCACGCCGGATTCAATGCAACGAGTGGCGAAGAGGTGGCGGAGATCGTGATGGGTGAGTTTTGCGATTCCAATCTCTTTGCAGGCTCGCGCCAACGCCACACCGCATTCGCTGACCTTCATAATGCGTCCTGTGGCCTGCGTCCCGATCTTTTCCTTGAGACGTGTAAGCAATTTTTCCATGTCAGGCAGTATCGGCACGCGTCGAATCTCGCTGTTTTTTGTTCCCGTCTCAGGATTACCCCGCACAATAATTTCTTTCCGCTTCCAGTCGACGTCATCCCAGGTCACCCAAGCGGCATCCGAATGAATCAACCTTGTTCCTTTTTTCACGATTCTCCTTCAAAAAATCATTCAGCTAGAGCTTCGCGACGGACCAGACGGTCGTGTCCAGACTCCGACGAACGGTTTTTCCCGAGATTTTAACTTTCCCAAAGTAAACGCCGCTGATAACGTCTTGGAGCAAATGCGGCACTTTCGGAAACGAGCGCTACTTGCCGTCTGCAGACAAGTGTTCCTCGAGTTTCCGGGAGGTCTGAGTTTTATCCCGTTGCGGTTGCGCGACTAAAATCTACGGGGTACAATGCCGGGGTACGATGATAAAACTGGAGGCGGTTAAAAGTGTTGTAAGTATTTGCACAATAGATTATTGGAAGGGTGGCTGAGTGGTTAAAGGCATCTGACTCGAAATCAGAAGTACGGGTAACCGTACCGGAGGTTCGAATCCTCTCCCTTCCGCCAATTTAATTTAAGCCCAATGGAATCAATGGTTCTGTCGGGTTTTATCATTGCAGATCCGCAGGTTGGAATTCTGCCAGGCGGAAATGGTGGACATCCATTTTTGAACCAAAATGCCAGCCCGAAGAAAAACCGATACAACGCCAGCCCCAGGTAAATAAATCTGCAGGTTGATGTCACCAGGAGGGAAAGCAAAGGGATTTTAGCCCGGCGGTTTGCCTGGATTGGATTCCTGTGCCGGCTTTACGTGCTTCGCGGCAGTCAGGGCGCGATAGGTCACTGGCACCTGCCACTCGGCATAGGTCGGGCTGAAGTTTTTCATCGCGCAAATGATCTGCTGCCGGAAAGTTGTCTCAATCAGATTTCCCTGCCCCGGCCATATTCTGAAATGCACGCGCACAAATTCCCAGCCGCCGCCCGTCACCGTTTCCACCGGGCCAACCACCGGCTCCTCCAGAATGATCGCGCCGAATTGCATCCACATCCCCGCGGCCGTGTTCTCGATGCTCTGGACGACCTTAGCCCGGTGCCCCGCCGCCGGGATCTGCACGTCCGCGTAGGCAAACACCCCGCCGTGGAGATACCGGCTGACGTTGGCGATGGTGCGGTTGGGGACGAAGATAACCTGATTGTAAAAATTGCGGAGCTTGGTGAAGCGCAGACCAATTTCATCCACGCGACCGATGACGACCACGGTACCGGCAATCTCCACCACGTCACCCACATCCATCGCGTCCGAAAAAATCAGCGTCAGGCCGATGACCACATCCTGCACCAGACCTTGCGAACCAAAACTGATGGCCAACCCAATGATGGCCGCGCTCGCCAGGTACTTCGCGAGGTCCACTCCCAGTTCCTGCAGCACCAGCCCGATCGCAAGAAAGTACAAGGCAAACGTCGCGGCATTGGCTAGGAGCTGGATGAGCGTGATGAACTTCGGCTGATGGGTGACAAAGTCGAGCCGGCCTTTCTGCGAGTGGCTTTTGCGGATGATCCATTCACTGATGAAACGAATGAGCTTGACCGTCAGATGCACCAGCACCGCCAGCGCTACGATGAGCGCGACCCGCGTTCCGGCAGAAGAATCTTGACCGTAAAAATACTCATAAAGGCGGGCCATTACCTTTGCATCCGGAAGGGCCGTCAATAAAACTGCCAATTCATGTGTCATGTTTGTCAGAACCTCGCTCAACGCGCGCCCGCAATCAATCCTTCGTTGGCGTGAAAAACCACGATTTGCCTTTTGACAACCCTTTCAGAATCTTCTGCCTTCCGCCAATTTCTTGTTTCCCCGATAAACATGGGGGGAGGTCAGGCAGGATTTAAGGACCGCTGCTCAGTGTATTCTCAGCCGGAAGTACATCTGAGTATTTGTCGTCACGAGCGTGTAGGGCGAAACTACCGGATTTGTGACCCACGGTCCGGACAGGGTATTCGCCTGCACCAAAGCACCGTTCGCCCAATTGACCGTCGGGTTCGGCGGGGCGGCCTTGAGATAAAGATAATTGGTCAGTCCCCACACCCCCAAAGTGCTGCTCGTTCCCACATACACCTTCCCATTGGCGATGGTCGGGCACGTCATCTTCACGTACGATCCAACGCTCCCGCTCCACAGCAGCTTCGGAAAATTCACCGCGTCATAAGCGCGCAAATTGCTGTCGCTGCCAATTTCCCACAAAACACCGTTCGTCGCCCCATTGGCCGAGAGCGAAAGACCGCCGCAACGGTCGTTCATGGTAAATGATGACGTGCCCAGTGCCGTCGTCATGATGTTCGTGCCGGTAAATTGAAAGGATTTGGTTGCGTTGTTGCTGTGCAGCACGAAAAGATATTGTTTGACCGGCCCCTGCCAATACACCGGGGATTTGCCCACCGTATCGCCGCCCGACGGGTCGGCTTGAAATCCTTGAACAAAATTTCCGACATGCCCCATGTTGTTGATGTCCGCCAGATACAGCATTCCGTCCTTGCCAATCCCCGTCACATAATGCGGCGGCAGCAAAACCGCTCCTCCCGACCCGAAGTCCGTGTCACCGGTGTTGAGATTCGACCAGTTGGCTGGCGTGGCATAATCCTGAACCACCAGACTGCCGTTCAGCTTTACCATGCACTCCCCGAAGTTGGAGGCGCCGTCAAAGGTTCCGTTGCCGGTCATGATGTAAAGGTTTCCATTCGTATCCACCGCCGGCGCCATGCCGCCGGACCAGATCGCGGCCTCGCTGCCGCTGGGGCTGGTGTTGAAGACGGCCACTTGCTGCGTCAGATTGGTGGCGTTGTAACCCATCTCAAAGCCATGATAACTTCCCTGGTCGCAGTGCGAACCAAAGCCAAGATAGACAATTCCATTCAACAACAGCAGGCCCGGCCGCTGCGCCTGCACGGCGGCGCTGAAGTTAAGCGCGGCAATGGTCACGGGCCCGCCGAATTTTTCACTGCCCGTGATCAGATCCAGGGCATGCAGCTTGTGAGCGGGGGTTGCCAGTTTGGTGTCCACATAGAGCGTGCCGCTGCTTAAGTCGATCACCGGAGTGCCGGTGATGCCCACCACCGGTGTCAAATCATTGCAGGTGGGAGAAGTGTAGGGTGTTCCCAGATTGGTCCGCCAGTAGGTGATGCCGCCAGTGTCAGCATCCAGCGCATAAACCGTGTTGTTTTCCGTGCAAACGAAAACCACGTTGTGCGTTCCGTTGGAGATACTCAAGTTTTCCACGTAAAGCGGCTGGGCGTAAACCTGGCCGTCCAAGGTGTCGGTAAATATTTTGCCGAAGTTGCTGGTATTGACGTTGGCGGGTGACAAAATGGTTTCAGAAATATTGGCCCCGGTGCGCGCAAGGTCATTGTGTTGCATCACCACGCTGACGCCTTTTGCCCGGGGCAACCATGGCAGCAACGCGATCACAATCAGTCCGCACGCGACTTTGACCGCTCCGTTCAATGATCGTTTTGACCAATTTTTCATGCTAATCATTTTCATAATTTAAATTTTGTGGTTGGGTTGGGGTTCGGTCATGGATGAGCCGGGGGATGCCAATTTCAACCGGATGTTTTTAAAACGCACTTTTGCTCCTGGGAGATTTTCGTGGTCGTCATCGCTGATCCAGTCGCGGACTTGCAGACCGATGAAGCCTGTAGTGTTCATTGAATCGTTGATCTGGGCACACCCAACGCCGTTAAAACAGGTCTTTATCGAGTCTCCGAGTGCCACAATTTGCAAATGGTTCCAGTCATTCGTTTTGAAAATTTCCCGGCCCTGCCTGGAAAAGTCATCCGGGTCGCCGCCTAAGGCTCCCGGATAAAGCCACAGGCGCCGCCGCTCGTCGTAAATGCCGGCGCTCCACCAGCGCTCATCATAAAGTGAAGCCGTCCACCAGCGATGATTTGGACTGGGGTCGATCAGCACCAGATAACCGTACACATTGCCTGCGGGAATCGTATAGGCCACTCCTTTCCAGACCTGCCGGATCTCTTTTGCGGCATACTCGCTGCGAATGTGAACCCCTGAAAAGAGCTGATGATCCACCTTGAAATCGAGTTCGAGAATGAAATTGGTGTAATTTTTTACCGTGCAGAGAACGCTGTTCTTCTCGCTTTCAGAAACCGCCTCGCCAACGATGCAGCCGTCACTCACATAGAATTTGGCATCGCCAGTCTTTTGCGTCCAGCCCGCAAGGTTCCGGCCATTGAATAATTTGATCCAGCCATCCTTGGCAATTGCCCCCGGCGCGGCGAGGATGATGGTCATGACCACCAGCAGTTCGACTCGTGTGAAAGTCCGGCCAGGTTTTGCCTGGGAGCCTGCCTGAGGAGAAACATTCATTGCTGTGGCCCGCGCATCATACTTCGGCTCTTCATGGTGACTGAAACGTCTCCAGCAAAGCAACAAATTAGCTTCCCACATCAAAACACCGTGTCAACCATGAAAGATTAGATAAAGTCAAAGGACCGGAGTTCGCCACTCTTGAGCACGGCCCACGCTTTATAGCTTTACCCACTCAACAATCCGCACAGCTATTCGCTGAAAAACATCCTGAAAAGTCATGAAAATATCCATTCTGAAAAATGTATCCATGCTTGCCGCGTTATTCTTGGGACTGTGGGGCGGTGTAACCGCCCAAGCCGGGCCGACAGTAGATTTGAGCAGCCCCACGAGTGGCGCCAGCTACGCCGCGCCGGTGAGCCTGCCCTTATCCGTGACGACGACTGATCCGGACGGGACGGTGACGAACGTGGCCTACTATCAAGGTTCCACCTTGCTGCTGAGTTCCGGCAGCGCGCCTTTTTCGGTGACGACGGGGAACCTGTATGCGGGGAGTTACGCTCTGACGGCGGTGGCGACGGACAACAACGGTTTGAGCGCCACTTCGAGCGTGGTGAGCGTGACGGTGACGAACACGGCGGCGATTGCGGCGCTGCAGCAGGTTGGGACGGTGTTTGTGATTGCGATGGAAAACCACAACTTCACGCAGC
>Ga0206878_10356_pt2 | contig 14191 bp, 9 predicted proteins | sample Alteio_BWOrgCont_8_FD_152621 | JGI IMG/M metagenome (GOLD analysis project Ga0206878, IMG submission 152621) | Enriched cells from forest soil in Barre Woods Harvard Forest LTER site, Petersham, Massachusetts, United States -... | ecosystem: Environmental > Terrestrial > Soil > Temperate forest > O... | reverse complement strand
GATTATAAATAAGGTTGTAGCAACAATGAGGAATGATATTACACTCGAAAGAAAGTTGCCATACTTAATAGCTGTTCCCGGTATGATAAGCAGGTTTAAGTCTGTGATTTTTGCAAACTTTAATGCAGGTGTCAGTATGGCTGGCGTAATAATATCGTTGACTAAGGATGAGACTATTTCCTTAAAAGCTGCACCTACTATAAAACCTACAGCAAGGTCAACAACGCTGCCTCCCATGGCAAACTTTTTAAAATCCTGGATAATAGACATAGAGTATTATTTTTTAATTTAAAGTGATTTGTAATTCTAATTAAAGATATTAATTTTTGTAATTTCATGTTATTTAGACCTCACCCTCAATCCCTCTCTTGGTTGCAGGAGAGGGAAGGTAAATTTTATCCGCTGCCCCCTTCTCCTTCTATAAGGAGAAGGAAATAAAAGGGATGAGGTAAGCTTATTTTAAATCCACTGCAAGCCCTACGCCTATTACATCTTTAAATTGCAGGCGGGGTCCTTTACCTACGATAACACTTTCTCCGTTTTCTTCTTTGTAAATGGGTATTAGTACGTTATTGTCGTATATCAGCTGGGTATTTATGGTGGCGGAGATCCATTTGTTCACTTTTAACTGCAGAAAGGTGGCCCAGTTAACCACTATATTTTGCGGGTCTTTCAGGTAATTAGAAAAGAGTTCCAGGCAGGTATTCAGGTTAACATTCTTCATAATGTCCTTGGTGTAATTGGCCTTGATATATGCGCCTAGCTGGGTTAATTCTTTTTTACCTGAATCAACTCCAAATGCTCCTTCGTTAGCAAGGGTTTGGTTCTCTACAAAAGTCAGCCTGGCAGCAATGGGAGAAACAAAAACTGTTATTCCCGAGTGGGTATTGTTATATTGTAAACCTGCTGCAAGAACCCAGTAAGCCGGTGCCATAAAATCTGACATAAGTACAGAATCTCCGGCATTGGTGTATCCGGGCTGGAACTGGCTCTGGAAGTCGGTTAAAAACGCCAGGGATATATGATCGAACAATTTATATCCAACGCTTGATGTCACTTCAATTTGGTCCGTTGTCTTTTGAAAATTGTCATCAGATACCTTTTGTTCGCCGTACCCTAACTCTGCACTATTGAGCCACGAAAACTTTCCGTTTCTGTAATTGGCATGGAGCGAAGCAAGTGATGTAAGGCAAAGGGAGTTTTGTCCTCCTGCTGCCCAGTTGCTAAAGCCCACCTGGCTAAAGTTGATGCCAACTATTCCGCCAATGTGCCATTTTTTAACCGTATCAGCTTTTGCATCCAGTATCATCTGGGCTGCTTTTGTTATATCGGTTTGCTGGGCAAATGTTAAACAAGAAATAGAAAGACTTGCTATAAGAGTTATAATATATTTTTTCATTGAAATTATTATTGGATGGTAAAGCTAAGCGATTAATTAAAAAAGCCTTGACAATTAATTGCCAGGGCTATGAGAGACAATGAATTGAAATTTTATTATTCGTAAGAACTACCATACCGAATACGAATATTCTATTCAACCCCTTGCAAATAAGCATTCTGAGAAAGTATTATTCTTTTTGATAACCAAAAACACCCAAAAGCAAATAAAGGGGCCGTAGCAACGTCAATAGAATAATGTACATGTTGTACAAGAAGCAAGATCCCAACAGCGACTGTACAGAAAAGGAAATAATATTTGTCTTTTATTTTTTTTGAACACAAATAAAACTGAAAAAGGAAGGCGGTATGACCAGAATAAAACAGATCACGGGTAATAAACCTGGAATGGTATAACAAGCTTCCAATAGGGTCTTTAAGCTCTATTAAGCCCTGTGGAGCATAGAACCTTGTAGCGGCTATTGTAATTATTCGAAAGATCAGTTGGAAAACGAAAGCCCATATTAATGTAATAAATAAGTTGGGATCAGGAGCACATCGTATACTTGTAAGCAGCATACAGCTTGTTACAAGAATTACGATAGGTATAGATACATCTATTGCCGGGATGTTTCTCAGCACCCAGTCGTTCAAAAGCACACCCTCTTTAGAATCTTCTATATAACTAAAGAAAAAGGAAGTAGAAATACATGCTGTGATAATCAGCAACATTCCCAGGATCAATAATCTTCTGAATGTTTTGTTGTTCCATGCACTCGCCCAATTTTGCGTTGTTAATGTTATGAATTCTGTAATAAACTTCTCCATCCTTTCTTTTTAAGCAAACTTGCTTTGGCTAAATATTCGGCAAATTTAACAATGAATTAGGTACGAGAGTTTTATAAATTAACTCTATATAGAGAATTTAGAATAGGTTTTTATCCAATTAACCTTTTCAGTTATTGGCTTACGTTTTGATTCATCAGCAATTATATCTTTAACATAACCCATGTATAAGAAGCCAAGTAAGCGGTCTTCTATTTCCAGTCCAAAATAGGATTTTGCTTCTTTCATATATGTTATACCGGCAGTTGTCCAATAGCATCCTAATTTATAAGCAGTTACCGTTAAAAGAATATTCTGCACGGAACAAGCCACTGCCTCTATTTCTTCTATTTCCGGAAGTAAGTCTTTTTTCCCACTTCTTTTCATGCCAATTGCGATCACATGAGAAGACTTTACAGGGTAATCCAGAAGTTTTTGAAAGCGAGCTTGCTTAAATGATGCGCCTGCATATTTTAAATATATTTCTGCCTGTAATTCTGCAAAATATTTCAACCCATCGCTCGAAAAAACTGTAAACCTCCATGGTTCTGTTTGTTTGTGATTTGGTGCATGATTAGCATTTTCAAGCATTTGCCATATTATATCATCAGGTATTGCTTTACCCTCTATAAATTGATTAGGATATATGCTCCGCCTGTATTTTATTAAATCATTTATTTTTTTAACATCATGATTATTTTCCATTTTGATCGGAATAAAAAGTCATTTAAAAAAGCCCCTTCCTATCAATGGAAGGGGCCTGACAAAACACAAACATTCACACATCGATTAAAAACATTTGGATACGAGGAACAAATAGTGGATGTGATCAATCAGTTCCTCCACCGTGCATTTCTGTATCCGAAACTTTATGCCCGCCTATGGGGAATAGCAGTTTAAACCCTACATTTCTGCCCATGTTATAAATTCCTTCGCTTGTCCGGGTAACAACAGCGGAGCCCACACCGTTATTGTTTGGAGGAAGAGCGGAGGTATATGAACTGCCATTATAAGCCCAAAAGTACTGAGTACGGCTTGTATGGTCAACATAAGCGAGGTTGGTAAGGTTAGTACAGTTGACAAAGAATGAACATATAATTCTTCCGTTTTTGGGATTAACAAAATTCGTTCCGATACCTGCATTATATAAAGTATAGGCCGAAGAAGGCAATTCGTTCCACAAAGCGCTGTAAATATCATTCTGCGCCCAGTCATATTGCAATCCAAAGGATATGAACGTTCCGGCAAGAATAGAATTATGTTTATCCTTCAGTTTCAGCTTAACTTCCGAAGTTAGTCTTGGTGCAGGTGTCCAGGGTATATGAAGCGTTGAGTCTGAATTACCCTGGTGGAGGAAATAGGAATAAATATATGTAAATCCATTATCTACTTCTATCCATTTTGAATTGGCAGGATGTATTTTAAAATACCCCGAAACCCCTGCAAGAATAGCATCAAAAGCCTGGTATTTGTACACCGGTGCGCCATCATGTATAGAGTCGCCCGTATTGTTGCTGTTACTTATACGGTCATCGAATATAAAGTTGTTTATATAGTTGGCGAAACCATCCACTTCAAAACTAACGTCTTTGCCATTGTAACCATAAGCAATGTCTCCCTCGTATCCTGCTTCAGCTTTAAGGCTGGGATCTCCTTGCCTGTATATATTGGATGGGTCGAGTTCATTACTGGTTAATTCACTTATAGAAGGAGCCCTGTAACTTTTTGCTGCATTGATCTTTACATAGTTATTATCTGGCAATTGATAAGTTGCACCAATACTTGCCGATAACCCGGTATATGATTGATTAAAGCCGGGGAATTGTTGAGTTGCTCCCTGTGTGCCCTCAGGGACTATGGTTTGGCTTGGAGTGTTAATATTAGCCAGGTACATAGATTGTCCGGTTATAGTTCTTAAATCATAACGTAAGCCACCACTCAAACTAAGATTTTTAAAATCTTTGTTTAAAATGGCATACCCGCCTATGTCAAAGTCAGTATAATTGGGTATCTCAAAATCACCAATATATGGGTAAGCAGGTTCAGGAGCATTACTTTCAAACTCATATATTCCGTTAGCCCCGGCAGTAAATTTCAGTCCTGAATTTTCACCGGCTATTTGATATTTTACAGAGTATGGAATATCATGCACAGTCATATTTTCCTGTGCAATCACCCCCGAATCTATTTCCTGGCGTTGGCTTTGTGTAAAACCTATATCTGCTCCGATGTTTCCATTGCCTACATTAAAGCTGTTTTGCCACCAAACTGTTTCATGATCCAGGACCTGGTACACGGATATGTCCGGATTATAAGACAAAAAATTGCTCCTGGTTGGATAAATTTGCCCGGTTCCCGGAATTAAGGTTCCAACCAAATTCGGATTCCCGTTCGGTGCATTTGCACTTGTATAATACTGCGGGTTACCTCCATAAGTATTAGGTTGAGGAACATCGAATTCAAATCGCCCGCTTGCGCTGTCACGGTTTCCATCTGGTATACCGGCCTGGCGATGAAGTATGCTTACTGATAAGCGGCTGTATCCCCAACCTTTATTCAATCCAATGGTGAATCTTACATTACTCTGGTTAAAAGCAGTGTTCCACACATAACTATCCTTTGGGTCCGAATAACAATGGGCATCTTCGTTACTTGCTCTTAAATCCCATATCAATCCCTTATTGTTTCCGCTCACATCTACCGAGGTTCCTATAAGTCCATTATTGGTCTGATACTCTGTAAGTACACTACCCTGAACAGTTCCATCTTCCGGGAAGGGAGCGGATTTGAAGCTGACTACTCCGGCTACAGCATTGGCGCCATATTGCAGGGAAGCCGCGCCCCTGATAATTTCAGCATCATATACTGCATAAGGATCGATCAGAATTCCATGTTCATCTCCCCATTGAAAGTCTTCCTGCCTTTCACCATCGAATAGTGTTAATACACGGTTGTATCCCAATCCATTTACTTCCGGTTTGGAAATACCTGGACCTGTAGTAATTTCTGTAATACCCGGTTGAGTGGCTATTGCGTCAATTACATTGGTAGAAGCTTGCTCAAGGAAGGCCTCTCGGGGAACCAGGGTAACAGGTACCGGTGAGCGTACCGAACTAGTGATATTACCTAGCGATGTTATTACCACTTCCTTTTCTGAGGATGAGGAGACAACCATAGCGAAATTATATGATGCATCTCCTTTTATGGTAATCTGTTTGGTTATAGTTGCGTACCCTAAAATTTCAACTTCTACCAGCCAGTGGCCATTGGAAACAGGGGATATTTTAAAATTCCCATTAATGTCTGTCGTGGTTTCCAGCTTAAGCTGTGGTATGTATACTACTGCCCCGGGAATTGTTTGCCCGTTTGCAGAATCAGTCACTTTACCGCTCAGCGATTGCGCCTTCAGGCACAGTGAGCATAAAAATAGGCTGATCAATAAAAATATGTTCTTGAATTGCATAAGTCAAAAGATTAAAAATATTAAAGGCTTCACCCTGTATGGGCGAAGGAGTTTAATTGAAATTATTTAAGCTTAGGCTAATGCCGGGGGACCCCGCGTGAATGAGGACGATGAAGCGCTGTAGGTGAAAATACTTTCGGCCACAGCAAATACTGCGTCAGTTGTATAACGCAGGAAAGAAGATTGAATAGTTGAAGAAGTATTCTCAAAAAGAGAAATAGTAAAATCGCATATAAAGCAATGGTGTTCCTGGTCGTGAAAATGCTTTTCATGCTGCGCGTTACAATGCTGATCGTCCGCATGCACCATGTCGTGCACGCTTTTTTCCGTATAAGCAAAAAGGAAAATGCTTAATAGAAAAAGGGAAGAATATTTCTTTAATCCTGAACGCATAACGTATACAAAAGTATAGTTTTTATTGAATGATTATTAACTCAGCGCGGCGATTCAGGTAATTGTGTGTACCGTCATTCGGTGCAACAGGATCAGCAATACCCTTACCATCGGTATGTATATTAGATGCTTTTACTTGCTTTCTAACCAGGTATTGTTCAACTGATCTTGCTCTTTCACGGCTCAGTGCAAGGTTATGTTCGGGTTTACCGGTATTATCTGCATAGCCAGTAACCTGCAATTTTATCTTGGTGTTTGTATGCATCATCCTCGCTAATGAATCTAAAGAGGCATAATAATTATTTTTAACGATGGCTTTATTGATCTCAAAAAGTATAGTGGGTGCTTTTGAGAGTGCTGATGTTACAGCAACAGGCGTAGCAACTGAAGCTATGTTTGTTTTTGAAGCATGCGGATTAAGGCTGTCAATTTGCGCTGGAGAATAGGTTACTGCAAATCCTGTGTCTTTTAACCACACATTGTTTTGATCGTTAAAGGAAGTCATAAGAGCAGAAACGTTCGGGTCATCCTTAGCGTTTTTATTACCGTCCTTCTTGTCATGGTAAAATGCATTTTTGATAGAGATATTCTGGCCTTTATGAAGAGAATCGGCGTCAATGTAATTCAGACTTATAACCTGGTAAAGATTATAGGGGTCACATTGATGTGGTGTAGTAATATTTGTTGAAGAAGTTAGGTAACCAGGAGCCTTAACACTTACTGTATACTTAGTATCAGGTTTTAACTGCAAAGAGTATTTGCCATTTTCATCCGCTTTGGCTTCTGTAGTTTGTTGCGATGCAGTTTCAGTGAGATCAATAGTGGCAGAAGAAATATTCTTCTGAACATCAGCAACAAGTTTACCCTGCAGGGTTGTATTCTGAATATTATCGCAGGTGAAACCTACAGAATAAAGATCCACGTCTCCATAGCCTTCGTTAATACGCGATGAAGAAAAATACCCCATTTTAGTTGCAGTATCATAGGAGAAGAAAATATCATCGGCTGGAGAATTTACAGGAACACCCAGGTTCACCGGTGTAGACCATTTGCCGTTTTCATATACTGATTTAAAAATGTCGTAACCGCCAATACCATTATGGCCTTTGGATGAAAAGTACAAGGTTTTATTGTCCGGCATAAGGAAGGGTGCATCCTCATCGAAAGCAGAATTTATATCGCTTCCAAGATTTTGTGGGGAAGACCATATTCCTTTATCATCCAAATTTGACATATAAATATCTCTGCCTCCGTATCCGCCTTTTTGATCGCTTACAAGCAGTAATTTTTTACCATCAAAAGATAAAAATACCGAGGGTATATATTTCTTAAAGTTCTTTATATTTTTCCCTATTCTCTCCGGTTTCGTCCAACCGTCTGCGGTTTTATGCGATTCATATACACGTCCTTTATTGTATACAAAAAGAGTTTTATTGTCAGCAGAAATACAAACGCTGGCCAGGTTGAGCCTGCTCGGTTTTATATGTAACTGATCTGAGAAGAGGTTAGGGGGCATCCACTGTCCCTTTTTATCTTTATTCGAAATAAAAATATCTTCATAATAGGAACCTGTAGGGTAATCTCTTTTACCATGCTGGCTGGTAGGCCTGCGCGAGGTGAAAATGATGGTTGAATCATGGTTCAGCAATACCTCGGCATATTCGGGATAAGGAGTATTTATCATACTTCCCAAATTCTTTACATAGGTTGGCTGATACTTCCCGTTTATAATAAAGCTGGCAGAATCGGGTGAGCGCTGCATCAGTTCGGGAGCCTGCATACAAATATCTATGTTACGCTTTACTTCTTTAAGTATGTCAGCATCCAGCTTATCATCTTCCAGGTGGACAAGGTAGTCATGAAAGGCATTGATGGCTGAGTTGTAATCTTTTTTTAAAATATAGCAATTGCCCAGATAGTAGTAAGCATCAATAATGGTATCATCTTCTCTTGCCGGAGCATATTTTATAGTATTTTGAAAATAGGGAAGCGATTTCATCCGTGCTGAATCGGTAAGATAGTAAATGGCGCCTGCCTGAAAGTTTGCGTAACAGTCCTGAGGATTTACAGTCAATGCTTTGAGATAATAAGCAAGGGCATCAGCTATTTTTGCTTTTCTGAAGGCTCTGTCTCCCTTTCTTACAAGACTTTTATCATTGTTACCGGAAGAAGCGGAGCTATGATTAATTACCGATACCGAGATCAAAAATACTATTGCTATCTTTTTCATTAATGGTATATAAAGTCCTATTTATGTGGTTGTACGCTTAATTATTTTGCTCCTGTAACTTTAATTTCAGTACGACGGTTAAGGCTCATTCCTGCTTTGTTCGGGCTGCCGTCGGCATTTTTATTTGGCGCTACGGGCATAGAGGCGCCAAAGCCTTCGGTTTTAATACGCTTAGATGATATGCCTCTCCTGGTAAGATACATGGAGGCAGATATAGCTCTTGCTTCGGCAAGTGGAATATTTACAGCGTCATTGCCCTGTGTATCGGTATGGCCATCAAATACAACCGTAATAGTATTATCCTCTCTCATCATCTGGCATAGTTTCTTTAACTCTGGAAGATACTTTCCGTGCACGATTGATTTACCGGTTTCGAATAAAATATTTTCAAAACCTGCGCTACTGCCATTAGCTGCATTCGCATTTTGATTGGTATTATTATTCTGATTATTCTGCGCAATTGGAGTATTATTTTGAGAACCTTCATCACCAGATCCTGGTTTAAGGTTCTTGGGCACATCAATGGGTTGGTCAATTATAATAATATCGCTGTTAGGAACTACTTTAAAACCTATACGCCTGTTGTACTTCATTCCATCTTTATTCCAACTGCCATCAGCATTTTTATTTTTTGCTATAGCATTGGATGTTCCGTAGCCTTTTGCCATTAATCTTTTAGGATCCATACCTAAACCCGCAAGGAATTTAACACCTGCTTCAGCTCTTTCTTTCGAGACTGCTGGATCTTCGCTGGCATCTGAATATCCACCTACTTCAACATTTATTTCTGGATGTTTCATCATAAAGTCGTACACCTTTTGCAATTCCATCTTTTCTTCCACTGATAGTTGAGAGCTACCCGAAGTGTAGAACATTCCTTTAAGTGTAAGTTTGTCTCCAATCGCCAAAGGATGCAAGTCCACTGCTCTTTCTATTACACTATATGCGGTACTGTCGCGAACGTCGAGGTGTTCGGTGTGGAAAAGGTTATCATCCACATTATAAGCAACGTTATAATTTTTACCGCATGGTAAAATGATAAGGTACTTACCGCTAGCACTATTGGGGTGATATATTCCAATTTGATCTCCTGTTTGATTATCTGTTACTACTATTTCAAGACCAGAAGGCAAGGCGCTGTCAACACCTGAAATAATTCTACCCCTAAACACCGTAATAGCTTCGCCTTTTTTATCAGGAAAGGTTACACGGTAAATGTCCTTCTCTCCAAATCCATCATCTTTAAATGAAGAGTAATATGCACCTTTACCATCAGTTGTAGGGAAAAAGAAAATATCGTCACCGGGTGTATTTACAGGATACCCAATATTTACAGGCTTTCCCCAATGATTACTGCTATCCATCAAGCTTTCAAAAATATCATAGCCACCCATTGTTTCGTGGCCTCTAGAGCTGAAATAAAGAGTTGTACCATCAGGATGAATGTAAGGTGCATCTTCATCAAAGGCTGTATTGATATTGGGACCAAGGTTGGTTGCCTTACCCCACTGACCATTCGGTAAAAGACGGCTCATGTAAATGTCCAGTCCTCCAAAGCCACCGGGACGGTTACTGCTAAAATAAAGAATTTGACCATCAGCGCTTACGCTGGCGCTGGGTTCCCAAAATTTAGAATCTACATTTTCATCAAGTTTTGTGGGTGAGCTCCACACAAGTCCATTCAAATGAGTGGTGTAGATATTCCCATCGCCATTGCCGTCATCTTTATAAATGAAGATGGTTTGTCCATCAGGAGAAAGGCCGACAGTTGCGCTGCATTTGCTTTCAGCATTAATGGGCATCCCAATATTGGTAGCTTTTCCCCAGGTGCCGTTTGTGTTATCGGCCATATAAATATTTTCATAGTAAAGTCCGGTTGCAGGATCTTTCGGCCCTTCACGACGCGAAGTAAAAAATATCTGTGATTCATCCGCTGTTACTACCGGGGAATAATCAGGTCCGGTTGAATTAACGCCTGGCCCCAGGTTTTTCACCAGCATTTTGACAGGATGTGCAACCAGTTCTTTACCGGTTTGGCACATTTGAATTTCCCTCTTTAAGTCTATAGCTGTTTTCCTGTCTTGTGCAGTATCCATAAGAGTTAAAAACTTTGAAATGCAGGAAATGGCAGAATCGAACTGGTAATTAAGATGATAAGCTTTTCCAAGATCCATCCATGCATCCGGGGGAGCATGTCTTTCCTTAAAGCTGGGGCTGTATTTTTCTGAAATATCACCAACCGCTTTTACAAGGTATGGTATTGCCTTTTCCTGGTGGATAGGTGCATTAAGATAACAAACCCCTAATTGGAAATTTAAATTATTATTAGTAGGATCGGCAGAGTCTAGAGCATGAAAGATAGGCAAAGCCTGATCATACACATTATTGTTAAAAAAAGCTGAAGCCTTTTCATAATCTTTCCTAGAGTCCTGCGCCTTAACAAAGTAAGGACTAAGCAAGGTGATAAAGCTAAAAAGTAAAATAGAACTGAATTTGTTTTTCATTCGAGATTAAAGATTACGGTTGATATCAAATGCTTCAAGGTTATCTGCAACTTTTCTTACAAAACGGCCTCCCAGGGCGCCATCTACTACACGGTGGTCATAGGACAGGGATAAGAACATCATGTGCCTTATACCAATCATATCTCCTTGTGGAGTTTCTATAACTACAGGTTTTTTCTTTATAATTCCGGTGGCTAGTATTGCAACTTGTGGTTGGTTAATTATAGGGGTTCCCATTACATTACCGAAAGAGCCAACGTTGGTAAGAGTGAATGTTCCGCCCTGGGTTTCGTCAGGTACAAGTTTATTTATTCTTGCGCGGTTGGCAAGGTCGTTCACTGATTTGGTAAGACCCAATAGATTTTTTTGATCTGCATTGCGTATAACAGGTACAATAAGATTACCGCTGGGCAATGCAACCGCCATACCAATGTTAATATCCTTATGGCGAATAATGCGTGTACCGTCTACCGATACATTTACCATCGGCAGTTCTTTTATGGCATTTACCACAGCCTCAATAAACACAGGTGTAAAAGTTATTTTTTCACCTTCTCTTTTTTCAAAAGAAGATTTTATTTTCTCTCTCCACAAAACAAGATTAGTTACGTCTGCTTCTACATATGATGTAACGTGAGGTGAGGTATGCTTAGACATTACCATGTGGTCGGCAATGAGTTTACGCATCCTGTCCATTTCAATTATCTCGTCATTAGGGCCTACTGCCATTGGCTTGGGCGCAGATCCATTCATTGTCTTTTGCTGAATAGGCTGTTCCGTATACGTTTGTGCAGGAGCAGATTTGCTTCCGTTCCTACCAGGCAGATAAGCCAGGATATCATTCTTGGTTACCCTTCCTGCTTTCCCGCTACCTGAGAGGCTTTCCAGCTCAGTAACAGCTATACCTTCTTTTTTTGCTATGCTTCTTACCAGTGGCGAATAGAATTTACCCGATGATGAAAATCGGCTGATTGGTTCACTATGTTCTGAAACTGCCACCTTAGCTGTATTGGCCGTGGCTACAGGTTGTTTCTTTATCTCTGGTGTTGGTATATTTTTAGGAACATCAATTGCTCCAGCAACGTCAGATGATATAATAGCTATCGCTTTACCTACGGGTATTATATCACCTTCTTTGCATAATTTCTTAACTAAAACTCCTTCAGATGGGGCCGGTATTTCAGAATCTACTTTATCTGTAGCTATTTCTACCAGTGTTTCATCTGCCTTAACCTTATCACCCTCATTCTTAACCCATTTAATGATAGTGGCCTCGGTAACACTCTCCCCCATTTTAGGCATTAAAATCTCACTCTGTGACATACAGCATTAATTACTTAGGGCAAAAATACAGGATTATTTGGATTTTATCGCAATAACCAAGCAAGAAAGATGTCGGATATACTTAAAAGGCCTTTATGGCAGGGTAGACAAGGCATTTTCGAGCATATTGGGGACGGGTTTAGGGCGGGGAATAGCAAAGAAATAGAATATTGATGATTTTTACAAATAAATTAGGGCAGATTAAATCATAGTGTTAGTAGGTTAATCTTCCCGCTAAATTATAAATGGTTACATTTGCTATACTAAAAACCACTTGAACATGAAAAAAAATTCCATTCTTCTTTCATTTTGTATTTCTTTCTTCTTTTTGCATTTTAACTCAATTGCCAATAATACCTGGACACAGAAAGCATCATCACCTGCTACTGCCAGTTATTATCCAGCATATTTCACAATAGGTCATAATGCCTTTGTTGGGTGCGGTTACAATGGATCATATTTTAAAACTTTTTATAGGTGGAACCAACCTAGTAATACATGGTCTTCAATAGCGAGCTATCCCGGTAATGGTTCGTTGGGATGCCTTTGCTTTTCTATCGAAGGGAAAGGGTATGTAGGAATGGGTGCCAGCAGCAGTTCAAGGAGTACTGACCTTTGGAGATATGATTCATCTTCTAACACATGGACACCAATGACCAGCTTACCCGCAACCGCACGATATGACCAAACTTGTTTTGTACTTGGACATAAAGCATATATGATATGTGGGTCTGCTGGTGGACCTCCTTATATGAAAGAAGTTTGGGTATATGATGCCCATGCTAATTCATGGACGCAGCTTTCAGATTTTCCTGGTGGGCAACTCGAAGGCGTAATAACTTTTGCCATTGGTAACCATGGCTATGCAGGTGCAGGATGGGATGGTTCTGGTTACCACAATGCTTTTTGGCAATATGATACCACTAATGATAGCTGGACCTCGATAGCATCCATACCAGTTGCAAGCGGTGTGTCGGATGGGCCGGCAGCTTTTGTCATTGGTACTAAAGGGTATGTATGCGTGGGAGGAAACACCCATTTACTATCTAGCGGGTATGCCTATGATACTACCACTAAAGCCTGGACCACTTTTACAAATATGGGCGCTAATGGAATTGAACGAGGATGGGCTGCTGCTTTTACCATTAACAACTATGGATATATCTGTATGGGTCAGGATAGCAATTCTAATTACCTTAACTCACTATGGCAATATTCCCCTGATTCAACAATAGTAGAGCCATCCTGTGACGTTTGGACACAGAAAGCATCATCACCTGCTACTGCCAGTTATTATCCAGCATATTTCACAATAGGTCATAATGCCTTTGTTGGGTGCGGTTACAATGGATCATATTTTAAAACTTTTTATAGGTGGAACCAACCTAGTAATACATGGTCTTCAATAGCGAGCTATCCCGGTAATGGTTCGTTGGGATGCCTTTGCTTTTCTATCGAAGGGAAAGGGTATGTAGGAATGGGTGCCAGCAGCAGTTCAAGGAGTACTGACCTTTGGAGATATGATTCATCTTCTAACACATGGACACCAATGACCAGCTTACCCGCAACCGCACGATATGACCAAACTTGTTTTGTACTTGGACATAAAGCATATATGATATGTGGGTCTGCTGGTGGACCTCCTTATATGAAAGAAGTTTGGGTATATGATGCCCATGCTAATTCATGGACGCAGCTTTCAGATTTTCCTGGTGGGCAACTCGAAGGCGTAATAACTTTTGCCATTGGTAACCATGGCTATGCAGGTGCAGGATGGGATGGTTCTGGTTACCACAATGCTTTTTGGCAATATGATACCACTAATGATAGCTGGACCTCGATAGCATCCATACCAGTTGCAAGCGGTGTGTCGGATGGGCCGGCAGCTTTTGTCATTGGTACTAAAGGGTATGTATGCGTGGGAGGAAACACCCATTTACTATCTAGCGGGTATGCCTATGATACTACCACTAAAGCCTGGACCACTTTTACAAATATGGGCGCTAATGGAATTGAACGAGGATGGGCTGCTGCTTTTACCATTAACAACTATGGATATATCTGTATGGGTCAGGA
>Ga0206878_10382_pt1 | contig 14203 bp, 15 predicted proteins | sample Alteio_BWOrgCont_8_FD_152621 | JGI IMG/M metagenome (GOLD analysis project Ga0206878, IMG submission 152621) | Enriched cells from forest soil in Barre Woods Harvard Forest LTER site, Petersham, Massachusetts, United States -... | ecosystem: Environmental > Terrestrial > Soil > Temperate forest >... | reverse complement strand
GGGCAGCGGGCTGCTCGGGCTGGTCGAGAAGCAGACCGGAAAGCTGATTGGGGATTGCGGAGCCGTCTGGCAGGAGGTTGAAGGCCATGCCGAGCTGGAGATTGGCTATCACGTGAACTGCGAGCGCTGGAACCAGAGTTTTGCCACGGAAGCGGCACGCGAGGTGATGAATTATGCCTTCCGGCAGTTTGATGTCGCGCGGGTAGTTTCGATGATTCGACCGGAGAATGGGGCGTCGCGGCGCGTGGCCGAGAAGAATGGACTGACGGTAGATCGAATGGTCTTCTGGCGAAATTACGACCATTGCGTTTATCAGCGGACGAGAAGCGGCGGCAGATGACGAGGGAAGAGCAGGTCGAGAGCGAAAGCATTCGGGAAGACGCGAATGATGTGCTGAACGCCAGCGTGTCCTATGCGAAGCGGATGCTGCGCAGATACGGCGAATTCGGCCCTTTTGGCTTCGCGATGGATCAGGATGGCAAGGTGAAAATGGAGGCTATCGCGCAGCAGGACATGCCGGCTGATGCGGCGCTGCTTCTCGATCTGCTCCAGCAACAACTCACAGAGCGCGCCAGAAGAGGGGCACTGCAGGCGGCGGCGACGGCGTCCAATGTAACGATGGGCAAGCCCTCCGAGGAAGGTTACACGGACGCGGTCATGCTGGATATCGAGCACCAGAGTGGTTATTGCGTGAAAGCATTTGTGCCGTACAGAATCACCGGAGGACAATTCTTCGGCTTTTTCCCCAGGGTCGTCCGATTTGGAGCGATTCGCACACAAGAAGGAGCAGCGCGGCTATTTGCGCGATGATTGAGGCTCATGCCAACAAAACGCAAATCCAAAGGCGCTTACATGATCTCGGCGGTTGCCGAGATGTACGAGATTCATCCGCAGACGCTCCGCCTGTATGAGCGGGAGGGGCTGCTGAAGCCGTCGCGAACCGATGGCAACACGCGCCTGTATACCGATGAAGACTTGGAGCGCCTTGAATTTATCCTCAATCTGGCGCGCGATTTAGGCGTGAATATCGCCGGTATCGCCATCATTCTGCAGATGCGCGAGCGCATGGAGGAGATGAATCGGCAGATGCAGGGCTTCGTCGACTACGTTCGAACAGAGATGGTCGCGCGCATGCATGGATTCGCGCAGCAAGGTTCGGCGATGGTTCCTCTGCGCAGGCCGGTCGTCGTCCCACCCTCCAAACAGAAGCGGTGATTCGGCGAAGATCACACGGTCCCGAGAAAGAAGCGCGCAACCTTGCGCGCTCTGCGCTACTCTAAGTATTGGAATTCACCCGACTCAGCTTCTGTTCCGGGTAGCCCCCGAAATCCCATGATCAAGATCTTCCTCGGTATTGGCCTTTTCGGCTTGCTAACGTCGTCAGCCTTCACCGGCCTGGTCATCGCCGGTATATGGCGCTTTCTTGCGCGACGCCGAGCAACGAAGCAGGTCTTTTTGCCGCCAGTCACACTGTTCAAGCCCCTGCACGGGGCGGAGCCGAACCTCGAAGCTCACCTGGAGACCTTTTTCCAGCAGGATTACCCAGCATACGAAATCATTTTCGGTGCTCGTGTCTCTTCCGACCCCGGTATGCAGGCTGCACGTCGGGTAGCACAGCGTTATCCACGGGTTCCTGTGAAGTTTGTTCTGACCGGCGAGCCTTGGCACGTGAATGCGAAGGTCAGCACACTGGAATTGATTGAAAGATCGGCTGAGCACGACATCTTCATCGTCAGCGACAGCGATGTGCGCGTCAGCCCCAATTACATTCGCGAAGTTGTGATGCCCTTTGCCAACCAAAAAGTCGGCGCAGTCACCTGCCTGTATCGCGGCGTTGCCGAGCGCGGCCTCTGGTCGAAGCTGGAAGCGGCCGGCATGTCAATTGAAATGAGCGCGGGCGTCCTGGTAGCCGATTTGATCGAGGGCATGCAATTCACGCTGGGGCCCACGATGGCGGTTCGCCGGAGTTGTGTGTGCGAAATCGGCGGCTTCGGCATGCTGGGCTCATACTGCGCCGACGACTTTGTGCTTGGCCATGCGATTGCTGCCAAGGGCCACACGATCGTGCTTTCGACACACGCGATCGATCATGTGGTGCTGAACAGCAACTTTGCCGATTCTCAGAAACACCAGATTCGGTGGATGCGATCCACGCGCTTCTCACGGCCTCGGGGCCACTTCGGCACCTGCCTGACGTTCAGCGTTCCTTTTGGACTGCTCTCGGCGTTTGCGGCCTGCGCGCTCGGCCATCCGATGCTGGCTCTTACCCTGCTGGCCTACAGCGTTCTTACGCGTTCAGCGCTTGCCGCGATGGTGGGTGCCACCGTGGTCAACGATCGCCATCTCTTCCGCACCGCCCTGCTCTATCCCTTGCGCGATCTTCTCGGCTTTTTCTACTGGGCGGCAAGCTACGGTAACAGCGAAATTGTCTGGCGCAATCAGACATACCGGCTTACCCGAGGCGGCTTCATGGTTCAGCCAGAGGAGACTCTCGAAAGCGATCCTGTTCTGACCGCCTGAGCTTCGCAGAGGGTTCCGCGCCAGCTTGCCCAAACACCTGCGAAAGCCCCAACATGGAAATATATGTATTTTCTTGAAGTTCTAGACGGCGCATTCAAGACGCCGATTTTTTTGTGCGCCCGAAAGCTTTGCGCCTCAACCAAGATCCCTGATCTGGCAGGTCCGGCCCGATGACCGCAAGCAAGACCGCTGTGATCATCGGCGCCGGTCCTGCCGGGCTCACCGCCGCGCTCGAGTTTCTGCGCCGCAGCGACATTCGTCCCATCGTTCTCGAAGCCACAAACCGCATCGGCGGAATCTCCTGCACCATTGAGTACAAGGGAAATCGAATGGACATCGGCGGCCATCGGTTTTTCTCGAAGGCCGACCGGGTGATGGACTGGTGGACTGCTCTTATGCCGGTCGCGACCTCAGAGCCGGGTGAGCAGACGATTCGATACCAGAACCGGGCGCGAAGCATCGTGGCGTCAGCGGACACCACGGCGCACTCCGATCTGGTGATGCTCGTCCGTCCGCGCAAGAGCCGTATCTATTTCCTGCGCAGTTTCTTCGATTATCCGCTGGCGCTGAATGGGAAGACGCTCGGCCAACTTGGGCTCTGGAGGACTTTCAAAATCGGTATCAGCTACATCCGCGCCAGGATTTTTCCGCGCAGGCAGGAGAAGACGCTCGAGGACTTTTTGATCAACCGCTTCGGGCAGGAGCTTTACGGCACATTTTTCAAGTCCTATACGGAAAAGGTGTGGGGCGTGCCTTGCGACCACATCAGCGCCGAGTGGGGAGCGCAGAGGATCAAAGGTCTGTCTTTGCGAACGGCCATTTCGCACTTTCTGCGGCAAACTTTCGGACGATCAGGACGAGGCGATATCGCGCAGAAGAAAACAGAAACCTCACTGATCGAGAAATTTCTGTATCCGAAGTACGGCCCGGGACAGTTGTGGGAATATGTCGCCAGGTTAGTTACAGAACAAGGCGGCGAGGTGCGGCTGGGCATGCGTGCCGACAAGGTTCATGTCGAGGGAAAGCGGGTTATTTCAGTAGACGTCGAGGGGACAGGCAAGCGCGAAACCATTCACGCTGATTACGTTTTTTCAACGATGCCCATCCGCGACCTCATTCGCAGCCTCGATGTTCCGGTGCCACCCGACATCCGGGCGATTGCGGAAGGACTAGTTTATCGCGACTTCATTACGGTGGGCCTGCTGGTGGACAAGCTGGCGGTGACTGAGACGGATGGGTCTCTACTGAAGGACACGTGGATTTATATTCAGGAGCCGGATGTGCTGGTGGGGCGGCTGCAGATCTTCAATAACTGGAGCCCCTACATGGTCGCGGATCCGTCGAAGATCTGGATTGGCCTCGAATACTTCTGCTACGAAAACGACGAACTGTGGAAGATGCCTGACGCCGAGATCGCGAGGTTCGCCGTCGCTGAAATTGAGAAGATCGGCATCCTGCGCGCGAGCGACGTTCTCGATTCACACGTGGTGCGCGTGCCCAAAACCTACCCGGCATATTTCGGAACTTATAACCGATTCGAGGAACTCGTCGAATACATGAATGGCTTCGAGAACCTGTTCCTGGTGGGCCGCAACGGCATGCACAAATACAACAATCAGGACCACTCCATGCTGACGGCCATGACGGCCGTGGACAACATCATCGCGGGCAATCTGGATAAGGCATCGCTCTGGGAGATCAACACCGAACAGGAGTACCACGAGGAGAAGTAAAGTAGGTACGGTAAGAGCTTCAAAACGGAGGGCCCGGAGAGACCAAGGAAAAAGGTCTGCTGTAAAAAGCCATCTTCGTGCTGCTCAAGGGCTTTCGGAAAGGCTCTGAGGCTCTAAAGAAGAAAATTCAATGGGAGAAAGCGAAAAGAGTAGCTGCGACCCGATCATCGCATGGATTCTTCACTTCGCTGCGCTACGTTCAGAATGACGATCCAATGATTATTCCCACTGGCTCTTGTGACTCTCGCGCCACCAGCAGGGAGCTGCGCCGTGCGGAAAGATGGAATGCGCGCAGGAAACGGTGATCGAGCCCAGGTAGTCGTACTCAGCCTTATTGCCCTTGAGAGGCGTCGACAGATACTGATCGACCTGGACGGTTCCGTATGCCGTTCCGCCCGTCATCCGCATGCGCAACACGGCCCAGTCGATCAGGTAGACGACGATCACGGCTGCTACCAGCGCGCGAGTAATAATCCAGAGGATTCGTTTCATAGTAGCTCTGCTAGCGGACGACCAGAGGCAGATCGTGCAGAACCTCTTCCGGCTCAGGCCGCACACGGAAATCGGCGTGCGCCTCGGCGAAGAGAATGGTTCCATCGGTAGCGATTACATACGTCGCAGGCAGAATGAGCCGCCAGCTCTGATCGCCATTCACGAACGGGAGGTTCACCAGGACGCTGCGATAGTGCTGCTGGTGAAACGGCGGAATGGTGTAGGCGAGTCCGAACTTTTCGCCGACTTTGCAACCTTCGTCGAAGAGGATCGGGAAAGGGATGGAGTGCTGGTCCCCGGTAAAGTCACTCTGGCGGATGGTCTGAGGCGAGATGGCAACGACCAGGCCGCCGCGCTCGCGTACTACCGGATAAAGATCGCGCCAGGCTTCGAGCTCAGTCACACAGTACGGGCACCAGCGTCCTCGGAAGAAATTCAGGATGACCGGGCCCAGGGCGAGCAGGTCTATGGACTTAACGAGACGCCGCGAAGAATCGGGCAGGGCAAATTCGGGCGCCTTGGCGCCTACGGGCAAGACCTGTTGTTCAATCCCGGTGGCGAAAAGGTCCTCGACGGCTCGCTCGTTGATTGCCAGCCTCTCCGGCTGGACGAGCGTCCGCGTGTTGGCGGTGATGTCGTCGAGCTGGTCCTGAAGGTGAAGCATTTCGGGCGGCCGCTGTAGCTATAGTAAATGGGTTTGGCGAGACAGCTTTTATGGGAAGAGTATTGGTAGATCGTGTCCGCCTTACACGGCCCGCTCAATCCTGACTATCTTTTCCACAATACGGAACAGAATCACGTAACGGCCGACGATTACCATGCGGGCGTCATACCCTATTGCGGGTCGTAGTCTGCAGAGAAGCGGATTTCGTGCGATACGCCGGAACTCGGAGCGAATCTCACGGATAAAGGTAACCGTTCGATCTGGATTGTCCTGGGCGATGTAATCGGCGATGACTTCAAGATCACCTTCAACGAAGGCAGAAAGCTCTATGCGCATTACGTGGTCTTGCCGGCGAGGGCCTGATACTTCCGCTCAAGACGTGTGAGCACTTCTTCGACTTGCTTACCCGCACCATTGTTCTCCAACGCCTGTTTCCAAAGCTTCCGCAGTTCCTTGATTTCCTGCCGCTGAAGAGTGCGCTTGTGGTTCCAGTCGCGCAAAGCCTCACGAATCACCTCGCTGCTCGACGCATACTCACCTTCATCCACAGCTTCCCGCACCTGGACAATCATTTCAGATGGAAGCGCGATACTGATTTTCTCGATCAATGACATAGGGCTTCGGTAGGAATAATTCCTACTTCAAGATTAGCACCGAGGTGACGGGTGTGAATTACCGCCACGTGCCCTTCATGCCGCCGAGCATGCCCATGGCACGGCGCTGCAGCATTCCTCCGCCCTTGCCCACGCCCTTGAACATCTTGCGCATCTGCGCGTACTGACGGAGCAACTGATTCACTTCCTGCACAGTTGTGCCGGAGCCATTGGCGATGCGCTTGCGGCGGCTGCCGGAAATGATCTCGTGATGGTTGCGCTCTTTCGGCGTCATTGAGTTGATGATTGCTTCCACGCGAACGAATTGCTTTTCGTCCACCTGATCAGCCATCTGCTGCATGCCTTGGAACGGCCCCACGGAGGGCAGCATCTTAATGATGCTCTGCAAAGAGCCGAGCTTACGGATCTGGCGAAGCTGATCGCGGAAGTCTTCGAGCGAGAAGCCGTCGCCACTCAATGCCTTTCGGGCGAACTCCTCGGACTTCTTGCGGTCGAGCTTCTCCTCAGCGTGCTCGATGAGCGTCATGATGTCGCCCATGCCGAGGATGCGGCTGACGATGCGGTCGGGGTGGAATGGCTCGAAGGCCTCCGGCCGTTCACCAACGCCGATGAATTTGATCGGCTGCCCGGTGACATGACGAATGGATAGGGCCGCGCCGCCGCGGGCGTCGCCATCCATCTTGGTGAGGACGACTCCGGTGAGCGCGAGGCGTTTGTGGAACTCCTCAGCTGAGCGGACGGCATCCTGACCGGTCATGGCGTCGGCTACGAAGAGGATCTCCTGCGGAGACAGCAGCGATTTCAGCTTAGCCATCTCGTCCATCAGATCTTCGTCGATATGCAGGCGGCCTGCCGTGTCGACGATGAGCGTGTCGCAACCGCTGTTGACGGCCTCGCGGCGTGCTTCCTTCGCAAGGCGCTCCACCAACGTGGTCCCGGGGACCTCGCCCTTCAGGTCGCCTTCGTAAATTTTGGCTTTGATGGAGGCCGCAACCACCTTTAACTGTTCGCGTGCCGCCGGACGGTAGACGTCGACGGAGACGAGCATAGGGCGGTGTCCACCCTTTTGCAACCAAGCGGCCAGCTTGCCCGAGGTAGTCGTCTTACCGGAACCCTGCAGGCCAGCCATCAGAATGACCGTGGGAGGACGCGATGCGAACTGGAAGCGCGCCGTGTCCTTGCCGAGGAGCGCGACAAGCTCGTCGTGCACAATTTTGACGACTTGCTCAGCGGGTGAGAGGGCAGTCATGACTTCCTGGCCGAGAGCCTTGGTGCGGATGTGCTCGATCAGCTCCTTGACGACGTTGAGATTGACGTCGGCCTCGAGCAGGGCAACACGGATTTCGCGCAGCGCCTCCTGAATGTTCTCCTCGGTGATGGTGCCCTGACCGCGAAGATTCTTGAACGCGCGCTGTAATTTCTCTGAAAGATTCTCAAACATGGCTTGCTATCAAGTTTATCAGCCGAGACGCGCGTTTCAGTTCCCCGGAAGGGTGATCCGTCCGAACGGTGTAAGCTGTGGTTCTCAACAAATTGACGCCGGGGTTACGATCGAATGCGCTTCCGCTTGGTTCTTGCTGCAATCGTTTACACATCTATGGGAGCCGCGTGCTTGGCTCAGCAACCGGATGCACCCACGGCGGGAACCGACCCGTCCATTCTTGACCGGCAATGGAAGGTCGGCAACAGTCAATACGATGTGCAGCGGAAGACGATCCTCCAGGACGTTGAACGGGTCAGCCATGGAGGTCCATTCCGCCCGGACTATGAATCGCTAAGCCAATACAAGGTGCCCGAGTGGTACAAGGACGCCAAGTTTGGCATTTTTATTCACTGGGGGGCCTATTCGGTTCCGGCGTTCGGGAGTGAGTGGTATCCGCGCGAGATGTATATCCAGGGCAGCGAGGTCAACAAGCATCAGGTTGCCACGTATGGGCCACCGGACAAATTCGGATACAAGGACTTTATTCCGATGTTCAAGGCGGAGCGGTTTGATCCGCAGGCCTGGGCCCGGCTTTTCAAGGAGTCGGGGGCGAAGTATGTGGTTCCTGTCTTTGAACATCACGATGGATTCGCCATGTATGACAGCGGGCTCTCGGACTGGACGGCGGCCAAGATGGGACCGCATCGCGATACCAGCGGCGAACTCGCGAGGGCCGTTCGCGCAGAGGGGCTGCGTCTTGGAGCATCCTCGCACCGCGTCGAGCATAACTTCTTTCTCGGGGAAGGGCGCAAGTTCGATTCTGACGTGAATGATCCCAAATACGCCGGCTTTTACGGCCCGGCGCATACGTGGCTGGTGAACAAGGAAGGGACTCCGCTCTCGAACGACTTTACGTATCTGTCGAACGCTTATGAGGATGACTGGCTGGCGCGCTCAGCGGAGATTGTCGAGAAATATCATCCCGACATCATGTACTTCGACTGGTGGATCGGCCAGCCGGGGCTGCGGGATCACCTCGCGGAATTTGCGGCCTTCTACTACAACGAATCCCTGCACCACGGCGACCATGTGGGCGTCATCAATTACAAGGACTATGCCATGGAGGAGCACTCGGCAGTGCTTGACATTGAACGAGGGCAGCTGGGAGAAATTCGGCCGCTGTACTGGCAAACAGATACTTCAGTCAGCAACAAGTCGTGGGGATATATTGAGCACGATACGTTCAAGACGCCTGAGTTCGTGGTTCATGAACTGGTGGATATCGTAAGCAAGAACGGAAACCTGCTGCTGAATATCGGGCCGCGATCGGATGGCACGATTCCGGAAGAGGTGCAGACGATCCTACGCCAGATTGGCGCGTGGCTTCAGGTCAATGGCGATGCGATCTATGGCACGCGCCCCTGGGTCGTTTACGGTGAGGGCCCCACCAAGATAGTCGCCGGCTCATTTAATGACACGGCGGCCGGCGCATTTACGCCGCAAGATATCCGCTTCACGACGAAGGAAGGTGCGCTATACGCGATCGCGATGGGTTGGCCCGCGGATGGGCACCTGACGATTCATACGCTGAACAGCGCGAGCGATTTCAAGGTCGACGGAGTGAGCCTGCTGGGTTCGTCGGAGAAGATCGGGTTCAAGCAGGACGCTGACGGATTTCATTTGCAGCTTCCAGCGAAGCCCGAAGGCATGTACGCTTACAGCTTCAAAATCACTCCGGCGTCATGAGGCGAGGCGCCGCACAGGCATTTTAGCCTGCGCGCTGAGGATCAGTTGGGACCTGTCAGCCGCGTTTGACCCACCCCGTCTTCAATTGTTAGTATGTAAATGCGGGGTGGAGCAGCCCGGTAGCTCGTTGGGCTCATAACCCAAAGGTCGCTGGTTCAAATCCAGCCCCCGCAACCAAAGAACGTATTGATATTAAAGGGCTTGGGAGATTTCGGCTCCTGAGCCTTTTCCTTCGTGTGTGGTTAAGCTGTACGTCGGCACGGGTTTGAGCGTGTCAATCGCTGCTGCAATCTCTCCCCCTGCCAATCTCCCTGCCTCAATATTCCGCCCAAATTCAGGTGTGCCGCCGTACACGTCCAGCGTGAAGCTGCCGGTGAGTGCGTGGCCGACTCTCTCCTGAATCGACTTCAGCGGCACACGCAAGGCATCCATGAGCGACACATTGAAGTGCCTTAACGCATGGAAGCCAGCTTGACCGATACCCAGGTGCTTGAGCAGCGGTGTCAGCTTGCGTCTGCGATAGACGTTCATGTCCCACGGCGTACCGTTCTCGGATGAGAACAAATACGGGTGACCCTTGGAACGTTGCCGGGTGATCTGCTCCCACAGCAGGCTAACAACCTGCGGTGACAGTCCGATTGTGCGAACGGAATTGTTCGTCTTCGGTGTCTGCTCCTTGCCGTGCCAGACCGATTGATTGACGGTCAGACGTTCCCCGTCGATGTCCTCAAGTCTGAGCCCAGCCAGTTCCCCGCTCCTGATCCCTGTCTCTGCCAGCAGCCAATAGAAGACGCGATGCTCACCCTGGGAAGCGTCGATGATGCGTGACACGTCCTTGAGGGTGAAGAATCGAGCCTTCCTCTTTCCATTGCGTGGCAGCTTGGGTTTAGGCAGCACTGCGTCAACGTAGGTCTGTGCAAGTGCCGCTTGCCAGATTTGGCTTATGGTGTTCCACAGCGAGCGGATCGTCTTTGGGGATAGACCCTCTGCCGTCGAACGCGCTACGAGCCTCTGAACGTCACCAGCGTTGACAGTACGCATCTCCCGCACCCCGAAAGCTGCCCTGAGTCTCTTCAGGTAGCTGCGGGTTGCAGACTGCGTTGCTGGCTTCTGGAGCGACAGGTAGTCACGCTCCCATACCTCAGAGAACGCATCGAACGTTATCGTCTTGCGTGCTTGTGACGTTCCACTGTTAACCCTGTCGATGTGCGGTTGCAGCAGGCGCATGGCGTCACGCTTGCTGGTTCTGGCATCACCCGCTTTTACAGGTGACAGCGTTATCTGTTTGCGAACCCTCTGCTCAACACCGTGGCCATCGAGTACGTATTCTGAATACGCTCCCAGCCACATTGTCTTGTTCGGGTTCATGTAGACACTGCCTTTTTGAAATCTCTTCCGATGCACGGTTGTGCCTTTCTTTTGCCGTGCCTCAGAATGAGTCGCTGTCGGAGTTGTAACAGGCTTGCGTGCCTTTGCAAAGAAGTTCCTGCGCTTGGCCAATGTTTCCTTTCAAATGAAAATAGAAAAGGCCCACCCGATTCAGGTGAGCCTTTCTGTTGTTGTTGGTTTACTGCTGTGGGCTACTGCTGTGGTTTGCCCTCGCGCAGCCAGCGGATGAGCGCACAGGTGGAGCAGTAATCTCTGCAATAATCTCTGACACAACGGTGCGGAATCATTCGGTGATCTCGGCATTCTTTGGTTTGAGCACGATGCGGCCAACATTCACGTCACCGTATCTCTGGTGCCAGCGTCTCAAGAGCTTTTTCACCTTGTGATGGAGTGCCATGTTGCGCGATAGCTTCGCCTGAAATGCGATGATGGTTAGCTGGCACCTGAGTGCACCCATGCAGCATCCGCAGATGGCGTCAAAGTGGCCGCATGATTCAAAGTTCAGCATGGCATCAATCTCATCGTTGGACAGTTTGTGAACCACCATCAAATCGAGGATGTGTTTGATGCTGCACTCAAGGCAGAGAAACGTAGGCTGCCCATTGATATCTGCGCCGATGGTGACCTGGTTCACACCGCCCAGCAACAGATGGGCACACAGGCTGGTGTTTATGCTGGCGCTCACTGGTAGGTCTCCAGTGGGAAGTTCAATTCCGCGCGCTCACCATATAGCTCAATGCACTTGCGATCTCTCGCACGGGCAGCCTCAAGAGGACACGTAAAGGTGCCCAGGTGGATGTGTTGACGATTGTGCGAAACCTTAGAGATGAAATGCTTGTTGTACGGGTCCCAATGAACGCCTCTGAGTTTGTTTCCGTTGTCGTCATAGACAGCGTGGAGTACCATGCGGGGCTTACGTTCGGGCTTACGTTCGGGCTTACGTTCGGGCTTACGTTCGGGCCATGCTGCGATTTGCTCTGGTGTGTGATTCATTTTGTGTTCTCTCCATGGGAAACAGAAAGGGCAGCTTTTGAGGGCTGCCACTTCTCACCTGTCATGTCTACTGATTTCAAAACTGGCATCCTCCTAAGTGCAAAAGAAAAAGGCTGCCCAGTTAAGAGCAGCCTTTATTCAAGTAAGCCCTAGCTATAGCTACTAACTAAGGCCATAACTCACGCGTGGACTGTCAAAGCCTTTATTGGGTGAGTTCCTGCATCGGTGTTAACGCCGGAAACACGCGAGTAGAGCACAATCGCTGTCTCATTGCTGAGGGCGAACAGTTCTTCAAGTCTCTTTACAACGAATCCACTGATTCTCGCAGTGTAGCCTTCACGCAGGTCACCGAAAAGAATCGGCACATGGTCGGACGATTCATATCGAATACAATCGGGCGACCAAAGATCGAACCAAACGGGTCCCCGTTGGTGCTGGGCTGAAGAATCGGCTGACCCGTGGTTGAGATAAGACCCATCAGGGCTGCACGGGTCGCACTGGACATCACCCAGCTTGCCGTACCCGCGTATGCCTGATCGAGAGACCCGTAGAGGGCCGCCAGATCGACATAGCTCACGGTTGCCGACACAGCCGAGGTGATGCCGCCGTTGTAGGTCAGGGCAGCAACGTTTGAGGAGTTACCCAACGAAATAGCATTGCTGAACCCACGCGCCCATCTGACATTGAGCTTCTGCTGGAGCCAGTTCTCAATATCAAAATTTGCATCCTGCAAGAGTTCATTCGAGATGCGGATAAGCGTCTGAACTGTATCAGTGTTGCTGGACACTGAACTGATCGTTGGATCCACGGATGTAGTCGAACTTGTTCCCTGGCCAACGATACTGAAGCTATTCGCGACATCACTGGTCAAGGGAATATTCAACTGCCCGCCAAAGGAATCGCGAAGGATCGATACGTTTTCCAGCAAGGTACCGTAGCTCTGCTTGGCATCCACAAGGGGAGTGATGAGGGTCGGCACGAACTGCGCACCGGCTGTGAGTCCAGAGGCAGCACTGCCCAGGTCACGCTTTTCGCTGACACCTGTACGGAGCCAAGACAGGAAGTTACGCTTCTCCTGCTCTTTCTCGTTCTCGGTGCGATTCTCAAAGCCTGCACGCGGGGGCGCAGTTGTTGCACGCATCTCAGCGGTAGCCTTCTCAGCCTTCTCAAGACGCTGAATGTCTGCATACATCGCATCAGCATCTCCAATCATCTTGTCAAACGATGCACGCGACTCGTTGGTGAAACCAGCGGTAGCGATTGCATTGGCCTGCGTCATAAGCTGGCCGTACTGGTGGCGCAATTCAAGCAAATTCATTGTGTAACCTTTCGGTGTTACGTATTCATGCGGGCACACTTCGGGCGTGTCTCAGACGCATCAGGTCAGAGCGGGTCCGGCAAATAGGTTGTAGGGATTAGGGCAGCGCGTTTATCAAACGCTGATGGCCGCCCAGATGGGGCGCAATCTTATCGAGTACGACGGAGGGCCAGTTGCAGGGCAGCGTGGCGCTTGAAGTCAAAGCTGGCGTCATCACCTGAGAGCAATGAAGCGATATCAGCGGGGCACGAACGAAGATTGATTGAGGTCTGCCGATATGCAGGACTTGCAACAATGCTGATCTCGGGTCCGAGGGTCACAGCGCGGAGTGTACGTACTACACCCGTGCTGGAGTTCTCCCAGGAGTCCTCATCGGCTGAGAAGCTGATGCTCAGTCCGTCAACGTCACCTCTGTTGATACTTTCGAGGATGTCATCGGCAAACCTCGTGGCAGGCAGTGAGGCTTCAAGTTCGAGACCTGTGCTGCCTTCACGAAGGTTCATTGTTCCTGCCGAGGTGCGAGCGAGAATCTTACTGACTGATAGGTCATGATCTGCACTCAGGCGAACGTCAGGATTACTGCGGAGAGACTTTGAGAAAGCACCGGGTTGGATGGTCTCTCTAAAGTTCCCACTAGGGCCGCCGAGAAGTTGACTCAGGCTGTCAAACGGGGCCGCTACACCATAGAGCGTGCGCTTCCCATCGGCAGAACGTACTTCCAGCTTGCCCGATGGGATGTTACGAATTTCGATACTCATGCTTGTTTCCTTTCTTGCTCCTCTTGCTCCCATTGATCTCTGAGAACGATGGCAGCATCCAGGGTGTCTGCATGTCGTGCCTGTCGTGCCTGTCGTGCTTGACTTGCTTTGCTGCCAATGCTGAGGACAACAGCGAAATCACCGCGCATCGTGAAATGGATGTCCCGATAAGGATTCGGCACACGTTCAGGACACCCTTCATACCATTCGCGCTGCCGTTGAAGGGACGCAGACCTAACGCGCTCCATCAAGCACCACCTTAGCTGCGGCATCCTCATGGAAGCCAAACGTGAAGGCACGCGTGGCAGACTTGAGAAATTCAGCAGCAATGTTGTCGACGTTAGCCTCATCCCAAGTGGTTGCTCGAGATTCAAGTCGATTCAGAAAGTCGATCATGCGTAGGGTGCCGGGTTCGCCTCCCACATTGGCTGCATTCAGGCTGGCAATCGATTCAGTTACTGCGCCTAGGGCACGCGTGGCAGTTTCGCCAGCGAGTGTGCGGCGTACAGCGTCGGCAACCATTGGTAGGAAATACCGTGTTGCGTCCGTAGCG
>Ga0206878_10381_pt1 | contig 14381 bp, 12 predicted proteins | sample Alteio_BWOrgCont_8_FD_152621 | JGI IMG/M metagenome (GOLD analysis project Ga0206878, IMG submission 152621) | Enriched cells from forest soil in Barre Woods Harvard Forest LTER site, Petersham, Massachusetts, United States -... | ecosystem: Environmental > Terrestrial > Soil > Temperate forest >... | reverse complement strand
CCTTGGTTACAGAAGAGGCTAATCTTTGAATTTTAATGATATCCCCTACACGAATCAATTTTAGGAATTCTTTAGCTACATAATTCCTAAAATTGATTCGTGTAGGGTATACAATGCTTTTTCTTTCAAAATTTACCTTTTTTTAAGGTCACGATAAAAGTTTTCATGAACACCAAGCGCTAATAAAAGCCGCTGCATAGAATCCCACTCATAAGCTAAAAGAAATTCTTGATGATGAATTTTAAATTTATAAGTATAGACGCCAGATAAATCCCCTCTTTTTTCATCACCAATTTCAGGGTTTTGAATAATAGCTTTGATCGCATCATTCACCATCAGTTGATGAGATCCTGGTAATTTTTTATAGGCTTTTTTAAACGCTGGCATTTGTTTTATGTAAATATCACTCACTTTTTTTCTCAAAATCAAATGGTTCAGCTAATGATTTATCTTGAAGTTTTGATAGAAGTACGTCCTTTATAAATTCAATAGGTAAATCGGGATTATCTAATGCGCATTTGCCTAGTTTAGCCCAATATTCAATTTGATTCGGAATAGATCGAAATTCCGCAGAAGCAACTTTTTTTGCTTCATAGTAAATAGATTCATCGATCCTGATAGGAATACCCATAGTTCACCTACAATAGTAATTTACTGCTACATTTGTAGTATAGCATAAATTTATACGTAGGACCAATCAAAATAGATGCAATTGAGCTGTATTTATAACACACTATAACTTATTGAATAATATGGATTAGACCGGCGGTTTCTATTTGAGTAAAGTGATTCTTATTTGATTGCCATGTGTATAAGTGATAAGATGACATTTTTACATGGTGTTGATATTTTATGCGTGAAGGTGGGTTGTTGGCCAATATTGCAACTGTTAGATACAGACACAGTATAGCTATGGGGCAATTTTTATCACTGAAAGACCTGTTAAAGCTACTCATTTCTGCTTGTTCAAAAAATTCTCAGGAAAACACCTCTTGGTGTGTGAACATGTTGAATGAAACGCTGGTGCTGTGTTTTGCTATCATTTTTCAAGCTAAACGGCCGAGATTTTATCGACACAAAGGTACTTTACAAAGTGAGTTTTTAACAAGATTTTATAAAGTGGGCTTCTTTACATTTGTTCGGGAGCTCGAAATGCTTCAAAAAAAACAATGGGAAGCACTCAAAGTATATGATAATATCGGTGATAATTCACTGATTTTACTCGATAATTTAAGCCGACAGCAAAAAACAATACAAATTTCTGATATAGCGCCCGACGATCAAATAAAGCCTTTGGCACGTTCGATTTATGCGATTGTACTTGCACCGAAACAAACGGGTAGCATCGTTGTATCACTGAATCCTTTACTTGAAATGCTCACTGATGAAAGTACGTTTTTGGATGCTTTAGAGACGCTGACCGTTTTGTTTCATAAATTGGATGTAACGGATATTGAAACGCAATATCATGAAGTAATTGGGATTTTTTTAGATAAACTTCGAGCGATAGAACATCCGAATTGTCATTCTTATTGTACAGGAATAAACCTGCTGGATTCATTTCATTCCATTTTTTTAAAATTTAAAACCACAGAGCATCAGTTATGGTTTATTGGGCGCCTAATAGGCATGCTTAAAGATCTTAAAAGAGAATTTCGTAGGCCTGTTTTGAGCGCACTTGAGAAATGGATGCCCAGACTGAATGAGACGGCGGTTCAGTTCGTCGTTGATCATGTGTCTGCGCTCTTTGAAGAGGGAAATGAGAAAAGTTTAGAGATTTTTTGTGATATTTTAGAAGATCTTCCGCATTGCAGTATTTATAAATCAAGGTTAGGCCTTTTGCTAGTTGATCAATTAAAACAAAGCAAGAATCAGGCCATAACAGATTGTTTTTTATTCAGGCTAAATCATGCGCGCTCGATGGATAAATACTTTCGAACAGAACACGCCATTGTCGCATTGGCGCCTCAACTGCATACAGCATGGTTGCTGGAATGGATAGTTGAGGTTTTAACAGATTCCGAGCGTAAAGAATTACGTGATGATACCGCTTTAAGTATGATGAGTAAATTGATTCCAACTGTAGAAAACGATTGGCTGCAGCGCATGGGAGAATTGTTATTTATGCACATCGACATGCCACAACCGTGGGAAGCGGGTGGAGATGTGTCGATGATATGCCAATTGATTGATAGGTTTGAGCCAACAGATGTTAAAAAGTACACGGATCGTATATTAGCGCTGATCGGGGACCACCCGCCATCCAATCAGTTCGTGTCTTGGGAGGTCGTGAACACCATCACGGGTTTGAAGTCTAAATTTGAAATGGAAGACGTTTTACTACTGATTAAGCGCTTGGCTATCAATATTGATCCAACAAAAAATTTTAACACCAGAAATCGATTTACGTGTTCTTTGGAACGATGGATAGTTACAATGAAAAGCATGGATGTTCAACGATTGATTGAACCTGTCTTTGCCATGCTCAATGACGCCCGACCAATGGTTCGTTATTATGCTCTTTGTATGCTAAAACAAGTGATAAAACAATCAGAAACGGTCTCGATAGATATTTGGCAATGGGTTCCTCTTTTATTAAAGACGCTTAATGAACGAGATTGTGGGGTGGACCAGGCCGCGTTGAATGTCTTCTTAGCGTTAATCAATCAATTTGAAGCAGCAGCGCTTGAGCAATGCTTATTATTCATATGTGAATTTGATTATGCGGAGGATGACTATCAAGCAATCGACCATCTATTTATTGTGTTAGATTCGATCATCGTACGACGACCACACTTGAGTGCAGTAGAAGCCCAGAAAGTGAGTGCCTTTTTATTAAAACAACGCCGACCTCCAGAAACATGTTTCCACCCCAAAATCTTCAGTTATTTAGCGGAATGGCGTCCAAAATTAGATGCGACTTTATGTCCATCATGGGCTGATTATTTGTTAAATTTTCTTGATCGCACTTATTTATCACCACAGTATCTTGTGTTAGATGCAATCCATGCATGGATGCCTGCGTTTAGTGCCACAGAAATTCAGCGATTGAACAGTTTGGTACTACGGATAATCAATAAGAGCAATCCCTACTACAGTGTATTCCACACATGTTATTTTGATAAAATTCTTCGTGTGATTCATCGTATGCTTGAACTGAACAACAGTGAAATTTCATTACATGACCTACTCACTTTCTTATTAAAGCAATTGAGATGTTATGAGGCAGATCGAATTGCATCCAAAGTACAAGCGACTTTATTGTTGTTGATGTCTAAATTAGAAGCGAACGACATGAAGGTGTTGATGGATTTTATCTTAGCGCGATTCAATGTGCCCATGTTATCTCAGCGAAAAACCGCTTTATGGATGACCATAACCATGTTCCCTTTGATTGGAGAAGAGATCATGCCATGGATAACCGCTTTAATCAAGCTATTCAAAGATGAGCAAACAACTGGCCGGGAAGAAGTTTTAGAAGGGCTTATTTTATTTATACCTAACATGAAGGAACAAGACGCGATATGGGTTGTCACCGAGTTGATGAGTTATCTTAACCATGCGAATATAAACCTTCGAAACGAGCTATTTAATGCCATAAAGGCCATTATTAGTTATCATCCCCAATACACCTATTCATTGAATAGCATGAGTGAATCATTAGAAAAATTTTACGTCACACTGATGCTCGATATGGTAAAAATAGCGGAAAGTTTAAATGAGATCCCATTCCATGCCAAAAACCCTCCACCCATACTATCTCCAACAAATGGGCATCGAATCCTGGATCGTCCGTAAGCCACATGGTCAGATGATAATCTTATCCACCAATGGCATTGGCAATCACCAGGTATTTATGTCGGTTGGCGTGGATTCCAGTCACGTCATTACCTGCTTTTTTCCGCAGAGGCTAGTCAAAATGCTGTTAATGGCTCGTTTTCAATTAAAAGCAATTCAAAATATGCTGTTAAATTAGTGATTAACAAGTTGGGACGAATCAAAAAAGGGTAGGGGCCATTCGACCCAACATCGTAATTAATTCAGCTTATAAGGCAATCCCACTTCTACCAAAAACGCGTTCTATATCCATAGAATCCAACTGGTCAAAGACAGTTTTTGCGGAAATATCTTCGTTGCCATTAAACTTTTTTCGCATCGTTGCAAGTGTAATTGGAGTAATATCACTATTGGACAGTATGTTCCTTAATTTATCCGGATTATATCTAAATACGTTTCCTTTAGCACAAATACTTGATTCATGCTTGAAAAATGACCATTTACACATGGATTGTAGTGAAGGTATTGTCTGTTTATTTAAGGTTTCTACATGATCAGTCCTGAGAGATAAAAGAGTCTCGAAATCATTTAATACCAGTTCAAGATTATTATAATGATAACGGAAATAACGGATCTTTTGAAGTAATGTGTTTTTAAGAAACGGCCTGAGTTCGAGAAGTTCATTTAAGTTATTTAGTTCTTCATCACTTCCATTAAGATCGCAATATTTACGACACATCTTGCTAAAAAAAATTAACGCTCCTATATGCTGAGGGTTATCTTTTATTATTTCACGTATTACACTTAGTGCTTCTGTGTTTTTATCCTCACTCAAAAGAACACGACATCGCGCAAGACGCTCCGAAACAGGAGTTGGATTTGGAAAAAAGTTGCGTGGCATAACATCTATCATTATCAAATAAAGATGTATAATGATAGCACATTAAAGGCTGCGGAATCGAGTGTTCCAACAGTGTCCAACAGCCCCCATGACACATGGCATAAATTTATACTATACTTACCTAAACTATAGAATTATTGGAGGTTATATGCCTACACCCGGAGATCATAGTCTTAACGAAGAATTAAGGAATGAAGTCAATGAGGCATTAAACTCATTTCCCGGCTTTTCTTATCAGCAAATTATGGACGTAGCGATTAAGGTCAAGCAATTTCAACAGACCCTGCCGAGAGGAATTATAATACACTCCGAAAGAGCAAGAGGGGCAACAAAACCTTCAATGTCTTATAGTAACGTGGGAAATATTGTAACGCTATTAAATAAGGCTGCAACCGAGAAAGCGGTGAACATGCTAGATCATCTCTACGAAGACTCTCACCTAAACCCAGATATAAAAAAAGAGGTTAGAGAGGCGGTGCTTAATAACGCTCAGTATTCACACAGTAAAATGGAAGATTGTGCAAATAAAATTAAAAGCTTTCAGGCTACAATGCCGACAGAAATAAAAACACGTCCTGAAAGGAGCAGCAGCCTAACTCTACCATCGAAAGAATATGTCACGGTAAGTAGAATTTTGGACTTACTGACGGATATTATTAAAAATAAAAATACGGCAGAAACCACAAAATCATTTAAAGATCGTTTTACAGCTCAAAAAAATGCCAATCCTGTGAATATAATTCCAGAGCCCGATCCAGAGAGCCGCCCTACCTATAAATGAAAAGTAACTACTCGCTCCGTAGCAAGGAACGGCCATATTTGGCGCATCTTGAACGAAAACGATTTCGAAAAGCTTGTCCCCGCGGAGGCGGGGATGCTCACATACCTATGTATGCGGCACTTATGCGGCTTGACCGCGGGACGTCAATATTGTTTTAGAGCGTTTTTTGGGTGTTCTGCCCATGGCATTGATTTCATCCTGTTCCCGATTTCGTTTGTGCTGAGCGGACTTACCAAAGAGCCCATGGCTTTTGAGCGCCTGACTACTTTTTTTAGGCGATTGTTTTTCATAACGAGTAACATCATAGTCTAATAACAGGGAGTTATCTTCCGGGGCATGGACTGTTGTTTCAATGGCTTGCGATAAGCACGCTGCTTCTTGGTCGTGAATGGACTCAGACCAAAATTCAACTGCAAAATTAATGATGGAGGGGTTGACGGATAAATTATTTTCATCAGTCTTTTGAATGACAGGTTGTGGCTTATCAAGCAGGTATTCGTGAACAAAATTGATAAACTCACATTCATCCACGGTTTTATGGATTTTTTTTGCACCACCTAGGCGAGCAGCTAATTCGGTTATGGATTCCAGACTATAACCACGACCGGAAAGCACTGGATAATGTTTTATTACTGCTTTGATGGCCTGTGTGCCACCACTGTTAGCAGCCATGGCCATGATTTGTGTGTTATTAAAGCCCAGTTTTTGCAGTTGGGCATGGGATGCAATTACGGTCTTTATGGCCTGTGCGCCACCACTGTTAGCAGCCATGGCTGCGACTTGTGTGCTATTAAAGTCCAGTGTTTGCAGTTGGGCATGAGATGCAATGACGGTCTTTATGGCTTGTGCGCCACCACTATTATCAGCCATGGCCATAATTTGCGCGCCATCAAAGCCCAGTGTTTGCAGCTCAGCATAGGATGCAATCACGGTCTTCATGGCCTGTGCGCCACCAGCTTTAGCAGCTATGGCTATGATTTGTGCGCTATCAAAGCCCAGTGTTTGCAATTGATCATAGGATGTAATCACGGTCTTTATGGCCTGTGCTCCACCATCGTTAGCAGCCATGGCCACGATTTGTGTGCTATTAAAGCCCAGTGTTTGCAGCTCAGCATAGGATGCAATCACGGTCTTCATGGCTTGTGCGCCACCACTCTTATGAGCCATGGCCATAATTTGCGCGCTATCAAAGCCCAGTGTTTGCAGTTGGGCATAGGATGTTATCACGGTCTTTATGGCCTGTGCGCCACCGCTGTTAGCAGCTATAGCCACGATTTGTGTGTTATTAAAGTCCCGTGCTTGCAGCTCAGTATAGGATGCAATCACGGTTTTTATGGCCTGTGCGCCACCATCGTTAGCAGCCATGGCCACGATTTGTGCGTTATCAAAGCCCAGTGTTAGCAGCTGGGCATGAGATGCAATCACGGTCTTCATGGCCTGTGCGCCACCATTGTTAGCAGCCATATCCATGATTTGCTCATGAGTAAATTTAAAAGGCTCTAATAATAGTGTGCCATAGGTATTCAATACAAATTTAACGGCATTTTTTGACGAACCTAGAAGAATGATTTTGTCAGATTGCTGTGATGTAAATCCTGCAGCTAACAAGCTAGCAGTTTCATCATCATAGCGTTCGCGTGAAATATTGTATTTAGATAATCGATCTTTAAATATTAATTTTAGTTGTGTCATGCAATGCCTGTTGTTGTAATGAATGAATCATGGAGGCGGCTAATTTTTTTATATTATACGTAGAGTAATAAAATAATACAATTCTTGTCTGGTATATAATCTAACCGTTAAATATTTACTCTATAATATATGTTTTACGATTAGGGGTTAAATTCGTCAATAAGGGCAATTCGGTATGCTCTAAATTAAATCATTGTGTGGTACAATACATTCTAGCTAAATAATTGTAAGGTAAATGTGATGGAAGACGTTCAGAAAAAATTAACGCCAGAAAAAAGTCGAGCTTCTTTTTTCCCAATTGTGACGGCTGCGCTTACTCCTAGTGATGTTCAGGAAAAAAAACAGGTTTCTTTTCATCGCTCTGTAGCGGTTATTCTTATTGCTGGTAAGGATGAATATATAAAGGCCAAGATTCACAACAATATTTGGTATAATACAGATGAATTTAACCGCTTTAAACAGGAGGAAAATGAACGCCGCCTGGAACAGGAACAGGAACAGGAACAGGAAACTGAAGCAATGAAGATTGTTCTTAAGTAACCGTAGGTTGGGTCGTTCGGCCCAACATATCCAAAAATTGGTCATTCACACGATATTCGTTATGTTATTGTTTTCCCTAGAGTAGGGTAGTCATCGCGTTCGATAGCTTGTTCTAAATCATGAACATCCATTTCTGCAAGATGATGTATTGTTACACGACCAGTTTTGATGGCTTGAATACAGCCTTCATTCTTAAGAGCAAGATCAATATTTCTAAATTGCTCGATAGTTCGCAACCCCTCCAAATCTTCTCTCGAGTCGGTTAAGCCATGTTTTTTCGCCGTAGACATTATTTGTTCCTGTAGATGCGTACCCTCATGGAACCTCGATCGCATTATGCCTGCATCTTTCATTAATTGAGTCAGCTTTTCTTTGAGATTATTTGTCATAAAATTTCTCCTTAACTAAATTATCTATGAATACCTTTCTCAATGCCCATGTACATTATAGTATAATTTGATCGTTTTTATTATCACCTTACGCAAACTGACACAAACATCTATCCTTTTACCGATCCATCAGTCAATTATTTATGCTACTATTATAGTATATGATCATATTGATCGGGTTTGGGGGCGTATCATGTCTTATGTTGAGTTCCAAAACAAACAGATTCAGCAGCTGAATGCAATTGAAGAAAAAATCAAAAATCTTGCTGTAATGAAAAAAATAGAGCAACTACCGCCCAAAACAAAAGAGGGCTACGCAAAACTTATTTCAGGAAAAATCGAAGCTATTGAGCAAATTGGCACACAATTAAAAGAAAATCAGTTGAATACAAAAAAAACTCAACCAAATCTATTTGAGTCAATGAATATAATAAAGACTAAAATGAGTCAGCTCATGGATATCATAAATCAATTGACTGACATTCAAAACTCCATAACGAAGCTACTGGGGTCTCCAATAAATCCTGCGAAGCAAGTACAGATGCCATACAATTTACCTGCAGTTCCTATGACCGCAGTTACATTAAATTCAGGAGCAAAGACTAACTCACCCAGTGTTCTCCCACAAAGCCAAGCGCCCCTGTTGGATAAGCCCAAAATCCGTTATGAGGATTTAGAAAATGAATTTGCTAGCCTTGATTCACCTGCTACGAGTCTGGCAACCACACCCCGAAGCATTATGACAGATGAAGAAACGGCGCTTAGTGATGAATTTGATGGCATTGATTCCCCGGCCACGAGTCCGGCAACCATTTTTCCTAGTGTTCCTACAAAGCCAGTTCTACTGGGCGCAGGTGCGAAGCTTGGGACATCGGGTTCATTGTCACCAAATCAAGCGCCTCCGTTGAGTAACACGTTTCAACGATATCAAAAAGAAATGAAAGAATTAAGAAAAGCAGATCAATTAATTGAAAATAAAGCCCCAGCAGTAGCTGCGCTCTATACAAAAGAAGCAAATAAATTTAATAACGTGCTTGAAAAGCTAGAAAAAAGCAGCGACTCGGTGACTAAATTTGTTAATCATTTTGCTCCAGTAGTGCATTCTGACGAGGCCGATAAACTGGTCAATGAGACACTTGCCAACTTCATGCCGAAACGATAGTAAGAAGTTTCATGTTCTTATCCACCTCATTTTTTACTCATCAGACTTTAGGCACAAATTTCTTGGCATCAGGATTTAGGCCGGTTTTCTTATGACTTGGGAACATGCTATTTTGTATTAAAGCACCGGATTGAGGTTGAGCAGTCCGAATAATGGGTTTAATCATTAGATTGAATAAGCCCGGATTATCTTGACATTCTTTCCCCGACACACCAAGCGCTGACATGTCCTGTATTACTCGATCCACTGCTTCTTTCAAGGGATGGGTGCCTGCAGCGCAGCTCGCATGGCTATGCAATCCTTTCCCATAAATTAACTTCAGGTGCGTTGGTGATGCATTGGCATGGTTGAGTTCTGTTTGTAGTCGTCTTTTAAGTCCAAAATATACCTCACCAGACGATAAATCATGCAGGTTTATGATTTCATCGTGCATCATGTCAGGACGATTAAACGTTTGTGTTGCCTCATCTAAAAGTGAAAGAGCCAAACGTTCATCAGGTTCGGCACTATTGGCAAGGGCAGAAATGGTGCTGGCATAAGTAATCGCGTCAGCAAAGCGTAAGCCTTTAGCCTCATTGAACAGGGTTAGTGCGCGGTCTGCATCAGGTGTGGTGCTTTTGGCAATGGCATCAATGGTGCTGTTATAGGTAAACGCGTCAGCAAAGCCTAAGCCCCTGGCCTCATTGAACAGGGTTAGTGCACGGCCTGCATCAGGTGTGGCACTTTTGGCAATAGCAGAAATGGTGCTGGCATAGATAAATGCGTCAGTAAAGCGTAAGCCCTTAGCCTCATTGAACAGGGTAAGTGCTCGGTCTGCATCAGGCGTGGCACTGTTGGCAATGGCAGAAATGGTGCTGGCATAGGTAATTGCATTGGCAAAGCGTAAGCCCCTGGCCTCATTGAACAGAGTTAGTGCGCGGTCTGCATCAGGTGTGGCACTTTTGGCAATGGCAGAAATGGTGCTGTTATAGGTAATCGCGTCAGCAAAGCCTAAGCCCTTGGCCTCATTGAACAGGGTTAGTGCGCGGCCTGTATCAGGCGTGGCACTATTGGCAATGGCAGAAATGGTGCTGGTATAGGTAATCGCGTCAGCAAAGCCTAAGCCCCTAGCCTCATTGAACAGGGTTAGTGCGCGATCTGCATCAGGCGTGGCACTGTTGGCAATGGCAGAAATGGTGCTGGCATAGGTAATCGCATTGGCAAAGCCTAAACCCCTAGCCTCATTGAACAGGGTTAGTGCGCGGTCTGCATCAGGCGTGGCACTTTTGGCAAGGGCAGAAATGGTGCTGTTATAGGTAATCGCATTGGCAAAGCCTAAGCCCCTGGCCTCATTGAACAGGGTTAGTGCGCGGTCTGTATCAGGCGTGGCACTTTTGGCAATGACAGAAATGGTGCTGTTATAGGTAATCGCGTCAGCAAAGTGTAAGCCCTTGGCCTCATTGAACAGGGTTAGTGCGCGGTCTGCATCATGCGTGGCACTGTTGGCAATGGCAGAAATGGTGCTGTTATAGGTAATCGCATTGGCAAAGCCTCTTGAAACCGCAATTGCATGGACGTCCAGCACATAATTAAGCTGCTTTAGATAATCCATTTTTTTGATTATCTGATTAATAATCACGTCATTTGGGAAAACGTTTTGATTCAGCATGTCTGATAAAAACAGGGTTATTTCTCTGAGTGATTTGAGGTTCTTCAATTGTTTGCTATAGGTTATATAAATAGATTTATTAACAGGTTGCGGAACAGCCCATGAGTTCATGCGGTTTATTAATAAACTCCAAGCGTTAAAATTATCATGTGTACTTGCTTGCCCATTCATCCTCTTCATAACGCCACACTCCGAAAATAATAAATTTTTTTGCCACTTTACCATAAAATGGTGCAATTGCATAATTTACAATCATATTGGGGTGCGGCTCTTACATAGGCGGCACCTTATGTATTCTGCCAATCCAAACTGAGCTGACTAGGGGCTGTTGACATTTGCCCTGTCGAAGCCCGACGTCCCGCGGCTTGACCGCGGGACGTCGAGATCTGAAATGTCAACAGCCCCTAATATTCTTTCTTAGATTTCGACAAACCTTAAAGTCGCCGCTGTGATTAAGTCAGAAATGCAAAATAACGTCAATGGCTCCCAATACCGTATAGCGTTTATCTGGAGAAATGCCGGCATTAACGTTACCATTGAAGGCGTTTTTATCAAGCGAATAGTCGAAGTCAACTTCAGGGCGTAGCTCGATTTGTGGCGATAGCCAATGTTGCCAGCCTATACCAAAATTGAGGTAGCGGGTTTTTGTACCGGTACGTTGTCCTTCTTGATCGTTATAAAACTCGGGTCGGAATGAGATATTATCAAGCGGTGAGAATTGATAGTTGAGATAAAGAACGGTGCCAATCGCTCTTGCAGTACATGTGGGATTAGATGGATTACTGCATTGTGCAGCATTTGGGGCGTTGAAGGGTATATACTGCGGCGAGAATGGCGTTCCTCCCATGGCTATGGCAGTCGCTGCAGTTGGATTATTTAAGTTAGCTACATTATTTTGGTGTAGTGAATAAATTTCATAAGAAAAATGCCATTGGTCGTTTAATTTGTGGTAATAAGTGAATCCATACCACTGAAGATTATTATAACCCCAAACGCCATTATTGATGCCGTCCATGCAAGGATAGATAGTGTCATTACCGTTGTTCCAAGTATAACGGGCGCAGGCGACAACTGATGGTTTAGCTCCGGGATCTTTCAGGAATGTTGAGCCAGGATACAATGAGTTTGGATCAGGGTTACTCACCCGTTTACCTGCATTCCAGATGGCAGTATCGGTTCCTTCCACTAGACCTAATTGTATGATTAAGTTTTTAGTGACAGCTAAACTACCCACTAAGCCTTCATTAGTATAGTTGTCAAAACTGTAGCTCATAGAGTGGGAGTACATATAGTTATTCGGAGCAAGTTGTGCCTCGATATCTGGAATGGATATATAGCGTCCAAGCCGTAAAAGTAATCCTTCGGCTATATTTGGAATATATACTTCACCATACATCATTGGGAAGTCATAGCCATTAACGGCGTTTTTTTGTAAGAGCTGATAGCTAGTAATGCCATATGCGGTTGTATAGCGATAGTTTTCTCCATAGAGACCTGACAACCGGAATCCCCAATCGAGGTGGGTCGTTTGAACTGTATCGGGAACACGTTCTATATATAGAACAATTTGATCTAGCTGTACTTTATTTGGTGTATACATATAGGCCATCGGCGCATTGCCGCCCGGTTTTACCGTGTTGGTGCTGATATTGCCTCCGCCATTGAGCCAGCCGTATACTTGGATATGGTTTTTGTTTAACCATTTTCCAGTTGACGTATCATCAATGCTTGTCATAAGAGGGCTGTCTACCGAATTGGGGCGGCTTACTCCGATTGCCGTGGTGGCTCCGTAAGGCCATTCAGTAAATGGCATGGGCGGTGTGGACTCAGGTGTTGCCGGCCAACCGTCTCTATGTGATGAGGGGGCATTAGGTACAGTCGGCGCTGCTGCATGGCCCACTTCAAGTTTATAATAATTCCAAAGACGAGACATGACATGTTTGCCTAAATAATTATCAATGCACGCGTAATTAGTATAGGGATCACATATTTCTGCGCTCTGTTCGTGCGAGGCTTTATCATCCGCCCAAGTCGGAGTGGCGATGGTAAAGACCAGATAGAGCAAAATCACGCCAGAAATAGGGTGCTTTTTCAAAAATGAACTCCTTGTAAGTATATTGTTTTCCAATTATCTCGGCCGTAAGCTGTGCTACTTTATTCATCGAGAAAGAATTTAATCTGCAAGTGTTCTAACCCATTGCGCAAACGCCTCATTTTCAAATTCATACGTATCACGAGGAGATTTAAACACAATATTAGATAACTTACTCATAGCCCGTTGGACATGAGTTACTTCTAAGGATTCAATGCCAATAATAGTACGAAGTTTTGAAACAACCGCTTTGCTAAACGGTTTTAACGAAGGATATTGTGCCAGCATACGAATAAGTGCCTTTTGCGTAGCATCAAGTGCTGCCCACGCGCCTTCATGATTTTCAGTGAGCGCAAGTTTTTCTGCAACCCTCTGCATAGCCTCCTCTAGCGTTACCGATGGATTGAGCACCATGTCAACAATACCAACAAGAAAAGGCTCTGGCTGTTGTTTAAATGAAACAAAAGCTTGCCAGGCCCGCTCGATTGCTAATATACGGTGAGTAGATGCTTCGAACCGCTCTGCAATATACTCGACAAAATCGCAGCCTAATTGTGGAAAATCGGCGATAGCGGAGCCTGTTGAATAGAGTGGTGCATTGGAGTTTGAGAATACGTGCGCTAATTGCGTTCTAGATGAACCTGTAAATACGACTCGCAAACGGCTTTGATTCCTGGTAATTGAGGTACGCAGCGCCGTTGCAACGGCTTCATGCTCTTTTGTTTTTGCCAATTCCTGTGCTTCATCAATGAGCAGCAACACGGGTTTCTTTTTACAAAGAGTCTCAATCAAAATATCTATTTTTAATGCAATGTCAGTTTGTACATGCTTCCATGCATCACCAAAGTCTATCTCTCCTTCCAATTTTGTTCCAGCGATTTCAGCTTTTGCCTTGAGTTTTTTAATGGGGGTATGGAGTTTCGCGACCAAATTCTCAACAGCATTTTTTGGTTCTAGTGCGCGTTCAAGAGCACGCACAATAGAGACTCCTGGCGCGAGCTTTGTTTGCCATAGATCAACATATACAACTGTGTAGCCCGCAGTTTCTGCGGCCGGTGTTAAATCTTTCAAGAGGAAGGACGTCTTTCCTGCGCGCCGAGGGGCAAAAATAGTGGTAGAAGTCACCAAACCCGCATTCAAAGTATCTAGATAGATCTTAGCAAGTGCCGGTCTATGATAATGCCAAATTTCGATTAAGTTCATTATATTATACTAAATTATTTTATTATTGTATAATTATACAATGCATGGATAATTAAATATAGGGCTTTTATGTCAGGGCTACCGCACGTGTGCTTAAATACCAAGCAACAACCAATTGATTTACAAAAATAACTGCTAACCCACTCGGGCAAGGGCACGCTCACGGGCGCGGGCACGTAAATGAGCGCTACGCGAA
>Ga0206878_10042_pt2 | contig 14394 bp, 2 predicted proteins | sample Alteio_BWOrgCont_8_FD_152621 | JGI IMG/M metagenome (GOLD analysis project Ga0206878, IMG submission 152621) | Enriched cells from forest soil in Barre Woods Harvard Forest LTER site, Petersham, Massachusetts, United States -... | ecosystem: Environmental > Terrestrial > Soil > Temperate forest > O... | reverse complement strand
GCTATGCCTGCTGCGTAAGCACCATCACCTAAATCAGTAATACGAGGACTGCCCCAAACTTCCTTAATTACACTACCAGGATCGGGTACTGATGCATAAATGTTATCTTTAGCATCAACAGCTATAGCGAAAGGAGCACTAGCGGTAAGGGAGATACCAATAGGGCCTGCTTTTTGAACAGCAACGGGGTCTCCTGTATTTAACGGTGCAAGTGGCGATATCGGCACCTCAGCGGTGTAAACCGGTGGGGGGGTGTAACTGATATTGGGTTTGGCAGGAGTGTTAACTGCAATATTAATAGTGGTTGTACTAACGCCGCTATTGTTCCTGGCGGAAACGGTGTAGTTTGTTGCCGGGCCCCCAACTAACGGTGTCCCGCTGATAGTTCCCAAATTGGCATCTAAAGATAAACCGCCGGGTAACGCCGGCGTAATGAAATAGCCGCCAACGTTAAGCTTCATTATTCCGTAGGTACCGTTGACTACATATCCGGCTGTGAAAATATTACCCGACGCGTCAATTGCCAAAGCTGTTATTGAAGCAAAACCACCGCTCAATACTGCAACGCCGTTATTGCCGGGTGTTATTTCGGTTATAAAAGGATTATTGCCATCGGTAAAATACACATTCCCGGCGGCATCAACCGCTACGCCCATCAGGTTAGCATTTCCATTTCCTATACTAACCGGAGCGCCATTGCCTGTCGGGATCTCTTTTATCATATTGTTGCCCTTGTCGGCCACATAAACATTGCCGGCAGCATCTACAGCTATGCCCTGCGGGTTACTGAATCCGGAACCTAAAGTCACCGGGGTGTTACTGCCTGCGGCAATCATTTTTACTGCATTGTTACCCGCATCGCTAACATATATATTGCCGGAAGCGTCTACGGCAATACCATACGGATGGCTGAAACCCGATCCTAAAGTTTTAGTAGCCCCGCCTCCCGCCGGGATTTCCTTTACTGCGTTATTGCCGTTATCCGCTACGTATATATTACCTGCAGCATCTACCGCTACCCCGGTAGGTTGATTAAAGGCCGAGCTTATGAGTACCCTTGTTTCTTCTTCATCGGGCAGAATCTTTTTTATAGCATTTTTTCCGGTTTCTGCTATATAAGTATTCCCTGCTGCATCAACGGCGACTCCCGCCAAATAAGTAAACCCGCTTATCAGCGCGCTGGTTGGGGTAGGTACCCCACCCCCGGTATTTGTGACCGTCAACGGCGGAATAGCAACATCAATTGTGTAAACCTGTGGGGTGCTGTAACTGATAATCGGTGCCTGCGCAAATAGTTTAAAAGGCAGCAGCATCACCATCAACGCGTTTGTAAACCAGTGCGTGTAATTTTTTTTCATAGCGCTATGTAATTAATAATTTTATTTATCATGGTTAATTTATATTATAATCACCGTCTTCAGAAAATCCAGTCAAACCTGCATCCGCGCCATATCCTGTGCTGGTGCTTATTGTAAAAAGAAAAAAAGAAGGGGTTTTCATAAAGTAAAAGCTCGTGAATAAAAGGCCAGGTAATCAATTGGTTGTGATATGGTTAATCAAACTTAAAAAATAATTTGCAAACAAAAGGATTAACCCTAAATTAATTTCATAAGGGCCTGTCCAAAGCCGGCATAGCCCCCATACTAAATAATGTAAATGGCGAAGCCTTCCTGGGTATACGGAGGGCTTCGCCATTGAAAAAATGTAAAGAATTACCCGTAAGGGTAAGCGTATCTGCTAATATTTTAGTACGATAAACCCGGTTCTGTGTTTAATTACCCCTTTTACAGCATAATCTAACGAATAAAAATAAGTGCCCGGCAACTGCATTTTGCCTGTTTTGTTGCTATGCCCGTCGAATACTTTGTTTTGATTATCATAACCTTTTGCTTCGTAAACCAGCGTGCCCCCGGGGTTCATTATCATTAACTTATTGTCCGGGTAGCTGGCAATATTTTCTATGGTGAGGTAATCGTTTACACCGTCCCCGTTCGGCGACACCGCCTGGTGAACCAGGATGCCATCATCGTTTAATATTGGGCCATTGGGTATTGCTACGGCTGCTTCTTCATCCGGTGTGGTGGTTGGCCCTGCGGCAGCCCGCGTAACGGTAATAACATAACTATTGGTGGTAACACCATCCTGTGCGGTTACTTTGGTAGTAATCGTGTTGGCGCCTGCGTTTAAGGCCATAGCGGCCGATGGGCTGCCGGAAGTTGCAGCTATGCCGTTTACAGTAATGCTTGCTTTCGGATCGTTTGCGGTTGCAATTACCGAAAGAGACGATATATTGTTGGGTACCGACACGGTGTAATCGGCAAAATCAGGGCCGGTTGTTTTTTTAAGCGATTCAAATGGCTTCAACTCCAGGCTGTTCAAAATATCATTGTTGGGTAGCGTCCTGGTTACACCTATTGTATAGGTGTTTGAGGTTACTTCGCCGGCAGAAACTACATTTATTTTGATGGTATTAAAGCCAACCGCCAAAGGAATAGCTCGTGACCGTGTACTCGAAGCTACAGATGTACCATTGATCTTTATTGTTGAACCGGCGGCCGCAGCGAAAGCAGTTACCCTTATGGACGGATTATTAGTAACATCGGCAGTATAACTCGTTGTAAGGTAATTGAATGCCGGCGATAAGGTGCCGCTGTTCAGGTTGATGTGTGTTAGGTAGGCGTTGCCTTGCTCGCGTTTTACCTGGATGATATACGTATTAGTTGGCGACCCAACTGCGGATACGGTAACAGTAATTGTATTTTCGCCAACCGCCAAAGGAATAGCTGCCGATGCCGCGCCCGAAGCAACTGTTGTGCCATTTACCCTTACCGTCGCGCCGCTAACTGCAACCGTGGGTATTACTTTTATTGATGTAGTAGTGCTGGCTACAGTTGCTGTATAGTTGGTTGTGCCGGTTGTAAATGCCGGCGAAAGGGCCGTGCTCAAACTCAAAGCCAGGCTGGCCAGGTTATCATCGTCATTAGCCGCCCTGTTTACCGTTGTGGTATAAGTATTTGTTGTTGAACCGTTTTCTGAAGTTACCACCGTTGTGATGGTATTTGCCCCAATAGCCAAAGCTATAGGGGCCGAGGCAGCATTTAACGCTACGGGCTTGCCGTTTACGGTCACACTGGCATTTGAGTCGGCAAGCTTTGGCGTTACTGTTATTGACGAGGTAACATCAGGAACGTTTGCTGTATAGGTGTTGACAAGATAATTAAATACCGGGGACAGCACGCCGGTGCTTATTTTAAGATTGGAGAGGTAGGAATTGCCTGACATTACCTTGATACTTACTTTTGCCGAACCGTACCCCCCACTGTTATAGGCGGTTATGGTATAGTTTACCACCGGACTCCCCTCGTGTGGCGTTCCGCTTATAGTTCCGGTTTCATTATTAAACGTAAGGCCATCAGGTAAAGCCGGGCTAATGAAATAATTTCCCGGGTTCATAATTACTATACCGTAGGGGACTATGCCGTCAGATACATATAAATTACCAATGGCATCAGTAGCGATGGCTAAAACGTTCCCAACGGTGCCCGAAAGCGATATGGCAACGGGCGCGCCGCCGCCTGCAGGTATCCTTTGTACGGTGCTGCCTGCATTTATATATAAAGCCCCTGTTGCATCAATTGCTATGGTTGACGGGCCCGATGATACTGAAGCTAAAATTACTATACTTTGACTGGCTGCCGGTATCTCATCTACCGAATTGTTTCCAAAATCAGCCACAAACACATTGCCCTTACCATCTGCCGTTAACCCCAGTGGCTCTGTAAACCCCGAGGCTATTGTAACGCCATAGGTTGTTCCTGCCGGTATCCTTTTTACTGTATTAAGGCTTACATCGGCGCCAAAACCCACTTTATTAGCGCCAAAATCACTCACGTACACATTGCCGGCAGCATCTGCTGCTATGGCGGTAGGGTTCAGGAGATCCGTTCCTATAGTAACCATAGCCCCGCCAGCTGTAGGAATTTTGTGTATCGTCTTACTTTGGTCCAATACATAAATGTTCCCTGCAGCATCAACCTTTACACCATAGGGGTGATTAAACCCCGATCCTCTAATACGCGGGGTTCCCTGCACAGGAATTTCCGTTATTGTGGTGTAGTTGGGGTCGGCAACGTAAACGTTGCCGGCATTATCAACCGATAAATCCACTGGTTGTTTAAATATGAGTTTACCCATAGTTAAGGCAAACGGCGCAGAGGTTCCAACAACGCCCCCTGTACTCTTAGGCACAAGCGGCGAAATGGCCTGACCTGTATTAAATACATTGGGGCTGTGATAACTGATAGCGGGTTTAGCAGGCAGATTAACGGCTATGTTAACCACAGTTTTGCTGCGGCCTCCTCCGTTGGCGGCGATAATGGTATAATTGGTTGCCGGGCTTGCCATAGTTGGTGTACCGGTTATTATCCCTGTATTGTTATTGAGAATCAGGCCTGTCGGCAAAATTGGTGTAATGGAATAGCCACCGGGGTTAACAATTGCAACCCATACAGCGCCCTTGTCGGCCTCGAAGAGGTTTCCGGTGGCATCAACCGCTATCCCAACCGGATTATTAAAGCCTGCACCTATTAAAATTGCGGGGCTTCCGGCACTTACCGGCGCCAAAAACTCCTTTACTACACTGCTTCCCCCATCTGCCACATACACATTGCCCGCAGCATCAACTGCAATGCCGGTCATCCTGTCAAAATCCAAACTTATGGTGACCGGGGCGCCGTTTCCCGCCGGGATCATCTTTAATGCCTCATTACCTGCATCGTTCACAAAAACATTGCCGACTGCATCAACCCCAACGTAAGTGGGGCCGTTAAAGCCCGAACCTAAAACAACCGGCGTACCGCCGCCTGCAGGCACCATCTTTACCGCATTATTGCCCGAATCGCCAACATATATATTGCCTTTTGTGTCCACGGCTATGCCGGATGGCTGACTGAAGCCCGATCCCAAAGTAATCGTAGCGCCGCTGCCGGCCAATATCTCTTTTACTGCGTTTCCGCCGTTATCAGCTACGTAAACATTTCCTGTGGCATCAACCGCTACACCCAATGGTTTAATAAAGCCTGTGCCTAAAATATTATCGCTAACAGGATTCAAAGTTTCCTTGTGTACAAAACTGTCGTTGGACGGTGTTACATACAGATTGTCTGCAGCATCAACAGCCATACCATAGGGGGCATCATAATTAATGCCTATAGGGACCGCCCCACGAATAGCAACCGCGCCTCCCGTATTTGAAGGCGCAAACGGCGATGCTGGTACCCCGGCGGTGTAAACCGGCGCCGCGCCGTAGCTGATATCAGGCTTGGAAGGCAGGCTCACTGCGATGTTAACAACGGCAGTGCTGCTGCCGCTGCTGTTCCTGGCTGTTACGGTGTAATTTGTTGCCGGGCTTCCAACTATCGGCGTCCCGCTAATAACTCCCGAACCGGTATTAAAAGATAAACCGGCAGGTAACCCCGGCGTCATGGAATAGCCCCCGGCGGTAATTTTCATTACACCGTAGCCACCGTTATAAGTTTCCCCGGTTGTGAAAAAATCTCCTGCCGCGTCAATAGCCAAATCTGTTATTAGAACATAACCGCCGCTCAATTTGGCAGCACCACCACTACCGGGTTTAATTTCAGTTATGTAATAATTTTCGCTATCGGTAAAATATACGTCCCCGGCAGCATCAAGTGCTATTCCAGTCAAGCCGCCACTTCCCTCCCCAATGATAACAGGGGCGCCGTTGCCGGCCGGGATCTTTTTTATCTTATTATTGCCGTTGTCGGCCACATAAACGTTACCGGAAACATCTACCGCAATGCCTTCAGGATTACTGAACCCCGAGCCCAGGGTTTTAACAGCCCCGCCGCCCGCCGGGATCTCCTTGATCGCATTGTTGCCCGAATCACTCACGTATATATTTCCTGCAGCATCAACCGCCAAACTATACGGATGGCTAAAGCCCGATCCTAAAGTTTTAACAGTTCCACCTGCTGCGGGGATCTCCTTGATCGCATTATTGCCCGCGTCTGCTACATATACATTGCCCGCAGCATCAACCGCTACACCGGTGGGCTGATTAAAGCCGCCCCCCAGATATTCCTTTGTTGCGCCGCCTGGCGGCATCTTCCTTATAACATTTTCTTTGGTTTGTGCCACATAAATGTTCCCTGCTTTATCTAAGGCGATTCCTGTACTTAAACCAAGCGCAGTGGTTAACAAAACGGAGGAAGGAAGGGGTACTTTCCCCCCGGTATTTACTGGTTTAAGTGATGTAATAGCGGCTTGAATTGGGTAAACCTGGGGGCTGCCATAGCTGATCTTCGGTGCCTGGGCAGATAGTTTAAAAGGTAATACAAGGACGATCAATCCTGTTGTAAACCGGCGCATCTGGTTTTTTTCCATCGAATTACGTAGTTAGATTTTAATTTACTATTGTTAATTTATTTTCTAGCTACCGTTTTTTTCGGGCAAACCGGTATTAGCTCAATATTATATGTTGGCGTTTTTTATTGTTTAAAGAAGGGGTTGCATTAAGTAAAAACCCATAAATAAAAGTTACGGCGAATCAATTAGTTGTAATAAGGCGAATATAATTAAAAAATAATTTTAATATAAAGTGCTGCCGGTAAATTAATTTAACTTCACCCCCCTAGTTCATAATGCATTAAGCCTTATTTTAAATAATATCGATGGCGAAACTCTCCGGGGAATTTCGCGGCGAAAATGTGTAATCAATATTTCAGCACGATAAACCCGGTTTTGCGCCTGGTGATGCCCTTCACCGTATAAGCAAGCGAATAAAAATAAGTGCCTGGCAACTGCATGGCCCCGTTCTTGTTCGAGTGCCCGTCAAATGCTTTCGAACTGTTGTCATATCCTTTGGCTTCATAAACCAATGTCCCCTCCCGGTTCATGATCTGTAATTTATTATCAGGATAGTTGTTTATGCCCTCGATAACCAAAAAGTCATTCATACCGTCTCCATTGGGCGAAATGCCCTGGTGTACCGCAATCCCGTCGGTCCCAACCCCGGTGCTGTTTGGGTTGAAGGCAACATCCGGGATATTCCCATCGCCGCTCCTCGTTACAATAATGGTGTAGGTATTGGTGCTTATGCCGTTTTGTGCGGTCACCGTGGCGGTGATAGTATTATCGCCAACGGACAAAGCTATCGGGCCGGATGCTGCCTTTGACGCCACCGCCGTGCCGTTAACAGTCACCGTTGCATTTACATCCGCCAAAACGGGAGTTACGGTTATTGAAGCAGTTGTATTCGCCACGCTGGCGGTATAATTATTGGTCAAATATGCAAATGCGGGCGACAAGGTTCCGCTGCTGATCTTCAGGTTTTGCAGCCAGTCATTCGTTGCACCGCGGTACACGGTGATGGTGTAAGTATCCATAGTTGTGCCATCCTGGGCGGTTACCACAGTGGTGATGTTATTGGCGCCGGTATTTAACGTTATATCGCCCGAGGGGCTGCCTGACGCTACAGCTGTGCCGTTTACTTTTATTGTTGCGTTTGGCTCGTTAGCTGTAGGTTTTACCATTACCGATGTGGTTGCCAATGGCACTGTTGCTGTGTAGTTGGTAGTTGCGCTGGCAAACGATGGCGCCAACGTTCCACCGCCCAGGTGTAAATCTGAAAGCGTCGCATCGGCCGACGGCGCCCTGGTTGCCGTAATGGTGTAGGTTTCAGTAGTAACGCCATCTTGCGCGGTTACCAATACGGATATGGTATTTTGCCCAACGTTTAATGTAATGGGGCCCGACGCTGCTTTTGATGCGACTGCTACACCGTTTACCTTCACCTTTGCCGTTGTGTCCGCTACTACAGGCGTTACTGTTAGCGACGTTGTGGCATTGCTCACACTGGTCGTATAGCCCGTTGTAAGGTATGCAAATGTGGGCGACAATGTGCCGGTGCTGATCTTAAGGTTGGCAAGATAGGTATTGGATGATTTTGCGCGGGTAACTACTATGGTGTAGTCTTTTGAGGTTGTGCCATCCTGCGCGGTTACTATTGTATTGATAGTTGTGGCGCCTACAGGCAGGTTAATGGTGGGCGATGCTGTTCCGGATGTTACAAGGCCTCCATCAACGTGTACCGTGGCATTGGGTTCGTCAACCGTGGGGGTTATTTTTACCGAGGTAACGCCATTAGCCACTGCTGCGGTATAACTGGTTGTTGTTTTTACAAACGCCGGCGAAAAAGTACCGCCATTTAATTTAAGCGCAGAGAGATTGTCATCGTTCGATGCTGCCCTGGTTACTGCCACGGTATAAGTTTTGTGCGATGAACCATCCTGCGTGGAAACGATAACGGTAATAGGATTTGAGCCGACAATAAGCGGAATGGCAGCCGAGTTTGAACCCGATGCTACCGCAGCCCCGTTAACCGTTATGGTGAACGAAGGGTCTCCCGCAGTTGGGGTAATGGTAACACTGCTTGTAGCATTGCTAACATTGGCGGTATAGCTGGTTGTGATGGCGGAAAACGCTGGTGAGAGGGTACCCGAGCTAAGGCTAAGGCTTTGCAGGCGCAATACCGGCGGAACAACGCTTATATTCACCGTTGCGGATCCGCTGCCCGCGCTATTGTAACCGGTAACCGTATAATTGGTGGCACTGCTGGTGAGTGTAGGCGTACCGCTGAACGCGCCGGAGCTGTTTGAAAAGCCCAATCCCGCCGGTATCAGCGGGCTTACAAAATAACCGCCAACCGGCTTTATTTCGCGTACCAGGTTGTTATTATAGTCGGTTACAAATACGTTGCCGGCTGCGTCTGTCGCCAGGCCGTAGGGGTCGCTGAAACCCGAGGCCACTGTAAGGATACTGCCTCCGGCGTGCATTAATTTTACTGTCCCGTTCCCGGCGTCGGCAATAAATAATTCACCTGCGCCGTCAATAGCAATGCCATCCGGGTTTATAAACCCGGAGCCAACGCTCACAAAGGTTCCGCTCCCTACAGGCAGTTTCCAAACGCCGTTAGTACTGTTAACAGATCCGGCTCCGTACAGGTTGCCGGCTGCATCAACCGCCAGTCCCAATAAAAGGGTCTGTGTGCTTAAAACAACCTGTGGGCCACCACCTGCAGGCACCTTGCTTACATTCCCCGCACCGTCTGCAACATATACATCGCCGGCAGCGTTAACCGCCACGGCTAAAGTCCCGTTAAATCCCGATCCAACGTTTGCCGGCGCTCCGCCGCCCGCCGGGTATTTTATAATAGATGTGTTATTCCCGGCGGGCGCATCGGCCACATAAATGTTCCCGGCAGCATCAATGGCTACGCCATAAGGGTTGGCCAGGCCGGTGGCAACAACTGTTGTAGCGCCACTAGCCATCGATATTTTTTTCAGCGTGTTTGAGCCTTTGTCCAGCAGGTATAAATTGCCTGAAGCGTCGACAGCTATCCCCCTCGGGTTGCTAAAACCCGAGCCAAAGGGCACCATGCTGCTGCTGTAGGTAGGCGCAGCCACGCCGCTGCCTGTTGGCGATAAAGCAGTAATGGCTTTACCTTGCGTATAAGTATTCGGCCCTGTGTAGTTCACCACAGCCGATCCTGGCCCCACAGCTGCAGCTACCGTAATACTAAGCGAAGCAGCACCATTGCCGGTAGCATTATAGGCCGTAATGGTATAAGCTGTGGTTGATTTTGCAGTTGTAGGCTTACCGCTTAAAACACCGGTATTGGTTGCAAAACTAAGGCCTGTGGGTATAGATGGACTGATATAATAGCCCCCCGTAGGCATAAATTCCTGGATGGTGCTGTTGGTTGGGTCGGCAACATATATGTTTCCCATGGCATCGACCGCCAAACCGTAAGGGTTTGTGAGGCCTGAAGCAACATTTACGGCCGTACCGCCGCCCGGAGGCATTTTCTTAATAAAGCCGCCATCAGTAATGTACAAATTGCCTGCGCCGTCAATCGCCAGGCCTTTTGGGTTGGTAAAACCCGAGCCAACCGCCGTTACACTCCCGCTGCCGCCTGCCGGTATTTTCCAGATGCCATTAACGCCATTCACAACCGCCGTAAAATATACATTCCCGGCAGCATCAGCCGCCAGGCCATAGGAAAGGTTGCCGGTGTTTAATCCCAGGTTAGTCGCCAAAGCAGCGACGCCCAGTGTCCCGGCGGGTATCTTGTTGACAGATCCGTTGCCGGAATCTGCAAAGTATATGTTCCCGGCGGCATCGATCGCTACCGATTTAGGGTTACCAAAACCAGTGGCAATGGTAATGGTACTTCCGCCACCGGCGGGTATTTCTTTAATTGCATTACTGTAATTATCGGCAACATAAACGTTCCCCGCAGCATCAACTGCAACATTCAGCGGGTTGCTAAATCCCGTACCGATACTTACCGGGCTGCCGCCGGGCGCTACCTCTTTTACCGAATTGTTGTTGGCATCGGCCACATAAACATTGCCCGCAGCATTAACCGCAACACCGGCACAGCCGCTAAATCCGGAGCCAATGTTGACCGCCGTACCGCTGTATCCCGGCGCTGCAACCGCGCCGCCGTTATTGGCTGGTGTTAATGATGTAATAGTAGTGCCCGCCGTGTAGTTCTGCGGACTGGCATAACTAATTGCCGGCGCCTGTGCAAACAGCCTTACAGACTGCATTGAGGCAAATAAAACCATTAAAACGAATAAACTTAGAGGACGGGTTGCAGCCTGTGACCTGGCGGCAAATTTGACTGACAGGTAGTTGTAAAAATTTCTCATAGCAGTTTATTTAGTAATTAAATATAATGGCGGACCCAAAAGGGCCTTTAAACAGATGCTGACCAGGGTTAAGAAAAAAAATTATTATTGGATAAAGGGGGTGTTATCCGTCAATAAAAATACTACAATTCTTTGATGTAAAAAACAAAAAACAATCTTCCGGCTGCTGCAAAACACAGGGTAACAGGAACATTCCCTTCTAATCATTTACACCCCGGATATCGTTGAAAGCCCTTTTTACAAATGTTGGGATAAAAAAGCTGGGAAACGCAAAAAGCAAGAGCGTATCCCCTTGCTTTTTGCTCTCCTTTTTCTGAAAGAACCAAGAGTCAAGAATCAAGGCTTGTTCGCCTTTTCTTTTTGCCTCGACTCCCGGCTCTTCTATTTACAAGAAACTAATCTCTAATCTCCTATTAACTAATTAACCAACCTAATACTTCAGTACAATAAAACCTGTTTTGTGTTTGAGAATGCCTTTATCGGTATATTCCAACGAATAAAAATAGGTGCCCGGCTGTTGCATTTGTCCGGTTTTATTGGAATGCCCGTCGAATACTTTGTTTTGATTGTCATATCCTTTGGCCTCAAATACCATGGCGCCGTTCCGGTTCATGATCATCAATTTATTGTCAGGATAGTTCGCTATATTGTCTATGGTGAGCACATCGTTCACGCCATCTCCGTTAGGCGATACTGCCGGGCGCACTACCAGGCCGTCATCAGCCAGGGTTGGGCCGCTTGGCATGGCTACGGCAACAGCGTCATCCGGTATATTTATCGGCCCTGCCGCTCTTGTCATGGTAATTATATAGCTATTCATCGTTGTTCCATCCTGTGCCGTTACTACAGTGGTAATGGTATTGGGGCCCACCGCTAAATGTATCCCTGCTGATCCCGACCCGGATGCCACAGTTGTGCCATTTACTTTTACCGTCGCAGTAGGGTCTTCCGTTACCGGGAAGATCTTTATCTGCGTTACACTATTAGGTACCGAGGATGTATAATTTTTATATCCCGGACCGGCCACTGATGTTAAAGTTTCTACCGGGGCGGTTGATAGTTTTGACAATATAGCATTGCTCGACGGCGCCCTTGTTAAGGTTATCACGTATTTTCTGCTGGTTACGCCATCCTGCGCTGTAACTTTGGTTGTGATAACCGTGTTCCCGACTGCTAACGTTACAGGCGAGGACGTAACCCCTGATGTAGCGGCTGTGCCGTTTACAGTGATACTCGCCGTTGGGTCGCTGGTGACCGCAATTACCGAAATAGACGATATGTTATTTGGTACGGATACGGTATAGTCGGCAAAATCCGGGCCGGCAACCTTGGTGAGCGATTCAAATGGTTTCAGTTCCAGGCTGGTTAAAGCATCGTCGGTTGATGCTTTGCGGGTTACATCAATGGTATAGTCAAGTATATTTGCCCCGTTTTGAGCAGTTACCGCTATCGTAATGGTATTACTGCCTACGTTAAGCGCGATTGGGCTTGAACCTGTGCCCGATGCCGTGGTGATACCATTTATCGTTATCGTGGCATTGGGTTCGGCCGCTGTTGCGGTTACTACAATTGTGGACATGGCGTGTGCTACCGTGGCCGTGTAGCTGGTGGTATGCGATAAAAATGTTGGAGAGATGGCCACGTGTGCAATACTTAGTGCCGAGAGATCATCATTACCTGATGCTGCGCGGGTAGCTATTAGCGTATAGGTTTTATTTGTTACACCATCTGATGCTGTGGCTATAGTGGTGATGGTATTGGCGCCCACGATCAAAGGAATATTTGTAGAAGCGCTGCCTGATGCTACCGTTTTACCGTTCACCGTTATGGTTGCAGCAGGGTCGTGCGACGTAGGTGTCACCGTCATCGTGGTTACCGTATTTGCAACCGGTATGCCATAACTGATGGTAGAAGAATTAAATGCTGGTTTTATTGCGCCGGCGTTTGTAGTGAGGTTGCTAAGATTTGCATCGGCAGTAACTGTTATATTCTCATTGAAAGAATTACCGCCATATTGATTATAGGCCGTAATGGTATAATTTGTTGCCGGGGCTGGTACCAATGGGGTGCCACTGATGGTACCGGTGGTATTGTTAAAACTTAAACCTTTTGGCAATTCCGGATTGATATAGTAACCTCCGACAGGCTGTATCTTTTTAACCGCATTGTTACCATAATCGGTTACGTACACATTATTGACAGCGTCGGTAGTTACGCCGAAGATAAAGCTGTACCCGGAGCCTACTGTCTTGATCGCCCCCCCATTTATCGGGATCTCTTTTACTTGTTTATTGCCGTAGTCGGCTACAAACACGTTGCCGGATCCATCAACGGCTACCGTAAAAGGGCTGGAAAATCCTGAACCCAGGGTAACCGGTGTCCCGTTCCCCGCTGGTATTTCCTTTACTAAGCTGTGTCCGTTATCAGCTACATACACGTTGCCATATGCATCCACCGTAACACCGGTCGGGGTAGAAAATCCGGAACCGATAGGGGTCGCTGTAGTGCTTCCCGGGGTTATTTCTTCCACCGCATTATTGCCGCGGTCTGCTACATATACATTGCCTTTGCTGTCCACCGCCACATCAAATGGCTGTAAAAAGCTAAATCCTGAAGCTAATACCACGGGTGCGCCGTAAACACCGTTGCTGTATGGTACTTCCTTTACCAGGTTATTGCCATCGTCAGCTACGAATATGTTGCCGGCTGCATCAATTGCTATACCGTCAGGGGTAGAGAAGCCCGTAGCGATGGTAATTGGTGTGCCGGTACCACCGGGGATCTTTTTCACAGCGTTATTGTTCTGATCGCCGATGTAAACGTTTCCCGCAGCATCAACTGCAATGCCTGCCGGGATATTAAAACCCGAGCCAAGCGTGGTTGTGCTGGTGCTGTAATTTGGAGGGGCTGCTGCTGTACCCGTAGGTGATAGCGGGGTGATGGTGTTTGATACCACATAGGTTTGCGGGCTTGCGTAGCTCATGGTTACCGCAGTTACCGTAATGTTTATGGTGATGGAATTACCACCGTACTGGTTATATGCTGTAACCAGGTAATTGGTTGCCGGGCTGGCTGCTACCGGTGTACCGCTTATGGTGCCGGTTGTATTATTAAAGTTTAAACCTTTTGGCAATGCCGGGTTAATATAGTAGCCTCCTGTAGGCTGTATCTTCTTCACCGCATTGTGCCCATAATCGGTCACATAAACATTGTTGAATTTATCAACGGCAGTGCCAAAAATAAAGCTATAGCCCGAACCTAATGTGGTGATCGCTCCGCCATTGATCGGGATCTCTTTTACCAGTTTGTTGCCATAATCGGCCACAAACACGTTGCCTGATCCATCTACCGATACAGTGAATGGATTGCTAAAACCGGAGCCCAACGTAACTGGCGTACCGTTTCCGGCCGGTATCATTTTAACTAAGCTGTGTCCATTGTCGGCCACATAAACATTGCCATAAGCATCTGCCGCCACGCCTGTTGGTGTCGCAAAGCCCGATCCGATAACAAACGGCGCGCCGCCGCCAACCGGTATTTCTTCTACCGCGTTATTCCCGCGGTCGGCTACATAAACATTGCCTTTGGTATCAACCGCAACATCAAACGGCTGTAAAAAACTAAAACCTGTGCCTAATACTATAGGTGTGCCATA
>Ga0206878_10336_pt2 | contig 14418 bp, 12 predicted proteins | sample Alteio_BWOrgCont_8_FD_152621 | JGI IMG/M metagenome (GOLD analysis project Ga0206878, IMG submission 152621) | Enriched cells from forest soil in Barre Woods Harvard Forest LTER site, Petersham, Massachusetts, United States -... | ecosystem: Environmental > Terrestrial > Soil > Temperate forest >... | reverse complement strand
CTGACTTTATGCTGTAAAATTGCTCTTGATGGTTTCTTGGTGAAAAAGGCCGATAGGACATTGGTGTCTTTGTACCCGTTCCAAAGCATGGTCACAGAGGGCTTGCGGTAACATCATTGGTGAAGTATTAGCGTACTATCCCGTTTAGAAGAATGCCCTATTTACAACCCTCTGCGCCTTGAAGCTATCGTTTTCATTTTATTTTAAGAGAGAACGACATGAGCAAAGATACACTAAAAAAACAGAGAAAGTCAAAAAAAGTGCCAATTCCCAAACATCTTGAGCATATTAATCAGTGGGCGGCAGGGATTGATGTAGGATCAACTTCACATTTTGTTGCTGTGCCAGAGGGATGTGATGAAAAAACAGTTCGAGAATTTAGTAGCTTTACAACGGGTCTAAATGAGTTGGCAGATTGGATTATACAATGTGGTATTACAACTGTTGCAATGGAATCAACAGGCGTCTATTGGATCCCTGTGTATGAATTACTCGAAGAAAGAGGGTTAGAGGTAAAACTTGTTGATGCAAGACAAGTAAAAAATGTGAGTGGCCGTAAAACAGATGTGTTGGATTGCCAGTGGATACAACAACTGCATACCTATGGTTTGTTAAATGGTGCTTTTCGTCCTGCTGAAGAAAGTTGTGCTTTACGATCGTATGTAAGACAACGCACTATGCTAATTCAAAGCACAACAACACACATTCAACACATGCAGAAAGCACTGATGCAAATGAATTTACAATTACATCATGTTCTCACAGACATTACAGGTAAAACAGGAATGAAAATTATTCGTGCAATTAATGCTGGTGAACGATGCCCAAAAACTTTAGCAAACTACAGAGAACCTGGATGCAAAAATTCAGAGGCCACAATTGAACTGGCGCTCACAGGTCACTATCGTGCTGAGCATCTATTTTCTCTTCAACAAGCGCTAGAGTTATATGATATTTATCAAGAAAAAATTGCTGCTTGTGATAATGAAATTGAAAAAAAACTTGCTCAATTCCAAACTAAAGAAATCGTTGCAGAGCCTTTAGCTGAAACAATAATACGTAGTAAGAAAAAAAGTAAAAATGCACCAGCTTTTGCTTTAGATGTGCAATTGCAGCGATTAACAGGTGTTAATTTAATGGAAGTTCCAGGAATGAATAGTCTAACAACACTATATTTGATCGGAGAAATTGGGCTGGATATGACTCGCTGGAATGGCCCAAAACAGTTTGCCTCCTGGCTTGGGCTATGTCCCGGGAATAAAGTTTCAGGCGGAAAGCGTCTTAGTGGCAAAAGCAAACCTTCTGCTAATAGAGCTGCTGCTACTTTGCGTATGGCTGCAAGTACCTTATACCGAGACTCAACTGCATTAGGAGCCTATTTGCGACGACTTAAATCACGTTTAGGGCCTGCTAAAGCGATCACAGCCACCGCACATAAGATCGCTAAAATTATTTATAACATGTTACGATATGGCATTAGGTATAAGGATGCCGGCCAAAATTATTATGAACAACAATATCGTGACCGAGTTGTAAAAAACTTAAAAAGAAAGGCCGAAGAACTTGGTTTTAGCCTTGTGGAGACCGCACAAATGGCCAAATAAAAAACAAATAAAAATCAGGTGGTTAGAGATCGGTTATTTAGAAGTCCAGTTATTATAGATCATCCTTTAGGAAACATGACTGTTTGGGTCGCTCCATCCTGTCATTGCAGCTCGAGCCTGTTCATCTACAGGATCAGGGTTAGTGCAATCATAAGGCGCGCTAATAATTGATTTGAGTTTTGAAATGTCACTAGACAGTAATGTTACCTCACATTTCTGAAAATTATTTTTATCTGGTACAACGACTGACTGCAGAGAAAAACCCAAGGTCCGACATGCTTCTGGTACTCTAATCTCACGCTTCCAATTCTTGAGCTTGCTAATATCAGCGTTTTGCACACCAGCGGCAGCCTGACATAATTTACTTATCTCAAACGGATCTAAATTTATTGTACCAAAAGTCTGATTTCTAAACATAGCTATCTCCTTCGTTTCAAATCGTATCAAACAAACCTCTTTAACTTAATGAGATTTGACTCTAAGTATAGTTCAAATTTAGATGCGCGATTAATACTACAAACTGGGGCATGCTCTTATTGGCATATTGTTATAAATAATCCATCTTGTTTGCATTGAAAATAAATTACACTGGGTTCTTGATGTCACGTTCAAAGAAGACGCATCAAGAGTAAGGAAAGATAATGGAGCTGAGAATTTAGGTATTGTTCGGCATATCGCACTTAATATTTTACGCCAAGATAAAAATTCCAAAATTAGTGTTAAATCACGGCGCTATAAGGCCACACTTGAGCCCGAGTATGCAAACAAAATTCTTGATGGTTTGTTTTGACGCACACGTGCGGTAGCCCTGTAATAACTGCGGAATCGAGTGAAAATATTTGATCTTTCGACGTTTATGAGAACACCCTCATCACGAAAGCTCAATTTTTTCTGCCGCCTCTTTCAATACACTTAAAAACGCCTCACCATAATGAGTCAATTTATGCTGCCCAACCCCGGACACACTGCGGAATTGCTCGAGCGTTTGTGGATTGATGCGTACCATTTCATGTAGGGTGGCATCGCTGAAAATCATGAATGAAGGTTTGTTTTCTTCGTCGGCGAGTTTACGGCGCAGGGTGCGTAAAATTTCAAACAGAGGGCTGTTTGATGAGGTGGTGGCAGACTTACGATCTTTTTTCTTGCCCGATGCGTCTTTTACTTCCTCACGTGGAACGGTCAACATGACCGGTTCCTCACCACGCAGAATGGGAACGGCTTTTTTGGTGAGGCGTAGTACATTAAAATGTTCCACATCCTGCACGCAAAACCCGCGATGAATTAATTGCCATGCCAATTGTTTCCAGTATGCAATTGACTTGTCTTTACCAATGGCATACGTCGACAGATTCTGGTGATTGGCTTGCTTTACTTTTTCTGAGTCGCTTCCGCGCAGGACATCGATCACATAATTAAGACCATAATTTTGACGAACACGATAGATGCAGGACAGGAATTTTTGTGCGTCTATTGTGGCATCAGCTGTTTTCGGTGGGTTGTCACAGATGTCACAGTAGCCACAGGCTTGATCATACTGCTCATCAAAATATCGTAACAAAATTTGCCGTCGACAGTGTGTGGCTTCTGCGAAGGCGAGCATGTGATTGAGTTTGTGATGTTCAATGCGTTGCTGTTCTTCAAGAGGGGTGGTGGCTATCCATGAGCGCAATCGAGCACTGTCGGCGGGATCATAGAGTAGCAAGGCTTGTGCCGGCAAGCCATCACGGCCTGCACGCCCGGTTTCCTGGTAATAGCTTTCGATAGTCTTTGGCAGATCATGATGCACGACAAAACGGACATTGGGTTTATCAATTCCCATGCCAAATGCAAGCGTTGCTACGACAATGTCAATTTTATCATAGCGAAACAGAGTCTGAACCTCCCTGCGTTCGGTATGCGATAGACCGGCATGATAACCGCGTGCGCTATGTCCCAACTCGTGTAACTTACTTGCCACACGCTCAACACCTGCCCGAGTACCGCAGTAAATAATTCCGGATTGCCCGGTTTGTGTTTGTAAAAATTGGTTTAATTGTTTGATGGCGTTGTTTTTGGCGAGCACATGGTAGTGAATATTGGGTCGATTGAATGAGGCGATGTATTGTTTGGGTTGATAATTTAATCGGCGAACAATGTCTTTTTGAGTTTGAATATCTGCTGTTGCCGTCAAAGCAATGACCGGCACGCTGGGGAACTGCGTTTTGAGTTGGCCTAATGCGGCATATTCTGGCCGAAAATCATGCCCCCATTGCGAGATACAATGCGCTTCATCGATGGCAAACAAGGCCAGAGGAAACTCTTCCAAGCGCTCAAGAAATGATTGACTTAACAAACGCTCAGGTGCAATGTAAAGTAGATCCAACTCATTGTTGTGGAGTTGCGCCAAGACATTGCGTGCCTCGGCACTGCCCAAGGATGAATTATAGTAAGCAGCGCGTATGCCCTGCAGTTTTAACGCGGTGACTTGATCTTCCATTAATGCGATTAATGGAGAAACCACTATACCCACACCGTGGCGTAATAAGGCAGGAATTTGATAACACAGCGATTTCCCACCGCCTGTGGGCATGAGAACAAGGAGATCAAGACCGGCGACCACGTCATTGACGATATCTTCCTGTGGCGGACGAAACGAATCGAACCCGTAGTAATCTTTTAAAATACGATGGGCCGTGACTGGTTTGAGTTGCGCTTTTATTTCCATTGGATTATTTTATTTCATGCGCGTGTAAAGTGTGGGGATGATACCTTGATAAATTGGGTTGAGACAAGTAATCTGGTTGTTATTAATTGGGACTTATCCCTTCTCCCAGAGGGAGAATGTGTCACGAAGTGACGGATGAGGGTTTTGGGTTAGCTTGTGCTAATTTTAGCTTGTGCTATCTGATGACACCCTCATCCGCCCTTTGGGCACCTTCTCCCAGAGGGAGAAGGGGATAAGGAATAAGGGGAATTATTATGCAATTTCAATTGACTGAAGAACATCACGCTTTTCGCGACATGGCGGCTGAATTTGCACGAAATAAATTAATACCCAATGCGGATCGTTGGGACGAAGAGGCACATTTTCCGGTTGATGTTTTGCGAGAAGCGGCTCAGCTGGGCATGGCGGGGATTGTTGCACGTGAAGATATTGGCGGTACACAGTTAACACGGCTTGATGCGGCGGTTATTTTTGAGCAATTGGCTGCAGGTTGTGTGAGCACGAGCGCATTTCTTTCTATCCATAATATGGTTACATCCTTGGTTGATCATTATGGCTCGGACGCGTTGCGCGCCAAATGGGGCCCGCGATTGACATCAATGGATGTGTTTGGTAGTTATTGTTTGACTGAACCCGAAGCCGGATCGGATGCTGCATCATTAAAAAGCAGTGCTGTGCTTGATGGTGATCATTATGTACTAAACGGATCCAAATCTTTTATCTCAGGCGGTGGTGTGAGCGATGTTTATCTGTGCATGGTAAGAACGGGGGATAACTCGCATCATGGCATCAGTTGTTTGCTACTTGAAAAAGGTATGCCGGGTTTAAGTTTTGGAAAACTGGAAAAGAAAATGGGCTGGCGAAACCAACCCACAGCCATGTTGTTTTTCGAAAATTGTCGGGTACCCGTTAGTAATCGGGTGGGAGCTGAAGGCATGGGATTCAAAATTGCCTTGAATGCACTTAACGGTGGTCGAATTAATATTGCTGCGTGCTCACTAGGTGGTGCAGCGGCCTGTTTGCGCTTGACACAATCGTACATGCACGAGCGCAGGCAATTTGGCAAATCATTAACTGAAATGCAAGCGTTGAGGTTTTATTTTGCAGACATGATCACTGATTTTGAGGCAGCGCGCCTAATGGTTTATCGAGCTGCAGATGCGCTGGACAAAGCCCATCCAGATGCACCGATGTATTGCGCAATGGCCAAACGCCTGGCAACTGACACTGCATTTCGAATTAGCGATAAAGCCATGCAATTGCACGGAGGCTACGGTTATTTGCGTGATTATCAGATTGAACGTATTTTTCGTGATTTGCGTGTGCATCAAATACTGGAAGGAACCAATGAGATTATGCGTGAAATCATTGCTAAGGCAGCGTTGGATAAAGATTATTGTATAGTTTAACAGTAACTGCTCGCTCTCCGAGCGTCAATATCACCCTACGAGCAGTTACGTTTGACAGTAACAAATTTATTGCGTACGGAAATAAGTACCGCCATCCGTTTGATGGAATTGGTGATCCGGAGCCCTTAAAACACCATTGGGCGGGTTATTGGTCCCGAAGGATTGATAGAGAACATCGAATTGTTTACAAAGCAACAGACGATGCATTATACATTGTACAGTGTCGTTTCCAGTATTAGGATCAGAAGCCAATGGAGAGAATATGAGCATCGTTGAACAAAATCTGGATTCAGGTATTTTAACAATCACCTTAAATCGCCCCGAAAAATTAAACGCTATTAGCTCAGAGGTCTTGCATACTCTGGCTGAAATGTTTACTCATGCAAAAGACAACCCCGCTGTGAAAGGCATACTACTAACAGGCACCGGTAAAGCATTTTGTGCAGGTGCTGATATTAATCGGTTGGCGGAATGCAATGCACAAAGTGGTTATCAATTTGCGTGTTTTGGACAGGACGTATTTCGTCAGTTGGAAACCATGGGTAAACCGACGCTAGCCGCTATTAATGGGTATGCGTTTGGTGGTGGGTGTGAATTGGCTATGGCTGCAACGTTGCGTCTTGCCTCGAGTAACGCGCAATTTGGCCAGCCTGAAGTTAAGCTAGGAGTTATCCCTGGTTATGGTGGAACTCAGCGTCTGGCACGTTTGGTCGGCAAGGGTCGGGCAATGGATCTTTGCTTGACGGGTCGTTCTATAGATGCTCAAACCGCATTGAGTTGGGGGTTAGTGAGTGATGTTGTCGCACCGGATATGTTGATTGAAAAGAGCATGCAAATATTGAAAGGCATTTTGGCCATGGCACCCCAAGCCATTGCCGGAGTGATGGAGGTGATCGATCACGGTTACGATTTGTCATTAACCGATGCTTTGCATTTGGAGGCTGTGCATTTTGCCAAAGTCTGTGCCAGTCAGGACAAGATAGAAGGTGTTGCGGCTTTTCTTGAGAAACGCCAAGCCGTATTTAACGGATTATAATCATGACGAACGACGTCCTCTTTACTCGAGAAAATCATATTGGTTTGGTGACCTTGAATCGCCCACAAGCCCTGAATGCCTTGACGTTACCCATGATTCTCGCATTGCAGGTTCAGTTGCAAGCTTGGCAGGATGATAGTCATATTCATGCTGTGGTTGTGCGTGCTGCTGCCGGTGAACGAGCGTTTTGTGCTGGTGGTGATGTACGGGCTATCTATCATCATGGGCGTGAAAATAATCAGCAAAAAATGGAGTTTTTTAGGTCTGAGTACCGTTTAAATCAGTTTATTCATGATTTTGGTAAACCCTATATTGCCTTGATGGATGGGATAACCATGGGTGGCGGCGTCGGTATTTCCCTACATGGTTCACATCCTGTAGCCAGTGAGCGATTTCTGTTTGCCATGCCAGAGACAGGCATTGGGTTTTATCCTGATATCGGTGCAAGCCATCTGTTGACACGTTGTCCCGGACATTTCGGAGTGTACCTAGGTTTGACGGGCAGTCGATTGGGTGCTGCTGATGCGCAGGCGTTGGGTTTGGTGAAGTATATTATTGCAGGAGAGCAATTTTCTGACGTTTTGGAATCGCTGATTAAATGTGACTTATCACTGGATGCACATCAGGGTGTTGACAGGGTTTTACGTCAGTTTCTTATGCCCACTTTATCATTGAGTCTTGATGCGTTTGTCCCGTTCGTTGATTCATGTTTTCAACACACAACCATGGAATCTATCTTGGCTGCACTGAGTGAATATGATAATGACTGGCATCGGGAAACACACCGTGTTCTTACACTAAAAGCACCATTAAGCCTTAAAGTCACACTGGCTCAATTGCAAAAAGCTAAATCCCTGACCGTGGCTGAGTGCTTGGCGATGGATTATTGTTTGACGAGTCATTTTATGTGTGCCCCAGACTTTCATGAGGGGGTGCGTGCATTGCTTGTGGATAAGGATAATAATCCTCATTGGCAACCGAGGACGTTGGCAGAGGTGAGTGAGACAATGGTTGCGGAGTATTTTTTGTAATAGGGGCACTTTAAAGTATGTTTTATCTATCATTGATAGCAGTAGTTGTGTTGTCTTGGGCACTAACATGGTCAGTGCGACGTTACGCACTGGCTCGAAATATTATGGATTATCCCAATCATCGCAGTTCTCACGTTGTGTCAACACCCCGTGGTGGTGGTTTGGCCTTTGTCGCAGCATTTTTAATTACGGTTCCTTTTGTGGCACATCTGGGATTTGTGACGCAGACTGGAAGTTTGGCTTTGATTGGGGCAGGTCTATTCCTGGCTATTTTGGGACTGTTTGATGATTTCGGGCATATTGCAGCACACTGGCGTTTATTGGGTCATTTTTTCGCGTGTACTTTAGCCATTTTTTGGTTGGGAGGCATGCCCTCTATTACGTTCTTTGTATGGACATTACCGGCTAACTTTATCGCTGACGGTTTAGCCATTATTTATCTTGTCTGGTTGCTTAATTTATATAATTTTATGGATGGCATTGATGGGCTTGCTGGTGTTGAGGCGGTTAGTATTTGTCTGGGAGCTGCAGGCATATATTGGTTAAGTGGTCTTCCTGGTTTAATGGTTTTGCCGTTGTTTCTGGCGGCTTCTGTTGTGGGTTTTTTGTTTTGGAATTTTCCGCCCGCGCGCATTTTTATGGGGGATGCTGGCAGTAGCTTTTTGGGTTTTATACTTGGGGTATTGTCTATTCAAGCTGCTAGCATCAATAAGGCGTACTTTTGGAGTTGGCTCATCTTGCTCGGTGTTTTTATCGTCGACGCAACGTTCACATTGGCACGTCGTGCTTTTCATGGGGCTAAAATTTATGAGGCACACCGTAGTCATGCATATCAACAGGCTACGTCACTTTTTGGTGGGCATCTACCGGTTACTTTGTCTGTTCTCGTGATCAATGTACTGTGGTTGTTTCCTTTGGCTACTTTAGTGGGACTGGAATATGTTAATGGTCTTACAGGTTTATTGATTGCTTATGTTCCACTGGTTGCAATGGCAATTCAATTCAAGGCAGGTCAAATCAAAGCGTAATTACTCGCTCCGTGGCAAGGTGCAGCTATATCACAATCCGAGTAGTTGCGATTTTTTAACATAATCCTAGAAAAAGCAGTTGAATCTACTCCGATGGCCTACTGCACTGATTCATCAAGACTTTTCGATGATTTTTTACTTCACCGTATGGGTGATACGGTTTCAGCAAAAAATCATCGAAAAGTCTTGATGAATCAGCACATTAGACCATCTCGCTACGATTCAACTGCTTTTTCTAGGATAATAAATTTGTCTCTTAAGGTTTAGTTAAGAAATATCCTGTATAATGGCGACTGACACCGCTACATGTGATTTTTATTTATTCAAACTGTAGTTGTCTGAATCGCCATGGATGCCGTCTATGGACTTAAGGCGACCGCTAAGTTAGGGAGATTTAATAATGTTAATTTTAACTCGGCGTATTGGCGAGACACTAATTATTGGTGATGATGTAAATATTACCGTTTTGGGTGTTAAAGGCAATCAAGTTCGGTTGGGTATTAATGCACCAAAAGATGTTTCTGTTCATCGCGAAGAAATTTATTTGCGTATACAACAAGAAAAACAAGGTACAGAAGCTGACGAAGAAGAAAACGTATAATAATCGCAATTCCGGATTGTTTCTGGATGTAGGGTGGGCAAAGGAGCGGGAGCGACGTGCCCACAGTACAATGCCCACCCTACAGTTGTTTTGTTACCATCCGCAACGATGTATCCCCTGAAGACAGATAATGCGTTACACCCATCTTATCAATTAATATTAGTTGTCCTGCTTCATTAACACCATTTGCTTGTCCACTTAAAGATCCTGTCGGTTGTGATACGGTAATCAGTTGGCCGTGTAAATAATCTGCTTGTTGCCAGATTGGGATGAATGAAGAAAATCCTTTGGTTATAAACTGTTGTAAATATTGATCTAGCCAGATAATTAATTTGGCAATTAGCGGGTTGCGATCAAAGTGGGTACCGGTTATTTCATATAAAGAACAGCAGGGATAATCGCGCAAAGCGAGTTTATTTATTGGGGAGTTTACATTTAATCCAATACCTATCACCACATCAGTACCAACATCACGTTCACCTATCACCTCAATCAAACTGCCACACAATTTTTGGTTTTTCCAAATCAGATCATTCGGCCATTTTATACGTACATCTTCACAGATGTCAGCATCATTCAATGCAGCTAATATCGCCATACTCACGACTAAACCCAAACCGGATAGCTGTGAGATATCGCAGTCAAAATGCCATCGGAGTGAAAAGTAGATGTTTTCTCCAAAAGGTGAGTGCCATGATCGACCAAACCGACCACGTCCCTTGGTTTGTGTTTCAGCACAACACACCTCGATAGAGTCGTTTGCGGGTAAGTCTTTCAAAAACTGATTGGTAGAATCAACAGAATCCAGTACGTGGATACGTATTGGCTTGTTGAAGGCGGCGGACTTAAGGTTCTGTTGAATCATGGATTCGTTGAGCAATGTTATTCTCCAGTAAGGATACGTACCTAATCTCGGTTATTGCAGGATTATAACAAAGTGCCGCGCAACAGCTAACCTGTGGTTGAAACGAAATCATTTGCCATGCTTGCTCATGAAGCGAATCAAAAACAGGTTGATTTGTTGAGGGCAGGGCAGGTACATCAAATTGTTGAGTAGGGTAGGATAGTCCAAGACCACATGCTTTAATCAGCGCCTCTTTTTGTGCCCACATATGAAAAAAAGCTAATGGCTTTAATCCGGTTGGTGCGGCATTTAGTGCTTGGTTTTCAGCGAACGAAAACATGTGACTGCCAATTCCTTCATACGGTCGTGCTGCAAAAAATTCCAAATCTACACCCAGAGGATAATCACTACCCACTGCAAGCAGTGCCATATCACCTGAATGACTCAAATTAAATTGCAGCTCTGGTGCGTTAACCAGCAAAGGCTTGCCGTATTGATTGTGATCAAATACAAGGCTCCCCGCTGGCACGGAACAATAACGGGCAAGAATGAGGCGCAGCATCGCACGGGCTATGGTAAAACGCCGCTGATGCCGGCTAAAATGATAACGTTGAGCGCGCGTGAGCTCGTCTGGGGCAAGCAGGGAACTCGCTTCTGGACATTCAGTATGCAAAGGGTATTGCCAGATATCGATGCGAGTATTTTTCAACAAGCAGTCATCAAAGTCGAGCAGGTTAAAGGTGTCCTTCATGCTATAATCGTCTGAATTGTGGCATCAAATAACAGTTGCGGTTATTATAGTGTACTTTGGTCAAAAGTGTAGACAACGGATAACAAATGAGCCGACAATTTTTGGATTTTGAACAGCCTATTGAAGAGTTAAACCAGAAAATTCAAGCACTGCGCATGGTAGGGCATGATAATACGATTAATTTAAGCGAGGAAATTACGCGCCTTGAAGCCAAATCAAAGGAGCTAACGACCCAAGTCTTTTCACGCTTGACTCCTTGGCAAGTCGCACAACTGGCACGGCACCCGTTGCGACCCCAAACAACAGACTATATCGAGCATATGTTTACCGATTTTCAGGAAATGCACGGTGACCGTCATTCTTCCGCAGCTCCGGCGATCATTGGTGGTATGGCACGCTTTAATGGTGAACCTGTTATGTTGCTTGGTCATCAAAAGGGCAAGCGGACCAAAGAGAAGGTATATCGTAATTTTGGTATGGCACGTCCTGAAGAATACCGAAAAGCCCTGCGTTTGATGAAAATGGCGGAAAAATTTAAAATCCCTATTTTTACGTTTATTGATACTGCAGGTGCATACCCTGGTATTGGTGCTGAAGAACGCAATCAATCGGAAGCTATTGCACGCAACCTGATTGAAATGTTCAAGTTGGAGACGCCTGTGATTTGTACCGTGACAGGTGAAGCAGGTTCCGGGGGTGCATTGGCAATTGGGGTGGGTGATCGGGTCATTATGTTGCAGTATGCGATTTATTCCGTGATTTCACCTGAGGGTTGTGCATCTATTTTATGGAAAGATCCAGCCAAGGCCAGTGAGGCTGCAGGTGCTATGGGGATCACTGCCGAAAAAATTCTTAACTATGAACTGGTTGATCTGGTTGTTGATGAACCATTGGGTGGTGCGCATCGGAATGTTGTTGAGATGACCGCCACCTTGAAATCTGTTTTGGCTACCGAACTACATCAGCTCCAGTCGTTGTCTACCCGTGAGCTGCTCGATCGTCGTTATAATAAGTTTATGGCCATGGGGGCATGTGACTGATTCTTTGTTTGATGCTGACTGGCTAACTCAACTAGCCAGTTATCATACGTTGTGGGTTGGATTTAGTGGAGGCCTGGATTCTACTGTGCTCTTGCATAGTCTGGCATGCCAGCCCGCACTGGTCAGTAAATTATCTGCAGTACACGTTCATCATGGTTTAAGCCCTAACGCTGATGCATGGCTTGAGCATTGTCAGACAGTGTGTGCGTCTTTATCGATTCCATTGATTGTACGTTTTGTTGAGTTTGATCAACGATCCAATATTGAAGAGCATGCACGGAAGGCACGTTATGAGGCTTTCGCGGCTCTAATGGGTGAGAATGACGGTTTATTGTTAGCACATCATGCAGATGATCAAGCTGAAACGTTGCTCCTGCAAATATTACGTGGAGCTGGAGTGGATGGCCTAGCTGCAATGCCAGTGGTTAAACCTCTGGGCTTCGGTGAGTTGGTCAGGCCATTTCTACATCATTCACGCGCTTCACTGGAAGCGTATGCTGGTTTGCATCAATTGAACTGGATAGATGATGAAAGTAATCAGGACAGTGCATTTTCACGCAATTATCTGCGTAATCAAGTAATGCCATTGTTGCGCGCACGCTGGCCAAGTGTTGCTACTAGTCTGGCACGTACGGCCACACATTGCCAACAAGCCAAAATCAATTTGCAGGCATTGGCGGACTTGGATTGTGCTGAACTGGCGACCGATACATTGTCCATGAGTGCCTTAAAAATACGTGATCATGCCCGTCTCGCTAACGTCTTGCGTATCTGGCTGAGCAATAATCAGGTGAGACTACCATCCACCCCTACATTTAATCGGATAATTAATGAAGTTATCCTTGCGAGCAAGGATGCAATGCCGTGTGTTGAGTGGGATGGGATTAGTGTACGGCGTTATCAAGATACGCTGTATATATTGAAAAACGCCTATCACCCCTTGTGGGCAAACATCGGGAAAGAACTTTGCACAGACAACCCCTCATCCGCCCTTCGGGCACCTTCTCCCCATGTCTGGGGAGAAGGGAATAAGGAAGGAAGTTCTTTAGAAGAGACTGTTTCGCGCGCGATCTCCATGGAATGGCCACAGTTTCCAGCTCCGTTGCTATTGGGTGAGGGTAGTTTGTGCGCAACTTCGGTGGATAAAGGTTTGCACGTACCTGCCGGAAGTCGAGTGCAGGTTCGGTTTCGGGCTGGCGGTGAACTATTTTCATGGCACGGGCAAACCAAAACGCTCAAGAAATTATTGCAGGAATGGCATGTACCGCCCTGGCAGCGTGATAGGGTGCCTCTAATATACGTTGATGATGAGTTGGCTGCAGTGGTGGGGTTTGGAGTTAGCGATCGGTTTTATGAGGTTAACTTGAGCTATACTTACCACATTGAGTTACTCTTGTAGGTTGGGCCTTGGCTCAACAACTCAACAACTCTGGCTCAGTGCATAAACCCGTTGGGCCAAGACCCAACCTACATTAGGAGATTTTATGTCTCAACCATTAATCAATATAACGCAAAAGCACGCCTACACGTTCGCCTTTTTTTTAGTTCTTTATGAGTTCCTGACCTACATTGCCAATGATATGATCATGCCAGGAATGATTAATGTGGTCGCATCTTTTCATGGGCCAGAATCAGCCATTGCCTCCTCATTAACAGCTTATGTATTAGGCGGAGCAAGTTTGCAGTTATTTCTTGGACCTCTTTCAGACCGCTATGGACGTCGACCTGTGATGATCTTCGGTGCATGCTTCTTTTTTCTATGTACAGTTTTAATCGCATGTTCTAACTCAATTGACCAATTTCTGGCCGCGCGATTTTTTCAAGGCATGGGACTGTGCTTTATTTGCGTGATAGGTTACGCCACCCTGCAAGAAATTTTTGCAGAAATGGATGCAATCCGTTTGATTTCAATCATGGCCAATGTTTCCATCACCGCTCCTTTGCTGGGGCCGCTACTGGGTGCTGTGTTTATCCATTATTTTAGTTGGCGCATTATTTTTGTCATTATCGCCACATTGGCTCTCATGGTTCTTTGGGGTTTGTGGCGATTTATGCCCGAGCCACTGGGTCAAATCAAGCGTGATGGGGAGAAAATAAAGGTCACGCCTTTGTCAGCCAGAGTCATTGCCGCGAATTACAAAGCCTTGTTAAAGAATCGATCGTTTATGCTGGGTTCGTTTGCTCTGGGGTTATTATGCCTGCCCTGTGTTGCCTGGATAGGACTAGCACCGGTAATTCTAGTGCTGGATGCAAAACTCTCCATGATTCAATATGGTTTATGGTTAAGAATTTTTTCGGCAGTGATCCCCATAGCACCTGCAGCCTCACTGGCCTTGGCTGGATCTTTCCATAAAATAGATGCACAACCCT
>Ga0206878_10379_pt1 | contig 14423 bp, 11 predicted proteins | sample Alteio_BWOrgCont_8_FD_152621 | JGI IMG/M metagenome (GOLD analysis project Ga0206878, IMG submission 152621) | Enriched cells from forest soil in Barre Woods Harvard Forest LTER site, Petersham, Massachusetts, United States -... | ecosystem: Environmental > Terrestrial > Soil > Temperate forest >... | reverse complement strand
AGTTTTCTTTGTTTTACAAGTTCCAGCTTGTTATTTCGCAGAAAGGTTGTGCCGAAGTCCAGGCGAGGTTGCCGTCAAAGCAATTGTTAAATACAGCGGGATTATGTTTCGACTTATTAATTCTTAGTGAAACTTCGTGACTCCTTAGTGCCCTTCGTGTTTTATATTTTTCACCACTAACACTAGGGCAGTATGCTATATTGCCCGGTTTGTAAAAGTTCTTTTTCGATAATAGATTTATTGTTGCCCCATGAAAGTACTCCCCTTCACCATTCCTGTACCGCACGACCACACCATTATTGTGCAGGAAGAAGTGTTGCCCTACTTTTATACTTACCTGCACCGCCATGCCGAGATACAGATCACCTGGATACAAAAAGGGGAAGGCACTTTGCTGGCCGGCAACAGTATGCACACCTTCCAGGGCGACGAGATTTTCCTGGTTGGCGCAAACTTGCCTCACCTGTTTAAGAGTGACCCGGCTTACTTCCATCCGGAGAGCGACAAAGAAGTGCGCACCGTTACCATATTTTTTAACCCGACAGGAAAATTATCTGCATTGTTCAGCCTGCCCGAAATGAAAACTGTAAAAGCTTTTATCGCACAATCTCAAAACGGATTTAAAGTTCCGGATAGCAGTTACAACGAAATAGCCGGATTAGTAACCGCCATACAAATTGCAACCGGGGCGGAGCAGCTTTCGTTATTTATAGAATTATTGAATTTGCTGAGTGTAAACCCAGGCTTGAAGCCATTATCATCCGGGAGTTATACCTATTCCATGACCGACCCTGAAGGCATGCGCATAGCCTCGGTATATAATTACATTATGCACAACTACAGCAATGCGCTAACGCTGGAAGAAGTGGCCATGCAGGCGCATTTAACCCCCACAGCATTTTGCCGTTATTTTAAAAAGCACACCCGGCATACGTTTGTGCATTTTGTAAATAAGATAAGGGTAAACGAAGCCTGTAAGCTGCTGGTAAACGGCCAGGCCGGCAATATCGCCAACATAGCGTATAGCTGTGGCTTTAACAGCATCACCAACTTCAATTATGTATTTAAAAGCATTACCGGGGCCTCACCCAGGGAGTATGTAAACAGCTACGCCAAAACCGTTGAGTAGGAAACTCCTTCTAATCTCTAATCTCCAACCTCTAATTAACTAACCTATAATAATAGATCGGCGTATAAACCCCTTCACTGCAGGTATAATAGCCTTTGCCATCGGGGGTAAAACCTATGCCTTCGCCCTGTTTCTCTTCAAAATAGGGTAATAGTTTAGGCTTTCTTTGCACGGTTTTCCATATCGGCTCGTTGTTCAGGCGTTTCCAGTAATACACTTTGGTATAGCTTTTTATTAAAACCTGCTGCCCGTCTTTTGATATGTCGCCGGCGGTTATCCATTTGAATAGTTTGTACCCGGGGAAAAATAGTTTACAGCGTTTGGTTAACACCACAGTATCATCCACCTTATAATTCAACGGCGTGGTGTACACGGTTACCGAGTCTTGCCTTTTCGATACGATATACATCAATTTCTCAATTGGGTCCACCATCAGGGTTTCCGCATCTTTCGGGCCATCGGGATATTTCAGGTGGATGGGTGCGGCATTGGCGGTGGACAATGAATCTGTCGCCCAGGCCTTTTTCTCTTCCATCCGGTAAACGGTGAGGTATTTGCGAACGTGATAGTTATCACCAATATCGCCCAAATAAACATAGCTTTTCCCCCTTGCCGGACCGGGGCCCACGGCTATATCTTCGCAATCATGCACGCCATAGCTCACTTCTTTGGGGTCGCCTTTAAAATAAATGGTGGATTTAACTTCGCCGGTTGGCAGTATGGCAAAAAAGCGACTGGTATCGCCGCTGTCGTTATGCACATAATACAGGTCGTGGTTAATTCCCGAAGCCGCAATGCCCGAAATTTCGTTCATGGCCTTAATTTGCAGGCGACCGACTATATTGCTTTCGGTATTATCTTGCTTGTGCCTCGCGTAAGCACATAAAAACAGCACAAAAGCTATCGGAACCAATAGTTTTATTTTCTTAGCGCGGCTCATTACTTGTTATACGCATTTCAACATTTTATGTTAATTAACGCAAAGAAGCAATTTTAGTATGAAGAATAGATGAGGGGAGGAGAAGAAGTTGATTGAGTTGATTAGGTTAGATTAAGTTAAAAATCCTCCCGTAGAGACGCGATGCTTCGCATCTCCAATACTTTGCGTCTCCCGCTTGCGTCTCCCGCATGAAAATCAAGGCATTATCACAAAAAAGAATAATACCGGAATATCTTCCGGTCTTTCGGACTTCCCGACTTTCGGACTTCTAAACCGCTTCTGCCACCTCTACCACTTCCAATTCCATATCTGGCTTTGAAACATCGGTAAGGGCAACTTTTCCTCTTTCTTTTCTAAGTATCCGGTTAAAAAGGGATATCTCGCTTTCAAACAAAAACCTGAAAAACAATTTGGTCCACGATTTATGAGAGTAAAGGGTATCATAATATTCGGGAGCGGTTTTCTTTATTTTCGGCAGCCTGTTCCAGGGTATTGAAGGGAAATCGTGGTGTTCGTTATGAAAACCCACATTAAAGGCCACCGTATTCAGCGGACCGTAATAGCTATACGTTTCCTGCTCACTTTGGTAAGTTAAATAATGTTCCTGTATCCAGCGGGCGCCCAGTGGGTGCAGGCCTATAGAGAACCAAAAGCTGATAAACAAAAACCCAAGTGCATGCCAGCCCAGGAAATACCAAACAGCAACGTTAAATACCACTTGCACCAACAGGTTGGTTAAAAACCAGCCGTCAAAAAATTCAATTTCCTTTAACCTCGATACACGTGTACCCTGGAAAACGGGGAAAAACAGCAGCCAAAGCGTTTTACCCAAAAACGAGTTATTGATCAGCTTTGCTTCCCATTTGTTGGGCAGGTCGGCATCAAGTTCATGAATTCCCTGGAAAGAATGGTGTTTAAGGTGATATTTTTCGAACGACATTGCGCCCGGCATTACATGCGGAAGGTTGGCAAACATTGATGCCCAGCGGTTAGCCGTGCGGCTTTTAAACAACAACTGGTGGGTGCACTCGTGTATCATTACAAATAGCGAGTGGTTTGCAAATGCGCCATAAAGGTAAGCTGCCGCGAAAACTATCCACCAGGATTGGTCGCGCACCAGCCACGAAATAAGTATCATCGATCCTACCAGCCCAACGATAGCAAACATGGTATAAGGGTTCTTCCCTATCAGGTCTCTCAGGTGAGGAAATTGGCGTAATATCTGTTTGGTACGGGTGCGGTGCGGCTCCGACTCTTCGGAGTAAACAAAATCGGTTCTCGTAATCATTAGTCAAAATGGGGCATCAGGGGGTAAATATAGCAATATGTAGTTAAAATAATATCCTAATATATTTTTTATCGGTAAAATTAGAATTAAAATATTTAACTCGTATGTAAAAACTCCCTGATGTCCCTTTTATTGTCCCCCTTAAATTATTGCAATTTATAGACTAATAACTTGAATGTACCCGGTAAAACCTTGCGTGTTCCCGTTTCATATTCGGCCACGCTAAGATAAATTTTATGCGTGCGGGCGTCCAAAGCCATGGTTTTGGCCCTTACGGCAGTTTTCAAAGTTTGAATTACGCTGTACTCATCGGCCGATTGTTGTTTAATAATGGTGGTGGTTCCATCGCCGCAGGAGCAAAATATCAGTTTGGTGCCCGGGTCATATACAACTGCATCAACACCGGCGCCGATAGGCAGGGTAGTGATCACTTTTCCAGAAGTAGCGTCAACCACGCTCATCCCCTTGTTTTGCCTGCAGGCAGTAAACAACCGGTTGTTGGCATCGTCCAAAGCTATACCGGTTGGGCCACCGCATGGGGCCAAGGGATAGTTGGCTATCACTTTCAGGGTTTTACTGTCTATAATGTTTAAGCTGCTTTTGTCCTCAAGGTTGTTGTATATTTTTCCTTTACCGTCGGCCACAGCAAATTCGGGGCCGCCGCCCAGGTCGACTGTACCAACCTGTTTAAGCGTATTGGGATCAATTACCGATGAGTTGTTGCTTTCGCCGTTAAAACTGAAAACCTGGTCGGTATAAGGGTCATAAATAATTGCATCCGGGCCTGTAGCCGTAACCGGGATAGTGGCGAGGGTTTTTAAAGTGGTAAGATCGAACGCTACCACGGCGTTTGCCCTGCCATCGCTGATGAAGCCGCGGTTACTTTTATTTGCTATCGCGATGCCATGCACACCTTTCATATCGCTGATAACGCCAACCGGCTTTTCGGTATCCAGGTCGATAACATTCACCATAGTGCCGTGCGAGGCATAAAGGCGGTGGTTTACTTTGTCTATAGAGACATAATCATAACCGGCGTCGCCCGTTAAAGCAATAGTTTTATCCAAAACATAGGTTTGTGCATGTAAGGATAGCGAAATAAGGCCCGTGCTGATGATGGCCAATAGAATCTTTTTCATGATTGATCGATATTGTTTTTTGCGATAAATATCCTTCCCGATTCTGTATAAAAACTGGTTTATAATAGCGGGGGCGGGAATTTATTTTCGTTTGATAATTGGTGATTCAGATGCCGTTTAGTTATATGCCCATTTCGCCTCACCTAAATCCTCTCCAAAGGAGAGGACTTTAGCTTCGCGCTTTTAGAGGCTTTCTTAGAACCCTCTCCTTTGGAGAGGGTAGGGTGAGGCAACCGGCCTGGAATTCTTTACAGTTAACTAAACGACTTCAATTAATGATTCGCTGTATGTTGTATATTTTCGTGAAATTTACCTAATTTATAGAATATCCGCATTAAACTCGGCAATACAATAAGCAGCAGTGGCAGCGCCGCCAAAAAACCCCCGATAACCGCAATCGCCAGTGGCTGGTGTAATTGCGCGCCTGCGCCAATACCCAAGGCCAAAGGCATCAGCGCGATTATAGCGCCGAGGGCCGTCATTAGTTTTGGTCTTAACCGGGTAGATATGGAATAAATAATAGCTTCGTCAATTGCGTTTTCGGTGCCTTTGTGCAAATCGTCCAGGGCCCTTTGCTTAAACTGCAAAAAAGTGAATATCGCGTTTTCGCCAATAATGCCGACGATCATGATCAGGCCGGTATAGCTGCCCACATTTAGCGGCGTTTTAGTAATATACAAAGCCAAAAAGCTGCCCGATATCCCCAAAACAGCCACCAACAATATCAATACTGCTATCCTGAACTGCTTAAACAGGAACAGGATAACCGCAAAAACCAGCGAACTTGCCGCTATCAGTATGATCAGCAATTCCTTGAACGATTGCTGCTGCTGGGCATAGTCGCCGCCATATTCAATATGGTATCCCTGCGGCAGACCTATTTTCTTTGCTATATTTTTTTGAATGGCCGGCATTACCGTGCCCAGGTCGCTGCCTTCCAGCCGGGCGCTCACCACCCCCATCGACTGCAGGTTTTCCCTGTTAACTTCCGCATCGCCCGGTCTCAGCTCAACCGATGCCAGTTCGCTTATCGGCACCAGTTTGCCGCTCGGCACAAATACGGTTTGGTTTTTAATACCGTCAACGTTCAACCCGCGATTACCCGGATATACCATCCGGATAGGAGAAAGCTGCTCATGCTCCAATATATTGCCGATCACATTTCCCTCCAACCCGGTTTGCACCTGGAATTGCAGGCTGGTAGGCGTAATATTATACTGTGCCAGTTTGCTGTAATAAGGATCGATGCTCACCGAGGGCCCGGCAATAACAATACCGTCAAACACATCGGCGGTACCTTTAACATTGGTTACCACATCGGCTACCTGTTTGCTCAGGCTTTGCAGTCTTTGCTGGTCATCGCCAAATATTTTTATCTCAACAGGCTGAACGGAGGTCATCAGGTCGCCAAGCATATCGGTAATTACCTGGCCAAAATCAATCCTTAAAGCGGGCTGGTCGGCGGCAATTTTCTTCCGCAGGTCGCTTATCACTTCTTCGGTAGTCCTGTCTCTTTTCTTTTTCAGTTGTATCAGGTAATCACCTGTATTTGGCTCCGTTATAAAAAATCCCATTTGGGTGCCTGTCCGCCTCGAATAAACATCCACATCCGGCTCTTTGGTAATAATTTTTTCCACCTCGTGCAGCATCCGGTCAGTTTCATCCAGCGAGGTCCCCGGCGGCGATGTGTAATCCAATACAATACTGCCTTCATCCATTTCGGGTAAAAAGCCTGTTTCCAGCAACGGCGGCACAAAAACGATGGCCAAAACAGCCCCGGCTATGATGATCAGGCTGACGAAAGGTCTTAAAATAAACCATTTAACCCACAGTTGTTTTCTAACACGCTGCACCTTTTCTTTGGCTGCCCGTTCTTTTGGCTTGCGGCGGCTCAGCAAAACATAAACGGTAGGCAAGCCTATCCAGGTTACAAAAAACGAACACACCAGCGTAATGATCATGGTATTGGTAAGCACCTTAAAATAGGCGCCCGCAACCCCGCTCATCAGTAAAAAAGGAATAAATATTACAATGGTACTGATGGACGAGCCGATCATGGCCGGAAACAGGTAATCGATGGCGGTTTTAACCAGTTTTAAAGGGTGCTCGCGCGGGTGCTCCTCATGAGTGCGATGGATCTGTTCAACCACTACTATGGCATCGTCAATAATTAAACCCAGGGCGGCGGCTATGGCGCCCAGCGTCATAATATTCAGCGTATAACCTATACCGTATAGCACTATCAAACTAAGGCAAAGGGTGACCGGTATGGTAATCAGGATAACCGCGCTTGCTTTTATGGACCGCAGGAATATAATAGCCACAATAATAGCCAGCAAAAGGCCTATCCATAAACTGTCGCTCACGCTTTTTATAGAATCCTGCACAAAATCGGCCTGCTCATAGTAAGGCTTTATAGTGACGTCTTTGGGCAATATTTTTTGCAGCTTGGCTACCTTATCGTCCATATCACCCGATAGCGATACCAGGTTGGCGTCCGGCTGTTTAATAACGGCTATTAAAACGCCGTCGTGTCCATTGGCGTTTATGCGGGTGTATTCAATACTTTCCTGTACCGCCACATCGGCAAAATCTTTCAGCCGCACCACGCGTTTGCGGTTATTGTTTATCACCAGGTTCTCCAGCTGGTCTTTGGCATTAATGGTGGCATCGGTTACCGTAAGATAAAGCATCTTATAATCCGACAGGTAGCCCTCCGATTTTACAAAATTGGTATTGCTTAACGTGGTGCTGATGATATCCGGCGTAAGGCCCAGCGAGCTCATTTTTTGTTTGTTGAGCGTAAGCCAATATTCCTTTGCCTTGCCGCCTATCACCCTGATCTCCGATACCCCATCAACCTGAGAAAGGAATGGCTTTACCGTGTAGGTAGCCAGTTGCCGCAACTCTATCGGGGTACGGGTGGGGCTTTCCAGCGTGTAACCGCTCACAGGCAATATTGAGGGGTTCATTTTGGCGACGGTGATACTCACATCTGCCGGCAGGTCGTTTTTTATCTGGTCGATATTGGCCTGTACCTTTTGCAAACTGGCATCAATATCCGCATCCCAGCTCATAAAAGCCGATATTTCGCAACTGCCGCGACTGGTTGTACTACGCACCACTTCCAGGTCGGGTACTTGTTTAATGGCATTTTCCAGCGGTTTGGTAACCGTTACCATCATTTTATTTACCGGCTGCAGGCCCTCATCGGCAATCACCTTTATTTTAGGGAAAGTAATTTCGGGGAAAAGCGATGTCTGTATCTTTTTTGAATAAACAAACAACCCGCCCATAATAATAATGGCCAAAACCAAACTGATAGGCTTTTTATGGGTCAGGAAAGTATCTTGTACAGGGGTCATGGCGTTACTTTACAATTTTAACTTTGGCGGTGTCGGGCAGGCCATAATTCCCGCTGATAACGATCCTGTCCTGCGGCGAAAACTTAGGCGAGAGGATCTCCACCCGGTCGCCCGATTGAATACCTTCTTTTACAGGTACTTTTATAGCGGTGGTATCGTTTTTAAGTTTCATCACCCAAAAATCGGTCTGCGTTTCATTTGCCAGGATAGCCGATTTTGGCAGCGATGAGGTATTGGTTTTTGCCGATTTAATGATCCTTGCTTTGGCCACCAGGTTTTCGGGTATTTGCTGGCCCGAATTTATCTTTAATACAACGCCCTGTGTTTGGGCTACCGTATCAACCGATGGCATAAACGATTTTACCGAAGCGGCTACCTGTGTGCCGCCGGGTAAAGTAAGGTCCACCGTTTGGCCCATTTTTACGTATTGCCTTAACTCATAAGGCAGCTGCATTAAAAACACGAAACTCGAACGATCGCTTATTACGGCCAAAGCCTCCCCATCCTGCACGTAATCGCCGGTCTGGTGGCTTAATGCCGATATATAACCGGCAGATGACGCTTTTATCCTGTTCACCCCCGAAAATTTGAAGGTGGTATCTAATACATTTATGCTGTTGCCTATGGTTTGTGCTTCCTTGGTTTTAATGATAAAAAGCACCTGGCCGGCGCTCACATTTTGCCCCGGCTGCACTTCTACTTTTTCCACATAACCGTTTGCGTTTGATTTTACATAATTTTTCTGGAGGGTGGTTGATGTTGCATTCAGGTCGATATAATCAACCATGGTACTGTCGCTAACCGTTGTAACCGTAACCGGGGTTTGCGATACCACTTTTGCATCTTCATCATCGCCGCCGGCACCCTTACCCTGGCACGAAAAAAGCAAAACTGAAAGCCCGGCTATAAAACAAAAATGGCTTAAGGTGTAATATTTTTTGTTTGATGTTTTCATGTTACCTGTTCCAGTAATTAAGCTGATTAATGAGCAGTAGTTTATTAATAGTGGTGGTAGTACGCAGGTTTTTTATGGTGAGGTAATTGTTTACCGCCAATATAAAGTCCGATATTTTTAAATCGCCGGTTTGTAAAAGTTGTGTGTCTACCTTTATCAAACTCTCCGAGTATTTTATCTGCTCGTCAATCTCGTGCAGCAGGTTGGTAATCTCGTTTATCTGCTGGTTAAGCTGTGCTATCTGCTGGCGATACTGCACATTAAAAAATGCCTTATAATTCTCGCGGGTTTCCTCCTGTAAGGACAATTTGTGGTATTGCATTTTCTTCTGGCCTCCATCATATATCGGCATGGTAAAGCTAAAGCCGGCGCTTATGCCAAAGTTTTTGTAGGCCTGTCCCATAAAGTCCGAGTTGTAACCACCGTCGGCCGTTAAACTAATTTTTGGCTTGTAGCTAAAATCTACCAGTTGGCGGCCATTAACCAGTTTAAGGCTGTCCAGTTTATACTGCCTGAAAAATATGCTGGTTTCCGGGTCGGGAAGTATGGGCTTTTGAATCATCGGCTCCTGCAACTCTATCATGGTGGTATCGGCTATTCCCGCCAGGTAATTTAAAGTGGTGTAATCGTTTTTATAAAGCTGCCGCGATAGCAAAAGCGTTAACTGCTGTTGTTTTAAGGTTACCAAAAAGGTAAGGTAGTCGCTTTGGTGGTAAACATTGGCCCGGGTAAGTTTTTTAAACAGCGAATCTTCTTTACTCAGCAGTTGTATCACTTCCTGGTTAAATTTAAACTGCTGCAGGTCGCCGTAGGCGGTAATATATTGGGCGGTAATGGCCTTTTTAAGGTCCTGCTCCGATATTTTTGTGGCGTTGCCGATAGATTGTGTGATTAAACTAAGCGCCGCTACCTGTGCGTTAATATTTTTTTTGCTCACGATGGCCTGGTTGGCGCTCATCAGCGCATTTAAAGTATGATTATTGGTAATGGCCTCCGCATAGCCGTAACCATCAACAATTGGTGCATATAAGCCACCGCTGTTTAGGTTAACCTGCGTTTTAAAACCGGCCAGCAGGCGCAGGCTGTCCACCTGGTTGGAGGCTATTTGGTTATGCAGGTCTTTTAATAAAGGACTGTTGGTTTTGGCGATATCAAGATAATGATCGAGCGAATATGTTTGTGCCAGCGATACGGAACACGCAAATAAGCATAAAAAAAGACCGGAAAAAAATTTCATCCAAGTATTTAGATAAGGGTATTTATTTAGCTAAACTAAAATTTAATTCTGAATTATTTTAGGATGGGGCAACATTTTTATGGCTTGCCAAAGCCTACAACGAAAGTATGAAGCCCATTCCTGAAATCATAATCGAGGGAAAATCCAAAACTCGCACATATCTCTTTCGAAATGGTAAGCCCCAGTCCGCTCCCTTCCGAACCCGATGCCTTATGAAAACGGGTAAATATTTTTTCGTTGTTCAACGCTTCATCCTCACCTGTATTTTCTATCACGAGTTCTCTGCCGCTCAATGCAATAACTATCTCCCCGCCATTATAATTATGCCTGATAGCATTGCTTACCAGGTTGCTCAATAAAATTTCGGCAAGATATGGGCTGGCATAGATTTCTTTATCCTTTAAAAAGCTTTTAACACTTAATTTTTTATCCTGGAAAATCTCATCAAACTGAACGATCATTTCCTCTATCATTTGGCGCAAATTAATTTGCCGCTGTTCGTGCAGCAAATGGTTCTCAATTTTCACCAGCAATAACAACGATTGGTTCAGCCGGTTCAACCGCGATACTGCGCCATACAGGTCATTCAATAATTTGCTTTGCCGCTCGCTAAAGTTTTCCGTTTGTATCAATGTATCCAGCTTGGAGTTGATAACTGCTATAGGCGTCAGCAGTTCGTGCGATGCATTTTCGGTAAATGTTTTCAGGTCTTTATAATCGTGTTTGGCTTTTGAGGCCATATCAACCACTACGTTGTTCAACTCCTTAAACTCGTCGATATTGGTTTCCACCTTTGGTATTTCCTTGTTGTCGGCAATGCTGAACAGGCGCAGTTCCTTCATAATGTTATGAAACGGCAGCCATAGCCTGCCTAAAATAAACCGATTGGCGGCAAACAATACCAGCAGCAATAACAGCACCACCCCTACAGTGATCATAAATATCAGCTGGATAAGATCTTCCGTCTCCACCCTCGATTCAACAATATATATCCTGTAATATTTATCACCAACCGTTATCGAACTCATTAAGCCCCTGCCCGGTTCATATCGCCCGGGGCCTTTATGATGTCTTCTTTTCTTCGTATCATCTTTATCCCATTTTTTCAGGTAGGTGGTATCAATAAACCTGCGTTCCACGCTGCCTGGCGGCGCCTCCGAAAAAGTGATCGACTCATCGCGTGTTACAAAGGTTTGCGGAAGGTGGTGATTGAGGTCTGCATATTCAAAAATTTCCTGCTCTTCATCTTTCAGGTCCTTATCTTTTTGATAGGTTAATATCCAGCTGATGGCCTGGTAATAAACAACGCCGGTTATCAGCATCACTATGATGGTGGTAACCAGGTTTACGCGGTTGTAGCGGGTTACCAGCTTCATTGTTCGGTAAATTTGTAGCCCATGCCGTAAGCTGCCTGTATGTAATCGCCGCAGCCGGCCTCTATTAACTTTTTGCGGATATTTTTTATGTGCGAATAAATAAAATCAAAGTTGTTGGCCATATCAATGCCGTCGCCCCATAAGTGCTCAGCTATTGCGTTTTTCGAGACCACCTTTCCTTTGTTGGCAATAAAATAGAGCAACAAGGCGTACTCCTTGCGGGTTAATTTTACGGGCGACTGGCCCACCTTGACTTCCTTAGCCAGCAGGTCTATTGTGATCTCGTTAAATATAAGCAGGTTGCTGCCGTTAAAAGTTTTACGCCTGATAATGGCCGATACCCTTGCCTTTAGTTCCGATAAATGAAAGGGCTTTACGAGGTAATCATCGGCGCCCAAGTTTAAACCATCCAGGCGGTCATCGAGCGAGTTTTTGGCAGAAATGATGAGCACGCCATCAGGGTGGTTATTTTTCTTAAGCGTCTTTAAAATATCCATGCCGTTGCCGCCGGGCAAAGTAATATCCAGCAAAATGCAATCGTACCGGTACAGGTTAATTTTACTTAAAGCATCCTGGTAAGTTGAAACTGTTTCGCAAACATTGCCGGCTTCTGTAAAATATTCCTCAATGCTTTCCCTAAGCCCCTCTTCGTCTTCAATGATCAGTATTTTCAATTCAATTTTTTTTGATAAATGTACAAACACAAAATTGGAAAGATTTTGGATAATTCATTCACCTTTCCAATTTACCCGGTTTTCACCAAACATCCCTTACCTTTACCAATTGAAATTTTTATCTTAAATAACCTTCGCTTATGTGGTGGATATACGCTTTACTATCAGCATTTTTTGCGGCGCTGACCGCAATTTTCGCAAAAATAGGCATCAAAGGAGTTGATACCGACCTGGCAACGGCAATCCGTACAGCCGTAATCCTCGTCATTGCCTGGGGCCTGGCCATTTTCAGGGGCGCTGCCGGCGGCATTGGCGGCCTCACTAAAACTAACTGGATATTCCTGGTACTGTCCGGCTGCGCCACCGGCCTATCGTGGATCTGCTATTTTAAAGCCCTGCAGCTGGGCAAAGTATCGCAGGTAGCCCCGGTTGATAAGTTAAGCGTCGCCATCGCCATTATACTGGCAGTGATATTTTTAAAGGAGCCATTATCGCTAAAACAAGCTGCCGGCGCCGCATTAATAATTGGCGGTAGTATTGTGCTGATATTTTGACCTGTACCGATCAACGGATTAAAATCCGTTGCTACAGTATTTGTTGCGGCTGCGCCTCTATCAATCCGGCTTAACACAATCACTTATCATAGCATCGCTTGTTCTAAAGGGCCATCGGCCCGGCCAATTTTGTAGCCACGGGTTTCAACCCGTAGCGCCATCGGCACGACCATTTCTATATCAAATCATGGAAAATGTACTGTTCATCGAAATCTATCTTGAACTTCGTTAATAACTCCAGGTATTCCTCTCTGAATGTTTGTTTTTTATGATGGGCTTCCTGGCTTAAAACGTATTTGTAAACACGGGTAAGCTGCGATTGGCTGTATGAAAACACACCATAGCCTTCTTGCCATTCGAAGCGTTCGGGGGTTAGCGAATGGTCATTGATATATTTGGACGATTTGGCTTTTACGGTTTTCATCAAGTCAGAAACGGAAACCACTGGTTTCAGCCCCAGGAAACAATGAACATGATCTTCCACGCCATTTACAATCAATGTTTTGCAATTAGTTTCATTTATTAAATTACCAATTACGCCGAACAGTTGCGCTTGCCATTCCTTTTTGATCACCGCCTCGCGGTATTTAACCGCAAAAACTGTCTGCAGGTAAATTTGATGATAGGTGTTTGCCATTTTTTACATTAATAGTTTGTCATTTTATATGGGTCGAGCCTACGGCTCTCATTTATCTCCTGTTATGCGTCCAACGGATTGAAATCCGTTGCTACAATATGGGTCGAGGCTACGCCTCTTTCAGTCCGGCTTAACACAATCACCTACCTTACCGTTTTATTCCAAAGGGTCGTCGGCCCGATCAATTTTGTAGCGACTTATCTTGCTTTCAACGGATTGAAATCCGTTGCTACAATATGGGTCGAGGCTATGCCTCTGTCAGTCCGGCTTAACACAATCACCTACCTTACCGTTTTATTCCAAAGGGTCGTCGGCCCGATCAATTTTGTAGTCACGGGGTTAAACCCGTGACACCTAACGCATCACAATTTTATCGTTTGTTGCGCTTTCAACGGATTAAAATCCGTCCGCCAACCGGCGGGTATTTGTCGAGGCTACGCCTCTATCAATCGGCTTGGCACAATCACTTACCTTACCACACGCTTTGTTCTAAAGGGCCATCGGCCCGGCCAATTTTGTAGCAACGGATTTCAATCCGTTGAACCTAACGCATGACGACGTCGAGTGCCGTCGGCACGACCCATATTTTAACATCGAACCTCCGGTTGTCATTATCTTTCCTTAATGCATAGGCAGCGTTATAATAAATTCCGATCCTTCCCCCTCAACACTGTTAACCTGTATGCTGCCCCCATGCCCCTTCACCACCATATCATAGGTTAAGCTTAACCCCAAACCCGTTCCCTCGCCGGTTGGTTTTGTGGTAAAAAACGGCTGCATAATTTTTTCCTTTACATGCTCCGGCATGCCTGTGCCATTATCTTTTACCCTTATAACAACATGGTTATTTTCTGTTGATGTAGCTGCAGACACTTCCGGTTTATAACCGTTACCGGTAGCCTTAGCTTTTTGATTAACTGCATAAAAAGCATTATTGAACAAGTTCAGCATTACCCGGCCAATATCCTGCGGGATAACATTTACACGAGGAAGATCAAGGTCAAAATGGGTCACAAGTTCGGCATTAAAGGCTTTGTCCTTTGCCCTTAAACCATGATAAGAGAGGCGCAAATATTCGTCAGCCAGCGCGTTAATGTTGACCGGCTCCTTTTGCCCGCTTTGGCTGCGC
>Ga0206878_10378_pt1 | contig 14452 bp, 14 predicted proteins | sample Alteio_BWOrgCont_8_FD_152621 | JGI IMG/M metagenome (GOLD analysis project Ga0206878, IMG submission 152621) | Enriched cells from forest soil in Barre Woods Harvard Forest LTER site, Petersham, Massachusetts, United States -... | ecosystem: Environmental > Terrestrial > Soil > Temperate forest >... | reverse complement strand
AAAATCGGTATGATATATCCCAAATATTGCGAGTTTATAAAAATTTTGACTGAAGGAGAATTGGTAAGGATAAATGTGGCTGATGAGCAGATGATGGCTTTTGCCAAACAGCAGTTGACTATTGCCGGTGTAAACTTAAATAGGGTTGAGTTTTTTGAATTTCCGACCAATGATGCCTGGTGCCGTGATCATGGCCCTGCTTTCCTGATCAATCAACAAACAAAACAAAAGGCTATTATTGATTGGGGTTATAATGCCTGGGGTGGCAAGTACCCGCCATTTGACCTTGATGATGTGATACCTACAAAAATTGGCGAGCGCTTTGGCCTGCCGGTTTATGATCCGGGTATTGTGATGGAAGGAGGTTCGGTTGATTTTAACGGGGCAGGGACACTTTTAACCACCACGGCCTGTTTGCTTAACAAAAACCGCAATCCACATTTAACACAGGAGCAATTGGAAGGTTACCTGCAAAATTACTATGGCGTTGAACAGGTTTTGTGGTTGGGTGATGGCATTGTTGGCGATGATACCGATGGCCATATTGACGACATAACCCGTTTTGTAAATGAGGATACCGTTGTTACCGTTGTTGAAGAAAACCGGAACGACGAAAATTATAATATCCTGCAGGAAAACCTGCAACTGCTGAAAACCATGCGGTTATTAAACGGCAAACAATTAAATATAGTAGAACTGCCAATGCCCGATGCTATTATTTACCAGGATCAGCGTTTGCCCGCGTCGTATGCTAACTTTTATATTGCTAATGCTGCGGTTGTTGTACCAACCTACAGATCGGAAAATGATGATAAGGCATTGAATATTTTACAGGGATGCTTTAAGGACAGGCGGGTGATCGGCATTGATTCTACCGATATAATATGGGGCCTGGGCAGTTTCCATTGCTTAAGCCAGCAGGAACCGGAAGTATAAAGACCCTGGGGGGTGGATACACCTTCACACAAGCAAATCCCGCTAAAGCAAACGATATAACTAAACTCCGGTGAGTTTTGCAACTCTTTTTTCACCGACAATTTGTCCACCCATACCGATTACTTTAAACACATCGCCAATATTTGATTGATGTGCCTTTGTTTGCGCTATACTTTTGGGTAAGATTTAAAACTCAAAACAATGGAAACTAACATAGCAAACCCCAACAAGTCTCACAACGGGAAAACAGTAGCCGGAATAATTATTTTAATAATCGGCAGCATATTACTTATAGATCAGTTGAATTTATTTTTTATCCCAAGCTGGTTATTCAGCTGGCCCATGTGGATGATTGCTTATGGCGTGTACATGGGCAGCAAATACAATTTCAAAAAGCCATTTTATATATGGGTGATCGTGATCGGTACCGCATTTTTATTTACCGAGAACTTTGATAACGCCGACAGGGTAGTTTGGCCTTTAGCCATCATAGGCGTAGGCGCTTGGATGGTGATGAAACATAACCATAAAGCAAATGAGGCTTACAAAGAAAATACTTATAAAGAAATATAACAGGATAGTTTAATTTTTCATAGTGATTGGGGCCGGGCATTGTAATGATGCCCGGCTTTTTTAATATTCTTCGGGGAGATAGTACCAGGGGATATTTAAAAGTCCTTTTTTTATATCGACTTCAATATTATCGCCCACATGGTATTTGCCATAGGTTACTTCCGATACTTCTATTTCTTCCGGGTTCTGGCCTGGTGAAAATGGGTTTAGGCTGAGGTAATAATGTTCGCGTTTATTGTAGTTCTTATATTTATTATAGATGGATGTGTGTACCACTTTTGGGGTCGAATTGTCGAACTGGCAATTGACTTTAATGGTACAACCAAATGCATAAATCGCCGAGATCGCCAACATGCCGGCCACCTGTCCTACGGCGGAGGGCATATCATTATTAAAACCAGTTAGGTAAATGAGCGCGGTCATCACTAAACACAGCACTGTGGATGGCAGGAATACGTTGTGGTACTGGGATATATTATAGCCCAGTGCGCCTGTAAGGCATAATATAAACCCAGGCATGAAAAGCCCCAGTACGGTAAAAGAATAAACGCTCCTCCGGGTGTCGGATATGAATTTTATCAACCCCTTGCTTAGGCCCATTAACAGTATGCCGGCTAATGGATATAATATCAACAGGATAACAATAGCGGGCTTTTTATCAAGGGGTATGGAAGCGAACCCTAAAAACATACCTATACCCGTATAAGTCCAACTCATCCATTTAGATTGAGTGATTTTGGCCTGGCGTTCTTCTTCTGTCGCACCAAACCTGCCGTCATGCAAAAGCTGGTCCTGCTCTCCTGCCAGATCCGCTGCGTCAAGGTCTTTAAAGTTATCCTGAATCCATTTTTTTAAATCTGCGCCATCAGCAAAATCCGAATAATTATTGATGGTAATTTTGGGTACCGATGGCGAAACAGATTCAATTGTGATGGTTTTCGAGCCTACCCGGCAGCCTTTTATGTCAGCGGTAGCTAACTCTTTAGTTTGCAAAACGTTTGTGGCGACAATCCGGTCAACTGATATAATTACCTTTTTTCTGCTCTGACCGCCTATCAGCGCGGCAAGTGATAACAACATAATTGCTATGGGTGTCGCCTGAAACTGGTTAGCGCGAAATTCCAATAAAATAAATACGACAGCTGCTGCAAAAATAAAAGCGGCAAAAATCCCATAAAATATTTTCTGACCGGTGGATATGGTGTATTCTACTTCCATTATTAAATAATTGTGACCTTCGAAAATATACATTAAATCCCTTATTTTGCAGCTATTAAAAATGATGATGAAAACTTTACGTTCAATTGCCTGCCTTTTGGTATTCGTTTTAGCAGCTAAGCTTGCACCGGCCCAAAACAAAATAGTGGTCTTTCAATCTGATTTTGGTTTAAAGGATGGCGCAGTTTCAGCCATGAAGGGGGTGGCAATGGGCGTTTCGACCGATTTAAAATTATTTGATCTAACCCATGAAATACCAGCCTATAATATATGGGAGGCCTCGTACCGGCTGGAGCAAACAGTAAGGTATTGGCCGGCCGGCACCGTGTTTGTATCGGTTGTTGATCCCGGTGTTGGGACTACCCGTAAGTCGGTAGTTTTAAAAACAAAATCGGGCCAATTTGTAGTTACGCCCGATAACGGGACTTTAACCCTCATTACTGCCTCCTTAGGTATTGATGAGATCCGCGAAATTGATGAGGCAGTGAACCGCCGGAAAGATTCACAAAAATCATATACCTTTCACGGCCGCGATGTTTACGCTTTTACAGCCGCTCGTTTAGCGGCGGGGGTAATCACGTTTGAACAGGTAGGGCCGCTTTTGCCCAAACAGGTAGTTAGCATTCCTTTCCAGGATGCTGTACTTGAGGGTAAAACGATAAAAGGGGATATCCCGATATTGGATGTTCAATACGGCAACGTTTGGACAAACATACCCGACACTTTATTTAACAAGCTAAATCCGCATTATGGCGATATGGTAAACGTATCCATCTACAACAAAAAGGCGCTTGTTTATAAAGGCAGCATGCCCTATGCCCAAACCTTTGGTGGGGTTGCCGAAGGTAAACCGCTTGCTTACATCAACAGTCTTTTGCAGTTGTCGTTTGCGTTAAATATGGGCGATTTTGCCAAAGCAAACCAGGTAGCCAGCGGCAGTGACTGGAGTGTAGAGGTTACGTTAAATTAACCGGATCGCGTATCCTGACGACATACTTAATCTGATGTGCAACCCTCGTTTGAACGGAAGAATAAAGGCATGCGCCTTTTTCACCGACATTTTGTTATCCCTCACCGATTTGTTTAAATATGCCACCAGTTTTTGTTTGGGTTACATATAATGTTACCTTAGTTTTGGATAAGATTTAATATAGCATAATAATGGACAACGATATAAAACAACAGAAACCCCAGCACAACGGAAAAGCAACTGCCGGGTTAATTTTACTTGCTGTGGGATGCGTATTGTTGCTGAGGGAATTTAACTTATTCCTGATACCGGATAATTTGGTATTGTGGCCGTTGTGGTTGGTTGGCTGGGGATTGTTTATCGGCTCAAGAAGCAATTTTCAAAAACCATCTTCATACGCTTTACTTGCAATAGGAATAGTTTTACTGATAGGCAATAACGTGCCGCATGGCGCAGGAATAATCTGGCCCATGATGATAATTGGTTTTGGTTTATGGTTGATATTGAGGCGCCGCAACAGGGCAGACGGTGATTATTGGGATAAAAAATATGGTCACAAATGGGATTGGCGCGTTCATTCAAACCCGGCTGATCCCAATAACCCCGTAGCGGATACTACTTATACCGAAGTGCCCCCCGGCGGTCCAAAAACATACCCGCCTTCCGGAGATGATTACCTGGATGCCGTATCGGTTTTTGGCGGTATAAAGAAAACCATTTTATCAAAAGACTTTAAGGGCGGCGAGATCGTTAATGTTTTTGGCGGTGCAGAACTTGATTTTACACAGGCTGACATCAATGGCCGGGTGATCATCGATATAACGCAAATATTTGGGGGAACCAAGATCATTGTTCCCTCGCACTGGCAGGTGGTTTCGGATATTGCGGCGGTTTTTGCCGGTTTTGATGATAAACGAATGAGAACCACTACGGCTCCCAACAGCGAAAAAATATTGGTACTGAAAGGCGTATCAATTTTTGCGGGTGTCGACATCCGGAGCTTCTAAATTATTACGCTGATCGGGTTAAATGGTTGCTTAAATCATTTGGCCCGATCAGCATGATCAATCGAATCAACCCACGAAATGGCGTTATCAACAACATCCACAAAACTATACGGGGCTCTTGCGGGTTGCGGGCTCATATGGGCCGCCGGGCAAACCTATGTAATCCATAGTTTTGGGTTTATCTGGTATATTGCCTTTGCCGATGGACTAGTGAACACCATTTTACTTGCCGCTGCCTGCTGGCTCATCAACAATAACCTTCGCTACTACCAACCGGGCAAAGGCAGCTATTTAAATATACTCATCTGGTGCGGTGCGCTTGCAGCAATTTGCACATTAGGCTGCCGGTGGATATTACCTCTTTTAACAACCGGCGACGCGTACCTGCAGTTGTTGATCAACTCGGTGATGATCCGCGCTTTTATTGACTTTCTGGCCATTGGCTGGATGGCGATGATCAGCATAATTTATTATTCGCAGATTGACCAGAAAGATAATGAGAAAAGGAAAGCGGAGGCTGAAAAACTGGCCCGTGATGCCGAGTTATATAATTTACGGCAACAACTCCAGCCGCATTTTCTGTTCAATAGCCTTAATTCTATCAATGCCCTCATCGGCTTTAAACCTGATGAGGCGCGCAGGATGATCCACCAGTTATCTGATTTTTTACGCGGAACCTTGAAAAAGGACGACCAGCTCCAGGTACCTTTAACCGATGAACTGACGCACCTGAACCTTTATCTTGATATTGAAAAGGTGCGTTTTGGCCACCGTCTGCAAACCGAGATCAGTTGCGACGAACTATCCGGCGCTGCAATCCTCCCGTCGATGCTTTTACAGCCTATTGTTGAAAATGCCATTAAGTTTGGTCTGTATGATACCACGGGCGAAGTAGTGGTAAGTATAAGGGCCGAAATGGAAGGCAGCTTCCTGATATTGATGGTACAAAACCCCTACGATCCGCAGACCTCGAGACCTAAACAGGGTACCGGTTTTGGTTTAAGAGGGGTACAACGCCGATTATATTTGCTTTTTGCTCGTAATGATTTGATGGAAACTCACGCAAATGATAATATATTTACAACTATTATTAAAATACCGCAGTTGTAAATTATGAAACGCGCATTAATTATTGATGATGAGCCTTTGGCCAGGATGGTTGTATTGGAATATTTACGGGACTTTAGCCAGATAGAAGTTTTGCAGGAATGCAGCGACGGATTTGAAGGCCTTAAAGCAATACAGACACTGCAACCCGACCTGATATTTTTAGACGTGCAGATGCCTAAGATAAATGGGTTTGAGATGCTGGAGCTGGTTGAAAACCAGCCCGCGGTAATATTTACGACTGCTTTTGATGAATACGCCATAAAAGCTTTTGAGGCCCACGCGGTTGATTATCTTTTAAAACCTTTTAATAAAGACCGGTTTAACAAAGCCATTGAAAAATACCTTGCCCAGGCCCCTGGCGCGGCTTCGCCGAAAAAAACGGAAGAACTGCTGGAAACTTCAAACTCACCGGCACAGCACGAGCGGATAGTGGTAAAAACCGGTACCAAAGTAAAAATCATCCCGGTGCAGGACGTATTGTACTTAGCTGCCGATGACGATTATGTGAGCGTTTATACCGCTGAAGGATCGTTCCTAAAAAATAAGACCATGAACTTTTTTGAAAAAACGCTCGATCCGCGCTATTTTGTAAGGGTACACCGGTCTTACATGATCGCCATTCAACAGATCACCCGTATCGACCCTTACGAAAAAGATGCACACCTTGCCATCCTAAAATCGGGGGCCAAGATACCGGTTAGTAAAACCGGGTATGTGAAGCTGAAGCAGGTGCTGGGGATATAACTGGAATTCTAAGCACCTGTCTAAAACGATTCCGCGCAATTGCCACAAACCAAAGTGTTCCATTTTTTCAGATGGAACACCCGGTACATAATGAAACAGACTGATTATTAATAACTTGACACTGACAATATTTTGTCAGTGACAAAATACCGTCACTACTTTTTCTATTTTCGGGCAAATTTTTTGTGTATCTCCGGCGTTTGTGTCTTGGCCCCGGCCAAAATTGCAGCAGTAATTGTCCGGCTAAAGCCAGCAACAATCAATTTATCGGGTTCGGTTGGCTGACCCAATGAAAATAGACAATTCATGTTGTTTTTGGACAATTTCTAAATAAGAATCGCATACCCCACAATAAACAACTAATAATTTAGTTAATGCTGATAATCTCTATTTCAGCCGCTTAACCATGCATAAATTATTAACACTCCTGCTGATCTCCCTTGTGTTTATTCATCATCCCAAAACCTATCTTCCGGATAGTGACCGCGCTAAAGCCGTTAGAAAATCGGTATGGCCAAAGCTGCAAAATGAACTGGCCGATAAAGGCCTCAAACTTAACCAGTCCATTTACATCAGGATATTTAAGGATGAAAACAACCTGGAGATATGGGTAAGATCGGGCATGAAGTATGAATTTTTTAAAAGCTATAACGTTTGCTATTTTTCGGGCGGATTGGGTACAAAAACCAAAGCGGGCGATGGCAAAAGTCCTGAAGGATTTTATACTATCGAACCCAAACAACTAAACCCGGTAAGCAATTACCACCTCGCCATAAACGTGGGCTATCCCAATAAACTGGAAACAATAAAAGGTTATACAGGCGATCAAATTATGGTACACGGCCATTGCGCTTCTATCGGTTGTTATGCCATGACCGATCCGGGTATCGATGAAATTTATACCTTAGTTTATCAAGCTTTTCAATCGGGCCAGCAAAAAATTCAATTAGATATTTTTCCCTTCCGGATGGACCAGGAGCATTTAAAGAAATACGCCACAAACTCATCCTTATCCTTTTGGAAGAGTATGAAACCCGGCTATGATCTGTTTGAGAAGAACCATATTCCTCCCGTTGCAGCAATTAAAAACAAAGAGTATTTTTTTTAGCATCGATACATTTAGCGTGCCAGTTACCTGATTGTACAATCGTGTATCCGGCGCAGTCCCAAAAATGTACAGAAATCTGTTCACTTTTTCATGCTGTTATATTCCCCAGTGTTGCTTCATTCAATAATTGATGCCGCTGGCATATACTTTGCAAAAGCTGTTTGTAAAGCATTCCGCCGTATTTGGTGATGAACGCAACAAATGGTTTAATTTAATTTACCCTACATCATGAAAAACCTGTTTAAAACTTTAGCTTTTGCCATCGCAATATTTGCAGCAAAAACAAGCAGCGCGCAACTAATTAACATTGGCGCCCAAACCGCAACAAAAATTGTTAGTCATGCTATCATACCATCCGTAACTACTGCGGCAACTACACAAAATGTAGTAAATAAGGCTATTAACGTTACCGGTAATGTAACCAGCCAGGTGAGCAACCAAACACAAACTGCGGTGCAGGCCGCACAAAACCAGGCCACTAATTTAAGCGGATCGGTTGGTAACCAAACCCAGGCTGCCGTGCAGGCCAGCCAGGGGCAGGCGGCAACTATTAATGCAAATACCGATGCCACCATAGCAACTGCTACCGGCAATAAAAATAATGCCGATGGGAACCTCTCAACAAAAACAAGCATAGCTGCCGGTAAAGGTAGTTTAAGCGTAGCGGGTTCAACAGCGGCAACCGGGGCTTTAACCACTAATGCATCCGTTAACAAAAGCGCTGCAAGTATTTCCGGCAAAATGACCAATAGTGGAAAATCAGCTATCAGTTTAAGTTCAAAAAAGACGATGGCTGTGGCGAGTAAATCAGCTTCGACAGTTGCCAATACATCTGCAAAAACTTCGGCAGGGGTAAGTGCCAGCAGCAAAAGAGCGGCAATAAAAGCAAATTCTGCTGTGAGCAAAACAAGCACAGCATTAGCAAAGACTAAAAAGAGTATCGCCAGCAAAAAAATTGATGTGAGCAGCAGCACTTCGATGAGCAGTGCTACAAAAGCTACAGCTTCAAAAGGGAAGATCGGCGCAAGCTCCGTAAATTCAGCTTCTTCGGCCACAAGTGTTAAGGCAGGTAAAAAGCAAACCGGTTTAAACGTATCGGGCAAGTCTTCATCAAGCGCTTCAGCATCAAAAATGTAATCAATTTAAAAAACAAATCGGAAAGGCCTTTTTTCAGGCCTTTCCGATTTTAAACCTTGCCTAAATAAACGGATCATGCACAAACCTAAACTACTCGCCATAGTATTAGTTTTATGGCTTTTGTTGTTTAAAGCTTACGGACAGCAGTTGAAAGCCGACACTGCCATAAACAAACAAGCACCGAAAAGCCTTTTTATAAATGCCGGTTTGCAGTATTTGTCAGACCTTACTTATGCAGGCCGCAGGGATGCCTCAAGCGTGCCGGTATTGCTCCCTACTTTTACCCTGATCTCTGCCAAAGGCTTTTTTGTTGCAGCAATTGGTTACTTTGATGTGAACGGCGGTAAAAGTGCCGCCGAGGGTTTTAGCGTTACGCCGGGTTATGTTTTTTCGTTCGATAAAAAGAAGGAATTTGGCGGCGCTATTTCGGCTACCAAATATTTTATAACGGATAACAGCCCTATTATACTTTCTTCGTTTAATGCCACGGTTGACGGGCAACTGCATTACAACCCCGACAATATTGTAAAACTCACCATCGATGGCAGCTACCGGTTTAGTAAAACGGGGTCCAATGATGTTATTAATGATGCAGAACTATCCAAAGAAATTCAACTTACAAAAAGCGGGAAGAACAACAAGGACGGCTTAAAGATAACACCCACGGTAACGATTTATAGCGGCACCCAATCGTTTTACAAAACCTCGGACAGTACCCTGGCTAACAATTCATCGGTAATAAAAAATATTCTTTCGCCGGGGGAAACAACATCTGCCCAAAATCAGCAGGTAAGGCAATATACCATACTTGCATTGAGCGGCTCGCTGCAGGTAACTTATGCAATAAAAACCTGGCAGATCAGTTTTACACCCTACTTAATTCAACCCTACCACCAGGTTAATTATGCGAATAATACTCCACAGAACGGCACCTATTTTCTATTTACCACGGGAGTGAGTGTGACGTTCTGAGGTAGTGAATTAGAGATTGGAGGTTAGAGATTAGGAGGAGTCCGGAAGTCGGAATCCCGATAGTTATCGGGACCGGAACACCGGAAGAATGAAACGTTACAACTTTGCAACCTTTCAACTTTACAACCTTCCAACCTTCCAACAACATCTCCCCCTATCATTGTTTAGTAAAAATAAAGCCAAAGGATAAAAGCTAAAGTGTAACTGCACATCTTTGCAGAAAAAAAGACATGCCACATTTGTTTTCCCCTATAAAAATAAAAAATATTGAATTTAAGAACCGCATTGTTGTATCGCCGATGTGCGAATATTCAAGCGAAGATGGTTTTGCTAACGACTGGCACCTGGTGCATTTAGGCAGCCGCGCCGTGGGCGGAGCCGCGCTGATCATTACGGAAGCTACGGCCGTATCGCCTGAAGGCCGCATAAGCTATGGCGACCTGGGTATATATAAAGACGAACATATTATCAAATTAAAACAGGTAACCGATTTTATACATGCTCACGGCGCGTTTGCCGGCACGCAACTGGCTCACGCAGGGCGTAAGGCCAGTCACGAGTTACCCTGGCTCGGTGGCGCCCAGTTTCCCTCCGGTCACCTAAACGGCTGGAAAACCTTAGGCCCCAGCGCTATACCTTTTACAGAAAGTGAAGAAGCACCGTTAGCACTGGATAAAGCCGGCATCGAAAAAGTGAAAGCTGACTTTAAAACTGCCGCTAAACGCGCTTTGGCTGCCGGGTTTGATGTTGTAGAGTTGCACGGCGCCCATGGCTACCTGATTCACGAATTTTTGTCGCCCTTAAGTAATCGCCGTACTGATGAATATGGCGGTTCGTTTGAAAACCGGATCCGTTTATTGCTGGAAATTATTGAAAGCGTACAAGCCGTTTGGCCCCCGGAAAACCCTTTGTTTGTACGTATATCTGCTACAGACTGGACAGAAGGTGGCTGGACTGCGGAAGATTCCGTTGCGCTGGCAAAGGTTTTGATCACAAAAGGTGTCGATCTCATTGATTGCTCCTCTGGCGGGAACGTGGCAACCGCCAAAATTCCGTTAAAACCCGGTTACCAGGTTGAGTTTGCCGATAAGGTAAAAAAGGAAAGCGGCATTTTAACCGGGGCTGTCGGATTGATAACCGAAGCGAAACAGGCTGACGAAATTATCAGGAACGGCCAGGCTGATTTTGCAATAATGGCCCGCGAATTTTTACGCGATCCTTATTTCCCGCTGAGGGCTGCACATGAGTTAGGGCAGGAGGTTAAATGGCCTGCTCAATATGAAAGAGCAAAATGGCATTAAAAAAATTGTAATTTTGAATTCAATTTAAATTGTCATTTCGACGAGGAACGAGGAGAAACCTTTTACGCTAAGCAATAGCGGATTGCGTATATTTTAGACGGTTTCTCGCTATCGTTCGAAATGACAAGCGGATAATATATTTTATGAAAAAATACCTTTCGTTAGTTACTTTCTCGCACACCATTTTTGCTATGCCGTTTGCCTTTATCGGCTTTTTTTTGGCGATAACCACTACCCAGTACCATTTCGACTGGGTAAAACTGGTGATGATGGTTTTGTGCATGATCCTGGCGCGTAACTCGGCCATGGCCTTTAACCGCTACCTCGACAGGGACATCGATTCAAAAAACCCGCGCACCAAACAAAGGGATATTCCATCCGGGCGCATCAGCGCTAATTCAGCTTTAATTTTTACCGTTGTTAACTGCCTGTTATTTATAACGGTAACCTGGTTCATTAATCGTTTGTGTTTTTATTTATCGCCGGTGGCATTACTGGTGGTTTTGGGTTATAGCGCAACCAAACGTTTTACCGCGCTTTGCCATCTGGTTTTGGGCCTTGGCCTGTCATTAGCGCCCATCGGCGCATATTTAGTGGTAACTGGCCAATTTGCTTTAACGCCTTTGTTTTTCTCGTTTGCGGTATTGTGCTGGGTAAGTGGTTTCGATATTATTTATGCCTTGCAGGATGAAGATTTTGATCGGGCCGAGAACCTGCATTCTATCCCCGCATACCTGGGTAAGGTGAATGCCTTAAGATTATCTACCTTTTTGCACATACTATCGGCGGCATTTGTGGTGATGCCGGTGTTTTTTACGCACGTAAGCATCCTGTATTATGCCGGTATCGTATTTTTTAGCATTATGCTTATCTACCAGCACCGCCTTGTAAAACCAACTGACCTTAGCCGGGTTAACTTTGCCTTTATGACAACAAACGGAATTGCCAGCGTGGTCTTCGCCTCTTTGTTTTTGTTAGACAGGGTTTTAATTACGCACGGAATTCTTTAATTTCGGCTTATGGACACTTTTGAAGCTTTAGCCACTTTTAGAAAGTACATTGCTAACTTTGTAGAATTTAATGACGCCGAATGGAGTGTATTTTGCCAACACCTGGACTTCAGGGATTTAAAAAAGAAAGCAAATTTTGCCGAACCTGGCCTTGTATGCAATGAATTCGGTTTTATTTTATCCGGTTCCATACGCTATTATAATGTTAAAGACGGGGAGGAAATTACCGGGTATTTTAGTTTTGAAAATGAGCTGGTAAGCTCATACCGGAGTTTTTTAACCCGGCAGCCGGGATTAAATTATTTACAGGCACTTGAGCCTACGTCGCTCATCACCATCAGCTATAAAAATATGCAGGCCATGCTGGCCAACCCTTTGCTTGCCTATAAGATGGAGCGCTTCGGACGATTGGTAGCCGAATATTACCTGATATGCTATGAAGAACGCATGTCGTCATTTATCACCAAGACCCCTGAAGAACGATACCTTGATCTGCTCAACACCGGTCGCGATATTATCCAGCGGATGCCCCAGCATTATATTGCCCATTTTTTGGGAATTACCCCTGTTTCGCTTTCGCGTATCAGAAGGCGGATCATGAGAGCGGCGTAGAGGATTTCGGATTTCGGATTTTCGATTTCGGAGTTATTTTGCTTGTTTGCCAGGCTATAAAAACTGAGGTTGAGAAATTATAAACTTTTCCAAATCCGAAATCGTAATTCCGAAATCCGAAATCAAAAACTTCTTATCTTTTGTTAACGTTTTGAGCGAAGGCGCTGGCCTATCTTTGACTAAATCAAAAACGATAAAACAATGCATACCATATTAGGAGCCGGCGGGGCCGTAGCAAACGCACTTACCCGCGAATTATTAAACAACAACGAAACCATTCGCCTGGTAAGCCGCAAACCCATCGCGAATACCGCCAAAAACGTCACCTGGAAAAAAGCAGACCTGCTGAACTATGCCGAAGTACTGGAAGCAGCAAAAGGTTCGACCGTAATTTATTTAACGGCAGGGCTGGTTTATGATAAGAATATCTGGGCGGCGCAGTGGCCTGTAATTATGCAAAATGCTATCAATGTGGCCAAAGAGACAGGGGCGAGGCTGATATTTTTTGATAATGTTTATATGTACGGTCTGGTTGACGGCCCAATGACACAGGATACCCCTTACAACCCCTGCAGCGCAAAAGGCGAAGTACGCGCCAAAATAGCCACCCAGCTAATGGACGAGGCAAAAGCCGACAATATTAAAGCAAGCATTGCCCGTGCCGCTGATTTTTACGGTACCGAAAACAGAAATAGTTTTGTGGATATGATGGTACTGGATAATTATGCCAAAGGGGCAAAAGCGCAATGGCTGGGCAAAATGGATAAACTGCACAACTTTAGTTATATCCCCGATATGGGAAAAGGCGTTTACCTGCTCGGGCAAAATCCTGAAAGTGATAACCAGATATGGCATATGCCGACCGCTAAACCTTTAACGGGCAAACAATTTATTGATATGACCGCTAAAATTTATGGCGTTGAACCAAAGGTTTTTGCGATAAATAAGTTTATGCTTTGGAGCTATGGCTTGTTCAATAAAGTGGTAGCCAGTACGGTCGAAATGTATTACCAGTATAACCACGATTATATTTTTGACTCATCTAAATTTGAAAAGGCCTTTAGCTATAAACCCGCAAGTTACGAGGAGGGGATTAAGGCGATGTCGGAAACGGTGTATAAGAAGAAGTAGTCGGAAAGTGCGGAAGATGGAAATCAGGTCGGTTCAGGAGGATTGGCAAATTTTCGAATTTGTCAATCCTGACTATATTTGGCTTTTAATCTCTCAAAATAAGTATGGCTTCAATCGGGAAATACGCTCAAATTGAAATTGAACGAAGATTTTTATTGCCTCCAATGGATGAAGAACTGATGGTCATGAGCCTGCCAAGGAGAGGTATTCTTGATAATTATATTACCGGCACCAATTTGCGTTTGCGGAAGGTTGATCACGAAGACAAAAAGACTTATAAACTTACTAAAAAAACTCCTATATCACCGGGGAGGGAAGAAATCACAACTATCTATCTTTCGGAGGACGAATATCAGTTACTAAGTAAGATGCCCGCGGTGGTTGTAAGCAAGATCCGTTTTGTAATGACCTATAACGAACTAACAATTGGTATAGATAGCTATGCTAACGAAGATGATGAATTATTGCTTGCCGGAGATATCAACATCCATATCCCAGGCCTTTAAAACCGGGAGTTTTAAAGCTTCTTTCCGTTTTTCGGCTTGTTCACGCAGTAATGGGACAATCTCTTTCTCAATAGCTTCATGAAAAGCATAGCAATCCTGCGGGGTATAATCAAAACG
>Ga0206878_10377_pt1 | contig 14473 bp, 7 predicted proteins | sample Alteio_BWOrgCont_8_FD_152621 | JGI IMG/M metagenome (GOLD analysis project Ga0206878, IMG submission 152621) | Enriched cells from forest soil in Barre Woods Harvard Forest LTER site, Petersham, Massachusetts, United States -... | ecosystem: Environmental > Terrestrial > Soil > Temperate forest > O... | reverse complement strand
ATTATTCACTCCCTATGGCAGGGGATGCTGGTTTATTTTATCCTGAGGATAGTTTTGTCGGGCGCGCCGGCGTTATCCGCAGTTAAAAAGTACAACCTTGCCATTTTTGCATTGATATCCATAACCGCCTGCTTTATTTACACGCTTTCTACCGAAATTTTTACTTATAACTGGGTCACCTTAAACCAGTTACAGCCCGATCAATTATTACCTTCGTTCAACCTGCCCGTTAATTCGAATTTCAAACCCGGATTTTACCAACAGATAGCTGTTTATATGCCTTATGTATGCGCGGTATATTTTGCAGGCTTACTGGCTAACGTGTTAAAACTTGGCTGGGAATGGAATAAAATAAGGCAGATAAAGCAATCGCTGATAGAAGCCGAACAAATGCAGCAGTTTATCAACAAGTTCTCCAAAAAACTGGATATCACTAAACGCATCACGCTAAAATTTAGCGCATTGATAGACGTACCCTGCATGATGGGCTATATTAAGCCGCTGATACTTTTACCGGTATCACTGTCGGTTCATTTATCTGCCTGCGAAGTTGAGGCGATACTGTTGCATGAACTATCCCATATAAAAAGAAACGATTACCTGGTAAACCTGCTGCAGCAGGCCATATCGGTAATGCTTTTCTTTAATCCGTTTACCCTGCTCATCAACCGGGTAATAAACCACGAGCGGGAAAATAGCTGCGACGACCTGGTTGTTGAAAAAACCGGCAAACCGCTGATCTACGCCCAGGCCCTGCTGAAACTGGAAGAAGCCAGGGCGCATAACCTGCAACTGGCACTGGCTATTACAGGCAAAAAATTTCATTTATTAAAAAGAATTGAACGCATTATGAAGACACAAAAACAAATCGGCAATATACGTAACCTGTTTATCGCCGTGCTTTTATTTGCCGGGGCTTTAAGCGGCATCGCCTGGTTTAGCCCGGCTAACGCCAAAGTAAGCGCTGTAAAAGTTAAGAAAACCGCTCCTGCTGATAACGGAACAATTATTTCCACGCCTGATTCCATCCAATACGTACAGGTTAGCGACACCGCAAAACATAAAAGAACTGCCAAAAATCAAATTGCTTATAAAAAACACATCGCCAAAACTGTAGCCGGTTCGCCTAAAGCAACCAAAAGGTTTAAAAACGATGAAGCTGATGATGATACAGCGTCCATGGCGAAATTTTACGGCGGTGCGCAATGGCGGGCACAAATGGAAGCCATGCGCAAGCAGGGTGAAGAGATGCGCAAAAAATTTGATAGCCCCGAATGGAGAAATCAAATGGAAGCCATGCGCAAACAAGGCGAGGAGATGCGCAAAAAGTTCGATAGTCCTGAATGGAAGGAGCAAATGGAAGCCATGCGCAAACAGGGCGACGAGATGCGTAAAAAATTTGACAGCCCGGAGTGGAAGGAACAAATGGCAAACATTCGCAAACAGAGCGAGGAAATGCGCAAAAAGTTTGACAGCCCGGAATGGAAAGAACAAATGGCAAACATTCGCAAACAGAGCGACGAAATGCGCAAAAAGTTTGACAACCCGGAATGGAAGGAACAAATGCTGGCGATGCGGAAGCAGGGCGACGAAATGCGCAAGAAATTTGACAGCCCCGAGTGGAGGGCGCAAATGGACAGCATGAAGCGGCAAGCTGACGAAATAAAGATGAAGTTTGAAAGTCCGGAGTGGAAGGAACAGGTGAAGAATATGAAGAAGCAGGCCGACGAAATGAAAAAGCAATTCGACAGCCCGGAGTGGAAGAAACAAATGGACCAAATAAAGAAACAGTCGGACATGATAAAAAAGCAATTCAACAGCCCGGAATGGAAGGAACCAAAGGAACTGATGAAGAAGCAACGGGAGGAATGGAAGAATACCTGGAAAGATAAAAAGTGGAAATTGAAAGATACCGTTGGTAATATAAAAATATACGAGCCTAAAAAAGATTCACTTTAGTTTTCAGTTGACAGCGGGCAAGAACTCGCAGCGACATCTAAATAAAAACAAACTGCCGGAGCACACAGGCTTTACGAATCATAAAATAAATAGCGATGCAAAACATATTATATAACATTAGCCAGGTTGTAGGTATCACCATTATCCATTCGTTATGGCAGGGGCTGCTTATTTATTTTATGCTGAAAGTAGCAATCACATTAGGCAATAAGCTTTCATCATCGGTAAAGTACAATTTAGCTGTAGCCAGTTTATTGGCGGTGAGCGGATGGTTTGTTTATACCCTCATCGGCGAAATAAATATATACAACTGGCTTGCCGTAAAGCCTGCTACCCTTTCGGCAATGCCGCTTATGCTTGAATTACCCGCAGGCATCCGGCAATTTAATGATGAAAGCATCCGCTACTATTATGATATCGAGAAGTACCTGCCTTATATAACAGTACTATACATTACCGGTTTATTGATCAATACGGCGCGGCTTGTTCTTGCCCGCAAAAAGATCAATACCATAAGGCAAACCATGAGCATTGATACAGCACTGCAATACCAGGTGAACAGGTTTGCAGGCCTATTTAACATCGGCAAAAAAGTGCAGGCAGGCATCAGTAAGTTGGTTAACGGGCCCTGTATGGCCGGATTTTTTAAACCGGTTATCCTGCTGCCGTTTACATTAACTTCATTTCTTTCGGCCGAAGAAATTGAGGCCATATTACTGCATGAACTAGCCCATATTAAACGGAACGACTACCTGGTGAATATGCTCCAGCAGATGATAGCCATACTTTTATTTTTTAATCCCTGCGTGCTTCTGATCAGCAAGATCATTAGCGAAGAACGCGAAAACAGCTGCGATGACCTGGTTGTAGAGGCCACCGCAAACCCCATCATGTATGCAAAAGCTTTATTAAAGCTGGAGCAAAGCCGCCAAAACGACCGGAAGCTAGCGCTGGCCGCAACGGGCAAAAAGTATCATTTATTAAACAGAATTGAACGAATCATGAAAACTAAAACACAAACACCAAGCCTGCGCCCGGCATTGCTGGCCATGCTTATATTAACCATAGGCATTGGCAGCATCGCCCTGTTGAAACCCGAAGTAGCAAAAGGAGAGTTGTCGGTAAAATCTATCAACCCGATGATCAGCAGCTTATTATCAGACACCAGCCATAAAAACTCCGGCAAAAAGACCGGCAATGTACAGGCGCACACAGTAAAAAAAGCACATCATGCTGCTGCGGATCATAGCAAGCCGGAGTTATCAGAAGAAAAAATGAAAGAACTGAATGCTGAAGTTCAAAAATATTCGGACGCCGTTACGAAATATTATAACAACCCTGACTTTAAGAAGACCCAGGAAGAAATGGAGGCGCTGGGCAATAAAATGAATGAGTTTTACAATACGCCCGAATTAAAAAAATTACAGGAGGAGCTGCAAAAAGCAAGCGGAAAATTCTCGAAAAATTACGGGGCGGATAAAGGCACACAGGAGCTTTCGGAAAAGATGGGCAAAATGGGTACGGAAATAGGCGCTTACTACAGTACACCCGCGTTTAAGAAAATGAATGAGGCACTGGAAGATAAATACGGCATTCCGCACAACCATTACAATAACGAGGATGAATTGAATAACGAAAACTATAAAAAGTACCAGGCTGAACTGGAGAGCAAAATACCGGCTTCGATAAAACAGGAGACAGAGGAATTGAATAAAATGGGGAAACAAATGAGCGCCAGGTATGAAACTCCTGAATTTAAAGAGCAAAACCGGCTGGTGCAGCAATTGGGCGATAGTTTAAATAAAGCTTACAGCAACCCGGATATAAAAGAGCAGCAAAAACAAATGGACAAGCTATCGAAAGTAATGAATAGTTATACCAACAACCCGGATATAAAAAAGAACCAGGAATTACTTAATGAGGCCGTTAGAAAGTTAACCGCTTATGTAAGCAGCACAACCTACCAGCAATACTTAAAAATGGCAAAGGATATGAATTATAATTTCAATTTTAATTATAACAACAACGATAACGAAAAACCTGAAAAGCCAGAGAAACCGGAAAAACCGGAAAAACCGGAGAAACCGGAAAAACCTGCAAGTCCGGACGGAGATAATTAATTTTTTATCCAAAATTTGGGTAAGGAAGCCACAAGCTTTTTAAGACTTTACTTACCTGCCATTACCTAATTACAGGATATTTAACCAAAAACTTAACGTTATGGAAAGCACGTTATATAATATAAGCCAGGTTTTGGGTATCACTATTATCCATTCACTGTGGCAGGGTTTAATGGTATATCTTATACTCAAAATTGTTTTGATCTTCTTTTCCCGGATGTCTTCATCAACCAAACACCTGGTGGCGGTAAGCGGGCTGTTAGCCATATCGGGCTGGTTTATTTGTACGCTGGTAACCGAAATAAATTTGTACACCTGGGTTACTGTAAAACCTGAAAATTTGCAGGCAATGCCCCTGATGCTCGAATTGCCGGTGGGCGTTCACCGGGTGAGCGTTGAAACCGCACGCTATTATTACAGCATCGAAAGGTATTTGCCCTATATAACCTTATTATACGCTGCCGGGCTGCTGTTTAACGCGGGCAGGCTTATCATCGCCCGAAACAGGATTGGCGTCATCAAGCGTGCTATCAGCATAGACCCAGGGATTCAGCAACAAGTAACCAAATTTACTGCCCTGCTCGGTATAAGCCGCAAGGTAAAGGCAGGCTTTTGTAAATTTGTCGATGTTCCCTGTATGGCGGGTTATTTTAAACCCGTTATCCTGTTGCCGTTTACCCTGGCTACCTACCTTTCAACTGCCGAAGTTGAAGCCATATTGCTGCATGAGCTGGCCCATATTAAACGCAACGACTATGTGGTGAACATTATTCAGCAAGTAATAACTATGCTGCTGTTTTTTAACCCCTTTACCCTGTTAATAAACCGCATCATAAACAAAGAACGCGAAAACAGCTGCGATGACCTGGTAGTAGAAACGGTTAACAACCCCATCATTTACGCCAGGGCGCTTTTAAAACTCGAAGAAAACCGTACAAGCAGCTGGCAACTGGCCCTCGCTGCAACCGGCAAAAAGTATAATTTGTTGCACCGGGTAGAACGGATAATGAATGCTAAAAAACCAACTACGGGGGTTCGCCCGGCCCTTTTGGCCATGCTTATTTTAACGGTTTGTATCGGTAGTTTTACATTTTTGAAACCCGAGATAGCACATGGCGAAATATCGGTAAAAGCTATAAAACCAGCAATAAAAAAGGCGTTTGTGGCAATTGCGCCAAAAGAAACCGTTTCTGCTCCTGCTGTTAACCCGCCGGCAGTAAATGAAACAAATAGTCAACTGGTCAACCAGGTTGCCGATACTATAAAGGACGATCATTCCAACAGCTATGAATTGTTTGGATATGGCGACCCGAAAATGGATTCGCTATCAGCCGAGCTTGCTAAACATACAAAATTTGTGAAGGATTATTATAAAACCGATGAGTACAAAAAGCTGCAGCTAATAACAAACGGTGGCTCCGTGTCTTACGATAACGACACCCTTAAAAATATAGAGGAACCCTATCATATCGCGCTCGATCGCTTTAAGGAAATTGCCGTGGAAATTGAAGACTCCCGCACCATCAAAAAACGCGACTCGCTAGGCATCGTTGTCGGGGCCTATTATAGTAGTGCAGCATTTAAGGCTTTGAATGAGCGACTGGAAAAGAAGTATAATATCGACCCTGATATAGATTATGTTGCAAATAAGGGGGACGCCAGTTATATAAAATACCAGGCCGAACTTAAAAATAGCGTGCCCGCTGAAATGAAAGAACACGTTGCCGAATTAGAAACCCTTAGTGCCGACATGAACGAAATGTTCAGTCCATCGGGTGCTTATCAAACCGCCTTCCGGCAATTTAAACTATGGAGCGACAGCCTGAAGGCCTGGTATAAGAAACCGCACGTACGGCAGCATACCTATTCCGGAAATTCAGATAATCAAATGCCGGCAGATGTAAAGGGGAAATACGTGGACCAATTGCGTGCCTATATAAATAGCCCTGTATTAGCGCGCGAAATGGCTTTAGAGAAGGAAAGCGCCAACAAATTATTTGCTTATATGCGTACGCCCGAATTTCAAAAACATGTGAAGCAATGGAAGGACCAGCTGCACACTACCCTGGGCGATCGCTATGATAAGATCCTTCATCCTGATAAGGAGGTGGCGAAGTAAGTGGTTGATCGGGTTGATTAAGTTAAATTATTTCTCGTAGGGGCGACCCTTGTGGTCGCCCTTGCCACCTACAAGAATCGCCCTTTATACCTCCCATATTCCTAAACGGCGACCAAAAACGCATTTTTTCTGCCGCCGGACAAATGCTAGGGCGCCCACAAGGGGTGCCCCTACAACCTGGCCATTCTTAATATTGCCACGCGTCACAAATTTTCACTTCTAAAATTAACATCGCAATCCAACCTAATCAACCCAATCAACTCAATCCAACTTATTCAACCTAATCAACTTATTCAACCTAATCAACCACTCACTAATCAAACAAAACCCCTAAATTAGTGTCCTCCAAAAAGGGACACTTTTTATATGCTTCAGCAGCTCAATATCAGCAACTATGCCTTGATCGATAACCTTGAGATCACTTTCGATAAGGGGTTAAATATACTTACCGGCGAAACAGGCGCGGGTAAATCCATCATTTTGGGAGCACTTTCGCTTATTTTAGGCCAAAGGGCCGAGAGTCGTTATTTTTTCAACCAGCAGAAAAAATGTGTGATTGAGGGCTCGTTCCGGATCGGGGATTTTCATTTAAAACAGTTTTTTGAGGATAACGACCTGGATTACGAGGCTGAAACCGTTTTGCGCCGGGAAATATCGGCAGATGGAAAATCGCGGGCATTTGTGAACGATACGCCTGTTAATTTAAATTCACTGAAAGCACTGGGCGAAAAGCTGATCGATATTCATTCGCAGCATGCTACCCTGGAAATAAACGACCCTGAATTCCAGCTTTTGGTAGTGGACGCCGTTGCCAGGCACGATGACCTGCTGGCTGATTACCGCGCCAAATTCAGGGCTTACAAAAAAGATATCGCCAAATTAAAGCAACTGGCAGACGAAAGCGAGAAAGCAAAGGCCGACCTGGATTATTTTCAGTTCCAGTTTGACGAATTAGAAAAGGCGGCCCTGGCGGCCGACGAGCAGGAACGCCTGGAACAGGAACTTTATGCACTCAATAATGCCGGTGAAATAAAGCGCAACCTGTTAGCCGCTTACTATTTAATGCACGAAGGCGAGGCATCGGCTATTATTCAATTGCATGAGGCGGGTCACCAGCTTTCATCGCTGGAGAAATTTAATCCACAGATTGCCGAATTACACCAGCGGTTAAACAGCACGATCATCGAGCTGAAAGATATCGCAGCCGAAATTGAGGTCATTGAACAACACCCCCAGATAAACGAAGCGCGGGCAGAAGAAATAAACGCCCGCTTAAGCCTGATTTACAACCTGCAAAAAAAACACAGGGTCAACAGTAACACCGAGCTGCTTGCCTTGCAGGATGAACTGTCGGATAAGATACAGCAGGCCGTTTTTGGCGATGAAGCTATTGAAAAGCTTCAAAAGCAACTCCAGGCCGATAGACAAGAACTGGAGCAATTAGCTGGCGCCCTATCGGCCAACCGGAAAAAAGTTATCCCGGAAATTGAAAAACAAGTGCTTCAAAGCCTGGGCGAAATGGGTATGGCCAACGCCGCATTACGAATTGAATTATTTTCTGTATCAGGACGTAACTCTCCGCCAGTCGGCGGAGGTTTGGGGGATAATGGCACAGACGAAGTTAAATTCCTTTTCAACGCCAATAAGGGGCACGCGCTGGCTGAAATGAGCAAAGTAGCTTCGGGCGGGGAACTTTCGAGGTTGATGCTGAGCATAAAATCCATCATCGCCCAAAATACTGCGCTGCCTACCATTATTTTTGATGAAATAGATACAGGGGTATCGGGCGAAGTGGCCAATAAAGTGGGGCAGATAATGGAAAAGCTGGCCGATAATTTACAGGTGATCACCATAACACACTTGCCGCAAATAGCCAGTAAGGGCGAAAGTCATTATTTTGTTTATAAAGACGACGAGGGCGCAACTACCTATACCCGTATAAAGCAACTGAACAAACAGGAGCGCATTTTGGAAATAGCCAAGATGCTAAGCGGCGATAAGCCGGGCGAAAGCGCCCTGCAAAATGCAAGGGAACTGCTAGCCTCTTAACTTGGGTAGAGAGATTACGATTCAACTTTTATCATGAAAAAAATATATGTAACGTTTTTAGCAGCCGTCTTCATGATTTACGGCTGCGCCACAAAAAAACCTGCCAATAAGCCTTTTAAACCGGATGTTTACCTAAATGCGGCGGTTGTAAGAGTTGATACGCTTACCTGGGTTGACAATTCCCGGAACCGGGTTATTCCGATAGCCATTTACAACCGCGATTACTTAACCAATGTAAAAGACCAACAACATAAAAATATAAGGCGGCCACTGGTGATATTAAACCCGGGTTATGGCGGCACCAGGGACGGCTACCGTTATATTGCCAATAACCTTGCCGTGAACGGCTACCTGGTGGTTACCATTCAGCACGACCTGCCTACAGATGACAGCTTGCCAAAAACAGGTGATATTTATAAATTGAGGAAGCCATTTTGGGACAGGGGTGTAAAAAGCATATTTTTTGTAACAGAAAAACTAAAAAAAGAATATCCAAAGCTCGACTATCACCATATCATTTTAATCGGGCATTCAAACGGCGGTGATATGGCCATGCTGATTGCTAATGAATATCCGGAGTTTGCCAAAACCGTTATCACGCTTGATAACCGCAGGGTACCGTTTCCAAGGTCGTCATCGCCTAAAATATTTTCCATCCGCTCCGGCGATCAGCCCGCCGATCCGAATGTGCTACCATCCGTCGAAGGACAAGAACGGTACGGGATAAAAATTGTTAACGTAGCCACCAAACATAACGATATGGGGGGTGCGGCGACGGATGCACAGAAAAAGGAGATAAACGATTATATATTGGATTTTTTGAAGAATAACTAAACGGTATTGATCGTTTACGATATCTTTAACCTTGTTATAGTCATACTCACAGGCGGCGACAAGTTGTTTGTGGTTTCTTCACGAGGCGAAAAAAACCTTTAATTGGCATTTTTTACCAAAATCCTCAAAACCAATAATTAATTTTAATTTTATCCCCGCTAATCAAAAAATAAAATCATGGCTTATAATTTATTAAAAGGTAAAAAAGGAATAATTTTCGGCGCTTTAAATGCGCAATCCATTGCCTGGAAGGTTGCCCAGCGCGCGGTTGAAGAAGGCGCTGAAATAGTTTTATCAAACGCACCTATTGCTTTACGCATGGGCGAACTAAATAAACTTGCCGAAGAATGCAATGCACCTGTTATTGGCGCTGATGTAACCAGCAATGATGACCTGGTTAACCTGTTCACCAAAACACAGGAACATTTTGGCGGTGGCGTTGATTTTATACTTCACTCCATAGGCATGAGCGTTAACGTGCGTAAAGGCATTACCTATACCGAAAACAATTATGATTTTACCCATAAAGGACTGGATATTTCGGCCCTAAGCTTACACCGCGTACTGTCCACCGCCATGAAAATGGATGCCATAAACGAATGGGGTTCGGTGCTGGCCTTAACATATATAGCGGCACAGCGCGTATTTCCGGATTATAACGATATGGCTGATAACAAAGCATACCTGGAAAGCATTGCCCGAAGTTTTGGTTATTATTATGGTGTTAAGAAGCACGTGCGTATCAATACGGTATCGCAGTCCCCTACCCGAACCACTGCCGGCTCGGGCGTTAAAGGCTTCGACGGTTTTATAAATTATGCCGAAAAAATGAGTCCGCTGGGCAATGCCAATGCCGACCAATGTGCCGACTACTGCGTTACCTTATTCTCCGACCTTACCAAAATGGTTACCATGCAAAACCTGTTTCACGACGGCGGCTTCTCCTATACCGGCGTTACCCAGGCCATTATTGAGCAGATGGAGAAGTAGGTTTTAGTGGCTGGTTGATTAGAATTTTTTTAAATCTTAAATCACATTTACACATAAAATTTCAAAAGCGTCCGGATACCGATCCTGGCGCTTTTTTTATCAATATCGCATTCCCAGATTTATTTTACTAAACTAATAAATTAGTTTAATTTTAGCCATGTTCAGGACAATCCTAACTACATTTTTGTTACTGCCCTTCGCCTGTTTTGCTCAATATGGCATAACCGGGAAAGTATTAAACACGGACAATAAAAAACCTGTTGCCAATGCCAGCGTGTTTTTAAGCAATACCCAATCCGGCACTCAAACAAATGTGGATGGCATGTTTACATTAACCGGTGTAAAACCGGGCCAGTATGACCTCGTAATTTCGTGTATTGGGTACGAGACTTTGCATAAAGACCTAAAAGTAAACGGTGATATCGCGTTAGCAACAATAGAGATCAGCGCCAAAACCATTGTACTAAATGAAGTAAGGATAATCTCAGACGAAGAGCGGGAACGGAACTACCAAGCCTTTAAAAACCTATTTTTGGGTCCGTCGGAGTTTGCCAGCGACTGCAAGATACTCAATCGGGATGTAGTGGATATTAGTTACGATAAACAAACCTGGATACTAAGCGCCAAATCGGACGATTTTATCGAAGTGGAGAACAAGGCGCTGGGTTACAAGATAAAATACCTGCTCAACACGTTCAGCAACGATCCTAAAAATACGCTGTTTTACTTTGAGGGTTCGGCATATTTTGAAGAGCTCAAAGGATCGAAACGCCAGCAGCACAACTGGGAAAAAAACAGGCTGAAGGCCTATGAGGGATCAAGCATGCACTTTTTGCGTTCACTCCCTGGAAATAATTTCTCAAAAGAAGGCTTTAAAGTATTGAGGCTGATCAGGAAGTTAAAGCCGGCAACAACAATTGGGGCGGCTGATACCTATACCGAAACAATAGTGACAACGCCCCTGGCCAACTACGATTTTTTTAAGCTGACTACTGAAAAAGGCACTTTTGCTTTAAGTTTTAACGATTGCCTGTATGTAATGTACAACAAAAAAAAGGCGGACTCGCCATTGGAGCGTGTTTTTAGAACTGGCGACAAGGCACCGCCCGATTACATGACTGATTACATAACCACGACAATAATTTTTGATCAGCCTTACGCATTTTTTGATAGCAACGGAATATTCACAAACCCTGCCAGCGTTATTTTTGAAGGTAATTGGGGTAAAAGCCGCGTAGCAGATATGCTGCCGGTGGATTATGAACCGGTGATTAAAGACTAAACGCCGGCCGGGAAAATAAATAATGTATATAAAAAGCGTCCGGGTTTAAACTTGGGACGCTTTCTATCGTCTAAACAACCAAATACAAATTTATGATTAGCCGGGCCTTATTGTTCTTGCTGGTTTTTATTCCTTTTTTTTCAATTTCACAGGTAAAAATAACAGGGACGGTGCTAAACATGACCGATACTAAGCCCGTTGCTAGTGCCAGTGTTTTTTTGGACGGCACTACTACAGGAAATGAGACGGCTAACGATGGTACCTTTATTTTGAACAATGTTAAGCCAGGGAAATACGATCTTATCGTTTCCATTTTGGGCTACGAAACTTACCTGCAATCTATTTTAGTGGGGAAGCAGGATATCAATTTAGCACCGATAAATCTCATCAGCACAGCAATACAGCTCCAGGCAGTAAAAATAAAGCCCAACAACAAATGGTACCGGCTGTACAAGATTTTTAAGGAAGAATTTTTAGGGACCTCCAAATATGCCTTGCAAAGCAAAATACTGAACCCGGATAGTCTTGATTTAAATTATGACACCAAAACAAGGCAGTTAACGGCACGGTCAAGGGGTTTCCTTATCATTGAAAACAAAGCGCTCGGTTACCGTATCAACTACCTTTTGGTGCGGTTTGTTAAAGATAGCAGGCAGAAGCAGCTGCTTTATAAAGGCTTCACCAAATTTGAGGATATAAAAGGCAGTCCCGCGGAAAGGCTGGAATGGAAAAAAAACCGGCTCGACTGTTATAATGGTTCATCGATGCATTTTTTGCGGGCAGTTATAAAAGATAAGGTTGCTGCCGAAGGTTTCGAGGTTTATAAGGTTGTAAGAAGCCTAAACCCTGCATATGGCAGTTTGCCAACAAAAAACGGGCTTGTTGAGGCTGATACCGATGCCAATTATAAATACCGTGAACGTTTCAGTAATGTTATTCTTGAAAGGATTGATTATTTTGATGAGACAGACATAAAGGGCATTTACGCACTGGATCATCCAAATTCTCTTTATATCATCTATAAAAACAGGATGGATTATGACAAGTCCAGAGCCTGGGTATATACGCAATTTGATATGCCTAACTGGGAAACCAGTATTGCGGTGTTTACGGAGCCCGCTTCGCCCGCTGATACCAGCAGCGATACGCCATCCCGTACAATAATGGTAGCGTATCCGGGTTATTGGTCGGCTCAAAGGATGCTTAAACGTCCTTATGCCCTTTTCGACAGCAATGGCAAACTAACCGATCCCTCAAGCATATTTTACGAAGGATATTGGGCCTTTATGCGCATTGCAGATACGCTGCCTGCAGATTATGAACCCTAAGGAAAATGTAATCAATAATCGTGGTCAGGAGGAACTGATCACTCCGACTTCCTGACCTACTCCACCTTGTATCTGTACACCAGGCGGCCTAAATCGCCATTGTCATCAATCCCCTCAATTATTACACGATAATTGCCTTTCGCGTCAGCATTAAAATAATCGAACGAGGCTTTCCCGTCTCTATCGGTTACTATGTCGGGTTTCCAGAAAATGGTAGTTCTAAGGTCGGGGATGCGGATATTGGTTTTGGGGTCGTCATATTGCGGTGAGTAAAATTCGCGCACCTTTGCGTACCCTTTTGGCATATAGGTAACAACCCCGGGCGAATAATGCTGGTAACCGGCATCGAACTTGCCGGTTTTGGTAGTAAAAATCAGTATGCCCCCACCGCCCTTGCCGCCATAAATGGAGGTGTAGATACCCTTCAAAAGTTCAACACTCGCTATATCGCCGGGGTTTATGCCGCTTAGCGTTTGGCCATCTACATCAATCCCGTCAAGCACTATCAGCATAGGCCTCCCCCGGTTTGGCATTAAATATGGCGTATCATTTCTGAAAACGACACCGGCTAAGCGCCCCTGAAGGCAGTCGGCAATGTTTGGACAACCCGATAGGATGTTGTCGGTTGCTTTTATCACCTGGTCGGCATTGCCGGGGCCGTTTAAGTTAGACGAGTTCGCCAAAGGTTCTTCTTTTTTCTCTTTGATCACCACTTCTTTTAGCATGATAGAGCGGTTGAGGATACCGTATTTCACCTGCCCTTCATACTGTGTTTTACTGCTTTGTAGAAATGCCGACAGTCCTTCACCGAAGTTCACCCGGAAATCTGGCCAGTTTTTGTTACCGGCAGCGGGCGTCGCTTGCACGTTGTCAATATCCACCTGGATATTTTTTCCGTCTCTCGCCGTCCTGGCCTGTACAACAAACCTTACGCTGTCTTTAAAAATAAGATCCTTAAAAACAAAATTCCCGGCTTTGTCCGATGTTGCATCCGTCATAAAAATCCCTCCTTTTGTGGAGAACAGGGTAACCTTACCATTTACAACGGGCCTGCCCAGCAGGTTTTTTAAGTGCCCGGTTATTTGCAGTGTTTTTTCGGGCTGATACGCAATCGCTGGATAATTATCGGCTAAAACCTGTTTCCACTCAAAACGGTGATAGCCTTGTGTGAGCATCAGCAGATCAAGGTCGGCTTGAGTTTTTTCGTTTTGGTTATTAAAATAATAGTTGGGCTGCTCCACATAACCTTTTATGTCGGACGTTAACAGCAAGCTGGCTAATATGGAATTTTCGTTATTTTCATCAACCGGGACTTTTGTTTCGTCAATAACTGCTACCGAAAAACTGCCTATTACCGGTTTGCCGCCTTTATCAATGGCGTTTAACCCTATTTTAACCTTTTGACGGGGCGTATAGCTTTGCTGATCCGACGTTGCCCTTAGTTTAAGTTGCTCGTGGTTTTCAATAAATACCAGGCGCTCGTTCATCGGCTCCCCGGTCGGTGAAAACAGCGTGAATTGTGCTATACCAGTAGGGAATTTGCTTTTGGGGATATCGGCAGTAAAAAACTTACTCCCCGGTGTGCTTTTGCCGGCATAGCATACCGTACCACCTGAGTGCGCCACCAGCACCATCACATCTGTTTCCGATGAACTGGCGCTAACAACAGCGCCGGGTAAAATCTTCACGTGGACGATACCGGGATCGCTGTTATCGATGTTTAAAGAATAGCCACCGTTCGTTGCTTTTGGTAAGTCCTGCACACCTTGTGAACCATCGGGGTAAGTTATTT
>Ga0206878_10376_pt1 | contig 14477 bp, 14 predicted proteins | sample Alteio_BWOrgCont_8_FD_152621 | JGI IMG/M metagenome (GOLD analysis project Ga0206878, IMG submission 152621) | Enriched cells from forest soil in Barre Woods Harvard Forest LTER site, Petersham, Massachusetts, United States -... | ecosystem: Environmental > Terrestrial > Soil > Temperate forest >... | reverse complement strand
GCTCCATGCGGGAATGTCTTTGTACTGTAACGGCTGGAGTACCAGATGGTCCGACACATGCGGCAGGCTTGGCGTGCACGCTGTCAACGCCAGCATAAATACAGTCGCCATCCATGGGGCGCGGCTACGCATCACGTCGCAGTAATTTTCCAGTTAGGATCGCGTGAAATAGTATCACGCGCAAATGTCCAGACATCGACCACTTTCTCGATGGCAGAAGGATCGCCGCTGATGACATTGCTCTGCTCATCACGTGTTACGTGGATTTGCTCGGTGGTAAACTGCACCGTGATATGGGCCCGTGTGCCCTGCAACAGGGCTTCGGTGATATCGGCCGCAAGAATCGATACCAGCGTATTCTCAGCGATGCTTGCACCTTTGGCCCGCGCATCAATATCGGCGGCGAAATGCACAAAACGCTCGTCAGAAAGCAGCATACGCAGTTTTTCTTTATTGCCTTTGGCAAAGGCCTCGACGACCCATTCAAATGCCAGCTTTGCCCCGGCAATAAAGTCTGCGGTGCTGAAAGACGCGTCGGCCGCTTTGATGGCCTTCAACCCGGCTTCTATCTCCGTATTGCCTTTAAGCTGCGGTGGCACCAGTTCTTCTTCCTGGAGGATTTTTTTGACTGTGCGCTCGGTAAAGGCGGCCGTTTTATCCGGATTGACATCGCGGGAAGCCTGCTTCCAGCTCTCGCGTACGTCCTGCCCGCCGCCACGGCCCAACATCGAGCGCAGGCGCAGCGCAACAAAAAGCGCTATCACGCCCAAAATAATAATATCGCTGTATTGTAGAGTCTCGCTCATAAAATCTGATGATTTTTTTGGTGGAATCCTGTTATACACTGTTTGTGAGACATTTCTATAAGGATTCCTATGGCAGGCGAAGCACCGGCACCGGATAATACACCACGTTTTCTCATCAAAGGACAATATGTTAAAGATCTGTCTTTTGAGAACCCTCATGCACCGCATAGCCTGATTGCGCTTGAGGAAAAGCCGCGCATTGATTTCAGCATTGATCTGAATGCCCAGCGTTTCAATGAACAGCATTTTGAGCTGGTCATGCATCTGACAGCGCGCGCCATAGGCATGGAAAGCACGTTGTTTCTTGTCGAGCTCGATTATGCCGGCATTGTGCAGTTCATCGGCATTCCCGAAGAAAAGGTCGAAATGATTCTGCTGATTGATTGTGCCTTTGTGCTTTTCCCGTTCGCCCGCCGCGTGATCTACAGCGTCACCGCCGACGGGGGCTTCCCGCCGCTCATGCTTGAGCCCATCGACTTTCACGGGCTTTACATGCAAAACAAGCAGCGTCTGCAGCAAGCGGCCGCCAAGCCGTAAATTATTTGCGCTTATTAACGTCGCGTTCGTTAGACATCTGCTCGGCCATGCGCCTGAGCGCCCGGCTTGAATTGTCACGCGGCACCACGGCTTCGATAAGATACATTTCATCGCCCGCAAAGGCTTCCTTAAGCGCTGCCTCAAGTTCGCCTTTGGTGGCAACGCGCATACCCTTGCCATAGGAAAGCATGTCGCAGAGCTTGGTATATTTCCACGGATGGATTTCGTTGAATTTGCCGTCGATGATGTGACGCTGCGTGCCGTAACCATCGTTGTTAATGATACAGACGATGGGTTTCATGCCTTCCTTAGCGACAGTGGAAAGCTCGATACCGGTCATCTGGAATGCGCCGTCACCCACAATAACGATGGTGCGGCCTTCGCTTGCCGCCATCGCGCCGATGCTTGCCGGCACGGCAAAACCCATGGAAAGATAATAGGCATCGGCAAGAAAGTTATTGCGCTTGGAAGTGCGCAGGCCAATGGCGCCGATAAGCGCGTCGCCAGTATCGCAGACCACAGTGCTTCCCTCTTCCATCGTAAGCCCCACGATACGGAAAAACGTTTCGACATCGAGCGCTTCTTTACGCTCCTTGTCGGTAAGCGGCGTGGGATCGGCCTTGGGATTGGGATTTTTCACTGCTGATTTAGGTTTGATCGGCGCATCCCGCAGCCCTTCGAGAAACTCTTTGAACACGATATCGTCGTAGCCATGCAAGCCGACACGGGTTTTTTCCGTGGTGGTCAGTATGCAGTTTTTACGCTCGAGCGATGCGGTGAATAAGCCCAGGAACACATCGGTGATAAAGGCGCCCAGCAAAATGGCGCAGTCGCTCGTCTCGACGTATTTCTGGCATTCCGGCTCGGAAAGGCCGCCGCTATAGACGCCGATATAATGCGGATTGGTTTCGGAAATCACGCTTTTGGAAAGCAGCGTGGCAGCAATGGGAATGTTGAACTTATCGGCGATGGCGACGGCAATATCGGTAAACCCGTGACGATGCAGTTCGACATCCGCCACAATCACCGGCTGCTTCGCCTTATTGATCATCTCTGCCGCCTCCTTGAGACAGGCTTCGAGATTTTCCTTATCGCTGGTGACGAGCTGTTTGTTGCGCAGAACCGGCAGCTTCACCGGCATGTCGACAATGTCATAGGGAATCTCGATATAGCCCGGGCGGCACTGGGCCTGCACCTCTTCCACCACACGCATGATTTCTTCGGCTGCCGTGTCGGCATCGAGCAACACGGCGGTGGCGCAGGTCACTTCTTCGAAGATACGCCGCTGGGTATCAAACGTGCGCACCTTATGGTGCAGCAGCGGATCCTTCTGGCGGTCATTGGTGCCGGGCCCACCGGAGATGACGAGCAGCGGGCTTTTCTCGGCATAGGCACAGGCCACCGCGTTGAGCATGTTAAGACCGCCGACGCAATACGTCACACAGGCAACGCCCAGCCCGTTCACTCGTGCATAGCCGTCAGCGGCGAAGCCTACGGAAGGTTCATGCGTCATGGTAATAAGTTTTATCTTCGAACGCTCAAGCCAGCGGAAAGTGGGCAACGCGAAATCGCCCGGAATGCCGAACGCATGTGTGACACCCTGCTTGTGCAGGTAATCAAACAGAAATTCGCCGACGGTCGCCATAATACCTCATCATTTGAAACTTCGCTCCCGACATGGTAACGATGAAAAACGAATAATGAAAGAGGGACGGTATGAAGCTCGCAATCGCAGGCTGCGGTGGCAGGATGGGACAAGTGCTGGTAAGAAAAGCGCTCGCTTCGCACGGTGTAAAGCTTGCCGCTGGAAGTGTGCGCGACGGCAATAAATTCGAAGGCGATGAGGTCGGCTCACTGGTCGGCATGATGACGCCGGGCGTGCTGCTCACCAGCGACCCGGAAGAATTATTTCTCAAGGCCGATGCGGTGATCGATTTCACCACGCCGGATTACACCAAGCTGCTGGGCGAATTCGCCGAGAAACACAAAAAAATCCTTGTGTGCGGTACCACGGCGCTCAAAGAACACGGTCTGTCCGCCCTCAAGAAGAACGCAAAGAAAGCACGCATCGTCTGCTCACCCAATATGAGCGTGGGTGTCAATCTGCTGCTGGGGCTGGTAGAGAAAGTTGCTTCCATTCTGCCCCCGGATGAATGCGATATTGAAATCGATGAAATGCATCACCGCTTCAAGGTGGATGCGCCGTCGGGCACGGCACTTACACTGGGCGCTGCCGCTGCGCGCGGGCGCGATGAGCAATTGAGCGATATACGCTGCGACTATATGCAGCCGGGCAAGCATGCGCGCAAGCAGGGCGCCATTGGATTCTCGGTGCGTCGTGGGGGCGATGTCGTGGGCGATCATACGGTGAGTTTTGCGTGGCCGGGCGAGAGGCTTGAATTGTCTCATAAGGCTTCCAACCGCGATATCTATGCCACCGGCGCCATCCGTGCGGCACTCTGGGCAAAAGACAAGCCCGCAGGTTTTTACACCATGCGCGACGTGCTCGGGATTTAATTTAGCGGCTGATTTTTACGTTTTTGGCAAGCAGCATCGCCTGCCGCTGCTGAAATGCATAAATTTGTTCAATACGCCATGCTGCAGTACTGTCCGTAAGTATCTTGCCATCAAGAAGCGGGCGAATAATCGCTGAAGAGGTAAAGGGTATATGCATACAGTGAGAAACCGCACCGCGGATCATAAAACCGGTCAGGGAAAGCGTGCTTCTGTCGTTAAATCCCAGCGATTTTATCAATGACAGCGCCTCTTTACTGGTGTGATTCGTATATATATCAAGGATAAGCTCACCGCTCTTAGCATTATGCTGTGATGACTTTTGCGCCTCCACTTTGTTGCGTATGAAGAAAGCAGTGGCATATTCATTGAGTATTTGACGCGTAGCGACGTCGATTTGCGCCTGAAGCATCGGATCCATTTCTATTTTTGAGAATTGCGCGCATTCGCTGCAACGTTTTTTCCAGGCAGGACTGTACAGAAATGTATCTATTTCCTTTTGAAGGGTCTTGTTTTGTGACTCGGAAAGAGTGATATCGGCCTGGCAAAACCCATACATCCTGATGATTCTGCGCAACACGCCTTCTCTGCCGCGCAAGAAATCGAGAATATGCGCATCATCATAAGGAGGGATCTTGCTGCAGGCAGCCATAGGTTATGCCGCGGCTTTCTTCCCCTGCGGCTCGCCTTCGGGCGACATATTGCGTGAGGCCGGGAATACGATGCGTACGGTCGTGCCTTCGCCCAACGTACTGCCCAGCGCCAGTTTTCCACCATGCAGCTCGGCGAACATTTTGCATAACGGCAGACCCAGGCCGGTGCCTTCGTGGCTCTGGCTGCGATGCACCTGACCGAAGACCGACAGCGCTACGGGGATATCCTCTTCGGCGATACCAATGCCGGTATCCGATACGGTCATAGTGATATTATCGCCGGCATCCTGCTTGATGGAGATTTTGATGGTGCCTTCATCCGGCGTAAATTTAAGGGAATTGGACACAAGATTGAGCAGTATCTGACGGATCTTGCGCTTGTCGCCCAGGAGCGGCGGCAAGCTATCGTCGACCTCCACCAGCATGTTCATGCGCTTGACCTTGATCTTCTCGTTCATCATGCGCAATGTCTCACCGACAATTTCCTGCATGATGACTTTTTCTTCAATGAGTTCGAGCTTGCCGGCGTCACCTTTGGAGAATTCGAGAATATCGGTGATGAGGTGCAACAGGTGGCTGCCGCAGAGATTGATGTCGTGAATGCGCTCTTTCTGCTTGGGATTGAGCGGCCCAAAATAGCCGGAATTCATCATTTCAGAGAAGCCGATGATAGCGTTGAGCGGCGTGCGCAACTCATGGCTCATATTGGCAAGGAATTCGGATTTGGCCTGGCTCGCCAGCACGGCAGCGGCTTCTGATTCCTCGACGCGCACAATCTGGCGTGCCATGGCCAGCGCAAAGAACGAGAACATCGAACCAAAGACGATAAAGACGGTAAGGAAGCCGACATCCTTAAGGCAGGCCTGGCGCCAAGCCTTGAGGTAATCCTCTTCGTTGAGCACGACATTCACGACGATGGGCAGGGTGCGCAACACCTGGAAGGCATAGATTTCAATCGTACCCTGATGCACCAGCATTTCCACGCCGATGTTATTTTTTTTCTGGTTTTCCCTTAAATGCACAAGCGCCATATGATTGACATCGCCATGGTTGATGGTAATCGTACCGTCTACCAGCAACGTATCGGTATCAAAGAGCTGCAGCGAGATATAGCTGCGTGTGCCCTGGTCGACCGATTTAAAATATTCGATAAAAAATTGCGGATCGATCGCAGCGATGAACACGCCGCCAAAGCTGCCGTCCACGCGTGTGATCTTGCGGCCCATGAGCAGCAGATCGTGTTTGTCATCGTCGGCTTTGGTAAGTTTGCCGATGAAATAATCGGTATCGCTGCCTTCGCGCAGGCGCTTGAAAAGTTCATCATCCGCAAAAGAATGATGTTCGTAATCGAGCCAGTGATCATATTCCTTCTTATGGGTGGCTACAACGGGATGGCCGTTTTCATCGACCATGATCATGGCGGCGATGCGGGGTGATTCGTCCACCCACATCTGCATGTTGTGCAGGATATAGTCGGGAAGATTGCCGCCGAAGAGATCGTTGTAATACTGGCGCTCCACTGCGCGGTGCAAAGTGTTGTCGACGCCCAGGAAGGTCAGCTCAATCTGCTGCGACATGATGCGCATCAGTCGCGAGGCATTATTTTTGGCATCCTCAAGCGCTGACTTATAGGCCTGCGCTGCCTGCAACGCGACAATCACCGAAAACATCAGCATGATGAGTATGCTGAAGGCAACGAGTTTGCGTACCCTGGGTGATCGTTTCTTTTCTGCGTTGGTCATGGGTTCTGCTAAGACTAATGGTCTTCTAGAATACCAAATAATCCTATCCTTTTGGTTAATACCAAATGCCCAGAAATTAACGGAAATTTGAGGATTGCGGCCAAAAAACCCGACGACACCTGTCTTGTAACATATTGATATTTAATAATCAAATATCACAGTATGGCAAAACCTCGCCCCCACTGTGGGATGTATGCAACAGTGCCAAAAACACCTATTGCTGGGGTCCGCGGATAATGCCCAGGAGGTCCTTTTCAAGGGCCTTATCGGCCTCCTGTTTGGTGGGTTGTGCGAGCACTTCCTGCGTGCATGCATCACGTTTCCAGATGCCTACTTCCGCATTCAAATCGACCTCTTTCCATTTGGGATGGCCAGTGGCTTTAAGCTCGTCAAGATGGTCGCGTAAAATACCTGCAAGTTTTGCCAGATTATTGCACTGCTCGTGATAATAGGTTTCATCTTTCATGGTGTAATCATAGGAGACCAGCACCGCTGTCACTGCGACGGTAGGCACATCGCTTGCAACGTAATTATAGTCGCCATGGGTTACAGAGGCCTGCTTGTATTCCTTAAGCAGGCGCGGATCATCGACCGGCACGAAATGCACTTGCTCAAGCTTTCCGGCATTGGCACCGTCTTTAATATTGGCCAGCTCCTCCATGTTCTTGAACATTTTGACCGGCTTGCCGCCCACGAATACCATCGCATCGGCTTCGTCATTAAGCACGGCAACGACACCGCGCGGCGGATCGATTTCATACATCTTCGCCGGTGAGATGCCCAGCAGCGAGAAAATATTGACGGCCGTAATCATGCTGCCGCTGCCTTCGCTGCCTACCACTACGCGCTTGCCGGTGAGGTCGGAAAGCTTAGTAATGTCCTTGCGTGCCAGCACATGCACTTCTTCATTGTAGAAAGGCGCGACCAGCCTCAGTTTATTGGCCGTGGCAATGGAGTCAGGATTTTTCGAGCGGCTGAGAAAACCCAGTACATCGGACTGCACAATGGCAAGCCCGACTTTTTCAGGACTGGTGATGCGTTTGATATTGTCGATCGAGCCGTTGGAATCATAAACGTTGATGACAAGGCCCTCTTTGGCGGCCACGCGCGCAATGTTGCGACCAAACGCGATATAGGTGCCGGTGCGCGGGCCGGTGACCATGCCGATCCCGGCGGATACTTCTTTGTGCGCCGCTAATACCGGGGCAGCAAGTGCCAGAATGCATAATGGCAGGAGTAAACGTTTAAACATGCGTAACCTCTTTCATTTTCTTTCCCGTCCGGTCTGCTGACCTCACCAAGAAAGCCGCCCTAAAGCATACGAAGATGCGTTCTCTTCCTGAAAACGCGTGTGATAACTAATCCTTGCCGACGATGGAGAGCAAGTCTCCTTGCGCAGGCTTGGGAGAAACGGAAATCACCGGTTTCTGCTCGGCAACCACCGCAGCAGAAGCCGCAGGCACGGCAACGGCAACAGGCGCCACTGCAGGAGCCAACACTGCTGCAGGAGCAGGTACATTGGCCACGACACTAGCAGGCGCGGCAGCAGCGGGTTGAGGCAACGGCTTGAGCGCTGCGCCATCAATGGTCGGTGCAGGCGGTAGCGCAGCAGCGAGCGGCGCAGTATGCAACACCGCAGGCGCAACGACGCTGGTCGTTGGTTGCGATGCCAACACCGGTTTTGCCGGTGATGGAGCTACACTGGCCACAGACGCAGCGGTTGTTTCCTTGGCCGCTATATCCGCCATTCGTGCCTTGTGATTATGGCTGAGCAGCGCGGTCAGGCCGAGATTCACTGCCACAAACAACGTCACCAGCAGTATAGCGAACTTGACATCCCATGCGCGTCCGGTGGCGATATTTTCATGCAATACATCTTCCGCCGCCACTTCCTGTTCTTTTTCAATGAGGCCGGCGGTGGCCTTTTCTTCCTGAGCATCCGTGGCAGTAAGTGTGGGATATTTCTTTTCTTCTTCTTTACCTCCGCGCGCGCGCCCAATCTTGGGACGGGTGAGGGTCAGCGGTATCTCGCTCGCTTTGCCCGCAGATGTTTCTTCTTCCTGCACAGGTTTAACCAGCGTTACCTTGGCGCTGTATGCGCCTCCGATTGCTGCCATTTTCACGTCCTCTTCGCTTGCTGCGGGTCCATTCACCGAGGGGGTTTCCGGCGTCATACGAGACCTGTTTTTGCGTGCCATGATTGCATCCTTCAGCCTACTCGTTAACTACTGTCGACAATTTATAAGGGAAAATTAATCAAAATCTACATCATAATTCGGCCGCGAATTTTGGCCTTGGTTTTGGCGCACGAAACCCTATGCTAAAAACTTCGGGTTGTGCTATGTAAACCCTTCGTTTATGCCATTATCAGCGCCCTTATGCCGTTAAAATTCACCTCTGCCAAACCACCCGAAACTCCTGCCCTCAAACTCGCCAGGCAGACGCTTACCCTTATGGCCGAGCGCGGCATCGAACCCAATCCCGTTAATTATACGGTGTGGTATCATTATACGGCGGGCGACCGCAAGGAGCTCAAAAAAGAGCTCAATCAGCTGCTGGGCAAGAAAGAAACCCGCATTACCGATGATGTGAACATCTATCTGTTCAATAAATACGTCATGAACGAGACGGAAAAGAAAGAAAAAGCCATCGAAGAAACTTCGCAGGATGCGCAGAACGTGCTGGGCGAAATCATGCATATGATTGAGAAATTCAGCGGCGATACCCAGGCCTATACCGAGGAAATCGATTCACATGTGACTGAACTGTCTGAGAAAATCACCGACCCGACACTCAAAGTGCTGGCCAGGGAGATTGTCACGCGCGCGGTGGCCATCCGTGATTCGGGCACGGCGCTGGGCGATAAGCTCGAGGACTCCAAGCGCGAGGTCACAGAACTCAAGAAAACGCTTGAGCGCGTTACCACCGAAGCTTCGCGTGATTTTCTTACCAATGTCGCTAACCGCAAGGCGCTCGAATCCAAGCTTGAGGAGCTTTCATTGTGGGCGGTAGAAAAAGCTGCAGCCTTAAGCCTGCTCATGATCGATATCGATCATTTTAAAATGTTTAACGACAAGCACGGCCATTTGTTTGGCGACGAAGTGCTGCGCAAGGTAGGCCGCGCGCTGGTGGACGGGGTAAAGGGTAAGGACTTCGTGGCGCGTTACGGCGGCGAGGAATTCGCCGTGCTGCTGCCCAATACGCCGCTGGCGGGCGGTTTAGCCGTCGCCGAAAGCCTGCGCAGGGCCGTCGCCGAGACCGATCTGGTACGCAAAGATACGGGCGTCTCCATCGGTCTGGTCACTGTCTCTATCGGGGTAGCGCAATATCGCCCGGGCGCTGATTCGGTCGCCATGTTTATCAGCCGCGCCGATGCCGCGCTTTACCGCTCGAAAATGGGTGGACGCAACCGCGTGACGCAAGAATCATTTGATCAGCAATAGTCGTGTTGGCTTAAGGTTTCTTGGCCAATTCCGCTTCGATGGCTTTGGTGAGCTTATCGGCATCGGGCGTGGTCTTGGAGGAATACCATTCCACCAGATGCCCATCGCGACTCACCAGATATTTATAGAAATTCCAATGTGGGGCGGCAAGCAGCCCCTGTTCGGCGCGTACCTTGGCAAAAAACGGGTGCGCTTCCTTGCCGGTGACCACTTCTTTTTGTGCCATGGGGAAAGTAATATTAAAATTCACCTCGCAGAATTTCTTGATCTCGCCATTGCTGCCGGGTTCCTGTCCGCCGAAATCGTTGGACGGCACACCCAGAATCACCAGGCCTTTGTCTTTGTAGTCGGTATAAAGCTTCTGCAGACCGGCATACTGCTTAGTAAAGCCGCATTTCGACGCGGTGTTGACTACAAGCAGCACCTTGCCTTTGAACTGTGATAGCGGCAGCGGTTGGCCATCGATAGTTTTGAAAGAAAGCCCGTATACATCGTCTGCCGCCATAACGCCTGTCTCCATGCAAAAGAAGGTTATAAAACTCAGCAAAATGGCGGTGAAGCGACGCATTGGCAAGTCCTTTATGATGTAGACAGCTTACGCGCTGCGGGCGTTATTTCCAGATGATTCTGCTGCCAGATGCGCTGGTGCATCTGCGGTGCAATATTGGCGCCTGATAAAATGACAAGTGCCGTCTTCGGCGTGCTCTGCGTAGCGAGCCACTCGCAGGCTGCAGCCATGGGCGCAGCGGAGGTGGGTTCCACAGCTATTTTAAGCAGATGCGTCAGCCACTGAGTCCAGTAGATCATTGCGTCCTCGGTGATTTCATAGATGCCGGCGAGGCGCTTGAGATACTGAAACGTGCGTTCGGAAATATTGAGCGTGCTTGCGCCGTCTGCGACGGTCTTGGGTGTATCGGCAAGCCGCACTATCTTGCCTGCGCGCAAGGATTGCACGGCGTCATTGCCCTCTAGTGGTTCCGCCCCGAAAACAAGCGCGGAAGGCTTCACCGCTTGTGCCGCAAGATAAGTGCCCGAAAGCAAACCGCCGCCGCCACAGGCCGCGAAGACTGCATCGGGGCTGTTATCTTCCATCAGCGCCTCATAGCAAGCTGTACCCTGCCCTGCGATGATCTCATCGCGGTCATAAGGCGGAATCAACTCCACTCCCTTGGCTACAAAGTCCTGCGCGAGCGCTTCAGCCTCCTGGCGTGTGGGTGTTAAAATGACGTTCGCACCGTAGCTGCGGGTAGCCTGAATCTTGATGGCAGAAGTAAAAGCCGGCATGATGACATTCGCTTTAATGCCCAGTATTTTTGCCGCGAGCGCAACCGCCTGCGCATGATTGCCGGAGCTGAACGCCACTATTTCCTTAGGCAATTTTCCCTGTTCCTTGAGCGTAAGCAGCGTATTCATTGCGCCGCGGATCTTGAACGCCCCGATTTTCTGCAGGCCTTCGGCCTTGAACAAAACGCGATGGCCAAGCCACTCATTCAGAAGTGAAGACGTAAGCAGCGGAGTTTTGTTGATATACGGCTTTATGCGCTGATGGGCCTTGGCAACAACATCAGGCGACAGGGAAGACAGAACCATTTAGCTTTAGTCGTCGCCAGGGGTTTCAGGCTGCTTCTCGCCCGCCGGCACTTCTTCAAGCGCGTAACCAGCGGAGCGCACGGTACGGATGAGCTCCGGCAGCTTGCCATCGGGATCAAGACCCTTGCGCAAGCGGCGGATATGGACGTCGACCGTGCGCAATTCGACATAAATATCGTGACCCCAGACGGCATCAAGCAGTTGTTCGCGCGAGAAGACGCGGTGAGGATGTTCCATCAGGTACCGCAGCAGGCCGAATTCGGTGGGACTTAAATGCACGTCCCTGCCGGCACGGGTAATATGATGCGTACCCATGTCCATCTTGAGGTCGCTGAAGGAAAGGGTCTTTTCGGAAAGTGCCGGACGAAGACGACGCAGCACCGCACGGATACGGGCAATCAGTTCGCTGGGCGAAAACGGTTTCACCATGTAATCATCCGCACCGGCATCGAGGCCGCGAATGCGGTCGGACTCTTCACCCCTGGCGGAGAGCATGATGATGGGCACCGTCTTGGTTTCTTCCTGGCGCCTGAGCTCGGCGCAAATATCCACACCCGACATGCCGGGCAGCATCCAGTCGAGCACGATGACATCGGGCTTGTGGGCTTTCACCAAACCGACAGCTTCATCGCCATCGCCGGTGGAATAGACCTTGAAGCCTTCCCGTTCGAGATTATAGCGCAGCATCGTGACGATCGCGACTTCGTCCTCGACAAGCAGCACTTTAGTTTCCATTGGTTGCGGTCCGCTCATAAATATGTCTTAAGTGATAATGCAATTTAAGGGTGGGTCAACTTTTTTAAGCATCCTCTGCGCTTTTAACGGACAAAAGTTAGCGAATCGTAAACAAATCAGGAAAGACCGTCCCCTGTGTCCCTAAACCCACAAACCAAGTTTACGCTAGACCTGCTGCCGCTTGCCGTGTTTTTCGCCGGCTATAAATGGCTTGGGCTTTATGCCGCCACCGCGCTGTTAATGGGGGTGACTGTCGTGGTTATCGCCATTATTTATTTATTTGAACGCAAAATTGCGCTGGCCCCGCTCATCACTGCCATTGTCGTGGGCATTTTCGGCGGTCTCACTTTGTGGTTTCACAACGATACTTTTATCAAAATCAAGCCCACGTTGGTCAATCTTACCTTTGCCGGGATATTGCTCACCGGCTGTTATTATAAAAAAGGGTTGCTCAAACCGGTGCTGGGACTTGCCTTTGACCTTACCGAGCGCGGCTGGTGGCTGCTTTCGCGGCGCTGGGGATTTTTCTTCCTCGCCATGGCCATGCTCAATGAGCTTGTCTGGCGCAATGTCTCTACCGATCTCTGGGTGGACTTCAAAGTATTCGGCCTTATCGGGCTTACGTTCGTCTTTGCCGTACTGCAACTCGGCTTCATCCAGAAACATCTGGCGAACTCTTAGCAACGTTAAGACTTAAGGGCGCGCGCAGCGATGTCGCGACGGCAGAACCCGTCTTTCCAGTCAATGGTATCGACTGCCTTGTATGCCAGTTTTTGCGCTTCGGCGATCGTGGCTCCGAGCGCGGTGACGCCCAGCACACGTCCGCCTGTTGCAAGAATTTTGCCTTCTTGCTTTTCAGTGCCGGCATGAAACACTTTAACGCCCGGCATGCAAGAGGTCTTTTCAAGACCGCCAATCACACTGCCTTTTTTGTATTCAGCGGGATAGCCGTTCGCTGCCATCACCACGCAGACTGCGGCTTGCCGCTTAAAGCGAATCTGCACCTTATCAAGCCCGCCTTTGGCGCAGGCCATGAGTACGTCCACTAAATCACTCTCCAGCCGCATCATCAGCACCTGCGTCTCCGGATCGCCGAAGCGCGCATTATATTCAAGCAGCTTGGGGCCGGATTCGGTAAGCATCAATCCTGCAAAAAGCACGCCTTTATAGGGTATGCCTTCCCGAGCCATCGCCGCTACGGTCGGAAAAATAATCGTATCCATCACCTGCTTGCGCAACGTTTCACTCATCACCGGTGCGGGCGCATAGGTTCCCATGCCGCCAGTGTTGGGCCCTGTGTCACCGTCGCCCACGCGCTTGTGATCCTGGGCTGAGCCGAACTCAATGGCATCCTTGCCATCGGTGAGGGCAAAGAAACTTACTTCCTCGCCTTGCATACATTCCTCGACAACGACAGAAACGCCTGCCTTGCCGAATTTTCCGCCCATCATTTCATCCACTGCAGCGAAGGCTTCGTCCTTGGTCATCGCCACCACGACACCTTTGCCCGCGGCAAGCCCATCGGCCTTCACCACAATCGGCGCGCCATGTTTAGTAATATAATCCCTGGCCGCCTTGGCATCGGCAAAGCGGCCATAGGCTGCGGTCGGAATATTATATTTCTGGCAGAGGTCCTTGGTAAACCCCTTGGAACCTTCGAGCTGCGCGGCTTTGGCCGATGGGCCGAACACCGGGATGTTGTTCGCATGTAACGTGTCGGCAAGGCCTTCGACCAGTGGCGCCTCAGGGCCGATAACGATCAATCCGATATTTTCTTTTTTGGCGAAGGCAACAATCTCTTCTTGTGAGGCAAGCGCAACATTGGCGACGTCCTCGCCGATGCCGCCATTACCCGGCGCACAGAATATCTGCGTCACCTGGGGGGACTGCTTGAGGCGCCAGGCCAATGCATGTTCCCTGCCGCCACTGCCGATGACCAAGATTTTCATACCGTTTTTTTGTCACGCCGTTTATGATGCGCGCACCATGCCAGAAATTGACGCCGCACACAACCAGTTCGCCTATAGCGTGACCGAAGTCGCGATGGCGCTCAAACGCGTGGTCGAAGATAATTTCGGCCAGGTGCGCGTGCGCGGCGAAATTTCCGGCTATCGCGGTGCGCATTCTTCGGGCCACTCCTATTTCCGTCTTAAGGATGAGAAAGCCGTGCTCGAAGTTGTCTCCTGGCGCGGCACGCGCATACCCTTTAAACTCGAAGAAGGTCTGGAAATCATCATCACCGGTAATATCACTACCTATCCGGGCAGCTCCAAATACCAGATCGTGGTGAAGGAAATCGAGCCCGCAGGTATCGGCGCATTGATGGCACTGCTGGAGAAACGCAAGGCCATGCTTGCCGCCGAAGGGCTGTTTGAAGCAAGCCGCAAAAAGCCCCTGCCTTTCATGCCGCGCGTCATCGGCGTCATCACTTCGCCTACCGGCGCAGTCATCCGCGAT